>ERZ1740067.410-NODE-410-length-34746-cov-7.318440_pt1 | contig 34746 bp, 31 predicted proteins | sample MGYA00581736_ERZ1740067 | MGnify/ENA primary metagenome ERZ1740067 (study PRJEB43018, sample SAMN04849236) | marine metagenome | isolation source: floating plastic debris | place: Pacific Ocean | collected 2008-08-27 | study: EMG produced TPA metagenomics assembly... | reverse complement strand
TCCACTCAGCTCACCACTAGATGTGGGGGGCTTACACGGCAGTTCCGAAAGAGCCGATATTCCGAGTGTCGTCAGTGCTGATCCGCTGTACATCGGTTCTAAAGAGTGGCGCAATCCTCAAACTCGTGAGAAAAAATCACTTCAAGTGATTGGCCAGAGCTTAGACCGCCCCGCGTTTGATTTGCCGGAGGTCAATCAGCAGCTAGAGGCTGTTCGTCTACCCGATCATGTTTTATTTGACGAAGGGTCTAGAGGTGACTATGCGGAGATGATAGAGACCTTTCGTCAGGGGGGCACGGCGACTACAGAAATGGGCGATCGCACTGTAACGGTGGCGGGGCTGTTCAAAGTAGGAGCCTCTTTTGCTGCGGATGGTGCACTCATCACCAGTGACCAAAACTTTCTGCGGCTGTTTCCCCGAACCGACGCTAGTTCGGTCAGCTTAGGCCTGGTTCAAATTGAGGCGGACGCCGACCCTGTCAAGGTCAAGCGTGATTTGGAAGCTCACCTGCCAGATGACGTACAGGTGTTCACCGCTGATGAATATATCGATTTTGAACTCTACGAAATCCAGACAAATTCTTCTATTGGCTTTGTATTTGGTCTAGGGACTGCGATGGGCTTTATCGTTGGTGTCGTGATCGTGTATCAGGTGCTATCGACTGATGTAAATAGCCATTTGGCTGAGTATGCCACTTTCAAGGCAATGGGGTATCGCAACAGCTATTTGTTGTTTGTCGTGATTGAAGAAGCTTTGATTTTATCGGTTTTGGGTTTTATTCCTAGCTTTTTTCTGGCGATAGGTGCCTATCAGCTGACGGCTGCTGCGACTGCTCTACCGTTGGTGATGCCTGCGAGTCGGGCGTCTTATGTATTTGCGCTGACGCTAGGGATGTGTATTCTTTCCGGTGCGATCGCTACCCGCCGCCTGCAGGCCGCTGACCCTGCTGATATTTTCTCCTAACTCCCTTGCTTGGTATTTAGTTCTTCAACTCTCTTTTTCCTGATTCTCTTTTTACAACTCTTTTTCCCTAGGCCTCTTTTCCTTAACTGTCTCCTATGGCTAATCAACCTGTCATTGCTGTTCATCAGCTGAATCACTTCTTTGGTTCTGGCCACCTGCGCAAACAAGCCTTGTTCGATATCAATTTAGAAATTGCCGCAGGTGAAATCATTATTATGACCGGGCCCTCTGGCTCAGGAAAAACGACGCTGCTGACCTTAATGGGCGGGTTGCGATCTGCTCAAGAGGGCAGTTTGGAAGTATTGGGTCGTCAGCTTTGTGGCATCAGTAAAGATGGCCTTGTCAAAGCCAGAAGAGACAACGGCTATATCTTTCAGGCCCACAACTTACACGGTAGCCTCACGGCCATTCAAAATGTGCAGATGGGGCTAGAGGTGCATGGCAACTTACCCAAACAAGAGCGCCATCGCCGAGCCTATGAGATGCTAAAGTTTGTTGGACTCGAAGAGCGGGTAGATTATTTTCCCGATAGTTTGTCGGGTGGGCAAAAGCAGCGAGTTGCGATCGCACGTGCTTTGGTCAGCCGTCCTAAAATTGTTCTCGCCGACGAACCTACCGCTGCCCTCGATAAAAAATCGGGTCGCGATGTCGTCAACATCATGCACGATTTGGCTAAAGAACAGGGCTGCACCATTCTTATGGTGACCCACGACAACCGCATTTTGGATATCGCCGATCGTATTGTGTACATGGAAGACGGTCGCCTTTCAAAACAGCCTGAAGCAACAGAAATTTCAGAACCTGTCGCTATGGTCTATTCATAAAGGCGCTATGCAGTGTCTTGTGTCGCAATCGTGCGGATGTATATCGCCGAAGGCGAGGCTACGCCAACGTACGATTGCGCGCCATTTAGCCTGCAGAAATCAACGGTTTTAGAGATCGCTAATGTAGTGAGCTAAGTGGCCAACGCTATAAGTGGCCAGCGCTATAGACCAGTGGAAATCTATCTTTTTGATGAAACTGTTCCATGAAAAAAACTCCCAAATCTCTAACAAGACAAGGGAGCTTTTTTGATTAGTTAGCAGCCAGCGATTGCCTAGCGACGAGGCTCGCGAGGCTTTGCTTTGTTGACGCGCAAGTCGCGGCCCATCCATTCTGCACCGTCTAGTGCATCAATAGCGGCTTGCTCCTCAGCATCGCTGCTCAAATCTACGAATGCAAAACCGCGTACGCGGCCAGTTTCACGGTCGGTGGGAAGGGTCACGCGCTTGACGGTACCGTACTCAGCAAAAACGCTGCTTAGGTCCTCTTGAGTGACATCATAGGAAAGGTTTCCTACATATACGCCCATGGTCTTTGGTCTCCAAAAAAATGAAATGAAATAAAAGTGGACAATGAAATGTTGACGGAAAGGCTATAAAAGATTCAACCGCTAGAGATGGGTTTCCCAAACGCTAGGGTGGTGAACATTTTGCTTGAACAATTGGGTCGTTGTGTAGTTGTAGCGGTATCTGAGTAGATAACATCACAACAAGCCTTGGATTCATAAAAATCCAAGGCTTACGAATCAATAATTACTTAGCCATTCGAGGTACATCAAAGCTTCTAACGGCGAGTCTCACGGGGCTTGGCTTTATTAACGCGCAAGTCGCGGCCCATCCATTCTGCACCATCGAGGGCTTCGATAGCGGCTTGTTCTTCGTCGTCGCTGCTCAAGTCAACGAATGCAAAACCGCGTACGCGGCCAGTTTCACGGTCTGTTGGTAGGGTGACGCGTTTGACAGTGCCGTATTCGGCAAAGACGCCGCTCAAGTCGTCTTGTGTCACGTCATAGGAAAGGTTTCCTATGTAAACGCCCATACAAGTAGTCTCCAAAAATTAAACAGGATATTGAGAATGATAAGTCGGACGGAAGCCTGTAAAAATTTAGGAAAACCCCATTAAACAGAAATGCAAACCTGTAGCCGATATCGAGTTCTTCAACTCTTATCTTATAGCTAATCAGAAGAATATAGACGTCCCTTGCTGAAAAAACGTTATTAATTCTTGACGTATACGCATTTTGACCTATCTCAGGCTCATGACAACAACGCCGCTAACCATAATAGCCGCGCCTGCTAGCCGCTCTTTGAAACCTTTTTCTTTGAAGAAAAAATGACCAAAGACAACCGAGATCAGCGCGCTCATACGCTTGACAGCGATCACCTGAGCGACCGGTGCCATTGGAAGTGCCAACATTTGAAATGTGATTGCGATCGCATTAAATACTCCCGTCAGACCCAAAAGTCGCCATTCTCCTAGCAACGGCCTAAAGCCTGTGCTGTGGGGGCGGCAGAAGACAAAAGGCACCATGCCAGCTGCAATAACACTAAACAAGGCAGTCGCCCACATAAGCGGTGACGATCCCTGCACGCCAATCTTGTCAAAATTAGACGTAATACTCCAGATGAAGGCGACACAGAGCATGAGGCGGCTCCCAGGATTACGCGCCATGATGAACAGTGGCTCAAATGGACTCTGTGACAGTCCTGTCCCTATGTTTAAAGCGTTCATGTTTAAGACGTAAGAGCCTACTACAAGCAGAATCACCCCAATCCCATCTGCCCAGGTTGGCCACTCTTGTACAAGGAGTGGTGAGGTGACTAGCAAAAACAGTGGCGTTAATGTAACCAGCGGCACAGTGAGAGAGAGAGCGGCTAATTTCAGCGCTCGAACATAGAGAGTGAATGCCAAAATGTTTAGGCTGCCGCCAATGACTATGGCGAGCCAAAAGCTGGGCTGAATGGGCGGAAGACCTGTGAGCAAAAGCACGGGCAACAGGATAACGCTGCCAACAGCCATGAGGCCGAAGAGAACGGAGTATTCGTCTAGTGTTTTCAGACTTTGTTTGCCTGTGGCATCTTTGCAGGCCTCGAAAAATGCAGTCAGCGAGGCGAAGAAAAACCACATTATGTTAGATACCCAGTGTGACGGAGAGGGCCATGCCGGCTAGAAGGATGAAGCCGATGGTGACGTTTTGCTTAAAGATGTGCCCGAAGACTTTGGGTGACTTGGGGATGTGGGCGAGTTGGATGTATTGGCGGTACCAGAAATAGCTTGCGATCGCGAGCGATAGCCAGTAGGAAATGCTCAGTGACAGTGTGAAGCCTAGCCATATCAGCATGAGGACGGTGCCTGCAAAAAATAGCCCTACAGCCTGCGGGGCACGGCTACCGAAGAATAGAGCGCTAGAGTTGATGCCGAGCTGACGGTCGAATTCGCGGTCGGGGATGGCATACACCGTATCGAACCCCAGGGTCCATAAAACGGTGGCGGCCCACAGCAGCCAAGTGGCAAATTCGATGTTCCCAGTGACAGCGCTCCAGCTGATTAAGACAGCAAATCCCCAGGCGATCGAGAGCACTAGCTGCGGCACCGGAAAGACCCGTTTTGCTAGCGGATACAACACAATTACAGGCACCGCTGCCACACAAAGCCAGAAGCTGACTGGGTTTAAGTAGCCCGCTAACCCCCAAGCGCAAAGGAATGCGACCAGTGCGACGATGAGGCCGACTTTGACCGAGAGAGCTTTGGCGGCAAGGGGTCGATTTTTTGTGCGCTCTACCTTGTCGTCGATGTCCCTATCCCAGAGGTCATTAACCACACAGCCGCCTGCGCTAGTAGCGAGCGTCCCCAGAACGACAACCCCAATGAGCACCAAGTCGGGAAACCGCTGCACGGTCTCGCCTGCTACCCGATAGGAAAGCGTAGCTAAAAATACGGCCCACAGTGCTGGAATCATTAGGATTAATCTACCAGCGGGTTTATCCCATCGCAGCAGTCTGACGACGCTCATCCAAGTGCTTTCAGAGGTAGAGGGTCCTAATGGGTTGTCGGTCACGGGTTTCATAGAGCGGAATAGGAAAGGCCATCTTTCACCATACTTTAGATTTTTCTAGATTTTGAGCTGCGTTTTCTACAACTTGATGCCTAGATTCACTGAATGATGCAGGTTTGAATCAGTGGTTGATAAAACTTTGGATTCTAATTTGGTATTTAAAACCAAATTTTTCGCTGGCTCGCAGATATTTTTCTTGATTTTATTGGTTTTTTAGGAAGGTTTACTGAAGAAAATTCGCAAAGGGGATGACATGTCGTGGTTGATTATGGTTAAAATGACCATAAGTCATTAAGCTTAGCTTTCGAGTTAATACAGCAAATGGGTTTTATTCAAGATGGTTATTTGAAGTCGGAGTCGTCGCCTTTGGGTCGGGCGACGGTGGCACGTCAGGCAACTCGGGTAATTGATGAATTATCTGTGACGCCCAGTGAATACGGGCTGCTTACAGATCTGTATCAGCTGACGATGTCTGCCTGCTACGTGGGTGAAGCTTTGCACAGTAAGCCTGCTAGCTTTGAACTCTTTACTCGACGGTTGCCGCAGGGGTACGGTTATTTGATCGCTATGGGTCTAGAGCAAGGGCTGGCGTATTTGCAGAATTTGAGCTTTAGTGCGCAGCAGATTTTGCAGCTGCAAAAGACACGCATTTTTGATGACGCACCGGATAGCTTTTGGGCGCTGCTGGAGAATTTCCGGTTTGAAGGCGATGTGTGGGCGGTGCCGGAAGGAACGGCTATTTTTGCCAATGAGCCGATGCTACGGATCGAAGCGCCCCTTTGGCAGGCGCAAATTGCAGAAACCTATTTGCTCAATGCGCTCAATTATCAAACGCTGATTGCCACGCGAGCTGCCCGAATTCGTCAGGTGGCAGGGCCCGATGCAAAGCTGTACGAGTTTGGGACGCGGCGGGCGTTTAGTCCGCAAGGGGCGCTGTGGGCAGCAAGGGCTGCGATCGCAGGTGGACTCGATGCAACGTCTAACGTGCTCGCTGCGCTCAAGCTAGATCAAAAGCCAGTGGGAACGATGGCCCATGCCCTGGTCATGGCGGTGTCTGCCCTGGAAGGCAGTGAAGATGAGGGCTTTGAGGCATTTCATCGCTATTTCCCAGGCGCACCTCTATTAATAGATACTTACGATACGGTGGCTGCGGCCAAGCGACTCGCTAAAAAGGTAGAAGCTGGCATGACGCTAAACGGTATCCGTATAGATTCTGGCGATTTGGCTGAGGGTTCGAAAGCCGTCCGGGCTCATCTGCCCAAGGTCCCTATCTTTGCCAGTGGCGACCTAGACGAATTTGCCATTGAACGGCTCCGCGCTCAAAATGCCTGTATCGACGGCTATGGACTGGGGACAAAGCTGGTAACAGGGCAGCCAGTTAATGGCGTATACAAACTGGTTGATATTGACGGCACACCTGTGATGAAAGAATCTAGCGGTAAATTTACCTATCCGGGGCGTAAGCAAATCTTTCGTCAATATCAAGGTGAAAAAGTAGTGGGCGATCGCTTAGCGCTTACGATTGAAGGCTCTATGGCGGGAGAGATTCCTCTGCTTGCGCGAGTGATGCACGGCGGCGAGCGATTAACGGCGACTGAAAGCTTGAGTGCGATCGCTAAGCGAACAGCCGACACGGTGAAGTCGCTGCCCGCCAATGTGTGTCGCCTCCAATCCCCTGAAGCGTTCCCGGTTGAAATTTCCCATGGTCTCACGCAGCTCACAGAGCATACGCGTAAAAAGACGTTGCTTAGCACAGGAGACTAACACAATGTTTGCAACGCCTTGGAAGCCTCCGCTGCGGGTTGCCTTATTCGGTACGAGTGCCGACCCGCCACACTTAGGCCATCAAAGCATCTTGCTATGGCTCGCTCAGGAGTTTGACCATGTCGCCGTGTGGGCCGCTGACAATCCATATAAAGAAAAGCAGTCTCCTATCTGTGATCGCGCTGAAATGTTGCGCTTACTCATAGAAACCTTACCCACCGAAGGAACGGGCCCTCTCGGTAAAATGCAGGTAAACCAAAACTTGAGCGATCGCTACTCCATTCACTCCATTGCTCGTGCCCGTAAAATCTGGCCAAAAGCTCGCTTTCACTTTGTTGTCGGCGCAGATTTGCTCGCTCAGCTCCCAAAGTGGTACCAGGCTAAAGAGATTTTCTCGCAGGTAGACATTTTGGTTTTCCCTCGCCCGGGCTACCCAATTGAAGGCCCCGCCCTTTCTGCCCTCAGGCAGCTGACTACCGTTGACATCGCCCATCCACCCGATCAGTACGACGTGTCTTCTAGTCGTTTTCGTCAAACCCGTTGTACTGACAATGCCGACCGAGTGGGTGAAGACGATCTGCCCTCTGTTATTCGTGACTATATTACCGAGCACAACCTCTACTCATGCCTACAACAAACCCCAAAAGAAACAGTCACGGCTCATCGGTAGCGCCTGTAACCTCCCCTAATAAAGTGGTCTCGACTGAGTTAGCTGACTTTAAGGTAGGGGTCGATACCGTCATTTTTTCGGTAGATACAGATCAAAATCGACTGCTAGTGTTGCTCGTGATGCGACATCAGGCGCCCTACAGTGACTATTGGAGCTTGCCAGGGACCTTGGTGCGTGTTGGCGAATCGCTAGAAGATGCGGCGGATCGGGTGCTGACGGAAAAGATAAAGGTGAACAATCTCTATCTTGAACAGCTATTCACCTTTGGCGGCCCCAATCGCGATCCAAGAGAATCGGAAGATGCTTTCAATGTGCGCTATTTGTCGGTGAGTCACTTTGCCCTAGTGCGATTTGAAGATACCGCGCTGATTGCTGATGGGGTGAGCGGGATTGCCTGGTATCCGCTCAGCCGGGTGCCTCAGCTAGCGTTTGACCATAACGAGATTTTGACCTACGGCTATCAGCGATTGCGCAGCAAGCTAGAGTACAGCCCAGTCGCGTTTGATGTGCTGCCTGAGATGTTTACGCTGAGTGATGTGTATCAGCTGTATGCCACAGTGCTGGGTGAAGATTTTTCGGACTATTCAAATTTTCGTACGCGCCTGCTGAAACTCGGTATTTTGCAAGATACAGGCGTGAAAACGTCGCGGGGCGCGGGGCGACCTGCGAGCTTGTATCGGTTTGATGCGGAGGCGTTTGAGCCTTTGAAGGATAAGCCGATGGTGTTTTTGTAGGTTGGGGGCTTGTGTGTTTGAGATTGTTGGTGTGCTGCCTGCTTTTCGGACCCACCCCGCACCCTTCAGAGGGGACTCTTTATCGTCTGTGAGATTGTTAAAAATCGATCTAGGCTCCCTGCAAACGCTTGCCTGAAACGGTCCCTTCAAATGTTCGCCTGAAGTAGATCCCCTCTGGAAAACGCGCTAAAAGAGCCAGTCCAATAGCGTAATGTGTTTCCCGCAGGGCGGGGTGGGTCCGATGTATATAACTCCAGTCCAATTCCTCAAAATCCTCTTTCACATTATCTCTCTTATGAAAATTGCGATCGCACAAATCAACCCCACTGTTGGCGACCTCACGGGCAATACTCAACGTATCCTCGACGCCGCTAATCAGTCTGCTGAGTTAGGCGCGGACCTTCTCCTTACACCCGAGCTTTCTCTCTGCGGCTATCCGCCGAGAGATCTTCTCCTGCGACCTAGTTTTATTCAAAAGATGAAACAGCAAATGACAGATCTGGCTAAATCCATGCCGGTCAATTTGACCGCGCTTGTGGGTATTGCAGAAGATAATAGCGCTGCGGCAAGTAACGGTGAAAAGCCAATTTTTAATAGCATGGCTCTGTTGCAATCTGGGCAGGTAAAAGAGGTTTTTCATAAGCGTCTTTTGCCCACTTACGATGTGTTTGATGAAGATCGATATTTTGAGTCGGGGAATGAAGCCAACAGTTTTGTTGTGCCTGTGAATGGAAACTCTGTTCATGTCGGTGTCACCATCTGCGAAGATCTTTGGAACAATGAGACGTTCTGGGGCAAACGCCTATACGCGGTGAATCCTACCCAAGAGCTGGTAGATAAGGGTGTAGATTTGGTCGTGAATCTATCTGCATCTCCCTACATCTGTGGTAAGCAAATGCTCAGAGAAGAGATGATTGCCTATGAGGCTAAGCATCATCAGCGACCGATTGTGTATGTCAATCAAGTCGGAGGTAATGATGATCTGATTTTTGATGGGCAGAGTTTGGCTATGAATAAGCAAGGTGAGCTGGTGAGCCGGGCTGCAGCATTTGAGTCTGATCTACAGATTGTGGACTTTGACGTTACAGCTCAAGATTTGCAGTTTTCAATGGTAAAACCGCTGACAGAAGCGGGTGATGCGGAGATTTGGACGGCGTTGGTCCTGGGCGTGAAGGACTATGCGAGGAAGTGTGGTTTTACGAAGGCTGTGCTGGGATTGAGTGGTGGGGTGGATTCGGCGCTTGTGAGTGCGATCGCAGCCGAAGCCCTCGGTCCCGAGAACGTGCTGGGTATCCTTATGCCCTCTCCCTACAGTTCTGGCCATTCTGTCACCGATGCCGAAGCGTTGGCAAAAAATATCGGTATTCAAACTAAGCTGCTATCAATCGCGCCTCTAATGGGTGACTACGACACCGTACTAGAAGATTTATTCGCAGGCACAGAAGACGGTGTCGCTGAAGAGAACTTACAGTCTCGCATTCGCGGCAATCTCCTCATGGCCGTATCCAATAAATTCGGTCATTTGCTCCTTTCCACAGGGAACAAATCTGAAATGGCAGTCGGCTATTGCACGCTTTATGGTGATATGAATGGGGGCTTGGCCGTGATTGCAGATGTTCCAAAAACTCGCGTGTATTCTATCTGTCGCTGGCTAAATCGAGACAAAGAAGTGATTCCGGTAAATATTATCACTAAGCCGCCGAGCGCCGAACTCAAGCCCGACCAAGTCGACCAGGATTCTCTGCCTGACTATGACATTCTCGATGATATTTTGGAGCGCTTGGTTCAAAAACAACAGTCTGCAGATGAGATTGTTGCTGCCGGTCACGAAGTAGCAACTGTTGAACGTGTGATTCGCTTGGTGACCCGAGCAGAATTTAAGCGACGTCAGGCACCGCCTGTATTGAAAGTGACGGATCGAGCGTTTGGCATGGGCTGGCGAATGCCCATTGCAAGCCGCTGGTCGTTGGAGCGGATGGCGAAGGCTGATATACCGGCTCAGTCAACTGTTCTGAGCGCGTAAAAAATGCTAGCTTAGCAATTATGTACACCGTTCTTGGTAGGCATAGACGCGATGAGTTTTCCCCCCAATGCTCTGCGGAGTCGTATCCGGAATATTAAAAGAAAAGGTATTGATTTTTATAAGAGCTTAGGGCTGGGCATTGCCCATCGTAGTCCCTACGACAATATCTTCCACTGCTGCGTCCAAAAGACAGCTAGTCAGTGGTTTAAGGCTGTCTTTTGCGATGAAATCTTTTACCAAAACACAGGGCTCTCGGCTGAATCGTACAGTAAGGTAGGGCTTCGGCAAGATACTTACGGTGCTGTCCCATCCAGGAAAGTGGCTACGCCTTTGTACATTAGCTATTCAGATTATCTGAAGTTACCAAAGCCAGAGACCTACAAGACTTTTTTTGTCACGCGTGACCCTAGAGATATTGTCGTTTCTTTTTACTTTTCTACGAAGTATTCCCACCCACTGATGGCGTATATTCCAAAAATGAGGAAAGAGCTAGAAGAGATGACGGTGCCGGAGGGGCTGAAGTATGCCACAGATGCGCTAGAAGAAATGGGTGTATTTGAAGCGCAAAAATCTTGGGCCGCGATGGAAGATGCAAACTGTAAAATCTTCCAGTACGAAGATCTTGCTAGAGACAATCGAACATTTTTGCATGAATTGCTCAGCTACCTTGAGGTTGATGTTGCACCTGAGCAATTCGACGTTTTATACGAGCGGCATGCTTTCAAGAATCTTACAAAAGGACGTGTTCAGGGAAAAGAAGATATCAATTCGCACTATCGCAAGGGCAGTGCTGGAGATTGGAAAGAACACTTTGATGAAGATGTGATGGCATATTTCCAGAACGTCACAGGGGATCTGGTAGACCGTTTAGCGTATGCAGACTCATGATTCGGTTGGCCTACGGAACGCAGCAGAAATTTCGCTTTCATCACAGCGATATTAATATTCTGGGTGAAACAGACTTGCCCGCTGCCCCTGAAATGATTGAGCGCTCTGAATATCAGCTCAACGATAGTGCGCCAGTACATTTCTACATTGAACCTAAAGTGGACGCGAATACGCCGGGCAAGTATCCCTACGGCTGTAAGACACCCTCCTGCCATCGACTCAGAAATAGGCCCGGCCATTTCAATATCGAAATATCCATTGAGAATCCTGCCTTAGTTGAAGGTTGGAACACGGTGAAAATCGAAGTTGAATCTTCTATGGGAGCGATTGAACGGGCAGATCTGAGGTTTCATTGGGATCCTCAGCCGGTACTACTGCCACTCGATTTGTCAGAATTGAGCGGATATCAGAGTGTTCAAGAGATTGGACAGGTTGTGAATGGTGCGTTTGATATTGATCCTGAGCGCAATGTTGTTCGGGCGCGATCGCCTGTGGGGTCAGATATTCTCTTTTTGGTCGGTTCTCCCTACGAAAGCCAGGAAGCGACCTACGATGTTCGCTTCGCTGACAGGAAAGTGTTTATTGGCGTGAGTGATTTTTTCACGGCCCATGCAGCGCAATCTCCAGATCTGGGCATTAAGCCCGGCTATTGTACCTCCGGGCTGGCCACCATTGATGCTAGAGGCAATGCCCGTATCTGGATCGCTTGGGGCGATAACTTAATGGATAACGATCTAGAGTGGGTCGTGAGAACGGAGAACGATTTTGCCCATATCGATATTGAGATAGGCGTGCTGTATAGCGTTAGGCATCAAACCATTATTGGCAATGGAATTAATTGCAGCCGGTTTCGAGTGTGGCGAAAGGGGAGCGCTGAGCCAACCCACTGGTTATGCGAAGAGCACAATGGAGCGCTCGCACCTAAGTTCCCGAGGAACAAAAAAGCCTCTTTTGGGCTTTTTCAATACTTTGGTAGCCCTACAGAATGGTCAAATATTCGAGTAAGGGCGCTAGATATAGATTTTCAAACATTCAAACTGAAACGAAAGCCCAATCGCTACGTGAGAAAGCTGCGAAAGAAATTTGTCGACTATGCTAAGAGAGTCAAGCAGATAAATCGATGAGTACGGTGTAGCCACTGAGTTTTTAGCTGGGAGAATTTCTGTACCATGGTTGACTTGAAACGCCTTCTGCGAAAAGCTCGTAATAAAGCCATGCAACGTGTGAACTTCTCCCCTCGGCTGAGTTCATCGCAAAATACTCCTAGAGTAGACAGTCAAGGAATAGACAACCTAGAACCAGCTGCTCAAGAAACAAGTAATCTAGCTGCAAGCGATATCAAAACTGCCAGGCGATTTGAGGGCAAAGTGGCGCTGATTACCGGGGGTGGCAGTGGTTTGGGCGAGGCGACGGCGATTCGGTTGGCAAAAGAAGGTGCCTAGGTTGCGATCGCAGGTCGTCGGACAGCAGTCCTAAACGAAGTGTCCCAGGGAATTGAATCTTTAGGTGCTCAGGCTTTAGCCATTCAATGCGATGTCACGAAGGAAGTTCAGTGTCGGCGCATGGTAGAGCGCTTGATGGATACCTTTGGGCGTTTGGACGTACTGGTAACCAGTGCCGGTATTCATGGTGGTGGTAAAACGGTTGTAGATACGCCAGTTGACACTTGGGAGCATGTCATCGATACAGACCTTAAGGGTGTGTACTTAAGCTCAAAGTTTTCTGTTCCCTGTATGCGCCAAGGTGGGGGCGGATCTATCGTCCATGTTTCTTCTATCGGTGGACTCAGAGGGTCTCATCAGGGAATGGCCTTTCAGTCTGCAAAAGGCGCACTGATTAATTTGACTAGGCATATGGCGGTTGCCCACGCTAAGGAAAATATTCGCGTGAACTGTATCTGCCCAGGTGTGATTCGTACACCGCTAACGCAGCAGTGGCTCAGCAATCCTGAGACCTACCGCATGGTTGCTGGTTGGCTCCCTATAAAGCGCTGCGGTCAGCCGGAAGAATTTGCCGCTGCTGCTGCATTTCTCGCATCGGAGGAGGCCTCATTTATTACTGGCGTTATACTGCCTGTCGATGGCGGATACGTTGCGGCAGGCAGAGGCAATCCCTGATAAACAAGATAGGTTGTCGCGTGTGTACAAATTGAATAGTAAAAGAGAGAGAAAGTCGACGATAAACACTACTGCTATGAGTGTTTATCGTCGATGTGTACACAAATCACACAGGTTTTACACTAGCGCTTGTAACTCTGTTGGCAGCGGCTGAAAGACCTGAGATGTCAGGGCTGGGCTGCTGTCGGTGAAAGCGAAGTCAGTGTTTACGTTGAAAGCGCGCTGGGACTTGGCAATAAGATCCAATCCGTTATCACCATTCAAAAAGATTTGCTTTCTAGCATTGTCGAAGACATAGCTGCTGAGAGAACCAGAAAGCAAAATCTTGTCGAGGCCACTCTCAAGGTCGGCGATTGTCGCAAAGTCGCTATTGCCACCTTCGCTGTAGAAAACATTGTCTTTGTCACCAAGGGCAAAGATATCGATACCACTACCGCCGATAAGGCGATCTCGCTCACCAAAACCAGGACGATTAACGGTAGTGTTAACGCCGATGAGAAAATCATCGCCATCGCCGCCATTCACGATATCGTTGCTCCCGCCGCCGCGTAGACGATCGTCGCCATCGTTACCAAAGAGTCTGTCGATGCCAGAGCCACCTAGGATGGTGTCATCGCCACCTTTCCCAGAGATGCGATCGCGTCCAAAGAATCCGACCAATCTGTTGTCATTGTCGTCGCCTACCAACGCATCGTTGTTGACTGTCCCAATGACATCGGTGAAGTTTTCTACCTTGAACCTGGCATTTCCCAGTCCTGGAATGTTTTTCACAGTCAGCTTTTTAGCCGCCAGGTTGACGTTAAAGGAGGTGACGCCACTTGCTCCTGGATCATTCCCATCAATCGTATTCGATTGGCCAACCGCGCCAATGATCGTCTCAATGTCTTCGAGGGTGTCTGTGCCGGAAGTGCCTTTGTCGACTACGCCTACACGCCGTAGGGTGATTGCTTCACCCAGTGCGGAATAGTCGGCAGTATCGCGACCCCGGTTGCCATCGATAAAGTCATCACCGAGGCTGCCGGTAAACACGTTGGCCTTGCGATCGCCTACCAGTCTGTCGGATTGTGACGTGCCTGTTGCATTCACAAAGTTTTCAACGGTAAACGATTGCGAACCCAATCCTGGAATCCCATTAACCGTTAAACTTTCTGCTTCAAGATCCAAATCAAAAGAGGTCGTCCCACTAATGCCCGTGCCTCCGTCAATGGCATTGTCGAATCCACGCGCACCTACAATGGTCTCAATGCCCAAAATTTGGTCGGTGCCAGCGCTCCCTTTGTTGACAGTCCCGGCACGCTCTAGTGTAATCGCAGCACCCAGATTACTGTAATCAACAGTATCGTTGCCGCCTTCACCGTCGAGCAGGTCATTTCCTTGGCTTCCACCAAAGACATTGTCAATAACGTCACCTACAATGGTGTCGTTATTGACTGTCCCGTTGACATCGACAAAGTTGAACACTTTGAACGGCACTGCACCCAATCCGGGAATGCCCGCTACCGTCAAGTCGTTTGTCGAAAGGTCAATGACAAACCTCGCCGGGCCGCCGCCAGGAACAGTGCCATCGATTAAATTTCGCTGGCCCACAGCGCCTACAATGCTTTCAATATCAGCAATTTGGTCTGTGGAAGATCCTTTGTTAATCGCGCCCTGCGACTTCAATGTAATTTTACGATTGAAGTTACTGTAGTTGGCCGTATCAAATCCGGCACCGCCATCCAGCAGATCATCGCCACGACTCGCAAACAGGACGTCATCACCGCCGAGACCCAGCAGGGTATCGTCTTTGCCTGTTCCATTGATCAAGTTATTAAATTCGTCGCCTATAATCACAGCCATAGATCTGAATAAATCTCCGAAATAAACAGTTGCACCCGGTAGGACTAGCATTTGCTTGTCCGTCCTACCGCTGGTCAGTTCCTACAAGTCATAACTGTAAATTTACGTAAAGTGCATTACCCCCATGGGTACGATGACGGCTCAGTACGGATCGTGGTATACGTTTTTTGCTCAGAACACAAGGAAGAATAAAGATGGCAACCTACTTGGTGACCGGTGCTAATCGTGGCATTGGTTATGAATACTGCAAGCAGCTACACTCACGCGGAGACGAGGTGATTGCAGTATGTCGAGAGAGTTCGACTGAGCTGAGTGGCTTGGGTGTACGGGTGGAAACGGGTGTGGATGTGGCGGATAAAAGTGCGATCGCAGCCCTCACAAAGTCTCTTTCTGGCAAGCCCATTGATGTGTTGATCAACAATGCAGGTATCTACCGGCAGTCAAATTTAGGAGACTTAAATGTGGAGGGTATACGAGAACAGTTTGAGGTGAATGCGATCGCGCCGCTACGTCTTACCCAAGCCCTGTTGCCAAACCTAAAAGCATCCAAAGCTCACCCTACGAAGGTCGCAATTATGACCAGTCGCATGGGCTCGATTGAAGACAACACGTCTGGAGGCACCTATGGCTACCGCATGTCTAAAACAGCAGTTTCGATGGCCGGAAAATCTCTCTCCCATGATCTGGCATCCGATGGCATTGCGGTGGCCATCTTGCATCCTGGACTGGTGAGTACGGGGATGACCAATTTCAACAGCAATGGAATTTCTCCAGAGGAATCTGTCACGGGTCTGTTAGTTGTTATCGATAAGCTGAATTTGGAGAATACAGGTAGCTTCTGGCATTCCAACGGAGAGGAATTACCCTGGTAGGATAGCCATCTTGGCTGTCCAAACCCAGCCAGAATGTACAGGTGGGGTTTGGACAGGCAGGATGCCTATCCCACAGTGGACAGCTATCCTAATACTGAACAGAACTAAATATTGAAGAGATTCAGAAGAAAAAAATTAGCCCAATTTACATTGGGATTCTCCCCCCAGCTCAATCCAGCCATGAATCAATCCTGAGGTAGACTGTGCGGCCCCACAAAGACCCTCTCTATCTATAACAATCACACCCCCATCCCCATTAACCTTATCCACCAAGAATTTCACTCCGGCTGAAGCAGCCCCTTGGGCATCTAATCCCTTAAATAGAATAAAGTCTGAGACTGTTTTAGAGAACACCGTTCGCAAAAACTGTTCTCCATAGCCAGTCGCCGACACCGCGCAGGTATCATTGTCCGCAAACACCCCTGCGCCTACAACAGGTGTGTCGCCGACGCGTCCCCAGCGCTTATTGACAAGGCCACCTGTAGACGTTGCCGCTGCCAGATTCCCATGAATATCTCGGCAGGCTGCTCCCACAGTCCCTAGCTTCTGAGCAGCGACTTTTTCTTGATCTCTTTTGGTCGCTGTCTCGGTGGTTTCATGATCTAGGATCATCCGGCCTGCGGCTTTTGCTTCTTTCAATTGCTCAATTCTGTGCGGTACAACAAAGTACTCATCTGGGCAAAGCTGCGCCTGACAAAACTTAGCGAACTCGTAGGCACCTTCTGCGGCCAGCATGACGTGGTCGCCTTGCTCCATTACCTGGCGCGCTAGAGAGATCGGATTCTTGACATTCTTTACACAGGTAATCGCACCGGCTCGAATATCCGCTCCATTCATGATTGCCGCGTCCATCTCTACCTGACCACTTTCGTTCAGCACAGAGCCTTTGCCCGCATTATATAGCGGATTATCCTCCAGCATATTCACGCAATATTCAACAACATTGAGTGCGCTTTCCCCTTTCTCTAACTGGGTACGACCAGCGGCCAGAATTTCTAAAATGCTGGCTTTAAATTCTGTTGCATCGGCCTCGTATTTGAGATCTTCGAGCGCACCAGCACCACCATGAATAATGAGAGAATAGGGCAAGGTCATAGGTTTGGATTGAGTTCTTCTAAAATTGTGAAACGAACGTGGTTAATTGCCAAGTCTCCAATGGAGAGATCTTCAGGTTTGTTGTCTGCTTTCATCTTTTCAAAGAAAATGCCTTTGCCAATTTCGGTGTGGTACCAGGCCAGTCCCATAAAGAATCGCTGAGGGTAAGGCCCCCGGTCGATGATGTCGTCCACATTTGACTCCATGGGTAGCCAGCCCATCCCAGGTACATAAAACTCCAGCCATACGTGGTTGAAGTCAGGCTCTAGGGGAACATTTTTTTGTTCTGGTGTGGGCGGACATTTGTATCGGCCAATGGTACGGCAGGCAATCCCATTTAGCCGGGCTAGGGCCAGCAGTATGCCAACATACTCTCCACAGGAAGCGACGCCGCGAGCCAGTGCAATATCAGGCGTATCGATTTTGGGTTGGATCCCATAGGAGAGCTGATCATACACGTAGTTACGAATTCTCAGCATTTTTCGCAGGATATTGGTCTCGCTGCCCGCGGCACTCTCGGCGGCCTTGCGGATGATATCGGTATCCATCGACAGCTCGTCGTCGTCGACTAGATACTTCGCCTGAAATTCAGCCGATAGCGGTGGTGCGTCTTCAACCGTTGTTGGCGTCAAAAAGTATTTGAGCCCGTACATTTCTACCGTCGCCTTCCAGCCAATCAGCCCTGATTGATTGGGTTGCAGGTTGTCCATTTTGAATACGGCGACGCGTTGTCCTTCTTGAATTTCTTCAGTAAAAGGATGTCCAATCGGCTCTACATGACGAACTTTCTGGCGTACGGTGTCCGAGGGCAGGGCGATCCGCCATTCCACGTTGTCTAGTGGGATAGCCTCAAGTGGAAGCAGCTCTTCGACATAGGAGATTTCTACTAAGAAGCCGTTTGATAGCGTGTAGTGCTGATCTTTTTCTTGCTGGAAATAAAGCGGGTGAATAAAGGTGCGATCGCGAAACGTGAGCTGAAAGGGTGAACTCGCATTTGGGTCGTCGCGGATATAAGGCTCTTCGTACGCGTAGGAAACGTAGCAAGTGGATTGACCAGTGTCTGGATCTTCGAGGAATGCGATCGCAGTGGGTGACGGGAATGGTGTGAGCACGCTCAGCTGAATTTCTCCCGTTTCTTTATCGAGACCATAGACTGTTTGCTCAGTGCGATCGCACACCCACAGCCCATCGGCAGTCACGGTCAAATTCTCTTTTCCAATGCCTGGCTGAGGCAGTTTGCCAATCAGGCTTCCGCTTTCGCGCCCGTACACATAAATGTAGCCTGCGCGCTCACAGGTAACGTACACCTTATCTTCCCAAACGGCCACACCATCGGCGTCGTAGGGTAGCTCAGCAAACACCGTCGCCACTGTGGAGGCATCCATCATGCCACCGCCCTGAAAAGGCGCTTCGTCACCGCTAGCTAATAAAAATGTCGCATCACAGAAAAATACGTACCGGTCGCGCACTGCCCATATGGTGTCTTGCCAAACAGACAACCCAGAAGACTCCACCCAGTCATCAATGGTGTAAGGATTGAGAATCGTCGTGCAATCTGTTTCAGGTACGACAGCCACGACGTAGCCTCTCACGGTGTCGACTGCCAGCAGTTGGGACCCGGCAGTCGCTAAGCCAGAAAGCTTATAGACCCCGATTGGTCGAATAGTAGAGGGCTGCATACTTCCTAATGCGTGCGAAATAGACACCAATAGCGTACAAGGCATTCACACCGGTTGACCGCTTTGCCCCGATGAAATTGTCAATGAATTGTGAGCGAACAAGTCAAACAAGTGTCTTGGCCTGCCAAGCTACAGCACGGTCAAAAGCTCAGTATTTCAGGGCACTTTGTCCCTATAATTGATCCATACATTGCTCCGGCTACCAACTGCCAAGTCCTTTCTCAAAAAATGCAAAAACCTAGATCCATATCTAGAGACTTTTCCTCATGAAGATAGTTTATGACTCAGATAAGGATATCTTACAGATCTCTTTTTTCACCCGAACTGTTGAAGAAACTACCCAAATAGCACCGGGGCTTGTTCTAGACTATGACGAGGATGGGAAGGTTATTGGGCTTGAGCTCAGAAGCGCCTCCAAAAAAGTAGATAACCCCTACGAAATGCTCTATCTCATTGATAGAGCAAATGACGATAAGCCTGCTGCAAAGATAGTTGAATAATGGCTAGTCAAGTGATGGTGAGAATAGTCGAGTAGTTCTGGGTAAAAGGCATCAATCAACAAGAGCAATCCAGAAACTCTCCAGAAAATCTAAAGGGGCATCAAGAAGCTCTGAAAGCGCTTTCAGAACTAGCATCTTCTCATAACAAAAAGCAGGGAGAAACCGCATTGTCGGTAGCTTCTCCCTGCTTCAATAGCTCATGATTCATTGAGTCTTATCTATTATGCTGGTGGCCTGATTTGTAGATGCTGCTCACCCTAAAGATAGTCTGAGTAATGTTTGCCTAAGGTCAGCCCCTGTCCAGCCACTAGTCATTTAGCCAAGACTCTTGACCAATGAGATCACAAACAGAATCCCGTAACAGATACTCGTGCTGTGTTAGCAGATGCTCCACCTCTTTCCAGGTCTCATCATCAAAATGCCTAGAGAGGCTAAACAGCTGAGTTTTCTTGCTCAGCACGCCTTTGCTGATTAGGGCATGAACCTCATCTCTAAGGGCGTGGATAGAATACCGACGGCGTGTTTGAAGCATAAGAGATATCCTCAGACATGGATGATAAAGAGAAGGAGAAAGCAGATTTGTAAAACGTTCTCTTTACACGATAGCGCCCCCTAGGGCAGATCGCATTCCGTATAAAGCAGATATTAGAGAGTTTTAATGTTGAGGAAAATACGTTACAACACTACTGGAGTGGGATTTTCAACAACGATATGTCACTGCATTTACTGATGCATGGCCAGCAACAGTGAACCCACGTGACATCTGTACTCTAAAACCTTAAAAATCTCTTAATGGTGATAATTAATCGGGGATTCCTATGAGGGTGAATGTATGTAGCAGATAGCTTGCACGGAACAAAATGCAAGAATACTTGTGGGCAATGAGCACGAAGTTATCAAAAAATACTGATTAACTCAGTGGAATCGTCTAGATGTATAAACCGTATTCTACAGTACAGTTTTATCGGGGAATAGTTTTTCCGTTATGGTTTCATAACAATAGCGTCGTCGGCTTAGATTTATGTAGGTGTTTCCCCGAAACCCCTGCCAAATCGGTGTTTTCAGGGAAGGCGATATATTACGCTTCTGTAAGATATAAGCTGCTTCTAGTGAGTAAACGCTGATTCATTCGCTCAAGAGCGACTGTCGCAGGGCTGATTTTATCGAAAGGCATAGGCTGCAAAGCCATATAAGAAAATTTTTTAGTCGCAGACTTTTTTCTTCTTTCAAAGGCTAGTTAGTTCAGGGTTTCTAGCTTTTTTAGGTCATCATTTATGTTGGTGTTTGCTTTTTTCTTGTAGCCTATTTCTTGTAAAGGGGCTAGAGATGGGCTCGCCGAGAATACTCTCAATGAGAAGACAATATCTGCCCTGCATCTGCCCTACCGGAGAATGGTTCGATGACTGACGCTGTGAAGATTTTGATGTGTGCCCCGCATCATTACGATGTGGACTATGTGATCAATCCTTGGATGGAGGGTAATATTCACCGTTCGTCGCGTGATTTGGCTGAAGAACAGTGGGGCAAACTCCACAAGGTGCTCAAAGAGTATGCCACCGTTGAACTTGTTCCCCCAGAGAGAGGCTGGCCGGATATGGTTTTTACCGCCAATGCTGGGCTTGTGCTAGGGGACCAAGTTGTTTTGAGTCGGTTTTTTCATCCAGAAAGACAGGGAGAAGAACCCTTCTTTCAAAAGTGGTTTGAAGACAATGGCTATACCGTGCATGTCTTGCCAGAAAGCCTGCCGTTTGAAGGGGCCGGCGACGCTCTGTTTGACAGAGCGGGCGGCTGGCTATGGGCAGGTTACGGCTTCCGCTCCGAGTTAGATTCTCACCCGATGTTGGCCGAGTGGCTGGATGTGGAAGTCTTGTCGCTACGCCTCGTGGATGGCCGGTTTTACCATCTGGATACCTGTTTTTGCCCACTAACGGATGGCTATTTGCTGTACTATCCGGCGGCTTTTGATGCCTATTCCAATCGCCTGATTGAAATGCGGGTGCCTGCAGATAAGCGGATTGTGATGGATGAGGTAGATGCGATCGCCTTTGCCTGCAATACCGTCAATGTCGGCCATACGGTGGTGATGAACAAAGCGAGCGATCGCCTCAAGCAAAAGCTAAATAACTGTGGCTTTGAGGTTGTCGAAACGCCCTTAACAGAATTTCTAAAGGCAGGCGGTGCCGCCAAGTGCCTCACGCTCAAAATGACTGAGCCCAAGCACAAAACCCCTCAGGCATCGAGCCTTCAGAGCCGAGTTATTCATCTAGAGGGACACCTGCTCGATTCGGGCTTGGTTAATCAGGCGCTCGATACGATTGTGAGTGGTGGCGGTAGCTTCCAGGTACTGAACTTTGAGCTGGGTAAGCAGCGACAGGACCGGTCCGTGGCCGATGTCAAAGTCTCTGCGCCTGATGTCTCCGTGATGGATGACATCATGGGCCAACTGATTGATCTGGGTGCGGTCAGCCTGCCTAGAGAATCTACCGCAGCGACGTTAGAGCCTGTGCTGCAGTCGGGTGTTGCCCCCGATGACTTTTATGTGACAACAATTTATCCCACGGAAGTGTTGATTGGAGACCACTGGTTTAGGGTAGAAGGTCAGCGTATGGATGGGGCGATCGCGATTACCCATGAAAACGGTCGACCTGTTGCCCGCTGTAAGCTGCTTAGAGATTTGGTCGAAGGTGAGGAGGTTGTGGTTGGGAGCCAGGGCATTCACACCATCCGCAATTCCAAATCGCTGAAGAAGAAAAAGACCGATGAGTTTAGCTTTATGGGCGCAGGGGTTTCGAGTGAGCGCCGAGTGGAGCTTGTGGTCGAGCAAATTGCCTGGGACTTGAGACGAATTCGCGATCGCGGTGGCAAGGTTGTGGTTACCGCGGGGCCCGTGGTGATTCATACCGGTGGCAGCGAACACCTAAGAAAGCTGATCAAGGGTGGATATGTGCATGCGCTGCTGGGCGGAAATGCGATCGCTGTGCACGACATTGAGCAATCGATGATGGGCACCTCGCTGGGTATGGACATGAAGCGAGGGGTTTCGGTCCATGGGGGACACCGCCACCACCTCAAAGCTATTAACACCGTGCGCCGCTATGGCAGCATCGCCAAGACGGTAGAAAGTGGTGCCCTTATCAGCGGTGTGATGTACGAATGCGTGAAAAACAACGTTCCTTTCTCGCTAGCAGGATCTATCCGCGACGATGGCCCCTTGCCCGATACCAAAATGGACCTGATCGAAGCACAGGCAGATTACGCCCGGCTAATCGAAGGCGCTGACATGATTCTGATGCTCTCTACCATGTTGCATTCTATTGGTGTTGGGAACATGACCCCAGCGGGCGTGAAAATGGTGTGTGTGGATATAAACCCGGCGGTCGTCACCAAGTTGAGTGATCGCGGTTCTGTGGAGTCAACGGGGGTCGTAACGGATGTTGGTTTGTTCTTGAGCCTGCTTGTACAGCAGTTGGGTAAGCTCACGGGGCAATACACCGAAATCACATCCATTCGTTAGCAGATACTTCAGCTATCCTGCTGAGCGGGTTGGTGCTGAATGGGTATCAATAGGCACAATTACTTGTTAAAAGCTGGCATTTTTGCTGAAAGGGCATAGAGTCATTTCAGTAAAAATGCTTGGATTTGCTGCGGTGTATTTCATTTTACGGGAGATAACTACGTGATATTAAGTACCCTGGAGCAATACGTCTATTATCTGCCGCTAGTCAGCTCTGTCCCGGTATGAAAGCCCCTCTACCAACTGAATCTACCCTCTGTGCGTACATGTTTTGGTCTTGAGAGAGCCTGTTGAGCGAATTCTCTCACTTCAAGTTTTCACAAGACACGCTCCTGCTCATTGACCAAAGTGTCTCTTTTAAGAGCGTCTCTTTGAAGGAATTTGTTGCTGCTCTTCTCGAAGAGAAATTCGAGACCTTGAAAGGAGGACTCATGAACGTCTTGGTTCAAGGGTAGGGATTTAGATGATTTTCTTGGAACGAGGCATCAGTCTTGTCAGTTAATCAGGGCAACGCCTCCCAACTGAACAGCGAACGTGTTCAGCCAGACTATTCAGCAAAAAGGTAAGTCGGATAGCCATCAATGCTCGTCTGATTTTTCTCGCGCTGGTAGTCTTCAATCGCTGCTGAGCCTTTCTTATTGGCCCATTGATTGAGTGCTTCGCGATCACCCTGATAGTCGTACAGCGGTACTGCCATCCCACAGGAAGTTTGTACCAAATCAACAGAAAGATCGAATAGCTGCCGAGTTCCAGGCAACTGCGGAAAATGCTCAATTAACGCTGCCCATGCGCTATCACGCGGGTACACCGCTTTCGCACTTCCATACAGCCGCAAAATCATTGGAGATGATTCAAACGCGCAAAACATCACCGTCATTCGATTGATGGCAGCGATATGCGCAGCGGTCTCATTCCCACTTCCGGTCACGCTCAGCCACACGACTCGGTTGGGGCTTAAGACCCGAAGTGAGTCCATCCCTTTGGGTGATACATTGACGCGCCCCTCAGCAGCAGCCGTCCCCACAAAAAAGACTTTTTGCTGGTCTATAAACGATTGCAGCTGGGGAGTAATCTGTGGGTATTGCTTCGCCATAGGAAAGCTCTGCGGTAAAACAGCGATAGAACAACATTAGAATGTGTCAGGAATGAAGTTTTGCGTACTCAGTGGTGGGCGTTCGTAGTCGATGTTTTTTTGACGCTTGGGTAGCTTCAACGGTGGCGGTGTGAGGTCTTCATAGTCGATTTGGCTCAGCAGATGGCTGATGCAGTTAAGGCGAGCCCGCTTTTTGTCGTCAGCTTCAACTACATGCCAGGGCGATCGGGTCGTATCCGTCGCTGCAAACATATCGTCCTTTGCTCTAGAGTAGGCTACCCAGCGAGCCCGTGCCTCTAAATCCATTGGGCTTAGCTTCCATCGCTTTGTGGGATCGTTCAACCTGTCTTGGAAGCGTTTTTCCTGTTCCTCATCGCTCACCGAAAACCAGTACTTCACTAGCACAACGCCTGCACGTTGCAACATGTGCTCAAACTCGGGGCAAGAGCGTAAAAACTCCACATATTCCTGCTGCGTACAAAATCCCATCACCCGTTCTACGCCGGCCCGGTTGTACCAACTGCGGTCAAATAGGGCAATTTCTCCAGCTGCGGGAAGCTGGGCTACATAGCGCTGAAAATACCATTGACCTCTCTCTTTTTCAGTCGGCGCAGCCAGTGCCACGACCTTGCAAATCCGAGGATTCAAACATTCTGAAATCCGCTTGATCGCGCCGCCTTTCCCGGCGGCATCGCGACCTTCAAAAATAACGACAACCTTAAGCCCTTTCTCTTTGATCCAGTACTGAAGCTTAACAAGCTCTATCTGTAATCGACGGAGCTCTTTCTCATAGACTTTTTTACTTAGCTTCTTAGGCTTTTTATCAGTTTCCCTATTTCTTTTCTTTTTATTGCTCTTTCCAGTGGCTTTCGCCTGGACTTTTTCCTTTTTTTTCTTTGTGTCTTTTTCGGCTTTCTTTTTGGTATGTTTTGTCTTTTTCGTTCCGCTGATCTGCGTTATGGGTGACGTGTTCGCGTCTGTTGATTTCCTCAAAGAGGCCGAGCCATTGCTCTCAATATTTGGAACAGCAGCGTCGAATTGCTTGATTGTCATAGATTGCACTGAGCTAATAGAACCTGAGCCAATAAAACGTCACGTATCGCAGTGAAAAGAGGAAATTGATAAACTGAGTGCGTGCTCAAAAAAGATTTGATATACCTTCCAGAGTAGAAGATCTTCTAGAAGCGAGCCTGCTTCTTTAACGCCTCTTAATGATTGGGCTTTTCTCTGGTTATGGCTCGATTGATGGCGCTTATCTGCAGAAGCCGACCAATAAGACTGCAAACGATATGATGGGCAAGTCAGTTTGTCGGGTTTGAAGACTCAGAAAAGGTAGAAGCATGAAAGTAGGAATTTTGGGGACCGGGCTCATGGGCACACCGATGGCCCTACAGCTGCAAAAAGAGGAGTTTGAGGTCGTTGCTTGGAACCGTTCAGTAGACAAGCTTGAAGCTCTGGCCGAGGCTGGTGTGCAAACCGTGGGCTCGGCGCAGGCTGTGATCGCAGCGACCGACATCACAATTACTCTTCTCAGCGATGCTGCCGCTATTGAGTCTGTTATCTTTGCCGATTTCAACGCTCTTGCCGAGAAAACTATTCTTCAAATGGGCACCATCTCTCCCGATGAAAGTCGAAAGCTGCAAAGTAGAATAGAAGCCGCTGGCGGACAGTATTTTGAAGCACCTGTGCTCGGTAGCATTCCCCAAGTAAAGACCAGCACATTGATTGTGATGGTCGGTGCCACGCCTGAGCAGTTTGAGCAGTGGATGCCTTTGCTGATTTGCTTTGGCCCTGAGCCAGAACTGATGGGCCCCGTGGGCAGTGCCGCTGCGACGAAGCTGGCGATGAATCAACTGATTGGTAGCCTGACCGCAGGCTTTTCGATGAGTTTGGGATTGGCCCAGCAGGAAGGGCTAAACATGGAGCAGTTTATGCAAATTGTGCGAGATAGCGCCCTGTATGCACCGACCTTTGATAAGAAGCTGGAGCGGATGTGCGATCGCAACTTTGCCAATCCAAACTTCCCGACCAAGCATTTGCTCAAAGACATGAACCTGTTTGTCCAGGCCGCCCGCGATAAAGGCATTGATGCCACCGTTGCTGCGGGCGTTAGCCAAATGGCCGCAAAAGCGATTCACCAAGGTCTTGCAGATGAAGATTACTCAGCGATTTTTAATGTGATCAATCCACAAGATCAGTAGGATTTAGGGCACATGGTATGACTATTTTGGCGTCGTTATTTTAGGAGAGAAACGATATGAGACGGAACGCATCAAAGCTTTGGTTGTTTCAAATACTGAGCCTGGGCGGTGCACTCACAGTCCTAGCAACAGCTGTAGTCGCCGGTGTTCGTGGTCAAGACATATCCCCCGAGACTACTGTAACCGGTCTTATTGTAAAGCGAAGCCCTCATACCGTCGAAGAAACCCATACGCGATTCATGGCCATCTTGGAAGAGAAAGGGCTCAATATTTTTACAACGGTCGACCATGCAGAAAATGCAACAAACGCCGAGCTTGAGTTACGCCCTACCAGGGTTGTTCTGTTCGGTAATCCTAAGTTAGGCACGCCGCTAATGCAATGCGGGCAAAGCATCGCCATCGATCTCCCACAGAAAATGCTGATTTGGGAAGATGAAGCTGGCCAAACAAATATTGGTTATAACGAGCCTCAGTATTTGCTCGATCGCCATGGCCTAGAAGGCTGTGAGCGCGAAGTCATTGAACAAATCTCAGGCGCATTAGATAACTTGTCGAACGGGGCGATCCTTCCTGAAGATAGCTGAGCAACGCAACTTAACAGCTGTAACAGCAGAGGGATATTTTCCGTAACTCCTGACTTCCTCAAGGCTCAGCGGCTGCGGGCAGGGTATTTTGTGCGCTGTCTGTGATCGTCCGACACTGACATATAGCAGGCGTACGGATGCATATCGCCAAGGGCGAGGCGAGGCCAACGCTATAGACAGCGGACCGCCTTTACGCTCTAACTCTGAGCACAGCTTCAAGCTGTCAATGCAGGCTGTTTGTTCATTGAATTATTCTCAGCTACGACTGCATCTTTCGCATTGCCAAAGCGGCGATCGCGCTCTTGAAATGTCATCAGTGCTCGATGAAACTCAGTCCGGTCAAAATCAGGCCAAAACACATCGGTAAAATACATCTCGGTATAAGCCAACTGCCACAGCAAGAAGTTACTCAATCGCTGCTCTCCACTGGTCCGGATCAACAAATCAGGATCGCACCCCCTTGTGTACAAATGCTGGTCAATAATCTCTTCAGTGACATCAGCTGCTGAAATCTCTCTTTTCTCTACCTTCTCCGCAACTTGCTGACACGCTTGAACAATCTCATTTCGGCTGCCGTAATTGATGGCCACGTTGAAGTCTACAGCCGTGTTATTTGTTGTTTCTTTCATTGCTCGGTCAATCTCTCTTTGAAGGCTTGGCGATAGCTGAGTCAAATCTCCTAGAAAGCGAATTCGCACCCCCTCTTTGTGCATTTCTTTCAGCTCTCTGCGCAGCATCTTCTCAAAGAGCACCATGAGAAAATCCACCTCTGACGTCGGTCTCCGCCAGTTTTCAGTTGAAAAAGCATAGGCTGTCAATGCGCCAATTCCCCAATCTTTGCAACAGCGCAGCAGCTCTTTTAGCGTTTTGGCTCCTTGACGATGACCTGCCACTCTAGGCAGGCCTCTTTGGGTGGCCCAGCGGCCATTGCCATCCATAATGACGGCAACATGTTTTGGTAGCGCTTGACGGTTGAGATCGGCAGGAAGCGTAACGTAATTCATAGAAAAAAGTGTGAAATGAAAGATAACAGTCGTAAATTTCGCTTATATAGCAAAGCGCCGAACGCTATAGAATGGGCGTCTCGCCTTTCAAGAGTAAGCATCTTGCCTGGCTCAATTTAATATCAAGAATTCCCGAAGGGTTGCGGGGGGTAACCGGTAGTTCCACTGCAAAAGCTGTTGCATAGTTCGCCCTACAGCGTAGGCCCAGCAGGTAGGATACGCCGCCAGCCATTGATCGGATGGGCGGGTGTTGCGGAGGCGTTTAGTCGTGCGGCAAAGGCTCTCTTGAATGGCGGGGTAGCGCCACTTGGACTGAAGTGCGCCTAAGGTAACGGCATCCTGGAAGAAGGGTGCGTCAGGATATTGACATTTGCCAGTCGCCCAAAGGAGGCAGAGCATCTGTAGGGAATGGGATAACGATTCAGAAAAGTCGCCCGTAGGGCAGGTGTCTCGCCTATTCTCGTCGAGGATTCCATGAACAAGGGATTGCTGCCAAATGAGCGAACACGTTTCACTGTAGGCATCGGCTATGGGTTGTAAATTAAGAAACTGCGCTTTGACTTGGGCGGATGGAGTCACAGAGAAAGAATCAAGTTGGTCTTGGAGAGGACTTGGAGCACCCAATGAGTTGAGAGCGTGAGTGAGAGCTGTAGCAGAAAGATAGGTTTGCACGCAGCTGTCGATTCGGTCTGTGAGCTGAGCAATGGAAAGCTTGGTCGGCGATGACTCAGCATGTGTCGTGACGGGACGAGCGGTTGGCATTGCGGCGGAGTTGGATTGACCTTGAATAGACTGCTTACGAGGCGAGAAGGTGATAGACATGACGATTAGCCTCTGCTTGGCAGTTGCTCTTAAAGGCTAAAATTTCGATGTGACACACGTCAGTCGGGAAAAGTCGGGGAAGGTCGGGGATTTGCGGTTGGTCGGTCGGCGCTTATCGGCCTTTCACCAAGGCTATGGCCTTTATCCTTTGTCTTACAAAGGATAAAGGTTCTGTGAGGAAACCCAACTAACGATAGGCGATGTACGGAACTTATGGTGGGCGGCTGGTAGTCTACTCTTCAAGTTAAGAGAGGAGAGCATGGGGATTGAGAGCGCTATCGAATATGCCGATCAGCTGCTGTACGAGCGCACGGGGAAGCACCTGAACGATTTGCAAAGCTATATTATTCAGCAAAGCTGGAAGGGCCAGACCTACAGCCAAGTTGCCAGCGTTGCAGGCTACAGCGAGGGCCATGTAAAGGATGTGGCTTCGCAGCTTTGGCAGGTACTTTCCGAGGCTCTGGGCGAGCGTATTACTAAAGGCAACTTACGATCGCGCCTCCTAAACCGGCTTAAAAGCCTTAAGCGCACCGTCAAAAGCGCCACTCCTCCTAGCCTTCACCCGTTAATGCACAACTCTGCCGTGCTGGTTTCTGCTGCACTCACCGACGGCAATCCATACCAGCTCTCTGCCACCGACCAGGCTGCGCTAGAACGCCTCTCTGCCAGCTTGGCAAACCAGGCTGCTTACTCCGCTAGCTTTATCGGCAGAGCGCCCGCACTACAGAGTCTTCAGACCCTTGCCCTACATCATCGCATTGTTGTGATTCAAGGGGAGGGGGGCATCGGCAAAACAACCTTGGCCCAGCAGTACTGTAGTCAGTTTGAGCAGGTTCTAGAGCTGATGATGGCGAAAGAAGCTGCCAATATCAGCCCAGCTGAAAGTGTTGTTGAAGAATGGCTCAGACAGCATTTTGACGAGGAGCCTGGCTGCGAATTTGGTGTGACCCTGAGTCGACTCAAACAGCATTTAAAGTCGCAGCGAACCTGCATTTTTATCGACAATTTAGAGCCGGCTCTAGATGCCAATGGTCAATTTATCCGCGAGCACCGTCACTATGTAGAGCTGCTGCGTATGCTAGCGGCTGCGCAGGCCACTGTGGTGATTACTAGCCGCGATCGCCTCTGCGAGCCCAGCGTAAAAGCCCACCACTATCGCCTGCCTGGGCTCACCGCGGATGCCTGGGCGCAGTTCTTTAAGGCCCATGCCATAGACACACAGTCTGATGGGCACGCTCAGATTTTGCAGATGATGCACCGTGCCTATGGTGGCAATGCCAAGGCTATGGAGATTTTGTGTGCCGCTGCCACCGAAGACTTTGAAGGCAACCTGAATGCCTACTGGGAAGAAAATAGATCGGATTTGCTAGGCAGCGCCGATCTCCGCAATCTTGTCGGCAGCCAGATCGATCGCTTAGAGCAGCTCGATGCTGATGCTTATCGAGTCTTTTGTCGGCTTGGCTGCTATCGCTACCAGGATCGCCTACAGCTAAAAGCAGATGCGATCGCAGCGCTAATGTGGGACATCGCACCAGACGTGCAGCGGCAAACGCTCAGCTCCTTGCGTGATCGCTCTCTCCTCGAATTTCGAAAAGGCGACTACTGGCTGCATCCAGTGAGTCGCTCGGAAGCGATCGCTCGTCTGCGACAAAGTGACGATTGGCAGCAGGCCAATCAATCGGCCGCCAAGTACTGGAGCGATCACACCCGCACTATCACCTCTGTAGACGATGCTCTGCAAGCTCTCGAAGCTTACTACCACCTCATTGCCATCAAAGACTACGACGGTGCTGCTGGCGTCTTGCTTAAACCCAGACACAACCAGTGGCGGCAGTTTCTTCCCTTGGCTAGTAGTCTTTACCGTAAGGGATTACTGCGACCAACTATTGACGCGATTACGCAGGTACTGCCTCAGGTGAAAACTGGTCGCAGTGAATTGAACAACATTTTGGGCGATGTGTACTGGATTATGGGAGATATCCACAGCGCGATTGCCTGTCAACAGCAAACACTTTCCGATACAGAAAAAGCACTGGAACAACTCAACGGTGACCAGTGCAAGAAAAACAACTACTACCACAAGATGCTTACGGTGGATGCGCACCTTAGTCTTGGGCTGTACTACATGGATTTGTGGGAGCTCAATCGAGCAACAGAATCATTTGAACAGGTTATCGCTTTAGCTGCTGACAGTGCCCATCAAGCCTGGGCTGACAAGGCAACTGTTGGTCTGGCGTTAGTGAAAGCCAGTCTGGGAGAACCCGAAACTGCAAGAGCACTTGTAGATAACGTGTGTGAACAATTTACCGCTGGCTCAAATGATGAACAAGGACGATATGCCTACTTCTTACAGCTGCTAGGTCAAGTGTTTGAGCGATTGGGCGAGACGGAGAGGGCACAAGCGCTATATGAAAGGGCGATCGCATCTGCAGAAGCTGGCCATTATGTGCAGGTAAAGGCCAAAACACTCACTGGACTTGCTGTGTTAAAGCGGCAGAGAGGGGAGGAAGACGGTGCGATCTCACTTCATCAACAGTCTGTCGAACTGTGCGAAACCATTGGGGCCACCTGTGATCTAGCAGAAGCTTATTTTCAATTTGGTCTCAGCATTCCTGAAAACAGTCTTAAGAGCGATACCAACAGCAATTCCGAGGATGCCTCCCATATGATCTCCGAACCGCTCAGTCAAACAGCCTGTTTTGAGCGAGCCATTGAGCTGTTTTCCCATATTCATGCACCTCATCAGGTGCAGCGAGTCCTCTCGGTTTGAGAAATGATACTCTAACCGTAATGCTCACCGCATTTTTACGGAGCATCTTTACGGAGAGCAGCCCTACCCTATCGTCACTATTCGCTCAAGGACTGAGCTCGTAAAGTTATGCGCTGGAAAACAGGTCGTCGGAGTCGAAATATAGAAGATCGCCGAGGTATGGGCGGTTATCGACGAGGTGGCGGTAGCCCTATGGTCGTCGGCGGGGGTGGGCTCGGTATGGTTGTTGTCGCTATTATCATCGCTTTACTCGGCGGTGACCCCACCATCTTGCTAGATGCAGCAGCGCCTGTGAGCCAAGATCCCTATGGTGCACCCTACGAAGCGCCATCGGCGGTAGAAGATGAACTCGCTGACTTTACATCCGTTGTTCTAGCTGATACTGAAGACACTTGGAACAGAATTTTCCCCCAAGAATTTGGCGGTGCCTATCGCGAGCCTACGCTGGTTCTCTTCACTGGGGTCGTTCAGTCTGCCTGCGGTACGGCTCAATCTGCAGTCGGGCCCTTTTACTGCCCAGCTGACCAGCAAGTTTACATCGATCTTGATTTTTATCGCAGCCTCCAAAATCAGCTAGGTGCTCCCGGTGACTTCGCCCAAGCCTACGTAATCGCCCACGAAGTTGGTCACCACATACAAAATTTAATCGGCATCTCTAGCCAGGTACGCGCCGCCCAGAGCCGCATGAGCCAAACCGATGCTAACCGTCTCTCCGTTGCCCAAGAGCTACAGGCAGACTGTCTCGCTGGCGTCTGGGCCAACAGTGCTGGACGAAGAAATCTCCTCGAAGCAGGTGACGTCGAAGAATCGCTCAATGCCGCTAGCCAAATCGGCGATGATACCCTCCAGCGCAATCAACGCGGCTACGTCACTCCCGACTCCTTTACCCATGGCACGTCTGCTCAGCGCGTAGAGTGGTTTCGGCGCGGTCTGGAATCTGGCGATGTTGACCAGTGCGATACCTTCCGCTAAGAGGATTCATCATCTCTACCTATAGTGCATCTCTACCCATAGTGCGCAGACGGTTTTCTAGGTTTACGATGCGAGAAGGAAAGGTGTTACACAAAAGAATTACTGCATGCTGAATTACCGTCTTCCCTTTTTCTTATCCCACGCTGCCTCGTACTTTTTCTCATTCGCCTCAACAGACTTCTGCAAATTCACTACCGGATTTGGATAATCCACCCCCAAGTGCATATCAAACCGCTTTTGCTCTACCGGCTGTAGCTTCCATGGACTGTGTACCTTCTTCGCAGGCAAGTTCTGCAACGTGGGTAGCCAATGCTTCACATAGTCTCCATTTGGGTCATAGTCTTTCGATTGTTTTGGAATGTTGAAGTAGCGAAAGCCTCGTGCATCATTTCCCACACCCGCCGTGTAGTTCCAATTGCCCCAGTTACTACAAACGTCGTAGTCAATTAACACCGACTCAAACCATTCCGCCCCCATCTGCCAGTCAATCCCCAAGTTCTTTGTCAAAAAGCTTGCTACGTTCTGCCGCCCTCGGTTAGACATAAATCCAGTCGCTGCCAGCTCCTTCATATTCGCATCAATCAGCGGATAGCCTGTCTCACCCTCTCTCCACAGGTCAAATCGTTTCAAATCTTGCTGCCAGTCTATGGGCAAGCCTCGAATACCTTCCTTACGGAAGACCTTGCGGCCATACTTCGCACAGACAAACCTAAAATAGTCTCGCCAAATTAGCTCAAAGACCATCCAGTAGGTAGAGTTGTTCTTCTTTCTTTCTCGCTCGTATCTTTGCACCTCTGCGTGCACCTTACGAGGAGATAAGCTGCCATTGGCCAGCCAGGGCGAAAACTTAGAAGAGTAGTCGGCTCCCAGCATGCCATTACGCGTCTCTTTGTACACCTGCAAGCGATCGGCAGCCCAAAAGTAATGCTGTAACCGTTCCAGGCCTGCGGTTTCCCCACCTTTAAACAACAACACTCCCTTGGAGTCGATACTTTGTTTCTTTAAGCCGAGATCGGACAGGCTGGGCAGTTCACCTGTTTCAATCTCTGTAGGCAATGCAGGCAATTTGTCCGGTGCGGGAAATGGAGGAAAGATCTGAGACTCTTTTTCCGCGGCTTTTCGAAATTTGGTAAAGACTTCTGGCAGCTTATTGATCTCAAATGGCAAATCATCAGGATGAAACAGCGTCGCTCCCCAATACACCTCATACGCCACTTTCTGCGCCCCCAGTGCTTTCTCCACACTGCGCTCTACAGCGGTTTCTTCAGCCGTGACTTCTTCGTGCCAATATACCGCATCAATATTGAGTGCTTTGACTAGTTGAGGAATTTCTTCTTCTGGCTGGCCGCGACGAATCACTAAGTCGCTACCTTTTCCCCGTAAGGATGCTTTGAGGTCAGCGATAGTTTCTATCAAAAACTGTGCTCTAAATGCACCCGTTTTGGGAAAGCCGAAGGTGGTTTCACCAAAGTGACGCGGGTCGAAGCAGTAAAGTGGGATGATTTCGGCCTTATTTTCGAGTGCGCGGTGGAGAGGTTCGTGGTCGTGAAGGCGAAGGTCGTTGCGGAGCCAGAGGAGAATGCGCATTGAAAAGAATGAAAGTGAACAGGCGAAAAGGCCTGCCCAATATGATAAAAGGATAGCTGCGAGATAGCTACAATCCTTAAGGCATAAAGTATGACCGCCCGTCCGCTAAAAGCCAAGCTAGAAAATGCCTGCAAAGATCTGTGGTGGAGCAGCGAAGCAGACTATCCGGTTGAGGTTGTGTGGTGTGAGATACCCGAGTCGCAGTGCCCAGAGTCAGGTGTGTTAGCCCCTGCGCTAGTTCGCCAGGTAGTAGGGTGCGCAGAAGACGCGGCTGTCACATCACAGTTGTTTGATTCTCTTTTTGACAAGTATCTCATGCCTAAGCGCTGGCACACTGCTGATGATAAGCAGCAGCTCAATCAGCTCAGAGCGCTCAAAACGTTGCTGTCGGAAAATATCTCAAATCTGCATGTCTATCGCTGCGGCGAGGTAGAGATTACGCTGTGTATTTTAGGCTACGTTTCCACCGGAATCCTTGCAGGTGTCAGAACTTGCCTAGTAGAAACTTAGCTAGGATCGTAGAGTTCCAGTGTTCTAGAGACTTGGTGTTACGCTGTCATGGATATTTCGGTAATGGGTTCACTGCAATACAGTGAGAGCTTACAGGCAACTTCTACGGCTTCGCGTGGGGTGTGGCCTAGGTGAAGCGCAGCTTTCGCAAAGTCTTGCCCAGAGCCAATGGCTTCAAACTCTCGCACTTCATATACATCTAGTCCCCGATACACCCGAAATAGCTTTTGCTCAAAGGCTATTAAGAAGCCATTTTTAGGCGTGTATCCACCTTCTTTTTTCCGAATCCACTCTTTGAATTCCACTAAAAAGTCGATAATCCCCAATCGATTAGAGTTCACTGGTCTGTGATTGCGGCTGAACAGCTCCATCATGGTTCCTTCGTAGCACTCACCCGTTGTGCCAATCACCATTTCATTTTGCTCAAACAGCTTGCTATGCATAATATCGGACGAGGTCGCCTTGGTGAATCCGTCGGAAATTAGTGTATCGGCAGCGAAAATGATAGCTTCTGGCGTTTTACGAGCAGCGATAACGGTCATGCTTATACAAGGGCAGAATAGGTGAGTTTAACTACAGTACAAGATACGTTGCGGCTTGAGTAGAGCAAGGATCACTGGGTTGGAGATTTATCGTGATCCTCAATATAGACTTCTCATTCGTTAGA
>ERZ1740067.407-NODE-407-length-34896-cov-7.543067_pt1 | contig 34896 bp, 18 predicted proteins | sample MGYA00581736_ERZ1740067 | MGnify/ENA primary metagenome ERZ1740067 (study PRJEB43018, sample SAMN04849236) | marine metagenome | isolation source: floating plastic debris | place: Pacific Ocean | collected 2008-08-27 | study: EMG produced TPA metagenomics assembly... | reverse complement strand
CAACAGTCTCATCTGAGACTCCATTTTTACAGAATCGATTAATAGAGGTGCCCTAGAATTGCTACGATGAGCCACAGTGGTGGACAGCTGAAGTTGTATAACCACTGAGCTGGTTTGCTAGGGCGACACTGATCCTTAAATATCTTCCGAGTCTCAGCAAGGACGCTGTAAGGTTTTTTCATTAGGTTAGAAAGCTCAGAGAAATTGATTTTTCCTAGAAAACTTGGCTGTACTGCTATATTTCCCGCAAAACGGTCCCTAACAGAGCGCCATCCTACTCGTTTGCTATACTGAAAAGCTGCACTCGCCTTGCGCCTATAGCTTTCTTATATGCAGCCAACCGACCCTGATAAATTTTCCGCCAAAGCCTGGGATGCCATCGTTGAAGCCCAGGATGTGGCGCGTCGCTTTCGGCAGCAGTATTTAGAGGCAGAGCATGTCACCTTGGCGATGCTGGAGCAGTCAGGGCGAGCAGATGTGGTGCTCTCGAAGGCTGGTCTTTCGCCTGAGCAGATTTTGCAGGAGCTAGAAACCTTTGCCAAGCGGCAGTCGCGGGTGCGGGTGGCGGTCGATAGCAATTTGTATCTGGGGCAAAGCCTGGACCGGATGCTAGATGCAGCTGATGGCGCCCGGCTCAATCTGCAAGATGAGCTGATTTCGATTGATCATTTACTGGTGGGCTTTGTCGAAGATGAGCGCATTGGTCGGCGTCTGCTGCGCGGCTTCGATGTAGATACGTCCCACGTGATGAAGGCGATTCAGGCGTTGAGAGTGCCAGAAGAAGGAAAGCAGCCTGCCGGTCAGCTGGGAAGTGGGTCGGATGAGGATGAGTATCCAGCGCTGCATCAGTATGGGCGGGATTTGACTGAGGAAGCACGGGCCGGAAAGCTCGATCCTGTGATTGGGCGCGATGAAGAGATTCGCCGGGTGATTCATGTGCTGTCTCGGCGGACAAAGAATAATCCGGTGCTGATTGGGGAACCGGGTGTGGGTAAGACTGCGATCGCAGAAGCCCTAGCCCAACGCATCATCAACGGCGATGTGCCCGAATCACTCAAAAACCGTCTGCTGATTTCCCTGGACGTCGGTAGCCTGATTGCGGGTGCCAAATATCGAGGCGAATTTGAAGAGCGTTTACGTTCTGTGCTGGCTGAAGTGACCGATTCAGGTGGACAGGTCGTGTTATTTATCGACGAACTGCACACTGTGGTTGGTGCAGGTGCGGGTGCGAATAATGTGGATGCGGGCAATATTTTGAAACCCGTTTTGGCACGGGGTGGTCTGCGCTGCATCGGCGCAAGCACGCTAGACGAATACCGTAAACACATTGAAAAAGACACTGCGCTGGAGCGTCGTTTCCAGCAGGTATACGTCGGTCAGCCCAGCGTAGAAGATGCGGTATCGATTCTACGCGGACTAAAAGAGCGCTACGAAGTGCATCATGGTGTCACGATTTTAGACTCAGCGCTTGTGGCGGCGGCAGCACTCTCTGATCGGTATGTGAGCGACCGATTTTTGCCAGACAAAGCGATTGATCTCATCGATGAAGCCGCTGCTAAGCTCAAAATGGAAATCGACTCTAAGCCTGAAGAGTTAGAAATCATCGATCGACGTCTGATGCAGCTGGAGATGGAAAAACTCTCTTTGGAGAGTGAAAAAGCCGCAGGCTCTAGCAACCGCACCTCAAAGCAACGATTGGCCGGTATTAAACAAGAGATTGAAGCGCTTTCTGAAGAACAAAAAGTCCTCGACCAGCAATGGCACAAAGAGAAAGAAACCCTCGATGCGATTACTGAACTCAAAGAAGAAGAAGAGCGTACTCGCTTGCGAATGAATCAGGCCGAGCGCGCGAACGATTTGGAACGGGCGGCTCAGCTAAAATATGGCCGCTTGGAAGAGATTCAGCGTGAGTTAGAAGAGTTGGAAGTGAGTCAGCAAGATTTGCAGGCTAAGGGGCTCACGATGCTGCGCGAGCAGGTTACTGAAGATGACATTGCTGAAATTGTGGCTCGCTGGACCGGGATTCCTGTGAACCGGCTGATGGCGTCGGAGCGGCAGAAGCTACTCCAGCTAGAGAGCCATTTGCATGAACAAGTGATTGGTCAGTCGGAGGCGGTTACCGCTGTATCGGCGGCGATCCGCCGGGCTCGTGCGGGGATGAAAGACCCTGGTAGACCGATTGGTTCATTTTTGTTTATGGGCCCTACAGGTGTGGGTAAAACAGAATTGGCGAGAGCGCTTGCGTCTTTCCTCTTCGATACAGAAGAAGCGCTGATCCGCTTGGATATGTCTGAGTATATGGAGAAAAACTCAGTCTCTCGCTTAGTGGGCGCACCTCCGGGTTATGTGGGGTACGAAGAGGGCGGCCAACTCTCTGAAGCGGTTCGTCGTCGTCCCTACTCTGTGGTGCTGCTTGACGAAGTAGAAAAGGCCCATGCAGATGTGTTCAACATTCTGTTGCAGGTGTTGGATGATGGCCGAATCACAGATTCGCAAGGCCGCACAGTCGATTTTAGAAACACTGTGATTGTGATGACCAGTAACATTGGTAGTGAGCATATTCTCGATGTTTCCGGAGATGATTCTAAGTTTGAAGAGATGGAAACGTTGGTGATGGGGGCATTGCGATCGCACTTCCGCCCCGAATTCCTCAACCGTATTGACGACACCATTCTCTTCCATGCCCTGACCAAAAAAGAGCTGCGCAGTATCGTCACCATTCAGCTCAAGCGCATTTTCCGCTTACTGTCGGATCAAAAAATCAATTTGGAAATGTCCGAAGCCGCCATCGACTTTGTTGCGGATAAAGGTTACGACCCGGCCTACGGTGCGCGTCCGCTAAAGCGGGCGATTCAGCGCGAACTCGAAAACCCAATTGCCACGCTTATTTTGGAGGATACGGTAAGTGAAGGCAGCACGCTAACGATTGGAATGAATAAGAAGGCAGGCAGCCTGAAGTTTGGCGTTAAGGTGCCAGAGCCAGAGTTGCCGGTAGATTCGCAGTCGGTGGATGAGGAAAGCTCAGAAAAAGCTGAGGCGGTAGCTGTTTCTGAATAGAGCTTAGCTGTAGCTGAAATAGGGCGCAGGCGCATGCTCAGACATTTGGCTGAGCGTTGACATCAGAACATCAGAGGTCGCGTTTCGTTTACGCATAATTTTTGATGTTTTAATAGCTGACTGTTGAGATTGCAGGCGGTAGAAATTACCCTGATGGGTAATAGTATGTGGGAGATCGCATCGTTAATCTTGGATTAACCCCTTTATCTTGCTATTTTCATTAGGCGTAAGCTCATGACGGATAAAGACGAGCAAATCCGCTATGCAAAAAGTCTTGCAACGGCGCTGACCGAAGCGCTGAACTATGCCACAGACGGTGCCAATACTGTCGATCCAATAATTGCTAAGGTCGGCGTTCGTAAAAAGGACGCCCTGCTTTACGTTGCCTTAGAGTCTGTGTCACTCGGTGAAGTCGAAGCGTCTGTCTCCGCTAGCCAATTCGCAGAAAACGCAATACCGGCTGACCTAGAGCCATCCTTACTATTACCTCGACTGCGTCAGGCGCTTACCCAGCTTGAAACTAAGCTTTCCCTTCAATGGGTAAAGCTCGTTAGCGTCAGTGGACGTCTCCCTGGGCAGGCGACGCCTTGCTGGCAAGAAGATTTAATCCTCTCGGCAGCCGCGTCTATTGCGCAAACCCTAACGCAGCCAACTGCGGCCATGCCCGATTCAGCTGAGCCAAAGCCCTCTGCTGAGCCAGATGGCGAGGTGAGTGTTCGCATTGGTGGAAACTTTAGCGGCAACCTGATTGTTGGCGATGGCAATCAGCTGCACAACTATACTTACCATGTGGCCCATGGCGGCGTGCTCAATGTTGCAAGCCCACCCACGATCAAACCCAGACCAGTTCCCCTGGCATTAAAGCCTAAGCCGATTGCTAAACTACTTGATCGGCAAACAATTTTACCGATTTTAAGAGAAAGTCTAGCCCAAAAGTCATCTGTAGAACTCTATGCTGAGGCAGGCTTTGGAAAAACTGCACTGATGCGCCACTTGAGCTACGAAGGGGAAACGATTCGTGGCTTTAGTGACGGTGTCGTGTACTTGCCCACGGGCAATCAGCCTGCTGGTGACTTGTTGCAATCGCTCTACGATGTGTTTTACGAGGCCGCGCCACCGTTTAAGCCCAGCTACGGACAGGCCCAGCAGGCCCTTCAAATCAAAGATGCGCTGGTGATCCTAGACGGACTCACCCTCGATAAAGACCAAGGGGAAGGGCTGCTGACGGCACTGAGAGGCAGCACCTTTGTCTTGGTGTCACCGTCCAAAGAGAGACTTTATTGGCAAGATGGAGAAGGCATTGCGCTTCAGGGTCTGCCTTTTCCAGAATCAACAGCTCTGATGCAAATTGAGCTGGGTCGGGCGCTGACTGAGACTGAAAAGGTTGCTGCAAAGGAGCTGTGGATCTCGGTTGCGGGTAATCCATTGCAGCTGCGGCGGGTTGCCGCTCAGGTGAAAGCGCATGAACAGTCTTTTGAAGCTTTTGTGGCCTCGCGTCACACCATGCTGCGGCGTGAGGCCACAGATGACGTTATTTTTCAACAGATTGAAGCAAAGCTCACACCCGAGCAGAAAAAGATGTTGGCTTTGCTGGGTGCGATGGGCGGTGTGGCGCTGAGCGCCGAGCAGACGCTTGCGATTACGCAAATGCCAGCGTCTGCGCAAATTTTGAACGAACTCACGCAGCAGCATTTGCTGCAAACCACTGCGAGCAATCACTATCAGCTCAGTGCTGATTTGCTGGAAATTGTTCCTCAAAGCATAGACTTGCAGCCTTGGTTGGAGCAGGCTACAGCTTATTTCAGCAGTCAGGGTGCGAGTGCTGCTGACCCCAGTAGTGCTGAGGCCATGATGCATCTGCTGGAATGGACCCAACGCACAGGCCAGTGGCAAAGCAGTATCGACTTGGCGCGCAATCTAGATCCTATGCTGTCACTCACTGGACAGTGGGAGCAGTGGCATCAGGTACTCACGACGAGCCTACAAGCTGCTGAGCAAGCTGGCGATCAGGCGGCATTTGCCTGGGCTCAACACCAGTTAGGTACTCGTGCTTTGGCAGTAGGTGCGCCGACTCAGGCAGCCTCTCTGCTGTCTCAGGCTCTGCGGCTACGGGAGCAGCTGGGTGATGTTGCAGGCGCTGCTGTTTCCCGGCACAATTTGGGGCTTATTGTTCCGCCATTGGTGGCTGGCACGATTGGGGCTGGGGCAACTGGTACGCGCACTCGCAGATTTGCTGGCAAGGTAGCGGTGATTGCGGGTCTTGTTTTGGGTGGCTCAATTGCGACCGGGCTTGCTGTGACACAGCCTTGGAACACATCAGGCTCAGAGAGAGACATTAGCCTTAGTGAGACTGTGATTGATTTTGGGGCGCGATCGCTGAACTCAGCTAGCGATCCTCGCGGTGTAACGCTGGCTAACGATGGACAGCAGCCTGTACGACTGGGAGATGCCTCGCTCAGCGCCACTCGTGATTTTCGCCTTTCTCGAGAGAGTACTTGCCAAGTAGAGCTGATTCTGGCGCCCGGGGATACTTGCGAGATACTTGCTGTGTTTCGGCCAAGTGCTGAGGGCGATCGCACTGCTGAAATTTCTCTCTCTATTGATCTAGACAATAGTGATTCAAACAATAGCGATCCAGACAATAGACGCTCAGGAAATGCGATATCTCAGACAATCACCTTGACAGGAAAGGGCGAAGCAGAGAGTCTTCCAAGCGTGAACTTTGATACTTCTCAACTCGATTTCGGGGAAGTCTTTATCGGGCAGACCGTTGAGGAGACAACAGAAATCACTAACGATGGCGATGCGCCATTGGAGATTGGTGAAATCACGGTAACGGGTCGAGGAACGAGCAAAGAATATACGGTTGTCAGTGATGAGACCTGCACTGAAAAAACGCTGTTGCCCGATGCAGCGTGTTCTGTTGTGTTGCGCTTTAAGCCCGAAAAAGAAGGCGAACGCGCGGCCAAACTTCAGATTAAGAGTAATACAGAGACTGACAGTGAACTCATACTCATTGGCATTGGGAAAGCCAAGCCAGTAGAGAATGGGGAAACGCCCGAGCCGAACGCCGTACCTGTTGCCGAAGACGACAGTGCTGCTGTGGCAAGCGCAGGCGCAGTTTTCATTGATGTATTGAAAAATGATAGCGAAGGTGCACAGCTAGCTGACGTGGCACCGGGCAGCGTTGGTAGAACAGAAATCCGAGATAATCAAATTGTCTATACCCACAGTGGTGAAGGTGGCGGTGAGGGTGGGCGCGATCGCTTCACCTACACCATCACAAACAGCGAGGGCAAAACGGCACAAGCAACGGTGAATATTCAGATTACATCTTCACCTGTGCCACCGCCTGAAGCCAATGATGATAGCGCCACAGTCAGATCTGGCGATTCTGTTGTTATTAACGTACTCGCAAATGACAGTGATAACGTCAGCATTATCAACGTTGGTCCTGGCCAATTTGGGACAACTGAGGTCGATGATGGCGAAATCATCTATTCTCACAACGGAGATAGCATGAGTGATCGTTTCACCTACACGGTGCGAAATAGTTCGGGTGAAACGGCTGAAGCGACGGTTTCTATTTCTGTTGAGCGCCTGCCTGCGCCTGTTCCAGAGGCTAGGGGAGATCGCGCGGTTGTCATTCGCGATGGCTCCGTATTGATCGATGTTCTTGCCAATGATAGCGATCCCGCTGGTGGCTCCCTACGAATTGTTCAGGTAGAGCCCGGAGCAGCAGGGGGCCAGACGGCCATTGAAGGCAATCAGGTTGCCTATTACGCGACGGGTAGAGCCCGTCGCGACAGCTTTACTTACACAATTGAGAACAGTGCAGGGAATACCGCACAAGCCACCGTAAGTATTTCAGTAGAAGAACCAGAAGCTACTCTTGAGGCCGTCGATGATACGGCCAGCGTACAACAGTGGGGTGCTGTAGAAATTGACGTATTGGCCAATGACATCAATCCAGCCGGAGGGCGTCTCAGGGTGCTTAATGTGGGTGAAAGCCAGCTCGGCGAAACTGAAATCACAGGGAATACGATCACCTACTACTACAGCAGCAAACTCATTCGTCACGTCCCGGACTCTCGCTACAGCCATCGTGGGTCTGAAACGAGTGATCGTGGTAATTATCCTGGCTTACTCGTTCAAATAACGAGTGGAGAGCGCGATTACTTTACTTACACCATTGGCAATGATGCAGGTGAGACGGCTCAGGCAACTGTATACATCACCATTATTTCTCAAACGTCTCAGTGAGCCCAGCGCCGATTTTATACGGATTGATAGGTGAAGTTGAGCGTTGCCCATTCAGAAACATTTAGCGAATAGCTATCTGAGTTATCTTCCTCGCTAACATCAGAGAATAGCGCTCTCATGACCTCCAGTGGGTTAGGCAGTGGATTGACGCGCTTCCCCGCATTGTTCGGATCGAAGAGTAATAGACTGAATGTGTTATTGAGTGGCTTTGTGCTGCACACCACATAGGTTTCTACCAGGCCAGTGGGGGTTTCTACTGCCCAGGCTCGGTCGGCACTGGGAATAACAACAGAGCTGCCTGGGGCAATACTCGCAGCTGAGACTTTGGCCTCGCTGTTGTCATCTGCTTCAGAAATGGGAATGTCAGTCGTCTCCAAAGAAGGACAAAATGCTGATAAACGTTCTCTCGGATCGACGTTGATGAGCGTGTAAAACAGAGGTTGCTCACCATCGTTGAATAGGCGATAGCGGAGCCGAGCACCAACGGGAATCTCTGGGGTAAAGCCCAGAGGCTCTCTATTACCAATCTGTTTTTGCTCTACAGTCTGCCTACTCACAAGCACAGTGTTTTCTTTTTCCCCAATTTCCTCTAGCTGTACGCGTAGCGGTAGTTTGGACGACGCTTTATTCTCACTGAGCCGTAGCATTTTCAGTGCCATGAGTGCTCTAAGCTTATCGCTCAAACGGTTAATGGCCGGTTTAATGGCTTCTTCCTGCTGCGCTAGGGTTCCAGGGATGAGATTTCTCGTCAGTGAGAATAAACCATAGCCCGCGTTGTTTGGTAGATCGGTGAAGGGTTCGGATGTAGTCTGCTCAGCTATCTTACGAAGTGTTGTCTGGGAGAGCTGAGTAGGATTGAGACTTGCTGTAAGTGTTTCTTCACTGGCGTTGAAAGGTCTCCCAAGTAGGCAGTCGGCGGGTAGCTCTGTGTCTGAGGTAGAGCTGACGAACGAAAGGGCTGAGAGTGCGCTGGTTGCATCAACGCGTTCGATTCGCTCTAGGCGACTATCTAACGCAACAACGAGATTTAGATTCTTAGGTAGGGTGCGCACTGCTTCAAAGACAGGTTGGCCCATCTGTAGCGGTGCGCCAGTGTTGCTGGCGCTGTCTTCGAGTTTTACTCTGCCAGTGAGGCCGTCGTGCGATCTCACTCTTAGCCGTCTTCCCCCGCAGCTCACCACCGCTGGCGCACTCCAGTACTCCAGCACCCGAGGCGGCAGCCCCCCTAGCCATATCGTTGCTGTTTTGCCGTCTTTGCTCAGGTCTTTAATCACCCCTTCGCCTCGGTTACTCTCGATGGCGGGTGTATCGTAAATCGGGACGGCTTTGGCACGAGACTCCATGAGAGGGGCCTTGCCCATTCGCTTGCCACTCACCGCCGGTATTTGATTGCTGCCGCCCCAGCGTCGCAGTGTTTCCTGTGTCGCTAACAGGCTGTTCTTGGTTGTAACAGGCGTTGGTGCTGTCCATAGGTGCTGCGTGAGGACATAGGTGAATGCGCCTGCGTTGAAGTTGTTCCACTGTCGTTCGAGGACAATATCGCTAACATCCGCCCCCCGTAGCAAAATGCCTGGAAACGGGGCGCTTTCTTTGGCTGGGCGTTTTCTGGTAAGTAGAGGAAAAGGGGCCGGGAGGCGACCCGTGACAAGGGCAGATCGGGCACGCGATCGCAGCCCCCCAGAGAGCGGTACCCTCACATCGACAAACCCTGCATCTAATACAGTCGTTACATTCTTTGTCTTGAGCAGTCCTAGCAGCCCTTTGAGCTCTATCTCCGTAATGTCATTAAGCGCAGGACGATTTTCTGTAGGGAGTAGACCATCGGCGGGGACCAAAGTTCTCACCGTTGCCTGACCACCTGCCAAATCAGAAATACGCACTTGGGCGCCATAGCCGCTGAAGTGCAAGACAACTGCGTCGCCTGAGGTTGCCTGATTATAGAGATGGCTGACGAATGCGTCGTAGATGCCTTCTCGGGTAGCCTGCTCATTCGTGAGGCACACAATGTCTGTGGGCAAAAAGCCAAAGCGATGAATCAGCAGTTCTTTTTGCAGTGAGACATCCGTCGTACAGCCCTCAAGCTTTCGATTCCCATGCTGACTCGCTGGAATCGCTTCCTTAGGATAATCGTCAATGCCAATAAGGAGTGCAAGCTTGCGACCATTTGTGTCAGCTAAGGCTTGCGTATAGTCCTTTGTTTTTTGGGGTAAGCTTTGCTGGAAAACCAGCTCGCCTAGCCCAAGGGCACTTGTGACTAGCGCTGTTTTCTGGAGAAAGGTACGTCGGTTCAAACCAGATTGCCCGCGTCGTTGACCTACTAATTGGTCATCTTGCTGATTCAGGCTATCACCTGCTCTAGACCCCATAAGACGTCACCTCCAATCTCCCCTTTAATGTAGCTTAAACCGTCAAGTGCCCAAGCGTTTGAATCCTTGAGCACTTGACGGTTAATTGTCAGCTATTGATTGCAAGCACCTAAGAAGTGCCTGCGAAAGTGTTTACGCTTGCATCGCTTTAATTAGTTCAGCAGCAACCTCAGGGCGAGAGAACTCTGGGGGTGGCTGCTTGCCTTCGCGGAGCATCGCACGAACTTTCGTGCCCGACAGATGAATACGCTCTTCAGGCTTAGCTGGGCTCGTTTTCGTCGTTGCCATTGTGCTTGTGCGTGTGCAGTAGAAGGCGTGCTCAAACTTCATGGGCGTAATTCCAAGTTCGCCAGGTTTGAACTCATCGAAGATGGCCTGCGCATCGTATGTGCCGTAGTAGTCGCCAACGCCAGCGTGGTCACGGCCTACGATGAAGTGAGTGCAGCCGTAGTTCTTACGAATGAGCGCGTGGAAAATCGCCTCACGAGGACCCGCATAGCGCATCGCAGACGGGTTAATCGCCAGAATAACGCGCTCTTTGGGAAAGTAATTTTCCATCATGATCTCATAGCAGCGCATCCGTACGTCTGCCGGGATGTCATCACTCTTAGTGGCGCCCACTAGAGGATGCAAGAAAAGACCATCTACAGTTTCAAGCGCACACTTTTGAATATACTCGTGGGCCCGGTGAATAGGGTTGCGGGTTTGGAATCCGACAACGGTTTTCCAGCCGCGCTCGGCAAACTGTTTGCGCGACTCGGCTGGATCAATTTGGTAGTCGGGGAAGAGAGGATGTGGATCGCGCTCTAGTAGCCAAACATCACCGGCAAGATTGATAGGGCCTTGGTCATAAATGACCTTGACACCGGGATGGGCATCTTCGTCTGTGCGATAGACGTTGATCGCTTCTTTTTTCTTGTCGTACTCGTATTTTTCACTGAGTTCGAGTACGCCAATAAAGCGGCCGCTTTCGTCATCTAGACGAACCAACTGACCCACTTCCAAGGAATTTGCAACGTCTTCGGTGACTGAAAGGGTCACCGGAACAGACCAAGGCACGCCACTAGCTAAGCGCATGTCGGTAACGACTGGATTGTAGTCGGCTTCCTTCATAAAGCCAGTGAGTGGGCTAAAGCCACCAATGGCAATCATGACTAGGTCAGAAGCAGCCCGCTTATCTAAGGTGACGCGGGGTAGGCTGTCTGCCTTACTCTGAAATTCTTTCTTTTGCTCATCGCTAGCTAGGCGATTAATTAGCGTACCGCCATGGGCTGCGATGGTTTCTTTTGCTTCGCTCAAGAGATCTCTCCTCGTGACTGCGTCTTTTCTATTCGTTTCAGATTGTAAATCTGTAAAGATTGTAAATCTGTGTCTTCACAGCACAATCGTTGCAAAGATATCTTTATCTCCGCTTTGTAGCTGCAAAAACTTCCTGGGTAAATATACGGGTGCGCTGTGCCTTTCAGCAATTATCAAGCACTCGCATTAAGCAACGGGCTCAATAATGCCGCCACCCAGCACTCGTCCACTATCTTCATCTTCGTACCAAACGGCAGCTTGTCCGGGCGTTACGCCAAATTGGGGCTCATCAAAAATAACTTTGACGCGCCCAGTTCCGTTTGCATCCGCGATAGGCACGATGGTTGCACCTACGGCCTGCGATCGATAGCGAATCTGTACTTCAGCTGCAATCGGATTTGTAGGCGGTGCTATGGAAACCCAATTCACTCGGTGCACGGTGCATTCTGACGAGGTTACGCTGTCACGCTCACCGACGATGACCTGATTACGACCGACATCTAGACCTACCACATACAGCGGGTTCGGTGCAGCAATACCCAGCCCTTTTCGTTGACCAATGGTGTAGTTATGAATACCCGTGTGCTGGCCAAGGACGGTGCCAGTGCCATCAACAATGTTGCCGGGTTTGGGTGCTAAGTACTTTTCTAAGAAGGTTTTCATCGAACCGTGTCGTTCTACTAGGCACAGGTCCTGACTTTCCGGTTTCTCCGCAGTGTGCAATCCCAGTTCAGCGGCAATTTTGCGGGTTTCTGGTTTGGTGGTTTCGCCTAGGGGAAACTTGGTGGCTGCGAGTTGCGCCTGGTTGAGGTCATATAGAAAGTAGGATTGGTCTTTATTGCGGTCGATGGCTCGGCGCAGTTCGTAGCGGCCAGTATCAGTATTGTGGGTGATGCGGGCGTAGTGGCCTGTGGCAATGTAGTCTGCGCCCATCTCATTGATGGCATAGCTCAGCATCGGGCCAAACTTTACGGTGCTGTTGCATTGTGAGCAGGGCAAGGGGGTGACGCCCTGGGCGTAGCCATCGACGACGTAGTTGATAATGTGCTTTTCAAAGACGTCGCGTGAATCGACTACTTGATAATCGATGCCCATTTCTTCGCATAGCTGGGCCGCATCAGTCATCCCTTCGGAGCAGCACTGCCCTTTGCCTTTCATGAGCCAAAGGGTAAGGCCAATGACTTCGTGGCCTGAATTATGAAGAATAGCTGCGGTGACGGAGCTGTCAACTCCACCGGAGAGACCGACGACAATTTTGCTCATGAAACAGAACGCGATCGCAAGGACAAGTGTTTTCCCACAGGAAAATATCCCACTAGGCTAGCATTTACCGCAATAGATGAACGGTTGAAAATGGCGGGAATAGCTTGCTTAGTATGTCAAGTGATTTTGCCGCTATTCCGCTGACAAGTCGTAACCGTCAGCTTCAAGATCGCTCAGAATTTCTTGAGCGATGCTGAGGCCCCAGCTTTGTCCAGCGACAAGGCTTTCTTGGATAACGGCAGGCATCTTGTTGACAACTGATTGGCCGACGGGGGTGCGGTAGAAGTCAATGATGCCGTCTAGTTCTTCGTTGGTGAAGTTTTGCGCGTATATAGGAATGACGATTTCGTTCAGCTCGTCGTAGTCGATCTTTTCAACAAACCTGCTCCACCATTCCTCGGGGACCTCGGGTGATATTTCTCTGAATTGGGCGATGATGCCTTCTATCAGCTGCGTGTTGAGATCGTTAGAGTTGGTGATAGCGAGCAGCTCTTCAATTTTGGCTCGAGTTTCTGGTGATATTTCGCTAGGGGCAGCTTCTTCGGTAGCTTCTGTTTCTGAGGGTGTGCTGTTAGCTTGTGCCACGATAGCAGGCGCTGTAGGTGCGACAGCCTCCGCTGCAAAGGAAGGTCTCCCCGTAAAGATAAAAGTGGTGGTTAGGCTGAGGGCGAATGCTGTCTTACCGGCTAGCTGTTTCACTGAACGCATGGAGTTTCTCTGCCTAGAATTTAGTAGCTAAGTGATATGAATGTGGATGACGGTAGGTTTATAACGGTAACTTATATTACTTTCGCTTTTGGGTATTGTCCGTGATGTCATCGCTTGACATATCCCTAAATGATCTCTTTTAGAAGTGACTGACGTGACTCATGTGTATTCTTCAACTGCTCAGCTGCACTCTTTCGTTTTGGTTGTTGGAAAATATGTTTGAAGCGTAAGAAAGGATGCTGAAGTTTTAATATGATCGCTTCATTGAGAAGCATCGTGCTCGTCGAAGACGATTTTTGACAGCGATTGATTCACAAGACAAGCGCAAGTCGTCTGAGTGAAAAAATCAAAGTGTTGTTTATGTATGCTGAATCTAATCGCCGTGTTGCGTAATAAGGCTCGAAAATCGCTACAACCCTTATGCGGAAACGCATAAGGGTTTTTGGGGTAGAGATCGCTGAACGCACTACGTAGCGATGGATTCAGCCGTTATTTTTACTATTTCGCAACAGCTCTAATAACTACTTGGCTCTAATAACTACTTGGCCGCGGCTCGAACCCTATGCAAGGTCCGCAAACTGGACGTAGAGTTAGTGCGCAGCGCTTTACTCTATAATTTAATTAATATTTTTTCATAGTTGAAAACAATCCTATGTACTATCAACAAACTCCACCTTATCTTTTACTTGCGGTGGGTTTATTCATCGCGATTACGTCCGGCCTAGCTTTCTCTACTGTACTCAAGAGCGCTGTTAATGACTGGTACAAGAATCGTTCAACGCGCTCTATTTCAAAAATGCAAGGGTTGGATATTCAGCTGCCGTTCTTAGGGATTTGTGTAGGCAGCTGCATGTTTCTAGCGTCTGGCATGTGTATTTTTGGGTTTACAGCCAAGATCGCCTACGCAATGGCAGCACCTATGGTTTTTCTTAGTGCGTTTTTAGTTTGGTCTCAGCTGAAGAACAATCTGGCACTGCTAGAAAGTGGCAACCCTCGGGCATTTGAGCTAGATATCTAATTGATAAGAATTGATAGCCGGATAAGAAATGAGGCCCGGATACTCACTGCGCACCGATTAGGCTTTCAATTTGTCCGATTTGGGTTTGAGCAGTGTTAGCCCACTGCGCGTTGCCTTGAGCGATATAGATATTTTTTGCAGACTGTAGCTCTGCCTGGGCTTCTTCGTATCGACCTAAGTCTGCTAGAGCTAATCCTTTTGCGTAGTGGGCGTGGCCGAACATGGGCTGCAATTGTGTGGCACGGGTGAAGGCAATAATGGCAGTTTCGGGGCTGTTTTGGCGGATGAATGTGACGCCTAAATTGTAGTGGGCCTCGGGGTAATGGTAGTCCAACTCGATGGCGTTTTCAAAAGCACTCTGTGCCTGTGGGTATTGTTGCTGCTCTTGGTAGATGAGGCCGATGTGATAATGCGACTCAGGGGCAGAAGGACTGTAGGTGATCGCACTTTTAAACGATTCAAACGCTGCTACTGTGTCGCCTTGGCGTCGCTGTAGCAGGCCCATATTGTAATGTGCAATGCCCAGCTCCGGCTCTAGCTCAATAGCTCTGGTGAGGTAAGACTGGGCTTGACCAAGCCCATCACCTTCGATCAGGGCTGCGCCAAGGTTGACATAGGCAAGGGCAAAGTTTGGATCGGCCTGGGTGGCTTGCCAAAAGGCAGTGGCCGCAGCCTGTAGCTGATTATTTTGCCGGAGGGCGAGGCCCAGATTGTACTGAGCGGCAGCAGAGTTGGGGTTGAGGCTGACGGCCTGCTGGAATGCCTCAATGGCGGCAGTGATGTTGCCCTGACGGATGAAGTTGATGCCGCTGGTAAGGGCTCTGTCTACTTCGGCAGAAATGTCGGTAGGTGTGTTCGTTTGCTTGGTTTGCCGTTGGGGGTGCTGCTGAGTGTTTTTGTCGTGAACGCTTTTGGAAATCTTGCTTTCTTGGCTGGGCGAGGCTTGAACGACCTTATCCGTATGCAGTAGTGAACTTGCTGTGCCTATGCCCATAGAGGCAAGTAGGATGAGGCAGGCTCGATAGCGTTTTGACCGTTTCATGAGGGTTGTGGCAGTAATCATAGTCCAGCTGTCATCACGATACTATTTGTTGTGAGCAAAATCACTGAGGAACGCTATGACACTTGTGACTCTAATATTCGTTCCGCTGATGCGGTTAATAACGACGTCACCATGCTTGATAAAGACACTATCTCAATAGAAATGCATAAGATTAGTAAGATGGTGGGTACTCTTCTTCTTGTATGCTCCCCATAAATGTTGAGCCGTTTGCTAATGAAAACAAGCCAATATAGAAGACCCTATCGGCGAATTGTACATGCTGCCTTGAAGATTGCAGGCATTATTGCTGTATCGTCCGCAGTGGGACTAAGTGTGCTGGGAGTAGAGCGCTATAGTGCGTTCGCCTCTGAAGTCTTGCCTAACTTTAGCCTGAGTAACGCCGCTAAAGCTGAAGCTTCGCCGGTACAGCGAGTCCATCATTTTTCTATGACGATTGTGGGCGGACGCTCGACGATATCCTCGCTGGCACAGTATCAGCGAGTAGAGATGGAGCTGTCAGCAAAAGGTGCGGCACCGAGCGTTGTGCTTCGCTTGCAGAAAAATGGCAGAGATCAGCCGGTTCAAGAATACGAACGAGCTGTTTCAGAAGATTACTTTTCTCACGTTTGGCAGAATCTACGAGATTTAGAAATCGCTCAGCTAACAGATCTGTCTCCTTATTCCGAGCAAATTACTACCGGTAAGCAGGTTTCGTTGAGCTTAGTGTCTACGCCAGCAGCCTCTGCGACCTACCGCTTTCAGTTCAAAGACGGCTTGTACGACTATCCCAATAGTTTTGAAGTCCATGCGCCAGATCAGCTGGAAGATACCCGTTACCAGGGCGTGCGAGATCTAGCGTTTGTGGTGCTCACAGAGAGCTTTGGAGATGTACTGAGTCAGTAAATCGGTTCTGAGGTCAGTTTATAAGGTCTCGGTGTAAAAAAATATATCAGTGTACACTGAGAGCGATGAGCGTTTTTCCGTGCCGTGGCTATGACCGAAGTCGTTTCAGGGGTTGCTGAGGAGCGGGTCAAAGAGTCTGATAAGCCGATGGCAGCAGCGGATAAGATTGCTGCGGATAGGTATGCTGCCAATGAAATTGAGCGTCGCGCTTTGCAGTTGACGCTATGGGGAAATGCTGTGATCGCCCTGCTTGGCATTGCTTTTGCCATTAAAACCCGCTCCGAGGCCATCTTTCTAGATGGCCTATTTTCGGGAATTCACTTAGCTATCTCATTGCTTTCACTATATATTGCTCGCCTTATTCAGCGACCGGGCGATCAGGACTACCCGTTTGGCTATGCGATGTTTGAGCCGTTTCTCAACATGGGAAAGGGGTTGGCGATTTTACTGGTTGCTTTATTTGCCATGTTCTCGGCGGTGATGGCGCTCGTGAGTGGTGGCAGGGTCATTGAGGCAGATGTGGCGCTTTGGTATGCGCTGATAGCGTCAGCGGGTTGTTTGCTCATGGCGCTCATGCAAAAGCGGTTTGCACAGCAGAGTCAGTCACCCATTTTGGAGCTGGATTTTAAAAATTGGCTCATTGATGGTGTGATTAGCGGTGCGGTGGCGGTGGCCTTTGGGTTGATTTTGATTTTGCAGCAAACGGCTTGGTCAGGGCTGATTCCCTACGCAGATCCGGCGCTGGTGTTGCTGCTGGTGATGGCGGTGCTGCCCTTACCTCTGCAAACGGTGGTGAAAAATGGCTCGCAAATGATGGGTAGAGCGCCGGATGAAGCTCAGCGCGATCAGGTGAATGAGATTGTTGCTTTAGCGCTGAACGCTGTACCCCACGAGAGCTACCATGTGAGACAAAACACCATGGGGCGACTGCTGTATGTGCAGGTGTATCTGTGCGTAAGCCTAGCGCAGGAGGAGAGTTATCAGGCGGGTGAGGTGGATCGAGTGCGAGCTCTGATCTATGAACCGCTGAACGCGGCTTTTCCTTTTTTGGCGATGGATTTGGTCGTGACTTGCGATCCGATATGGGTGGACCGGGCAGTGATGCCTGCGTAAGCTTAGCCGATGGGGACAGCCGTCATGCTGCCAAGGTTTGATGGGTCTAGGTGAGGGTTCAATACTTCACCATCGCGAAACCAAATGACTCGGTTGGTCAGCCGAGCTACTTCTGGTTCGTGGGTGACCATGACGACGGTAATCCCGCTGGCATTGAGTTCTGAGAAGATGTCGATGACGTCCTGAGTAGTTTGGGTATCGAGGGCCCCGGTGGGTTCGTCTGCAAGGAGGAGAAGGGGTTTGTTGACAATGGCGCGGGCGATCGCAACCCGTTGCTGCTGACCACCTGAGAGCTGATTGGGTCTGTTGTTAATTCTATTGCCTAGGCCCACGCGCTCTAGTGCTTCTGCTGACCGGCGCTTTCGTTCGGCTGAGCGAACGCCTGCATACATCATGGGCTGTTCTACATTCTCTAGCGCGGTGAGGTGAGAGAGTAGATGAAACTGTTGAAAGACGAAGCCAATTTTCCGATTGCGAATGTGGGCAAGCTCGTTTTCGGGTAGCTTGGCAACATCTTGTCCATCGAAAAGATATTCACCACTGGTCGGCTGGTCAAGGCACCCGATCATGTTCATCGCGGTGGATTTGCCGGAGCCAGAGGGGCCCATGATAGAGCAGTATTCGCCGCTGTCAATGGTCATGTCTACGTTCCAAAGGGCACGGACCTCGGTGTTGCCAGTGCCATAGACTTTAGTGATCTGCTTGAACTGAATTAGGGAAGGCATCGGGAAGCTTAAGACGTGTGAATGATGAATGGGATTCGGGTGGTGGCTACAAGTGTGACGCCATTTGACACTGAAGTAGAGTGACAAACGTCATCATTCCGATTGGATTTTTCATGTCGCTCTTGTCCTTACCATTTATCCTTCATCATTTTCTTTCTACTCACTCCGCCTATGCACTCCGAAGTGCCACAATTGGATCTAATTTGGCTGCTTGCCGCGCGGGAACAACCCCAAAGAACAAACCAATGCTGCCAGAAACGCCGACTGCCACAATGACGGCGCTGGCAGAGACGCTAGCTTCGAAAGGACTCAAGGCTGCGATCAGAAAAATGCCCCCGCCGCCGACAGCTGTGCCGACTAGGCCGCCGATGGCAGAGAGAATAACGGCTTCGATGAGGAACTGGGTGAGGATATCTTTTTGATTGGCACCGATGGCTTTGCGCAAGCCGATTTCCTGGGTGCGTTCGCGAACGGAGACAAGCATTATGTTCATGATGCCGATGCCACCAACGAAGAGGGAAATAGATGCGATCGCAGCTAGCATCAGCGTTAGTGCGCCAGTGACGGTATCAGCAATTGTCAGCAGTGTCTCTTGACTAGAAATATAAAAATCATCGCCATCAGTCGTGCCATGGCGCAATCTTAATAGATTAGTAACCTGGAACTCTGCCGTTTCCATGGCTTCCGGGCTGTCTGCTGAAATGGATATAAAGCCGACATCAATCCCGTAAGGCGAGGTCCGACCCACAATCCGACTCGCTAGCGTGGTAATGGATACCATCACCGCATCGTCATAGTTGAGCCCTAGGTTGGAGCCTTTTTTTTGCAGGACACCGATGACTTCAAAGGTAATGCCCTTGATGCGGATTTGTTTCCCAAGGGGACTCTCTTTATCGAAGAGAGTGTCAGCGAGGGTGTCGCCGATGACGACGACTGAGCTGTTTGAGCGCTGATCGAGATTGCTGAGGAACCGGCCCTGGGCAATTTCAAAACTACGTACGGTGAGAAAGTCTTCGGTGGTGCCAACAATACTGGTATTTGTATTGCGATTGCGATAGTTGACGAGCCCTTGGGTGGTTTTCTCGGCGGCGACAGCGGAAATGGAAGGGACTTGTGTGGCCAAGGCTTCGGCATCGGCCAGGACTAAATTACGCGGCACGTCCAAATCGCCAAGTTGCCTAGCCTCCTGACTTCCTGGCACGATAAAAAGGACATTTGGCCCAAGGCTTTGTAGCTGCGCATTGACAAACTTTTGGGCACCTTCACCAATGCCAATCATGGCAATAACAGAGGCGTTGCCAATGATAATACCCAACATAGTGAGGCCGCTGCGCAGTTTGTTGGCGCTCAGCGTTTTGGTCGCCATCCTCAAGCTTTCTGCAAAATCCATAGGGGTCGTTGTTCGAGCTGCCTATAGGATAGCGATTCTATAAGAAGGCTGTGTATTCGGTGTGTACGCTACACAGATAGACCACCGTTGGCTAACCGATTGTTGTTGCGATTGAAGCGATTAACACGGGCGAAAAGTCTGTGCCGCTGAGGAAGGGTGGTCGTTGAGCGTGGTGATATAAAGGATGGAGACAAAGCTGTGTAGGAAGGCGCTGCATGGGAGTTAGTTGCTTGGTGCGGTTGCGAGCTTCTACTGGTGGTTGTCATGGTTGCGGCTGTGCATGTGAGCGTCACACAAAAAGCGACGTAGACCATACTTACTCTGCTCTTTACACCCATGTTTTGCTCTTTTAACAGCCCACGTAATCCACTTCTGTAGTATGGCCTTGGAGGGGGGCGATCTGGAGGGGGGAATATACCCTTTTTCTTTGATATGTGGACATTTTTGAGCACTACTGCTCGCGCATTAGAAGGGTATATTTACTGAGAAGCGCTGAGGCTTAATGATTTGATCAAAAGCTATTGAATCGGCAGCTTTACGGTAAAGGTGCTGCCCTTTCCTAGTTAATGAGGTGACGGGGTAAGGCTACCTGTGTACTGTTTGTGATGCTTTGGTGGGCGATCTTCAAGTCCCATACTGTTCCTTTCTCAACTGGTTTCGTTGTGGCAAATTGATCAGATATCTTATCTAGAATGTAACTTCCTATTCCTCTGCTGGTATCGCTGATTAAGGATGGCAACATCCTCACTGATACGCATACTCTGAATGCGAATGCAGAGAGATTCTATTTGTTCGCTACGGTTGCTAAGTGTGTCGAGATAGCATTGTTCAAAATATTGAATAATACTTGTCTGGTTTCGCAACAGTATAAGATTGCTTTCAATCCCCTCATGAACATTGACTGGCTTAAATTCAGCTTCGTCTATGCGTGAAAAAAATCGTAGCGAAAGAACGATGTAGCTGATACACTTCGTGCCATATTTCATGGATATTAGCGTTTTATCAAGATCCTCAATAACAAAGTCAATTTCGATTTCCTTTAGCACTTCAGCTATCTTTCCCTTGGGATGCACTCGTCGGCAATGCTATTGAACATCTGACCTAGAGAAGACATTTTCTCTTTCAAACGGATTTAGAACTTAGACGGCTTTAGAATTTGGAGAAACAATGCGCCGGCGGATCGATAGTTGGTGACCTCTCACAGGGGCCAGCGCGTTGGTGGAGTCTCTCACTCATCGCGTCGCATAGCCTGAACAGATTGACAGTTGCTGAATAAAACTGTCTTAAAATCAGCTCATTGGGAGCAACTTGATAATTCCATCAGGCATCTCAGCATACTAAGTCAGAAGCTATGCGTTGTTTGTGATAGAACCGAGCGTTAGCGACCACTCAACAAACCGGGGAAAATTTCTGCTACGTACTCTTGATTCTCATAATGACTGGCGAATTCGTATGCCCAACTATCGCTTATCCACTCGAAGGCTGACCCATTGGCTCAGGCCCGGTCCAGTCTTTGATTAAACATATCGATGTTTGGTCAAAGATTGCCGGGGGAGAGTGAGATGCACAGGATCTGCCACAAATTCTGAAGCTCAGATGTGCCTACCTAATCAAATGAACAATTAGACTTTATTTCTTCTCTCAGAGAATGAATATTTTCCTTGAAGATAGTGTTATTTCTTCTCTCAGAGAATGAATATTTTCCTTGAAGATAGTGGCTTAAGCACCTTCTCTCTATGTCGTAGACCCAGATTTATCCGGATTTATACTGAGGAGTCGTTGACAACCTAAAAACGTGTGTTAGTATTTCCTCGGGAGTGAAAAATATTGATAAGTTCTTAAGACTCTTCACGAAGGAACATTGTTCCAGAGTTGAAAACCTTTGATTAGAAAGATTTTGTAGTAGCCTGAAAATCGGCATAAACGAATCAACTGAGGTAACGATAATATATCTTGTGTGTCTCTTGTTACCCTTTCGCTTTTGGGTTAAATTCTAGGTTAGTTAGAGCCATGCCTAGGGCACAGAAATGGCCTCAGAGTTTTTCTCTTCCTACTTGTAAAAATATTTTCTCGAAAGCTGCTCTTGAATGTATAGCTGATTGTAACGTCAGGCTCGGCATGGCGACGTGTAAGTACATTTGGTCATTGTCGAAAGATAATTGAATTCTGTTGTGCATCCATAAAGCTTTCGACAATAGTCATTTTTTAAGCGGTTTTCGCTGTTCTCTTTCTCCAGATAGGGGTTAGAGAGCAATATAGATTTTGATTTTGGTAAGAGGTTTTTGAAAATTTTTCGGAGACCTTTAACTTAAGGCATTTTAGAGGTGACTGTTTGACTAGTCAGTTGGTTGGCTTTGACGTTCTTTTGTGTGCTGACTGTTCTCTCAGCTGTTAGGGCGGTGACTGAGCACCATAAAGTGACTCAAGGTGCCTTATGACAATCCGTTTTTGTCAATGTCGTAGATGATTGACGGCTAAGAATTCAAGTTAAGCAATAGAGTTTTCTAGTTTGCCTTGGTCTTCGCAAAGGTGAATGAATTGGTTGTTCCTTTTTGTCAAGGCCAAGGCCAGGCCCGTGTCCTGTTATAGAGCGCTTTGGGTGTGCCGGTTGCAAGTGCACTGAAGAAAGTGTCTTTACAGGTTTGTTTTCAGTATCGATTTTCTGTACCTAACTGAAAAGGAGAGTTATGAAACAAGTTCTTGAGCACATTCAACAGAAAAAGGAAGCTTATTCTCAGCTACCATTTTTTGAATTTGTCCGAAATGGCGACATCGATCCTATGCGCAGACTTGCTTGGGCACCCTATGCAGCTCCATTTATTATGGGCTTTATCGATCTCAACAAGTATGTTTTTCGATCTGAACCTACTGAAGACCCTTTGCAAGAGATTCTAAATCGACATACCCATGAGGATGATCGTCACTGGAGATGGTTTTTAGAAGATTTGAAAAAGCTTGGCTTTGATAAGCCTTTGAGCTTTAATGACTCACTAGAGTTTTTATGGGGAGATGAGACACGATACTCGCGTGAGTTAACTTACCACTTCTGTCGATTTGGGTTGGGGGCATCTCCAGTTCGTAAGGCAATCGCAATTGAAGCGATAGAAGCCGCTGGCAATGTGCAGTTTTCTGCTGCAGCGATCGCATCTAAAGACCTGCAAGCACTGACAGACAAACAGTATAAGTATTTTGGTGATATTCATCTGTCAGTGGAAACAGGGCGGACATTTGGGCCGGTCTCCGCAGAGGAATATATAGAAAATATTCAACTGACGCCAGAAGATAGAGAAGCCGCCATTGAAATGGTTGATGTACTCTTTTCTGTCCTCACAAACTGGAAAAACGATTTGTTTATTCGTGCTAAGGCTCATCCAATTGACCAGCTAGAACCTCTGCCTGTGTGCGTTCGTTGACTATTGGTTGATTACCGATAGAAACATATTTCCTTTTGTTTTAGCCATCCACGGTGCGCATATCTTTGCGCACCGGTCACGTTTAGTTGAGTATCACATGGTTTACCAAAGATGGCAGTTCCCCCCTGCTGTAACAAACACTCCAAAACTGCGTCCGCCTAAAGTAAACAACCCACGTTCTCCAAGTCAGTCAGCAAAGCCAGCTAGTTCTGAACAACGCCTAAATAAACAATCCCTCGGTGAACAATACGATCCTTTTGGTATCCATCAAGCTGTTTTAAGAGCGCAGCAGCATTCTACCACCCGGTGGCATTTGGCAGGTTCAAGACTTGTTAATGGTGTTGTCTTGCTTATCGGCCTTTTGCCTCCTGTATTGACATTGCTGTCCATGTTTGTCGTTGTGAATGTATCTGTTCTATTCTGGATGAGAGGCCTTGGCTGGATATTTTTACTTTGGGTTGCGCTGTTTGTGATTGACCAAGGGTTTCAACTACTAGCGGATCCTTCAGATGACATCATGGATCCTACGGCTACTCAGCCTGGGCGATGCGGCTCGGTGATTGTAATTGGCGCAGGTCCAATTGGTTTGGCGACAGTTAAAGAGTGTTTAGCAGAAGGTCTCGAAGTTCAGTGTTTTGAAAGGCAATCAGGGGTTGGCGGCGTATTCCGATTCAACAAAAAGTATGCTGGTGGCTGTTGGCCAACGGTAAAGTTGACGACGTCTCCATGGGTAACGGCCTACTCTGACTATCCGCCTATGAGTTCTTCATCCAATCACTATACGGCTCAGCAATATGTGGACTATTTAGAAGGCTATGTACATCACTTTCAGTTAAGTGATCATCTTCACTTTGGACAAATGGTTGCCTCTATAACACCGTTTGATAATGGCAGATGGTGCGTAACTACAGTTGATCAAGAGAGCGAAGAGAGACAGGTTCACCATTGTGATCGTGTGGCTATTTGTGTTGGTCTTAATCTGAATCCTAAGCCTATTAATCTCCCTGGACAAAAGACTTTCACGGGTGAAATTTGTCATTCTTCCCATTACACAGGGATAGAAGATGAAGACTTTTCGGGGCAACGGGTGGTGGTAGTTGGCGCTGGCGAGTCAGGCACTGACATCGCAGCGGAGCTTTCTAGCGTTGCAAAGGAGACATCTTTGAGCTTACGCGGCGGAAAACTTATCATTCCTCGAACCAATCCTTTGAACGGCGTTGCTAACGATTACGATACGAATCGAATTCGCTACTCTTTGCCAGTTCCTTTGCGAAATTGGTTTATGGCTTTTGAGCGTAGAATTTGCTTTTATACAGGGAATCACACACCTGAGTCTGCCTTTCGAGCACAGTTACTTAAAGCCTCAAATATTGGCCCGAGCTACCAAACTGCTACCAAAGCCGATGACTTTATTCCCCGGGTTATCGATGGAAAGCTGAATTTGCGCAAGAATGTCGTCGGATTTGATCAAGAATATGTTGTTTTCTCAGATGGCTTACGGCAGCCTGCTGATAGGGTGATTTTTGCCCATGGATACAGCCCAGCTTTTCCCTTTTTGAAGTATCCAGAGGGCCTTTCGGCTCGTCATCCGGGCGACATGTTTTTGAATATGTTTCATCCCGAGCTAGGAGACTCGATAGCTTTTTGCGGCTTTGCTCGTCCAGCTATCGGTGCTATTCCCCCTACCGGTGAGCTGCAAGCTCGGTTGTTTGCCCAAGTTGCGGCAGGCAAGCGCGTCTTGCCAAGTCGATTAGCCATGTTGAAAGACATCGAGACAGCAAAGCAAGAGAATGCTATGAGCTTTCCGAGCCAACCGCAGCCGAATGCTGTTGTCAATTGGATTCCATATATGGATAAAGTCGCGCGTTTGGTGGGCTGTAAACCGCAACCTCTGAGATTTTGGCGACAGCCTCATTTAGTCTGGCGGTTGTTTACAGGACCCATGACAGGGGCCTATTACCGCCTGCAGGGGAGTGGCCAATCAGAAGTTGCCTTCAAAACCATACGAATGCTGCCGAGAATGCACAGAATTCGTGAAATTATTGTCTACTCCGGGCTTCATTTTTGGTCTTGGCCATTGCAAGTACTTCATCCTCACCCTCGTTGGCGTCGCTGTACAACTATTGTTTAGTGGTGTTGTTTAGGGACCCGCTTGCAAATAATTTCCCTCTTATCAATGTGGACACCGAACCCTGCGCGGAATCGAAGGATGGTTGCGATGGGGTGTTATTTACAGGCATGTCCCTTAGTAGTTGTTTAGTAGTCACCTAGACATTGTTTGGAGTGCAACACAGTAGCTGGAAGATCAGCTTAAGGAAAACAATCTGGAGAATCTAACTTGTAACAATGCAAATCAAAAATCCCATCCTTCAGATCAAAAATCCTACCCTTCAAGTTGTGGTATTGGTATGGATGCTTTTCCTACTGCTGACTGCAACAGATCGCTTTGGGCTGGCTTTGTACGAAAAACACTTTGCTATGCCGCTCACGATGATTGTGGGCTCACTCATTGCCGGAGCAACCAGTGAAGGGGGCGGCGCGGTTGCTTTCCCCGTGATGACGCTGATTTTAGGCGTGGCACCCCACACAGCCAGAGATTTCTCTTTGATGATTCAATCTGTTGGTATGCTGGCAGCCGCTTATACCATTATTAAACTTCGTATCCCCATTGTTCATCGAGCTATTTATTGGGGTGGAATAGGCGGCGTAGTAGGGGTATGTTTTGGCATCTCATGGATAGGGCCGAGGTTGGATCCAGCCTTCCTTAAGCTCTTTTTCGTATCGCTTTGGTTAAGCTTTGGTGCTACCTTGTACTGGGCAAACTGCATCATCGCAAGACCCATTAGTAGCAAAATTCAGCGATTTAGTATTCGACATGCCATTGTGTTTGTCGTTGCTGGCGTGCTGGGTGGTTGTGTAAGTGGAATGGTCGGTAGCGGACTAGATATCATCATTTTCTCTCTGCTTACGCTGTCTTTCAATATTGATGAGAAAATTGCGACTCATACTTCTGTTGTGCTCATGGGCATAAATGCGGCGGTTGGAACACTGTGGCGGCTGTTAGGCGCGACGCAGACATCCTTTGAAGCGATGGGAGCAATTACTTTACCGCCCGTTAGCCCAGAAGTTTGGAATTATTGGTATGTTTGTATCGCAATTGTTGTTGTAGGTGCGCCAATGGGAGCGAGATTAGCCTCCCGAGTGAGCCGGATGACCGTAGTTTACTTTCTATTGGTTTCAATTGTTGTCCAGTTCCTGGGTGCTCTTTTTATTGTTCCATGGCAAGCGTTGGGACTGGGCTGGCTAATGGTAGTTTCCTTTGCTGGAGGTAGCGTTTTATTTGCACTTCTATATTCGTCTGGAAGATACCTTCGTTTGAATCGTCGCCAGTGATTATTTAGGCTGTGCTTGCGCAGTCGGTTGTTGAGCGATGGGTTATTGGACGGTTGGTTGTGCGTTAACAGGCAGGGTGATAATAAATTCTGTGATGTTGTCTTCTTTTGATCGCACAGTCAAAGTGCCTTGGTGCTGCTGAATAATGGAATAGCTGACGAAAAGTCCTAAACCAGTTCCGTTTCCGACTGATTTGGTTGTGAAAAAGGGATCAAAAATTCGGCCTTGGATTTCTGCGGCAATAGTGCCACCGTTGTTGGCAATCACGATCTGAACAGATTGGCTATGGTCTTGGGGATTGGTAATCGCTTTTGTGAAGATACTGATTTCAGGGATTTGTTGATTTTCTAGGAAACTAGACGCATTTTCCTGGATCGCGTCAACGGCATTGTTGAGAATATTTAAGAAAACTTGGTTAATTTGCCCGGGTTCACAGATAACATTAGGCAAGGTGCTGTAGGGCTGGTTGATTTTGATGGCTGGCAAATGTTCGTTGGCTTGCAGCCGTTTTTTTAGAATCAGTAGCGTACTGTTGAGACCGCTGTGTAGATCTGCTGACTTAATACCGGACTCATCCAATCTAGAAAAATTGCGCAAACTGAGCACAATTTGACTGATGCGATCGCTGCCAGCTGCCATGGAACCTAGAACTTTTTGAGTATCTTCTACCAGAAAATCAAGGTCAATATCTTCTATAAGTTCCTCAATTTCTAAACCTGGTTGAGGATATTGTTCGTTATAGAGCTCAAGTAAATTCATAATATCCCCAAGGCTTCTTCGAATGTACTCGATGTTGCCTTTGATAAAGTTGACAGGGTTGTTAATCTCATGGGCAACGCCAGCAACCATTTGACCTATAGAAGACATTTTTGCGCTTTGGATGAGTTGGGCTTGAGTTTTTTTCAGATTTTGGAGGGCTTGTTCTAAATCGTGTGCTTTTTGGTTAAGCGCTTGAGTCTTGGCGTTGACTTCTGCCTCTAGGGTTTGGGAATAGTTTTCGGTTCGCTGATACAAACGAGCATTTTCTATAGAGATAGCGGCCTGTGCGATGAGCAGCTGGAGAATTTCGATGCGATCATGGGTAAAAGCACCCGTAGTAATATTATTTTCTAGATATAAAATACCAATGAGCTGGCCTTGTCGGCTAACTGGCAGACAGAGAACAGATTTTGGCTGATGGCTAATAACAAAAGCATCGCCTATAAACTGAGGGGCTGTTCTAAGGTCTTCAAAAACGACTGTTTCTTGTGTTCGTGAAACGGAATAAATAATTTTTTGGGGTAGATTATCGTATTGACTGAGGGTAGTTGATAAAATAGATGCCTTTGCTAGATCTGCATTCGCTACCACTATCCATTCGTTGTCTTGTAAGAGAACAAAGTGACCGATTTGTGCTCCCGCATTCTCGAGGACGATTTTCATGAGCGTTGAGAGCAGCTGATCTAAGCTAATTTCTTGTGAGATAGCCTGGGCGGCCTTGAGCACAGCCGGCATATCTAGCCAGGCTGTTTGGGGAGTATTGCTGGCTTTAAGGTTGCCAACAACAGTGGTTTGGAAACTGACTGACGTGTTGAGGTGATGGCTACTGCCAAGCTCAGTAAAAGAGGCAGGATTTAAAGTTGTTCTTAGCAACTCCGGATAAGTTTTCTCTAGGTGAGAAACTTTGGCACGTGCGCCCCAGCGGATGTAGCTATAGTAGGCATCTTGCAGGTAATCGGCAGCGACTTTTTCTTTGCCCCATTCGAGGTAAAAGTTCGCGGCTAGTTCACTGGCTAGGGCTACATCTTGTAAGTAGCCGTTGTGTTGAGCAAGGGCAATAGCTTGGTCGTAGTGCTCGATGGCGGCAGCCCGTTGTCCGAGTATTCGATGTTTTTCAGCCTCAATTAGCTCGACTTTGTGCTGATAGTTCATGGGCGCGTGTGTTGCCCAGTACTGTTTAAGTTGGTCTTGGTTTTTCTCGACTTTCGATAGAACGACTGCTTCAGATACCTCTGCCGGAGCGCTGCTGTCATCAGAGGTAGCTTGTGGCTTGGCCAAGCTGGCGATCGCTGTTAGAGAATCATAAAAGTAGAAAATGGCTTCTTCCACTGCACCTGGAAGCACTCCTAGGTATTTTTTGACTTTATCAGCCTCAATTTGGGCAGTTTCAATTTCGCCAAATAGATATGCTAAAACAAGTTTGTTGAGATGCAAAAAGAGCTGTGCAACAAGATCCTGTCCCGGCAATAGGGCTGAGAGAAATTCTGTTTCGTCAAAAGCTTTTCCAGAGAGAATATATGGACAAGCGTTGTCTTCTAAGAGATTCAGTACTGACTGCTGATAGATTAAACACCAATTAGTGGTGGCCTGTAGTTTTAGCTTCTCTAGTTCTTCTGTATAAGCAACAATCTCTTCTTCCAACTCAGCCAAAGGTGAGGCACACCAAAAAGCATGGGCGCATACAACGGCCGCAGCATACCCTATTGCCTCCAAATTACCAACTTCTACAGCCGCTGAATGAGCGTCTTTCAACACCTGTAGCGCTGTTTTAAGATGGTCATGCCGGTGGGTTAAGAACATGCCCGTAACCACGAGGGTATCGGCTTTAGATAATTTTGCCTCGAGCTTATTGAGCAGTTGCTGAGCGAGTTTGCCATAGGCCACTCCGGCGCGGATATCTCGAGTGAGACTGCAGACTAGCAGGCCGTAGCTGGCGTAGCAGTGGGGTGATCGCGCTGTGTTCCCGTACTTGATGGAGCGATCTACTGCTAACGCAATCAGCAAGGGATAAAGTGGTGAGCCTAATAAGTAAGCAGCTGGCGAGATATCCATCACCATATCGACAATGCCTGTTTGCTGAGGATCTGTTGTGGCTGGTAGATCCACTAGTGATTCGATACGATGCTCACCCAGTGAGATTCCAACGGCCATCATCGCCTGTTGGATATCTTCTGGCTGCGGTTCCTGGGGAAAGGTAATCCCTAATTTTTCTAGAATCTCTTGACCGACGGCAATTGCGGCGGCAGGTTCATTTTGAGCTGTCTTTGATCGTGTTTTTATTCGGTAAACTGCGATCTGCTCATGAGGATTGTGTGCGTGATCGACAACAGCCTGAAAAGACTGTTCCATGTGCTCAAACTCACCGCAAAACCATGCGAGTTCGGTCGCTAGGGTGTGGAGTGCAAACGCCATATCGTACTGTCTTTGCCAAGCAGCCTCGCCCAATAGCGATAGTCCGACTTGCGCGTGCATCAGTCCTGTTGGGTATGCGATCGCGGCTCTGGCCTTTTTGCAGGCAATCAGGTTCAGCTGTGCTAAGTCGTCTCGTTCCTGTTGTTCAACAATTAGGCTACGGCCTCGATTGAGCTGGCTGGTCAGCTCAAAAATGCGCTCTTCTCTAGCCGATGGCGATAATTCATCTAACCACAGCTGACCAATGCTATAGTGATTGGCCTGCTTGTCCTCGTCAGCGATGAGAGAATAGGCTGCTTGCTGAATACGATCATGAAAGAAACGATAGGCAAGGGAGTCTGTTTTGATGTCGGATACAATGAGTCCATCTTCTAACGCTGCTCTCAAGGCACTGTTAGCTTGCTCTTCTGACTGATCTGAAGCAATGGCTAGGGTTGCGATATCAAATCGATTGCCCACGCAAGCTGCTAACTGAAGCATTTGCTGAGCTGGCTGAGGAAGCTTTTGTAGCTGTTTTGCAACAAAGTCTACAACATCTTCACTGAGAGATAGGGCTCTGATTTGATCGAGGTCGTAGTTCCATTCTCCCTCTTCTGCACAAAAGCGAATACCATCGCTTTCGTAGAGCGTTTTGAGTAATTGAGTGGTGAAAAAAGGATTGCCTTTGGTTTTGTGAATGATGAATTCGCTCAGTGATTGCACGCGTTCCACTGAGTGTTGCAGCGTGTCGGCAACGAGCTGACTAATTTCAGGCGGAGTAAGAGGCGATAGTGTCAGCGTATTCACTGGAATGCCAGCAGCTTTGATATCATCTACTGCCAGCATAAAAGGATGAACGGGCGAGACTTCATTATCTCGGAATGTGCCGACCAACAGAAAATATTGTGTGCTTTCTATGAGCTGCTGCATCAGCTGCAATGAGGCCGCATCTGCCCACTGCAAGTCGTCTAAAAACAGTACGAGCGGATGGGCAGGCGTCGCAAATACGGCAATAAATTTTTGAAAGAGACTATTGAAACGGTTTTGCGCAGCCGTCCCCACTAGCTCGGATGCAGGTGGCTGCGGGCCAATAATCTTTTCTAGATGGGGAATAACCTCGATTAACACTTGACCATTGTCACCGACGGCTTCTAGGATGGCCTCTCGCCAAGAAGAAAGTCGCTGATCTGATTCGGATAACAGCTGGTCAATTAAGTTGCCGACTGCTTGAACAAAGGCCGCTAGGGGGATATGGCGATTGAGCTGATCGAATTTGCCTTGACTAAAGTAGGCCTGTCTCTGGGTGACAGGCTTATGAATCTCATAAATAACAGCTGTTTTTCCAATGCCAGAAGGCCCCGCTACCAGCACGATTTCAGCGTGGTGATTGGTTGACTGTGCTGCTGTATGGGTCGTCAGTAATGTGGTCGCTTCATCTTCTGGCTGCGAGTCATCTTCTGGCTGCGAGACTCGATCGAAGGCATCTAATAATGCCTGAACATGATCTTGGCGACCATAGAGTTTCTCTGGAATGAGAAAGCGATCGCTCACATCTCGCTGCCCTAGCTCAAAGGCTTCGATAGACTGGGTTTCTTTCCACTGTCGCAAACAATATGTTAAGTCATGTTTGAGTCCTAAGGCGCTCTGATAGCGATCTTCCGCATTCTTGGCCATGAGCTTGAGCACCAGCTCTGATAAGATGGAAGGTACCTTTGGATTAAGTTGCTCAGGTGCCGTTGGGAGACGGGCAATATGACAGTGCACCAGCTCCATTGGATCAATTGCCTGAAAGGGGAGTGCCCCCGTCAATAGTTCATAGAGCGTGACACCCAATCCATAGAAGTCAGTGCGATAGTCAATGCCTCGATTCATTCGTCCGGTTTGTTCTGGCGACAAGTAGGGCAAAGACCCTTCGAGCCCGCTAGGATTTTGAACACTTTGAATTTCTCGAGGTAGTACTGAAGCAATGCTAAAGTCAATCAGCTGAATGCGCTGACTGCGCGGTTCGATAATGATATTGTCAGGTTTAATATCTTTATGAATAATGTGATGCTGACTCAGCGTGTGGAGAATATCTGCCATTTGGATGGCGATCCCCAATATTTCAGTTAAAGAAAGCGTATGATTCTGCGTATATTCTTTCAGAGCAACGCCTTGAAAATCTTCCATGACTAGGGCGTAGCTATTTTTCCATGGTTCTAGCCCCAGAGACTGAACAATACCCGGTGCAGATAATGTCTGAGTAATGTGATACTGATTGTGAAACTGTGCAAGGTCACTGGCGCTAGGATAGGCCAACTGTAAAAGCTTAATCACAACTGGTCGCTGTGATGCTTGTTGCACCGCTCTGTAAACAGATGTTCTGAAACCAGAGTAAATATGTTCGGCAATGCTGTAGCCGTCAATGCTAGGAAAAGTCTTACGATCAGCATCTGCGCTCAGTAACATAAACTTAACCAATGACTTGTTATAGTGAAGAGCTTGTAAAATTCAAGGTATGCAGGGTTATATTTCCCCAACAGCACTTCCAAATTCCAAACTACGGATACTAAAGTCCCTTAATTGTTCGTTGCTTCTAAAGCATGATCAACGATGAAATCTATTCACTTCATCCTCAACTTCTAGACAGTTATGTCTTTAAGCGTTGTGTCGCAAGTGCGCCGAGGGAAGCTCGGTTTTTGTTATCTAGGTGAAAATCCTAGTCCTGAAACCCCTGAAACCCTTGGTCCGCTACCAGGTACCGAGTGTAGTGTTGTTACTGGTAACGTTGATAACAAAGCGTACGCAAGTAGGTGATGGGCTACACTTCACCAGTTTGAAGGCATAGAGCCCCAAACAACCGTCAATATCATCATCTGCCACGACCAAACGTGAGATTTTCTAGATTTTGGCCGGGTGGTAAATCGATGAAAACGCGATCGCCTTCTTCCAATCCATCGACTACCTGAATGCGCTTGCCGACTGCTGCTCCAAGAACTACCGGCTCAAACTGCGCTCGCCCATTTTCTCCAGGGACTAGTACGCCACTTTCTCCGCCCTGAGTAATGATTGATACTGCTGGCACAACTAGCGCACCTGTTAGCTCATCGCCAATAAACATTGCATTAACATTCATGTTTGACCGCAGGCGATCTCTCCCTGTAAGAAGCTGAACGCGCACCTGAAAAACAGTTACGTTTTGTCGTTCAATGGCCTCAGGCGCAATGAGCCTCACTTCACCGTCAAAAGTCTCTTCTGGGTATGCATCTGCAACAATTTCAACAGATTGGCCAACTTTAATGCTGCTGATATCTGCTTCGGGGACTTCGGCGATGACTTCTAATCCACTGGCGATCGCAACAATCGCTGTAGACGTGGCTGAGGTCACATCTGACGCTGTTGCAGTTGGTGTGACGAAGGCTCCTTCTGACGCAAATCGCTGGGTTACGATGCCATTGAATGGAGCGCGTACCTGTGTGTCTCCAAGCTGTACTTCTACCGCCTGAAGCTGTCCTTGGGCTCTGCGTAATCGGGCTTCGGCTTGAGCGATGGTTTCTGCATCGTTGCCATCTTGTTGATCGGTGAGGCGTTCTTCTGCCTCGTTGACGCGGGCGATCGCCTGGTCTATGCCCGCAGCGGCACTACGGTTTTCATTGATGGCTCTATCTAGGTCACTACGAGAGATGGCTCCTTGCTCAAAAAGTCTTTGTGATCTGATGAGATCACTTTCGGAAAGAGAGAGGCGAGCGCGGGCATCGGTCAGCTGAGCACGGGCGGCGCTCACCGCAGCTTCTGCCTGGCCGATGTCTGTCCCGGAAGCGCCGTTCAGGACATCGTCTAGCTGGGCGCGAGCTTCGGCAACGCTGGCGTCGTTTTGATTGATTTGTGCATTGAGCTGGTCGTTTTCCATACGAGCAATCAGGTCGCCTTTGGTGACGCGATCGCCTTGTTCTACAAACAGTTCTTGCACGATGCCTGCTGATTTTGGACTGAGGTTGACCGTGCGTATGGGCTCTACTTCGCCGCTAGCTGTGACTCTGACGGTGATTTCTGTCGATTCTACCGAAACGGTGAGTGAGTCTAGGTCGTAGTCGGGGCCGTTGCGACTCACGGAGAGTGCGATCGCGCCTGCTGTGACTAACCCTACTGCGCCTGTGCCTATGAGCCAGAGAGGGAGTCTTTTCGGTTGGCGAAGGATAGGCAGCTGCATGAAAAGGGGGGGCAAAGGAAACAGTAGAGCTTTATCTAGGATAGTGAGTTTTTATAAAATCGCGTAGGAAAAAGCCCCAAGGGGAGAAATCCCTGGGGCTGATTTGTTGTGGAGAAGATGGGAAATATTCCCTATCTCTTTTTCGTGATGGAACTTTGGGACTTAGTGATGAGAGTGTTCTTCTACTTTTGAGTGGGTATTGGCTTCGGGATGGTGTTCATTCACATCATGGCTGTGATGGTTATGTCCAGGGTGGTCGTGCTTGTGGTGGCTGTGAGCGTTGGCATGACTGTGAGCGCCGTGGTCATGGCCATGTTGGTGACCGCCGTGTTGGTGACCGTGGTGATGACTGTGGCTGTGGGTATGCTCAGCGTGTGCTTCGCGTAGCTCGGGGTTGACGCTTATAGGATCAGCTTCTAGCAGGGACTGAATATGGACATCGGCCCAGTCGGCAACCATTTGCATAAATTCGGGATGCGTGTTGACGCAGTCCATTTGCACGTAGGTGACGTGAGGGTTTTTCCTGCGCAGGCTATGAATAATATGGTCTACGTCTAGCAGGGTTTCGTGGTTTTCCGTGGCGAAGCCGATGGGCATCATGACGAGGGCTGTCGCGCCTAGGTCGATGATGTTTTGTCCGGCAACGGCCATATTAGGCTGGGTCCAGTCGATAAGCGGGGTATCGTGGTTCATCCAGCCGATGGAGATGAGCGGGTATTTGTAGATCAGCTTTTCGCGGACAGCATCGTAGAGCTTTTGGCTTTCATCAATGCCGGAGGTGAAACCTTTCGCTTTGTGCGGACAGCCGTGGTTGAGCAGGATGATGCCGGTTTGCGACGGGAGGTGAGCAACGGCGAGCTGGCTTTCAATTTTCTCTTCGACAAGGCGAGCGAGCAAATCGATGTAGCGCTCCTGATTGTAGAAGGAAGGAATGTAGCGGGTGCCTTTCAGCCAGTGTTCGCCCGTGCCTGCAAGCTTGGTGAGGGCGTTGTTTACCTGCTCTACGGCGATGCCGCTGGTGAAGATAGAGTCAACGACGAGGAGGGGATAAATGAGTAACTTGGTGAAGCCTTCTTCCTTGATGTTTTCTAGGACTTGCTCAGGAAGGTGAGGGGCACAGAAATTAAAGGCTTTGAAGACTTTGATGCGATCGCCCCAGCGCTGTTTCAGGCAAGTTTCAATGCCAGCTCTTTGCCCTTCAAAGATAGCGTTATGCGGTGAGACAAAGTTTCCGTGCTGATGGCTCCACTCGTGTAGGTCGAATATGGCTAGTAGTTTGGCCAGCGGAGGATATATCCAGGTGGGAACAGGTGCAAATTTTGCTGTGAGGAGGTTGAGCGCCTGCTCATTGTAGTTGGCAAAGTCCTCGTAGCTTTCAACTTCGCCATAGCCCATGAGGAGAACGGCTACGCGGTCTTCAGCGGCGTGCTGCTGTGAAATCGATGTCATTGGTTAGTGATGATTCTATGGTGATCCTTGATGCGCTGTTGCTCTTCACTGTTGTACTTTGCTGTCTGTTGCGGTGCTCATTTTTATGAGCGCTTTTGAGGTTGAGTCTCACTAAAAGCGATGACAGCAGCGTCATGAAATAGCGCAATGAAATA
>ERZ1740067.406-NODE-406-length-34903-cov-8.903926_pt1 | contig 34903 bp, 31 predicted proteins | sample MGYA00581736_ERZ1740067 | MGnify/ENA primary metagenome ERZ1740067 (study PRJEB43018, sample SAMN04849236) | marine metagenome | isolation source: floating plastic debris | place: Pacific Ocean | collected 2008-08-27 | study: EMG produced TPA metagenomics assembly... | reverse complement strand
GTCGAGCATTTGCGATCCTTGATGACAATCGCCACGGCCTGGTCATAGAGCGCATCTTCGCCGCCAGTATTGCCACCAAGGCCAAGCACCATGTCGATATCGCTTTCCTTGTCCTCGTCAGGGCCATCGACAACGCCGTTCATGTATTTCGGCGGGCCGTAAGCCTTGAGGTAGGTCACGATTTCCTCGACCTCTTCATCGGAACAGAAGGGGCCGTGCACACGGGTGATCTTGCCGCCGCCAGCCATATAAAGCATGTCACCCATGCCCAAAAGCTGCTCGGCGCCCTGCTCGCCCAGAATAGTGCGACTGTCGATCTTGGAGGTGACCTGGAAACTGATCCGGGTCGGGAAATTGGCTTTGATCGTGCCGGTGATGACATCCACCGACGGGCGCTGCGTGGCCATAATCAGGTGGATACCCGAGGCACGCGCCATCTGCGCAAGGCGCTGGATGCAGGCTTCGATCTCTTTGCCGGCGACCATCATCAGGTCGGCCATCTCGTCGACGATGACGACGATATAGGGGATCGTTTCGGGTGCGAATTCTTCGGTCTCAAAGATCGGCTCTCCGGTGTCTTCGTCAAAGCCGGTCTGAACGGTGCGCTGGAACATCTCGTTCGCGGCAAGAGCCTCACGGACACGGCCATTGTAGCCATCAATGTTGCGCACGCCCATCTTAGACATCTTGCGGTAGCGTTCTTCCATCTCGCCTACGACCCATTTCAAAGCGACAACCGCTTTTTTCGGGTCGGTCACAACAGGGCTTAGAAGGTGCGGAATGCCGTCATAAACGCTGAGTTCCAGCATCTTCGGGTCGATCATGATGAGGCGACATTCTTCAGGCGTGAGCTTGTAGAGAAGCGACAGGATCATGGTGTTGATCGCCACGGACTTACCGGAACCAGTCGTACCCGCAATCAGCAGGTGGGGCATCTTGGCGAGGTTCGTGACGATGGGATCACCGCCGATATCCTTACCCAAGGCCAGTGGCAGCTTCATGTTGCTGTCGCCAAAATCACGGGCGCTGAGGATCTCTCGCAGCACCACTTTCTCACGGTTTTCATTGGGCAGTTCAATCCCGATGACCGAACGACCCGGCACGGTAGAAACGCGCGCCGACAGCGCGGACATGGAGCGGGCGATATCGTCAGCCAGACCGATCACGCGGGAGGCTTTGAGACCCGGCGCGGGCTCAAGCTCGTACATGGTGACGACAGGGCCGGGGCGGACCGAGACGATTTCGCCCTTCACGCCGTAATCATCCAGGACGTTTTCCAGCATCCGCGCATTCTCTTCGAGCGCTTCATCGGACAGGTGATGGCGCTGCACCTCAATCGGATTGGTCAGAAGGTTGAGCGGGGGCAGTTCGTAATCTGCCATATTGTCTTCGAACTGAAGCGCTGGCTGCGCCTCGGCCTTGGCCTGACGCGAGGGGGTCACGGCTTTCTTGGGTGTGTGTTGCACGCGGGGTTGCGGCTCGACCGCGGTGGCCTGCGGGATTGGTGCAGGCGTATCTTCGGTCTCGAACAGGGGCTCGGCGGTAAGCGGTTTCTGCTCGGGCATATCCACGCGGCTGACGCGGGTTAGCGACAAGGCTTGGGGGGTGGACGTCACCGGCGGTTCAGCGGGCATTTCAGCCATGCGCGGCGCGGTGTCGGCGATCAACGGCTGCGGGCCACGGCCGCGGGTCAACGACGGCTCAACCCGTGGCATCGCTTGACCGGGCGACTGGCGCACCCGCGATTTGATCGCATCCGAGATACGCGCTTTGATGCGGTCATCGCTGTTGGCATAGTCGATATCGGGGGCATATTCCCGCTCGGGCAGCTCCGGCTCGGGCAGCGGATCGGCTGGCTTAATCAGCTTGGCTACACCCGCCAGCAAGCCGGTTTTCGGCTGTGGTTCAGGGGCCGGTTCAGGCTGCACAGCAGGGCCAACTTGCGGCATCGGCTGCATGTGCGGCATCTGCTGAACCGGGGGCTCTGGCCGGATCACAGCGGCAGGGCGCGCCTGCATGATGGGCGTTTCATCATAGATTACAGCATCTTGCTGCATCGCCTGTTCTTCTGCCAAGCGTGCTTTGCGGGCAGCCTGGGCTTCTTGCATGCGGCGCGCCTGACCAACGGCGCCAGCGGCCCCTTTGCCCATCAGGGTCATGATCTGCGCATAGGCCATCACCAAGCCCAGCGCCATAAAGCGGAACAGCGCGCGAAGCTCAGGGCGTGTGAAACCCAAGACAAATGCGCCAAGAGCCAGCACGCCAACGCCGGTGGCAAAAGACACAAATTTGACCGTAAAGCCGGCACCGAATGGCAGTATGCTGAGCAACATCGACAGCACGGTATCGCCGAAAAGGCCACCAACGCCGAAGCTGTGCGTCCATGTGGCAGGCGGCGTAAGGGTCGCGGCGTAGATCGAACCAATCGCGATAGCGATGGGAAAGAAGATCAAACGTGAAAGTGCCCGCTCTTCACCCCGGTGCAGCGCAAAGCGTAGGCCCCATGCGATGAAAATGAACGAGATCGCCCAAGCGCCTTTGCCGACGATCATCAGCAGTGGTGCTGCGACAGACGCGCCAAAACGGCCCAGCATGTTCTGAACGGGCTCGTCCGTGACGGCCATCCAGTTCGGATCCTCTGGCGAGTACGACCACAGCATTGCCGCAGTGAGCACACCAACGGCGAGCAACGCCAAGCCAACTAGCTCTTTGCCGCGCTTTTCAATCGCGGCCTGCATGTTGCTGTCCAAAAGCGGATCGCGTCCGCGTGCCTGATATGCCATGCCTACCTCGTCAGTCGTATAAACAGGATCGCAGCCGTGCCAGCCCGTCCCGCGTTTCATTGATTGGGGCCACAAGCGCGACCCGGATAAAGCCTGCGCCGGGGGTGATGCCCCCAGCTTCGCGGCTTAGATATGCGCCCGGCAGAACCTTGACGCCGGTTTCCTGCCACAGCTTGACCGTGGCTTTTTCGCTGTCCTCAACCGGAAGCCACAGGAAGAACCCAGCTTCGGGAGAACGGTATGAATTGAGGCCATCAAAGACCTGAGCGGCGGCCTCAAACTTGGCATTGTAAAGCGCGCGGTTCTCAACAACGTGGGCTTCGTCCGCCCATGCGGCCTTGGCAGCGTGCTGCAACGGAAGCGGAAGCGGCGCACCGGCATAGGCGCGCAATTGCTTGATGCGGCGTATGTTTTCTGGGCCAGACGCCACAAAACCAGATCGCAAGCCCGGCAGGTTCGAGCGTTTCGAGAGCGAGTGGAAGACGACAACGCGTTCGGGATTGGCGCCAGTTTCGTTGACCATCTGCAAGCCGCCAACGGGAGGCGTGTCGCGATAAATCTCGGAATAGCACTCATCCGCGAAAATGATGAAATCGTGCTTTTCTGCCAACGCCAGCAGATCGCGCCAATAGTCTGGCGAGGCAACCGCGCCTTCCGGATTGGTGGGCGAGCACATGTAGACAATGCTGGTTTTGTCCAGAACATCAGCAGGCAGGCCCGCAAAATCGGGGAGAAAGCCATTCTCTGCCAGCGCGGGAATGTAATGCGGTGTGGAGCCGGCTGCCTTGGCCGCAACGCCGTACACCGAATAAAACGGGTTGGGCACAAGCACGTTTGTGTCCGGCGGACAAAGGGCCATGCAGGCATTGAACAGCCCCTCGCGGGTGCCGTTGAGCGCCATGATCTGCGTTTCTGGATCGAGAGCCGCACCAAAGCGCGTCGCGATCCAGTTTGTCATCGTTTCAAGCAGGTCTGGCATGCCGTCATTGGGCGGGTAACTGTTAAACCCGGCGGCGTTTTCTGTAATGATATCAGTGATCCATGCGGGGAATGCGTGTTTCGGCTCACCGATGGTCATAAGTATCTCGGGCCCTCCGGGCGCAATGCCATCGAGCAACTTCCGCAAACGCGGCCACGGATAATCCGGAAGGGCGGCGAACCGCTCAGGATAGATCATTACTGCCTCAAGATCGGGGTCATTGGCGCCCCGTTTGAGGCCAAGTTACCTGCCGGGCGCGCGTGCGTCCAGAAAAACGGTGCAAAAAGAAGCGGCTGCGCGAATTTTCTGTGGCATTTAAGCCAAAGCCGCCTCGGCCGCGAGGCTCAGACGCAAGAGACGTTCCTCGGTATTAGGGGCGCCCATCAGCATGATACCCGTGGACGGAAGCCCGGTGGGAAGCGTCACGGCGCACAATCCCATCAGGTTGCCGATCCGGGTATTGCGCAGGGTCAGCAGGTTTTCCGTGACGAAGTAATCGTGATCCTTGGCAAGACGCTCGGCATTTGGTGGCATGATCGGGCAGCTTGGGATCACGACAGCATCAAAGCCCGCCGTCGCCTTCAGATACGCGCGGCGGCAGCGATCCAGCATTTGCCACGCGGCGACATAGTCGGCAGCCATCACCGTTTTGCCGATGCGGAAGCGTTGCAGAATTTCGGGGAACATCGCGTCGGGATTGGCTTCGATCACATCTTTCCAAGTGCCGTAGGCTTCGGCGGTAAACAGTGGCGAGGCAAGCGTCATCGCCTCGGCGACCTCGGGAACTTCGATATGGGTGATGCGCGCGCCGGCGTCTTGCAGGCGGGTTTGGGCACTTTGAAACCCGGCGCGCGGCTGGTCGCGAATATCGTCGAACGCGCAGGTGTCGAGGATTGCAAAGGTGCGGTTCTCAAGCGTGTGGGGCGCCGTATCAATCGGCGCGGTACCTTCGAGTGCGGCGAGCATCAAGGCGGCATCCTCGACCGTGCGGGTCAGCGGACCGACGGTATCGAATTTAGGGCATAGCGGCACGACACCTTGCGCAGAGACACGTCCCGCCGTTGTTTTGAGGCCTACAAGGTCATTCCAACAGGCAGGGATACGCACCGACCCCCCGGTGTCAGAGCCGATGCCAGCAGCAGCGAGGCCAAACGCCACAGAGGTCGCGGCACCGGAGGACGAACCACCCGAGACATTGTTTTCGTCATTGATGTTGGGCGGCGACCCGGTGACGGGATTGAGGCCAAGGCCAGAGAACGCAAGCTCGGTCATGTGGGTTTTGCCAAGACAGATAAGGCCCATACTGGTCGCATTGCGAAGGACCTGAGCATCCCTGTCAGGCGTGCGGTCTTTGAGCAAGGCGCTGCCCGCCTCGGTCGCGACATCCGCCGTATCGAACAGGTCTTTCCACGAGATCGGAACACCATCGAGCAAGGAGCGCCGCTGGCCTAACTTTGCGCGCTGCTTGGCCGCTTGCGCTTCGGCCATGGCGCGCCGTGCTGTCACCCGGGCATATATGCGGTCGCGGTGCGCATGGGCGTCGATGGCGTCCAGAAAGGTCTGGGTCAGGGCCACCGGGTCAATCTCTCCGGCCGCGATTCCGCGACCCAGATCTGCAGCGCTTTTGGTCAGCCAATCGTCCATCATACCCTCCGGTTTTGCGGGCACGGTAGCGGCAGCGCAACGCATGGACAATCCCGCGTGCGCGCCCATATTGCGGGGCATGGATACAGATATCATCATCGTGGGCGGCAGCCTGAACGGCACTGCTTTGGCGCTGGCACTGGCGCAGGGCGGGTTTAGCGTCACAATGATTGACGCGCTGCCCAAAGCAACGCGTAAAAACAAAACCTTTGACGGGCGCAGCTATGCGCTGGCGCTGGCCTCAAAACGATTGCTGGAAGCTGTGGGCGTGTGGGAGGCTGTGGCCCCGAACGCGCAGCCTATGCTTGAAATCAAGGTCACCGACGGCCGCGCTGGCGAAGCCCCTTCCCCGTTCATGATGCATTTCGATCATGCAGAGATCGAGGAAGGCCCAATGGGCTTTATGGTTGAAGATCGCAATTTGCGGCGCGCGTTTCTTGACGCTGTCCAGGCAGAGCCAAAGATTACGCATCTGGCGAAAGAGACCGTTGTCTCGCAGGACGTTTCAGACACAGGTGTGAGTGTCACGCTTGCCTCAGGCAAAGAGCTTTCAGCGACGCTTTTGGTGGGCGCCGATGGCCGGCGCAGTGGGACGGCGGAGCGTGCAGGTATCAGGCGTAACATCCGCGAGTATGGACAAACGGCGCTTGTCTGCGCAATCAAACATGAAAAGCCGCATGGCGGTGTCGCCCACCAGTATTTCATGCCCGCAGGGCCGCTTGCGATTTTACCGCTGACGCAAGATCGCAGCTCGATCGTGTGGAGTGAGACAACAGCGCGTGCCGCCGAAATCAACGCATTAGATGACAGCGGTTATCTGGACGTGTTGCGTCCGCGTTTCGGAAACTTCCTGGGAGAGATTTCGCTTGCGGGAGACCGTTATACCTATCCGCTGAACTTGACGACGGCACAGAGTTTCATCACGGATCGCGTTGCTTTGGTCGGAGATGCGGCGCAAGGCGTGCACCCTATCGCAGGCCAAGGGCTGAATGCAGGACTGCGTGATGTTGCTGCATTGGCCGAAGTTTTGACACTTGCACGCAGGCGTGGGCAGGACATTGGAATGCAGACGGTTCTGGAAGAGTATCAGCGCTGGCGGCGGTTTGATCGCACCACGCTTGGCTTTGCGACAGATACCTTTAATCGGCTGTTTTCAAACGATAATACACTGCTTCGCATGGGGCGTGATCTGGGGATGGGGATCATCAACGCAATGCCCAAACTACGCCGCAGTTTCATCCGCGAAGCGGCTGGGCTGACTGGTGATTTGCCGAAGCTGCTTCAGGGCAAGCGCGTCTAGTCCAGCACGCGCGCTTCATCGACCAACAGGATCGGAATGCCTTCACGGATCGGGAATGCAAGGTTTGCTGATGTCGAGATCAGTTCCTGGCTGGCTGCACGATATTCCAGAATGTTGTGCGATTGCGGGCAGACTAGCGCCTCTAGCATGCGGCGGTCGAAATCCGGAGTGTCTGTCACTGGATCATCTCTTCGCTTGTTCCGCCGCGCAGGGCAAATTCGATCAAGGTCACCAGCGTTTCGCGCCGCGTCGACAATGACGGCGCCTCAAGAAGTGCTTGCTTATCTTCCGGATCAAATGGGCAAAGCATCGAGAGCGAGTTGATAAGCAACTCATCCTCGGCATCTTTCAGGTTTTCCCAATCGGTCGACAGATCCTGATCGTCAAAATACTTGGCAAGCAGGTTCAGAAAGTCGTCGCGGTCAAAGCCTTTGTCGTGCTCGACCGGGCCTTGGTCGCGATCAAATCCAGCCCATGAAACCTCGCATTTCCGGTAGGGCGAAAAGCCGGACACTTCTTTGATGACCCGAAACCGCGTGATGCCGCTAAGCGTTATCATATAGCGCCCGTCATCCGTTTCGCTTAATGCGGTGACCCGCCCGGCACATCCGATGTGGTGCAAACGGTCCTGATCTGACCCAGGCACACGGTGAGGCTGTATCATACCGATCAGACGCGTCGACGTCTTTAACGCATCATCGATCATCGCGAGGTAGCGAGGCTCGAAAATGTGCAAGGGCAACCGCGCGCGGGGCAGCAAAAGCGCACCCGGCAAAGGAAACACTGGGATCGTTTCAGGCAGGTCGGCGGCTTTTATTATCATTTTAGTCAGGTAGCCCGTGTGGCGCGTCAGGCAAATATGAGCGACGAGAGTTTTCGGCGACCGTTCAATGCAATCGGATCTTCCGGCTTGAGGGCGTCAAAAATAGTGAAAAGCTGTGTTTTCGCAGCACCGTCATTCCAGTCGCGATCACGGCGGAAAATCTCAAGAAGTTCGGTCACCGCGTCTTCGGTTTCGCCATTCGCATGCAGCGCTGTCGCCAGATCAAAGCGCGCCTGATGGTTCGTTGGATCTGCATCGACAGCGGCTTTCAGATCAGCCACCGGGCCTGCACCTGCGGCTTGTTTGGCCAGCTCGAGCTGCGCATGCGCTGCTTCCAGTTCGGGCGCGTCGGCGATTTCTGCCGGGGCGCCGTTCAGAATGGCCTCGGCTTGATCAAGATCATCAAGCGCCAGATGCGCGCGGACCAGACCACCGTAAGCGGCTGCGCTGTTAGGGTCTTCCCCAAGAATGGCTGCAAATGTCTGCGCCGCATCAGTTGCCGCCCCTTCGGCCAACATGCCTTCCGCCGCCTCGATTGCGTCGGCTAGGCCATTGTCAGGCTCCCCACCAAGGGCCGCGACACGTTCGACAAAGGCATTCACTTCAGACTGTTGGACAGCCCCTTGAAAGCCGTCGACCGGCTGACCCTGATAGAACGCGTAAACCGTCGGGATCGACTGGATTTGCAGCTGCGCCGCAATTTGTTGCGCTTGATCCACATCGACTTTGGCCATTTTCACACGCCCACCGGCTGCCGTTACCGCTGCTTCAAGCTGAGGGCCAAGCGTTTTACATGGGCCACACCAAGGTGCCCAGAAATCAACGATGACAGGCACGGTTTGGCTTTGCTCGACCACGTCGGCCATGAACGTCGCCTCGGTCACGTCTTTGATAAGATCGGTTGCGGGCGTATCTGCGCCGCCTGAGCCGCCAAGTTCCAGCATGGGATTATGTCCTTAAATTCCGTTGCCCTTCATATGTGAGGGCGCGGGGTGATTGTCAAAGGTCGAAGGTTGCGAAAACTGGAGCGTGATCGCTGGGCTTCTCCCATCCGCGGGCGTCACGCAAGACACGCGAGCCATGAGCAGCGCTCGAAATATCAGACGTCGCCCAGACATGATCCAGACGACGGCCTTTATCGGCAGCGTCCCAGTCTTTGGCGCGGTAGGACCACCAGCTGTAAAGTTGGCCGTCTGGAATATCCTTGCGGGTCACATCAACCCAAGCGCCTGCGTCCTGAGCAGCACCAAGGTGATCCACCTCAATCGGGGTATGGCTGACGACTTTGAGAAGCTGCTTGTGAGACCAGACATCATCTTCACGGGGGGCAATGTTCAAGTCGCCGACAAGGATCGACTTCGTGGGTTTCTCGGCATGGAACCAGTCGCGCATCTCGGTCAGAAAATCGAGCTTTTGACCAAACTTCTCGTTCACCTCGCGGTCTGCGACATCGCCGCCCGCAGGGACGTAGTAGTTGTGGATCGTCACGCCGTTCTCAAGCGTTGCCACAACATGGCGTGCGTGGCCCAGCTGAACGAAATCACGATCGCCTGCATCGGTGATCGGCAGCTTCGAGAGAATTGCGACGCCGTTATACCCTTTCTGTCCCCGGGCAACCATGTGCGTATAGCCAAGCGCGGCGAAGCCTTCGGTTGGAATTTTCTCAACTGGGCTTTTGCATTCTTGCAAGCACAGGATGTCAGGCGCTTCTTCTTGCAGCAGTTTCAGTACGATAGGTTCGCGCAGGCGCACAGAATTGATGTTCCAGGTCGCAAGGGTAAAGGGCATTTGATCCTCCGGCAGCAGCTGTGCCTAGAGGCCCATAAAAAAAGGTCGGGCACAAGGCCCGACCAAGTCCAACAGGGAGGTTCCGTCTTTAACCCAGGACGGAGAGGGTATGTGTCACGTAGTGATGTACACTACCGTATACGAGCCATTCTTTGACTTGGATCAAGCGACCAGCCGATATCCGCCGCTTTCGGTGACAAGCAATCGGGCATTACTGGGGTCAGGCTCAATCTTTTGGCGCAGGCGGTAAATATGGGTCTCAAGCGTGTGCGTTGTGACGCCTGCATTATAGCCCCACACTTCGTGCAACAGCACGTCGCGAGCCACAACACCGTCGGTGGCGCGATAGAGAAACTTGAGAATATTGGTTTCCTTTTCCGTCAGGCGCACTTTGCGGTCTTCTTCGGTCACCAGCATCTTTTGGGCAGGCTTGAAGGTGTACGGCCCAAGCTGGAACACCGCATCTTCGGACTGTTCATGCTGGCGCAACTGCGCGCGGATGCGGGCCAGAAGAACCGGGAACTTGAACGGTTTGGAAACGTAATCATTGGCACCTGCATCAAGGCCAAGGATCGTATCGGCATCGCTGTCATGGCCTGTCAGCATCACGACCGGGCATTTCACACCCTGCTTGCGCATCAGACGGCACAATTCGCGACCATCGGTATCGGGCAGGCCAACATCGAGAATCACCAGATCAAACAGGCCAGCCTTCACCTGCTCCATGCCTTCGGCGCCATTGCCACCTTCAAAGACGTCGAAATCTTCGGTAAGCATCAACTGCTCGGCCAAGGCCTCGCGAAGGTCGTCATCATCGTCGACAAGAAGTATGCGTTTCAGTTGGGCCATAATCGTGGTCCTCCGGTTTCTGTTGTTCTTCACATGGAAGCGATTTGGCGTTTCGGCAAGAATTGCTGCATTCGCTCACGCTCTCGTGTCGGTATGCAGGTAAATGTTTCAAGTTTTGGTGAAGATGCGTAAATATGCACCAACCCTTTGAGGACCAACGACATGAGTCTCAGCCCCGATACAACCGATCTAATTGCCCGCGCCCGCGCTGATTTGCGGATGGGCGTTCCCGTTGTGCTGACGGGCGCGCAGGATGTGCTGGTGATGGCCGCAGAAACATTAAGCGCTCCGCGACTTGCCAATTTGCGCGCTTTAGGGGGCACGCCTTGGCTTGCGGTCACCAATTGGCGCGCGCAAACGCTGAAAGCACGCGCCTATGATGGCGATCTGGCACGAATTGCGCTGCCCAGCGACGCAACCTTATCGTGGGTGCAAGCCGTGGCAGATCCGGCAGACGACCTGAACACGCCAATGAAAGGGCCGCTGGTCACCGCACGCGACGGCGATGCCTTGGGCGCGCGAGCCGCGATCCATTTGATGAAGGACGCCCGGCTGTTACCAGCGTCGATGGTGCTGGACCTAAAGGACGGAGCAGCGTTTGCCCGGTCACACCAGTTGACCGCGATCCCACAAGCAACCGTTCTACAGACAGCAGCTTCGCCCTTGTCACCTGTCATCAGCGCCAGATTGCCGCTTGAGGTCTCTGAGGCCGGGCGGCTGCATATTTTCCGCCCTGATGATGGGTCTGAAGAGCATTACGCGATTGAGATCGGGCAGCCGGATCGCAACGCCCCGGCCCTCGCCCGGCTCCATTCGGCGTGCTTTACCGGTGACCTGCTTGGCTCATTGAAATGCGATTGCGGGCCTCAGCTACGCGGGGCGTTGGCACAGATGGGGGCTGAAGGCGCGGGCGTTTTGCTTTACCTCAACCAAGAGGGGCGCGGCATCGGGCTGACCAACAAGATGCGCGCCTATTCCTTGCAGGATCAGGGTTTTGATACAGTCGAGGCAAACCACCGGTTGGGTTTCGAGGATGACGAACGCGATTTTCGGATTGGTGCGAACATCTTGAAAAAGATGGGGTTTTCATCGGTGCGATTGCTGACGAACAACCCCAAAAAGGTGGCGATGATGGAGCAATCGGGAATTTCCGTAGCCCAGCGCGTGCCTTTGAAAGTTGGTGAGAACCGCCATAATGCCGCCTATCTGGACACGAAAGCCAAGAAATCCGGGCATATTCTGTGACGCCACATGATCTGGTTTTGACGCCGCGCGGGCTGCGGTTTCAAGGGCGCATGTTTCCCTGCACCGTTGGTAAAGGCGGTATCAGAGCAGACAAACGCGAAGGTGACGGCGCGACGCCAGTGGGTGTGCACCGCATCGTTGGATTGCTGTATCGGCCTGATCGGATCGCGCGGCCTGCGGATTGGGCAGTGCCGATCCGGCCGGGCGACTTGTGGTCTGATGATACGAAGGATGAAGATTATAACTTGATGGTACGTGCGCCTTATCCGCATAGCCACGAGATGCTCAGACGGGCTGATCCGCTATATGACATCGTGCTCATCACCGACTGGAACTGGCCCTATGCGGAACGTGGGCGTGGCTCGGCGATTTTCCTGCATCAATGGCGCAGACCAGGGTACCCCACCGAAGGATGCATTGCTTTTCGGCGCAATCATTTGCGGTGGATCGTGTCTCGCATCCGGTACGAAAGCCGGGTGATCGTGCGTTAACCGTAAGCGCGTTCGCCAAAGATGGCAGAACCAACGCGGATATGCGTGGCACCAAGAGCGATCGCGCGCTCGAAATCGCCGCTCATGCCCATGGACAGACCCGTGAGGCCATTGCGTTCTGCGATCTTGGCAAGAAGCGCAAAATGGAGGGATGGCTCTTCGTCCACCGGCGGGATGCACATCAGGCCAGCTACGGGAAGGTCCAGGCCGCGCGCCTCGGCCACGAACGCATCGGCATCCGCCGGCATGACGCCCGCTTTCTGCTCTTCCTCGCCGGTGTTCACTTGCAAGAAGACCTCCGGACACTGCCCCATCTCTTGAGCCAAACGAGCAATTGTCTTGGCAAGCTTCGGACGATCAACGGAATGGATCGCTTCGAACAACTCCATCGCCTGGCGGGCTTTGTTGGTCTGCAACGGGCCGATCAGATGGACCTGAACACCCGTGAACTGCTCGCGAAAATCCGGCCATTTGCTTGCGGCTTCCTGCACGCGGTTTTCGCCGTACAGACGGTGTCCCTCTTGCAAAACAGCTTCGACCCGGTCGTTTGGTTGCACTTTTGAAACGGCAATCAGATGGGTGGAGCCCGCTTCACGCCCTGCGTCTTTTTCTGCTTTTTCAATGCGTTGCTTAATTTCGTCTAAAGACATTCGCCCTCCTCCAAGGCCTTGACCAGTGGGGCCAGCTCTTTTTCATATCGCTGCCACGCGTTTGTGGACGACGCATAAATCGGCTGGCGCACCTGATGCAAGCTAAGCGTTTTCACCTCGCGTTCGGTCTGATGGAAGTTGAGGCAGGCCTCGTCCCAGTCAAGACCGCAGGCGGCGACAAGTTTGCGGGTTTCGTCTTGGGGATGTGCGATCAGGTCTTCATAGGCGACCTCGTAGATCGCGTCGGGGATACGGGCTTTCCAGAAAGCAATCACGCGCTCGTAGAGCGCGATGTATTGGCCGATGACGCGCAGATCCGTGGCGTAGCGATGGGTGCCCGCAGCGAAATAGTTCTTGTAAATCGATAGGCCCACATCACGCGGATCACGTTTGACGATCACGAATTTCGCGCCGGGAATGGCGAGGTGCATGAGACCCATGACCATGTAGGTCTGAATCGACTTGTCCGTCGCGATATCGTGGGGGCCGATCCTGGCGCGTAGCTCTTTGTCATAGGCAAAGCCAAGATCAGTGATGGCCTTGGGAGCGGGCATTTTGCCACCATTCTCAAAATCGATGGTTTGATAGGCAAGCTTTAGTGCGATCGCAAGCTCACCACCGCCCGTCACGCGGGTATGGCTAGCGAGGATCTGTTCAATCAGCGTTGTCCCGGAACGCGGCAGGCCCGTGATGAAAATCGGTTGTGCCTTCGTCGTTCGGTCAAGGACAGGCGGCGTCCAATCCTCAAAAAGCTGGCAGATCGTGTCGATCTCGGCCTTGCGAGCAGACATCTTGAAGGGAAAAGCATTTGCCATCAATGCGTTGGCGGGATCGAGATACTTAAAGACCTGATCGTATTGCTCTGTATCCTCCATCACTTTGGCCAGCGCATAGCCAAGGTTGGCGCGCGCGCGGTCATTAAGCTTAACGCTTGTCCATGCCGTTTTCATGGAGTTGATGAGCGGGTCATCCGCATCCAGCTTCTTGGTCGCCAGGAAGACGCGGTACAGTTCCCCATCGTGGGGATCGTTGGCAAGGGCCGCGCGGAACTCTACCTCGGCCGCGTCAAAAAGGCCTGTGCGCTGGAGCAGGAAGGCTTTATCGGCGCGGGGTTTGGCATCGGTGGGACGCAGCGCGATAAGCTTGTCATAGATCGTGAGGGCCGCATCGTCCTTGCCCGCTTGGTGCAAGGCCCCGGCGTAAGCGGCAACCACTCCGGGCTCGTTCGGACGCAGCTTGTAAGCGGTTGCGAACCGGTTGATCGCCTCGATCCCATCACCTTGGCGGGCTGCGATCTGTCCCAGTTGAAACTGGGCCTCGGCCACTTTGGGGTTGGATTTCACAATCAGGCGAAATTGCTTGGCAGCGCCATTCAGATCACCCGCTTTGGCCAGTTTCGCGCCTTTTTCAAATAGCGCCTGAATGGATTGTTTTTGTGCCATGGGTGGAGCCTCCTGCCTGCGTTGTTGTGAACGCGTTGGCCCCAAAAGAAAAGAGCGGGCACAAGGCCCGCTCTTCCCTAAGCTATGCTTGGCGTTCGATTAGAACGACAGGCCCAGACCGAATGTGTAGGTCGAACCGTCGCCATCGTCGTCAACACCAACTGCTGCGGCGAGATCATCGTCGAAGTCGTAGGAGGACGAACCGTAACCAGCGTGAACAACTGCGCCACCGCCGAGGTCATAGGCTGCGGACAGACCGAAACCGTCGATCGTGCCGTCGCCATCGTCGAGATCAGCAACGTCGGACAGTTCAAACACACCGTAGTTGGCGTGCAGTGTCAGAGCACCGGTTGTGTAACCGATACCAACACCAACGTGCTGGATGTCTGCTTCGACACCGTCGTCGTCATCAACATCCCAGTTGTTGTATGTCAGGCCAGCAACCAGACCGTTGTTGAAGTCTGCGGAGATGCTGACACCAATCGCGCCAGTGTCACCGAGTGCAGGTGTTTCGAGATCACCGTTGTTGTCACCAGCGATATCGTCAAAGCGGCCAAACTCGAGAGTGTAACCACCAGCAACATACTGGTAACCAATGCCGAGGCTCAGGCCAACACCACCGAGGTCGGTGTCATACTTGAAACCAATCGCGTAACCTGCATCGCGCTCACCATCGTCGTCACCGTCGTCATCGCTGTCGTCAGTTTCAGCCGAGATTGCGACACCGAAGTCACCGAAGGAATACTCGTAACGAGCGATCTGACCGTCATATGCGCCGTCCAGATATGCACCGAGGTAACCAGCGTGCTCTGTCTCGTCATCGCCGAGCGAACCGCCGTTGTTGTTGTCACCAGCGTCAGTCAGTGCCCAGTCCAGAGCGCCGTCTGTGTCACCCATCGTCAGCTTGCCGAAGCCGCCGGAGATGAAGATCGTTGCGCCGCCATCGTCGGTGTTGTCGTCGGAAGCTGCGGAACCGTCACCACCTTCGTCCAGGTCGACGGATGCGCCGAAGGACAGGCCGCCGTCGGTTTCACCAGACATGGTGAATGTGACGTCGATGTCGGTGAAGAAATCAGCGTTGTCCTCGTCGGAACCGCCAAGGATACCCATTTCGGCACGGCCGGTCAGGGCGACGTCTGCAACAGCCATGCCGGCGAAGGCAACGATGGCTGTCGAGAGGAGAAGAGTCTTTTTCATGTTTTCCCTCGTTTGTCTAAAAAATCACTCAAAACGGGGAACTCCGCATTGAGAATGAAGTCTATCTCTCTTGTTCGGGCTTTGAATGCAAGAAAGCCATGGGTCGGCGGATTCAACAAACCACGCTCTGGTGCATCTTTGCCACAAGTCTGTTTGCCCCCCTTTATATAAAGCCATCAACTAAACCTTGTCGCGCAAGGCAGGCTTGGGTAGGTAATGCCAAAGACAACAACTGGGGTCGGGTGGTATCACCGTGCATATCAAACAGATTTTCGCAGGCATTCTAATAACTTCCATGGTTGCAGGCTGTGGTGGCGGCATCGGAAGCGGCGGCTTTGGTCGCGCTTTGGAACGCAGTGACGCATCAGAGATTGACGTTAATCCAGATGGGCGCACACGTACTTCTACGATTTGGGATCTTTTCGGTAACAACGATGACCCCAACGTAACGGTCAAGGTGAACAAGTATATCTGGAACGCCTCGTTGGACGTTCTCAACTTTATGCCCGTTCAGGCGGCAGATCCCTTCACTGGCGTGCTGGTGATGGGCTTTGGCACACCCCCCGGTGGCGGGCGCGCTTATCGTGCGACGGTCTATGTGCAGGACCCCGCTTTGGACGCACGCTCTTTGGTGTTGTCGTTGCAGACCCGCTCTGGCGCTGCAGACCCTGACACCGTGCGCGCAATCGAAGATGCGATTCTCACACGGGCCCGTCAGCTTCGCCTACGGGACGACGCCCTCTAGACCGTTTCGCCCACTCGAACTATCACAGCGCCGGGCCATGATGCCCGGCGTTTTCATATGAAGGACCCCGCGGATGTCGCGTTACACCCCCGCCGAGATCGAAGCCAAATGGCAACAGGCCTGGGACAAGGCCGAGACGTTCAAAGCCACGCGCAGCGACGACAAGCCGAAATACTACGTGCTTGAGATGTTCCCCTATCCATCTGGCCGCATCCATATCGGGCATGTGCGCAATTACACGATGGGTGACGTGATCGCGCGCTATAAGATGTCTACCGGGCATAACGTGCTGCACCCGATGGGGTTCGATGCATTCGGTCTGGCCGCCGAAAACGCAGCGATTGAACGGGGCATTCATCCAGCGGAATGGACTTATTCCAACATTGCCGACATGCGCAAACAGATGCAGCCGCTGGGCTTTTCTATCGATTGGAGCCGTGAGCTGGCGACATGCGACCCCGAGTATTACGGCCAGCAGCAATCGCTGTTCATCGACATGATGGATGCCGGGCTGATCTACCGCAAAAACGCCGTGGTCAATTGGGACCCGGTCGACATGACAGTGCTCGCTAATGAGCAGGTGATCGACGGGAAAGGCTGGCGCTCGGATGCAGAGGTCGAGCGCCGCGAACTGACGCAATGGTTCTTCAAGATCAGCGATTATTCCGAAGAACTGCTGGAGGCGTTGGACACGCTTGATAATTGGCCCGCCAAGGTCAAGCTGATGCAGGCCAACTGGATCGGCAAATCACGCGGTCTGCAATTTGCGTTCTCTGCCATTGAGGCCCCGGAAGGGTTTGACCGGATCGAGGTATACACGACACGACCAGACACGCTGCTGGGCGCGTCTTTTGTTGGTATCTCTCCCGATCATCCGCTGGCCAAGCAGTTAGAGAAAGACAACCCTGACGTTGCTGCCTTCTGTGCGGAGTGTCGCAAGGGCGGCACGACCGAGGAAGAGCTTGAAACCGGCGAGAAGATGGGCTTCGACACTGGCATCAAAGTGCGTCATCCCTTTGATACCGCTTGGGAACTGCCCGTCTATATCGCCAACTTCATCTTGATGGATTATGGCACCGGCGCGATTTTTGGCTGCCCGGCCCATGACCAGCGCGACTTGGATTTCGCACGGAAATACGACCTGCCGGTCGTCTCGACCTATGCGCCTGCCGAGGATGACGGATCAAGCATGCCTGAAGACGGCGGCGATGCTTTCGTCCCGGCAAAGACCGAAAAAGTGATCTATGTGCGCGGCTTTGCCGGTGAGACCGAGCAAACCGGTGAGGACGGAATCAGCGCGGCGATCACGTTTTGCGAGCAAAACGGCGTCGGCCAAGGCGTCACCAAGTTCCGCTTGCGCGATTGGGGCCTGAGCCGTCAACGCTATTGGGGCTGTCCGATTCCCGTTGTGCATTGCGATGACTGTGGTGTGGTGCCTGAGAAGAAAGAGAACCTGCCGATTGAGTTGCCATCGGACGTCACCTTTGATGTTCCCGGCAACCCACTGGATCGTCACCCGACATGGCGCAATTGTATCTGCCCGTCCTGCGGCAAACCTGCCCGGCGCGAGACAGATACGATGGACACGTTCGTTGATAGCTCGTGGTATTTCGCACGCTTCACGGCGCCGCGGGCGGACACGCCGACCGTGGCCGAGGACGCTGCCTACTGGATGAATGTCGATCAGTATATCGGCGGCATCGAGCATGCGATTCTGCATTTGCTCTATTCGCGCTTTTTTGCGCGCGCGATGCAGATCACGGGGCATCTGCCTGCCAAGGCGATTGAGCCGATTGATGCGCTGTTTACCCAGGGAATGGTCACACATGCGATCTATCAAACCGAAGATGCGCAAACGGGTCGGCCTGTGTATCACTACCCCGAAACGGTCGAACTGCGCGACGGCAAAGGGTTTTTAAAAGACGATGGGCGCGAGGTGAGAGTGATCCCTTCGGCCAAGATGTCGAAATCCAAAAACAACGTCGTCGACCCGGTGAACATCATCGAACAATATGGCGCAGACACAGCCCGCTGGTTCGTTCTGTCTGACAGCCCTCCGGAGCGCGATGTGGAATGGACCGCCTCTGGGGCAGAAGCTGCGTACAAACATCTGGGGCGGGTCTGGCGCATTGCCGACGAGATTGCCCAGATGGAAGATGGCGCAGGTCAAGGTGATGAAGACCTGCTGCGTGCGATGCACAAGGCGATCTTTGAGGTCACTCAAGGTGTTGAAAGCTTTGGCTTCAACGCCTCAATCGCCAAGCTGTATGCGTTCACGAACACCGTGCAGAAATCGAAGGCGGGTGGCACCGCCCGCAAGCAAGCCATGCGCTCCCTCGCTCAACTGATGTCGCCGATGACACCGCATCTGGCCGAAGACATCTGGGCAATGCTGGGCGGCGAAGGCCTGATCGCGAATGCGCCATGGCCCGTTGCAGACCAAGCGATGCTGGTCGAAGACAATGTCACGATGCCGATACAGATCAACGGCAAGCGCCGGTCAGAGCTTACCGTCGCCAAGGACCTGTCTAAAGAAGAGGTTGAAAAGCTTGCGCTTGCAGATGATGCTGTTGTTAAGGCTCTTGAGGGGGCCGCGCCAAAGAAACTGATCGTGGTGCCGGGTAGAATCGTAAATGTTGTCATTTGACCGTCGAAGCATCCTTTTGGGCCTAATCGCCCTGCCTGCTTGCGGGTTCGAGCCTGTTCACGGCACGCGCGGCAGCGCGCAGGGTCTTTATGGTCAGATCACCTTTGAAGCACCAAACGACGCCAACAGCTTTAATCTGCGCAAGCAGCTGGAAGATCGCTTGGGGCGCAACGATGCTGGCCTGTTTACGATGGCGGTTTCTTTGGATCTGAGAACCGAAAGTCTTTCGATCACGTCAGAGCAATCCATCAATCGACGCAATGTCATCGGATCGGCCCGCTACCAGATCAGACGCTCGGATACGGGCGAGGTGTTGGACCAAGGGAAGGTCAGCAACTTTACGGGATATTCCTCAAGCGGTTCGACTGTCGCGACTGCAAGCGCGCGCGATGATGGGTTTGAACGACTGACAACAACCTTGGCCGATCAGCTTATTTCCAGATTGTACGCGACCGCAGGCAGCTGGCAATGAAGCTTACCGCACGGGATGCGGGGCGGTACTTTTCAAAGCCTGAAACAAACCGCACCGGTCTGTTGATTTTCGGCGCAGACGCAATGCGCGTGGCGCTGAAACGGCAAGAGGTGATCGCGGCTCTGCTTGGACCCAACGCAGAAGAAGAAATGCGCCTGACGCGTATCCCCGCGAGTGACTTGCGCAAGGACGGTGCCTTGCTGGGCGATGCAATCAAAGCGCAGGGGTTCTTTCCCGGCCCACGCGTGGCCTTTGTCGAAGACGCCAACGAAACCGTCACCAAGACAATCACCGCTGCATTACAGGACTGGGCACCCGGCGATGCACAGATCGTTGTGACAGCAAGTGCGTTGAAAGCAAGCTCGGGTCTTCGCAAGCTGTTTGAGGGGCATCCAAATGCATATGCGGCCGGTATCTATGACAACCCGCCGACACGAGACGAGATCGAGGCGGACCTGAAAGCCGCAGGGCTCATGCAGATCGAACAGGGCGCGATGACCGACCTCACCAATCTGGCCCGCGAATTGGGGCCGGGTGATTTTCGGCAGACGCTTGAGAAACTTGCGCTTTACAAGCTGGGCGACAGTACACCAGTGGGATCAGAAGATGTCCTTGCCTGCGCACCCTCTTCGACCGAGGCGGATCTGGATGACGTTCTGAATATCGTCGCCGAAGGGCGCACCAGCGAGATCGGGCCAGTGATGCAGAAACTCAAGGCGCAGGGCATGCAGCCAGTGGGGCTTTGTATTGGGGCAACCCGGCACTTCCGGCAACTTTATGCAGCCGCCTCTGATCCGGGCGGCGCGCCGGCAGGTATCGGCAAACTGCGCCCCCCGGTTTACGGCCCGCGTCGCGACCGGATGTTGCGCCAGGCGCAGGGCATCGGGCGTGACCGGTTGGAACGCGCTTTGGAGACGTTGCTAGACGCTGACCTGACCCTGCGCTCTACATCGAAATCGCCACAAATGGCTGTGATGGAGCGGGCATTGATCCGGCTTGCGATGCTGGCGCAAGCACGACGCTAGCCTTTCAGCCATCGCGCGGCTGATCGCCCGGCCCAGCGCCCGGTCGCAAGACAGCCGGTGATAAGGTAGCCCCCCGTCGGCGCCTCCCAATCGAGCATTTCACCGGCGCAAAAAACGCCCGGAGCAGCGTTAAGCATCAAATCGCGGGTCAGGGCATCAAAGGGGACGCCCCCCGCCGTTGAAATCGCCTCATCCATCGGGCGTGGCCCCGCATGACGAATTGGCAGTGCCTTGAGACACGGCGCAAGATCATCCGGCAAGGGGCGTGCAAACTCCATCAAAAGAGCTTGTTTCACAGGATCAAGCCGCAAAGCCTTGCGCAAATGATTGCTTAGGCTGGCTTTGCCCCGTGGTTTCGACAAACGGGTTCGGATCTGATCGACAGAAAGGTCAGGTTGCAGATCGATATGCAACGCTGCCCCATCACGAACCTTGCGGGAAATGGCGTAGATGCCGCCACCTTCCAGCCCGCGTTGAGATAGCACCGCCTCGGCTTTCACACGCTGACCCCCAGCGATCAAGGCAATGCCCTTAAGCGGCTTTCCAAAGTGCTTTGCCATATGATCTGACCAGTCGACCTTAAGCCCCATATTGGCTGGTTTGAACGGCGCAAACGGCAAGTCTTTGGAAGCAAAAAGCGCCGTCCAGGCACCATCTGAACCAAGACGGGCCCAGGATGCGCCACCCAGCGCGAGGACTGTCGCATCAGGTGTCTCGGTGCGTGAACCTGTTGGTGTTTCGAAATGAAAGGCTGTGTCCCAACCTGTCCAGCGCCAACCGGTACGGATATCGACACCAAGATCACCCAAATGGCGCAACCATGCGCGCAGAAGGGGTGAGGCTTTCATGACCTTCGGGAAAACGCGGCCGGACGAGCCGGTGAAGACCTCTTGCCCCAGGCTTTGTGCCCAATCCTGAACCGCGGCACTGTCGAATGCTTCGATCATATGACGCAGCGGTTCGGCCGCCTCATGATAATGCGTCAGGAATGCATCGAAGGGTTCGGCTTTCGTGAGGTTCAAGCCAGACTTTCCAGCCATCAGAAACTTGCGCCCAACGGATGGTTTCGCATCCGCCACAACAACATGTATCCCCGCGCGCGCAAGTTCATCAGCAGCCATCAAACCAGCAGGCCCAGCCCCGATCACAAGTGCGTTTTTCACTGGGGCAAAGAGCCTTTGATCTCCACCACACGCTGGGGATAGGGGATTTCGATGTCATGGGCCTTGAGAGCATTCCAGATCAGGAACAGCACATCGGAGGTGTATTTGTTCTTGCCGTCGTCGATGCCGTTCACCCAGAACTCCACCGCGAAATCAATGCCGCTGTCGCCGAAACCGCGCAGTTCGCAATCGGGCGGTTCGGGCGTTTGAAGCACGTCGGGGTGGGTAGAGACAGCCTTTTCGATGATGTCCGGCACAAGGTTGATATCGGTATCGTAGCTGACAGAGAACGCAGCCTCATAGCGGTTGGCAGAGCCTTGATCGGACAGGTTCACGACCCGCGTCGTGATGAAATCCTCGTTCGGAACAACAATCCAACGACCGTCGAACGTCTCAAGGATTGTGGCGCGGGCGGTCATTTTGACGATGGTGCCGGATTCGCCGCCATCCAGTTCGACATAATCCCCAACGGTTGCCTGCCCCTCAAGCAGCAGAATCACACCTGAAATAAAGTTGGCCGCAATCTTTTGTAGACCAAAACCCAGACCCACGCCGATGGCACCCCCCAGCACGGCAAGCGTGCTGAGGTTGATCCCCATAATGTTCATCAACAGCAGGAACGCGACGCCGAAAATAGCAATTTCAGCTGCCTTGATGGCCAGTTCGCGTGTGGAAGGGCGCATGTCTTGCTTGCTGATATAGGCGCTTGATTGGTCGTTGGACCACCGGCCCAACCAGAACAGCAGGCTTCCCGCGATCGCACCGCGTACCAGCGACATGACCGAGAAAGAGATGTTGCCAAGCTGAATGACCGTTTCGGTCAAGGCGAGCGTCACATCATCCAGAAGGCCCACAGCATAAAGCGCCATTGCCGGAATAAGAACGTATTTGCCCAGCAGTTTCAGGAATGGATCTTTGATGATCTGACGCACCAGAATACGCGCCGCGATGAACAGGAAGACGCGTTTGCCAAAGGCGATCACAGCGCCGGAATCAAAAAGTGAGCGGACAACCTGTTCGCCAATCGCAGTGAACACATATGCAAATAACGGCATCAGAAGCGGCAAGAACATCAGCACAAAACGACGGGCCTGCGCGATCACGTGTTCCTGCTCCGCCGGGGGTGTCAGCAGGCGCGATAGTGTCGGCGACATGCGCCGCGTCACGATCACTGCAAGGATGTAGGCCACGATGAGCAACGCAAACTGAGACCAGGCCGCAGAGCTCAAAAGCCAGCTTTTCGCAAGCTCGATCCCAGGCTCTAACATATCGAGCGTTTCAAGCACGATCGGGGGTAAATTCTCTAGATCCATACGGGAGGCCCTTGTCTTGTCGGGTTGTTATCCCATTGTCCCACGCACATGGGAAGCCGTTTTGACACCGACGAACCTGATCCAATTTGCCCTTTATGCGAGCGGCCGATCCCCGAAGGCGTGCCGCAAAGTCTGCATCATCTGATCCCAAAACTGAAAGGCGGAAAAGGCGGGCCAACCGTATTGATCCACCACATCTGCCATAAGGAAATCCACGCAACGCTGAGCGAGGCGGAATTGGCGCGTGTCTATAACTCGATCGAGGCGTTGCGACGGCACCCCAGGCTAGAGAAATTTTTTCGCTGGGTGAACAAGCGGCCACCAGAATTCATGTCGAAGGTTCCAAAGCGGCGGCGTTAGGTGATGAGATCCTTGATGCCTTTGATGTGGGCTGGTTGCGCGCCAAGGACGTCTGCCGCAAACCCACGTGCCGTTTCGGTCAGCACATCGCTCTCGACGATCTGTTCGACCAGACCCATCGCAAGCGCGTCCTGTGCTGTCACCTTCTGACCACCCATCAGGATCAGTTTCGCACGCGCCGGCCCAACCAAAGCTGCCAGGCGCGCCGGATCGGAAGGTTGGGGTAAAAAGCCCAACTTCATGACCGGGTAGAAGAATTTGGCTGTAGGCACGCAGATGCGGATATCGCAAGCAAGCGCCATGCCCATCGCACCGCCTGCCAAAGTACCGTTCAGCGCGCAGATCGTCAGACCGGAATGGGCCGCAAGCGCGTTTGACAGGCGTTCCCAGACAGGGTCGGTTGCAAGACCCTCCTTTGCGGCTTCAAGGTCCATCCCTGCAGAAAAGACCTTACCCGTTCCTGTCAGTATCAGCGCCTTCGCCACATGCGCGCCTTCTGCGATGTCCGCCAAATCATTAAGCATCTGACGGGTCAGCGAATTGGCCTTATCCGGGCGGTCGATCGTCGCGGTCCACAGATCGCCGTCTTTCTCAAGGCGGATCATGCGAGGCCGATCCGCGCACGGATGTCTTCATCGCGCAAAGAGATTTCCTGACCGCAGAACGCATCTGCATCGGGGGAGCACATCCATAGGAGTGCCTTGGCAGGCCAATCGGCGGGGATATGATCGCTCCAGTCAAGCTGGCTGACCGGGTTCACACCGGACGCTTTGATCTCGCGCTGCATCTGTGTCGCGACGGTGCCTGGCGATAGCCCCATAACACGCAAACCCTTGTCAGCCGCTTCTTTATCAGCGCAACGGGTCAACATCGCCGCCCCAGCCTTTGAGGCGCAGTAATGGCTCCACGCCTCTACGGGGCCATGAGCCGCCCCAGAGGAAATCGTCAGGATCGTGCCACCGCCCGCAGCTTCCATCACCGGCATCGCTGCACGCATACCGTTGAACACCCCCTTCAGGTTGATGTCGATGACGTGGCTCCAGGTGTCGGGGTCAGCGGTAGACAAATGGCTGATCGGCTCGATCACGCCAGCGTTGTTAATCAGCACATCGAGCCCACCAAATGTCTTGATCGTTGCATCAACAGCGGCCTGCATTTCCCAATAGCGGCTCACATCGCAGGGAATCGCCAACGCCTGCGATCCGATCTCACCGGCGAGGTCTGCAATCGCTTCTTCGGACCGCGCCAAAAGAGCGACATTCGCACCAGCAGCTGCAAACACACGCGCTGCTTCAGCGCCGATTCCACGGCTTGCGCCCGTAATCAAAACAGTTTTTCCAGTCATATCCATCTGCAGGCCCTCCTGAATTCATCGAAGGTGTAGCGGCTTGGCACAGGCGTGAAAACCGCCACTCGCAAAATGAGGCCTCTTGCACTTTTCGCGGCGGAACCTGACATTAGGCTGTAACAAGTCATACTCAAAGGACTCTTCATGTTTCGTTTTGCTGCCGCTCTGCCAACCCTTGCGCTTCTTATGTCTACCACGGCGGCACATGCCGATGTTACACCTGAACAGGTTTGGCAAAACTGGCAGGAATGGATCGGGGCTTATGATGCCGACGTCACCGTTGGCTCTGAAACGCGCGACGGCGATACGCTGAGCGTCGAAAACATCGCGATGCTGATGGAAATTCCAGACGGTAAAATGTCTGCGATTACCGAAAGCCTTACATTCACCGACAATGGGGATGGCACTGTCAGCGTGACCATGTCGCCCGATTATATCATAAAGATGAACGCCGATCCTGCCGATGCCGAGGCGTTTGATATGACAATGCGGCTGGTGCAAGAAAATATGCGCATGATTGTCAGCGGCACACCCGAAAACATGATCTACGCCCTGACAGCCGACACCTATGGTGTGATCGTCGATGAAGTATTGGCCGAAGGGATCAAGCAACCCCTCACGGTCGAAGTCATGGCAAACGATGTCAGCGGCACCTACAACACGGTCACCGGTGAGACGCTGGATGTCACCTATAATCTCGATGCCGTGTCCACGCTTATCAATATGGATTTTGAAGACGCTGAGACCAATGAAACAGCGGCCTTCTCAAGCACCATCGCGGGTCTGGCGATGACGGGGACATCTTCATTGCCCGATGGTGGCATCACGGACAATCCGGCAATGATGATGTCAGCAGGTCTGATGGGGGATGGAGGCTATACTTTCGACGGCTCTGCTTCGACTTTCAGCTTTGAAGGCAACGGCAACACATTGTCGGGCAATGGTACATCTGAGGGCGGCAATCTGGATGTGTCGATGGACACAGATGGCGTTGGCTATAAAGGCACAACGCGCGGTCTGAATATGAACATTCAGACCAGTGATCTGCCCTTCCCCCTGAGCTTTGCAATGGCCGAGTATGGTTTTGATTTTCTGATGCCACTCAGCAAATCTGATGAACCGCAGGATTTCGGCCTTGCCTTGAACCTGAGCGATTTCACAATGGCCGATGCGCTTTGGAACATGTTTGATCCCGGCACCATCCTGCCACGCGAACCCGCGACAGTGGCGTTTGACATCGATGGCAAAGCCAATTGGTTCTTCGACCTGATGGACCCTGAGCAAGCCGCTGCCTTGGAAAGTGCGGAGACGCCCGGTGAAATTCATGCGCTTGAGTTGAACAATCTTCTGGTCGAACTGGCGGGCGCAAAGCTGACCGGCGAAGGTTCATTTGAGTTCGACAATGCCGACACCGCCACATTCGACGGCATGCCGCGCCCCGAAGGTGCTGTTGATCTGAAACTGGAAGGCGGCAACGGCTTGATCGACAAGCTGATCTCGATGGGGCTTTTGCCGCAAGAACAGGCCATGGGCGCACGCATGATGCTGGGCCTTTTCGCGACGCCGACAGGCGAAGATGAGTTGAGCTCAAAAATCGAAGTGAACCCGGACGGGCATGTTTTGGCCAATGGGCAACGCCTGCGCTGAAAACAGCGCGCCTTGCGAAGACACGCACATCGGACTACCTCGTGTTGACCATTGATGAGGAAATTGCCCGATGGCTGATACGCTAGAGACCCTGACACACGCGCTTTTGGACGCTGCAAAACGTGCGGGCGCAGACGCTGCGGATGCAATGGCCGTCGACGGCACATCGCTGTCTATTGATGTGCGGCAGGGCGCCTTGGAACAGGCGGAACGCTCGGAAGGGATCGACATTGGGCTGCGTGTGCTGATCGGGCAAAAACAGGCCTGCGTCTCGTCTTCTGATGTAAAGCCCGACACGATTGCACAAATGGCAGAGCGCGCTGTTGCGATGGCACGTGAGGCACCCGAAGATCCGCATATCGGACTGGCTGACGTCGACCAATTGGCCCGCGATTGGGATGTAGCCGCGCTGGAACTGGCTGATCCTGCAGATGAGCCGGCCCCGTCAGCGCTGCAAGATGCGGCCCTGCGTGCCGAAGCTGCGGCGCTAAGCCACGAGGGGATCAGCCAGGTAGATGCCGCATCTGCAGGATACGGGCGTCGACGCATTCATCTCGCCGCGAGCAACGGGTTTTCAGGGGGGTATACTCGCACCGATAACGGTATGTCCTGCGTCGCGATCACAGGGACAGGCACCCAGATGGAACGCGATTATGACGGTGATTTCCGTGTTTTCGCCTCTGACATTCGAACGCCAGAAGAGATCGGCAACCAAGCCGCAAAGCGGACACTGCAACGCGCCGGAGCGCGCAAACCAAAGACCGGCAGCTACCCTGTTCTGTTTGATGAACGCATTTCAAGCTCGCTCATCGGGCATTTGCTTGCCGCCTCCAACGGTACGAATATTGCGCGCGGCGCATCATGGCTTCGCGATGCGATGGATCAGCCCGTTTTGCCGGACACGCTGTCGCTAACGGAAAATCCACATCGCAAACGGATGCCCTCGTCCAAGCCGTTTGACGCTGAAGGACTGCCCACTGCGACCCGCAATATCGTTGAAAACGGCGTGTTGAAGCAATGGACCCTAGATCTGGCACATGCGCGGAAATTGGGGCTGCACAGCACTGGAAACGCCGCACGCGGAACATCCGCGCCACCCTCCCCTTCGGTCGGAAATATTGAGCTGACCCAAGGGACGCAGAGCCGTGAGGATTTGCTTAAAGAGATGGGCACAGGCCTGCTTGTGACGTCGATGATCGGCTCGACAATCAATCCGACGACTGGCGACTATTCGCGCGGAGCCGCTGGCTTTTGGGTCGAGAATGGTGAGCTGACCTACCCAGTCAACGAATGCACCATCGCGGGCAATCTACGCGATATGTTGCGCCGGATCATCCCGGCGAACGACGCTCGCACGTATCTGTCACGGGTGGTGCCGTCACTTCTGGTCGAAGGGATGACCCTTGCCGGAGACTGACCTAGACCTGCTGATTTCAGCCGCCAAAGAGGCTGGCAAAATTGCATCAGGTTACTTCAAGGATGACCCCCAGATATGGGAGAAAGAAGGCGGCGCTGGCCCTGTGACAGAGGCTGATCTGGCTGTCGATCGCATGTTGCGCACCGAACTGATGGCAAGCCGACCAGGATATGCCTGGCTGTCTGAAGAGACAGAGGATTCCCCAGAGCGGCTGGATGCGGAAACCGTCTTTATCGTGGATCCCATCGATGGCACCCGGGCCTTTATCGAAGGCTCGCGCACGTGGTCCCATAGCTTGGCCATCGCACGCGATGGCATTGTGACTGCCGCAGTCGTTTACCTGCCGATGCGCGACAAGCTTTACGCCGCAGATTTGGGTCAAGGCGCCACGCTGAACGGCGTATCCTTACAGGTCAGCGATACCACCCTGAATGGCGCGACGCTTTTGGCCAACAAATGGAATATGAACGCTGAATACTGGCGCGGTGACGTGCCCCCGGTCGAGCGGCATTTCCGTTCGTCCATTGCGTACCGCATGGCACTGATCGCCGAAGGCAAGTTCGACGCGATGCTCACACTGCGCGATAGCTGGGAATGGGACATCGCCGCTGGAGACTTGCTGATTCGCGAAGCGATGGGGCGCGTTACTGATCGTCATAGCGCACCACTGCTGTTCAACAATCGCCATCCGCAAACCAAAGGGGTGCTGGCCGCAGGTGCGCAGCTTCACACAGCGCTGGCCGACAGTCTGGCTTGACCGGTGGACCCGATGGCGTAGGGTACACGTCGTTTTGATCCCACTGCTTGGAAAGCTTCGCCCATGACCCAACGCTTGCATCTTGTCTTTGGTGGAGAGCTTGTTGATCCGACGAAAAAGACGTTCAAGGACGTCAACGACATCCATGTTGTCGGGATTTTCCCAGACTATGACAGCGCCTATGATGCGTGGAAATCCGAAGCCCAGAAAACGGTTGATAACGCGCATATGCGCTACTTCATCGCCCATCTGCATCGGTTGCGAGATGAGGAAGCCGAGACCTCACCAACAGAAGAGTTGGAGTAAGCTGCAATGGGCCAATCGCTTGGTTTGGCGCTATATCTTGCGCTTCGTGGTGGCGGCTCGAGCGCGCAAACGGATATGGTCCGCCCTGACCGGCCCAGCGGTCTGCTGGTCTGGCTGCATGCACCAAGTGCGACTGCTGTAAGGCGGCTGAATAGTCTGATCCACCGCATTCAGGAAGAACGGCCAGATGTGTCTTTCCTACTGACTGTTCCCGCACCAGAGATGCTGCCAGAGCGGCATATCGAGGGGGTTTTTTATGATGTTACCCCCAACGAGACGCTGCCTGATATCGCGCGTTTTCTTGACCATTGGCAGCCGGATCTGTGCCTGTGGAGCGAGGGGTATTTTCTGCCCGGTCTGATCTCAAGCGTCGACGAACAGCGCATCCCGCTTTTTCTGATAAACGCCGAGGCCGAAGGGTTTCAGGTCTCGCCCCTTGAACGCGGCATGTATCGATCGCTGTTTGATCGTATTCGGCGCGTTTTTGCGGTGAGCGAGGCGGATGCCGATCACCTTCGCCGGCTGGGCGCTCCGCGTTGGCGCATCGAAGTGAGCGGGGCCTTGCAAGAAAGCACCATCGCCTTGCCCTGCAATGAAAATGAGCGGGATACCCTGGCCGGGCTGCTGGCCGGACGGCCCACATGGCTGGCCGCACAGACAGAGCCCGCCGAAGAAAACAGCGTCCTTGAGGCGCATCGGCTTGCCAGTCGCGCAGCCCACAGGCTGCTGCTGATCCTTGTGCCCGCCGATCCGTCGCGCGGGCCAGGACTTGCAAAAACGATTGCTTCGCAGGGCTTCAAGGTCAATCTGCGCTCGCTGGATGAAGAGCCTGACGAGGATACACAGATCTACATCGCTGATATCGGCGACGAGATGGGCCTTTGGTATCGGCTGTGCCCGACCACGTATATGGGCCGCTCGATGTCGAATGGCGGCGGGTGCGATCCGCTGGAACCTGCAGCACTTGGATCGGCTATTCTGGCAGGGCCCAACACACGCAATTACTTCGACAGCTATACCCGGCTGATCGAGGCAGGCGCTGTGCGCCGCGTGCGCGATACGGCCACCTTGGCCCGCGCGGTTGAAGCCCTGATGCTACCCGAAACAACGGCCGTCATGGCGCATGCAGCTTGGGACGTCTGCACGCAAGGCGCCGAGGTTCTGGACCGTGTGATCGCATTGGTCACCGATACGCTTGATACATTGGAAGCCGCTTGATGCGGACACCGGCGTTCTGGTTCACGGCGCCAGACGCACCTGCGCTGCGGGCACGGTTGCTTGCACCGCTCAGCGTTCTTTATGCCCAAGGCACGGCAAGGCGTCTGGCCAAAGGTCCACGCGAAGCGATTGGTATTCCGGTGATTTGCGTTGGCAACATCAACGCTGGCGGGACCGGCAAGACACCTACCACAATCGCAATTGCCCAGCGCCTAATCGATGATGGAGAGCGCCCGCATATCGTATCGCGCGGATACGGTGGGACGTTGGAAGGTCCGATCCGCGTTGTCGAACGGGATCATAGCGCGGATCAGGTCGGGGATGAGCCATTGCTTCTGGCGGCTTTCGCGCCCACATGGGTTGCAAAAGACCGCGCTGCAGGTGCACGTGCCGCAGTCGCGCAAGGCGCAAGCGTTATCCTTCTGGACGACGGCTTTCAAAACCCTGCATTGGCGTATGACATTTCGATCGTTGTCGTGGATGCCGCCAAAGGGTTTGGTAATGGCCGCGTTTTGCCTGCCGGGCCTTTGCGGGAACCTGTCACGGTTGGTTTGCAACGTGCGGACCTTCTGCTGTCAATCGGCCCAGAGCCTGCACAGAAAAGCTTTGCTGCCGGCCTGCCAAGACTGCCTTGTCCGCACCTGACAGGGCAGTTGAAACCGTTAATGACGGGGATGGATTGGACCCGGACCCCCTTGCTTGCATTTGCAGGGATTGGCCACCCAGAAAAATTCTTTGCGACGCTCAAATCGCTGGGTGCCACGCTACATCGCGGCGAAGCGCTTGAAGATCACCAACCCCTGACCGATGCTCTGATGAGCCGGCTTGAGACCGAAGCCAAAGCCTTGGGCGCGCAATTGGTCACGACAGAAAAAGACGCTGTGCGCCTGCCGGACAGCTTTCGCAAGAAAGTGCTGACTTTGCCCGTACGGCTCGAACTGGCGGATTGGTCCGCGTTCGATACCGCCTGGACAAAAGCTAAGTCCTAGCTGCCGATTTCATCGTCAATCAAGGACGAGAAATCAGCATAGTTCATGTTCGAATAGGTCGTACCATTCACGACGAAAGACGGAGTGGAGTTGATGTTATGCTCCTCCGCATTTCCTTGATACCACGCGACAAGCGCCTGTGCTTTGTCACCATCGTTCAGGCAAGCATCAAGTTCGTCATCGTTCATACCAGCCGCGCGGCCAATACGGCGCAGATTGTCTGCGATCTCGGCAGGTTCACCACGGGACCATTCGCTTTGCTGGTCGTAGATCATCTCGCTCACACCAAAAAAGCGGCTCTCACCCCCGCAACGCGCGACCATCGACGCCCATAGACCAAACCGGTCAAAATAGACCTCGCGGTAGATGAACTGCACCTTGCCGGTGTCGATATATTCTTCCTTGAGCTGCTTGAACGGCCCCTCGTGGAAGGTCGCGCAATGCGGGCAGGTGTAGGAGGCGTATTCGATCACAGTGACCGGCGCGTCCGCTTGGCCCAACGTCATCTCAACAATGGAAGACGTATCAATCGCAGACGCATCCTGCGCATTTGCAGCACCCAGCGCTGGTGCGGCTGGGGTCGATCCTGTGCCACCAGAGTTCAAAAAGTATCCGCCAACGGCCACGGCCCCGACGAAGAGTGCTGCATATCCCAGAATTGGTTTCATGAGTGCCTCTTACTGTTTCGCTTTCGACAGGACATTGCCCGCCAGTGTTTCGATCGCCTGTTTCAGGCCGTCATCCTGGACAGAGCCAGCCATTTGTGCCGCCTGTGCCCTGGCTTGTGGCGTGATCCCCGTCTTGGCTTTGGGTGCGGGGGTGAACTGCACCTGCCCTTCGGAAAATCCCGTCGGTGCGGTTTGTGTTATCACGACCCGACTGATCGCCGTATAGCCGTAGCAGCTGTTCACACGCTCGCGGATCTGCTCTTTCTGCATTTCGATCATTGGGGCAACTGCGCCGGTCGTGAGGATGGTCAACGTCGCGCCCATCCCGCCACGTCCATAGCCCACCTTAACCGGATGTGCCTGCGCGGCAGTCTCGGGTCCGACAATCTCGGCCCAATGGGTCAGAAGACGCGTTTCGGCAAAGCCACGGCTTTGACTTGCCGTCCGGATACGCGTCTGCAACAGCCCCGAGGCACTTTTGAAACCACGGGTGGTGCCATTTTTGCGATATCCTGCGCGCTCGGCCATCTGTCATTCCCTTGCTCAGGCGCTATTCTATCTGTGATCTGGCATAGGGCCAGCCCAATCCGAACAAGGATCATAAAGATTGCGTTACGACACGGCTGATTTAAGCAGCACATTGCTGGAATGGTATGATCGCCACGCCCGTGTGATGCCGTGGCGCGCCCCGCCTCATTCAGGGATTGAGGCAGACCCTTACCGGGTCTGGATGTCAGAGGTCATGCTGCAACAAACCACGGTTGCAGCCGTTAAGGATTACTTTGAACGCTTCACAAGGCGCTGGCCCACGGTGCGCGATCTTGCGGCCGCCAAGGATGCTGATGTGATGGCGGAATGGGCTGGGCTTGGTTACTACGCCCGTGCCCGTAATCTTTTGAAATGCGCCCGCGCAGTGGTCGCCGATCATGGTGGTCGCTTTCCAGCAGATCATGACACGCTGCTGACCTTACCCGGAATTGGGCCTTACACGGCAGCAGCGATATCGGCCATCGCGTTTGACCTGCCCGAGACGGTCCTCGATGGTAATGTTGAGCGCGTGATGGCGCGTTTGCACGATATCCACACACCCTTGCCAATGGCCAAGCCTGAGCTGATGCAAGAGGCCCGCAAGCTGACCCCATCAAAACGGCCCGGAGACTATGCGCAGGCCGTTATGGATCTTGGCGCTACAATTTGCACGCCACGCAATCCGGCTTGTGGCATTTGTCCTTGGCGCGATCCCTGTGCTGCCCGATCCCAAGGAACCGCCTTTGAACTTCCCAAGAAGACGCCCAAAAAGCCCAAACCAACACGGCTGGGCATTGCGTACATTGCGCGACGAACAGATGGCGCGTGGCTGCTCGAGACCCGACCAGATAAAGGGCTTTTGGGAGGTATGCTTGGCTGGCCCACAACTGATTGGTCCGAGAACGCCCCGCAAGAAGGTCCACCCATCGCGACAGACTGGCACGACGTCCCTGCGGAAGCCCGTCACACGTTCACGCATTTTCACCTGCGCCTCGCGATCCGGACCGCGACCCTGCCCAATGATGCGTTGCCATCCCGTGGACAATTCATACCAAATACCGAGTTTCGTCCTTCAGACCTGCCTACGGTAATGCGCAAAGCTTTCGATTTGGCGCATGCAACGCTACGGGACAGTTGAAAATCGTCCCTATTTCACGGACAACCAAAAGGTATCGTTTCAGGTGGAGCTGAGTATGATTTCGTCCCAAACCATCGCAAAATTCCACAGTGCGTTGCCGTTTGCGCTGTCTCTGGCGCTGATCCCATTGGTCTTTACCGGCGCTGTTTATGGGGGCTGGACGGTTCTGCTCCCACCGATTGCGACATGGTATCTTTTCTCGATCATCGACGCCTTTGCCGGTCTGAACGAAGAAAACCCCGATCTTGAGACCACGGACGACCAGCTTTTCTGGTATCGCGCAATCACGATGATCTGGGCACCGTTGCAGTTCCTGACGATCTTCGGACTGATCTGGTATGTCGGCGCCACCGATCACCTGGGCCTGCTTGAGAAATTTGGCCTGTTCTTCGGGGTCGGCGTGCTGAGCGGCACCATCGGCATCACCTACAGCCATGAGTTGATGCATCAAAAGAACAAGCTTGAGCGGTGGCTAGGTGATCTGTTGCTCGCGATGGTGCTCTACAGTCATTTCCGCTCGGAACATTTGCTGGTGCATCACCGATATGTCGCAACCCCGAAAGACCCTGTGACGGCGCGCTATAACGAAGGTTTCCACAAGTTCTTCCCCCGCGTGTTGCGCGACTCACTGACCTCATCTTTCAAAGCCGAGAAAGCGATGCTCGCCCGTAAAAAGCTACCTTGGACGCACTCCAGCAACCCGTTCTGGAAATACTGGGCGCTTCAAGGCGGGTTTGCGCTGCTGGCGCTGGCACTTGGTGGCTGGGTTGGGCTTTGGCTTTTCACAGTGCAAGCATTCACCGCGATCTGGCAGCTTGAGCTGGTGAACTACGTCGAACACTACGGTCTGACCCGCAAACATCTGGGCGATGGCAAATATGAACATGTCCTGCCCCGCCACAGCTGGAACGCGTCACAGAAAGCATCAAACTGGCTGCTGATTAATCTGCAGCGCCATTCGGATCACCACTATAAACCCGACCGGCGCTTCCCGCTGCTACAGACCTATACCGAGGCTGATGCCCCGCAATTGCCGTACGGCTATCCGGTCATGACGATGCTGGCGATGATCCCGCCTGTGTGGCGCAAGTCAATGAACCCCCGCGTCCGCCGCTGGCGCGAGATGTATTACCCCGAAATCACCGACTGGAAGCCCTACAACAAAGCGCTGCACCCACTGCCGCGGTAGGGTTTCGTTCTGGCAAAAAAAGCCCCGCCAAAAGGCGGGGCATAGTTAGTGCTTGTAGTCAGGCCACAGGCACCGGCGGTAAACTTTAGTTAATTCTTCATCTCGGACCGGATTTGCTGGCGCAGCAGATCGATGGGCACCATTTTGCCCTCGCGCTTGTAACACCAGTAGGTCCAGCCATTGCAGCTGGGCGCGCCTTCCAGCGCGGCACCAACCTGATGGATTGAGCCTTTCACGTCGTCTCCAATCAGCGTGCCATCGGCGCGCACTTTGGCTTTGTGACGGTTGTTCATCGAATAAAGGTTCTCACCCGGGCGCAGCATGCCGCGTTCGACCAACTGGCCGAAGGGCACACGCGGTTCGGCACGTTTCGAGGTGCTGACCTGCAAGGCCTCGCGATCAAACTTGCGGACCTTCGACAGGCGCTTTTCGGCGACCTTGCGATAGGCTTCCTCGCGCTCGATCCCGATGAATTCACGGCCAAGCATCTTGGCGACAGCGCCTGTCGTGCCTGTGCCAAAGAAGGGGTCCAGAACCACATCGCCAGGATTAGTGGAGCCGACGATCACGCGGTGCAGCAGGCTTTCGGGCTTTTGCGTCGGATGGGCTTTGTCGCCCTTTTCGTCCTTCAAACGCTCATGGCCTGTGCAGATCGGCAGCACCCAATCGCTGCGCATCTGGATGCCTTCGTTCAGGGACTTCAGTGCCTCGTAATTGAACGTATATTTGGCACCCTCGGACTTCGAGGCCCAGATCATCGTCTCATGCGCATTCGTCAGCCG
>ERZ1740067.405-NODE-405-length-34908-cov-11.180759_pt1 | contig 34908 bp, 9 predicted proteins | sample MGYA00581736_ERZ1740067 | MGnify/ENA primary metagenome ERZ1740067 (study PRJEB43018, sample SAMN04849236) | marine metagenome | isolation source: floating plastic debris | place: Pacific Ocean | collected 2008-08-27 | study: EMG produced TPA metagenomics assembly... | reverse complement strand
AGACCCGCTCCACCAATGTAGAGCTCTCCCACGATGCCAATCGGCATTGGTTGCATGCTGTTGTCGAGGATATAGACTTGCGTATTATTAATCGGACGACCAATTGGGATACTGCGGTTGGCACCACTCGCCATCAAGGATGAGGTCAGGATAGTGTGACAACAGGTAAACGTTGTATTTTCAGTGGGTCCATATCCGTTAATAACGGTACAGTTGGGCAACGTAGTTAGTACCTGCTGAACATGCTGTGGGGAGAGAACATCTCCGCCTGCCAACAGCTGTTTAACTGGAGCGAGGGATGTCAACTGCTGTTCTACAACTAGATGAAATAACCCAGCCGTCAGCCACAGGATTGAAATAGCCTCCTGCTGGAGTATTGATGCCAGGAGTTCTAAGGATGGTAGTGGCTCGGGGTAAAGAACAAGTTTGGCACCGTTGAGCAGTGCTCCCCAAATTTCGAAGGTGGCAGCATCAAAGGAAACTGGTGCAAGCTGAAGAAAAATGTCGCGATCGCAAATGGAAACATAACCAGGATCGATGACTAGCCGAATAACTCCCCGATGGGTCACACAAACACCTTTGGGTCTACCAGTGGTACCAGAGGTATAGATTACATAGGCTAGCTGATCAACAACCGTAGTTTGATTACAGAGATTCTTCTGAGATTCCTGGGCAATCGTCTCCCAATCTTGATCCACAGAGACGGTACGAGCACTATGTTCGGGCAGTTTTGACAAAAGCCGCGCCTGGGTTAAAAGTACGGGTACTTGTGCGTCCTCAAGCATAAACTGCAGACGTGATTGAGGATACCCTGGATCTAAGGGAACATAAGCTCCTCCAGCCTTGAGAATCCCCAACAAGCCAACAATCATGTCGAGAGAACGGTCCATGTAAACACCGACCATAGTTTCCGTTTCGATACCCAGCCGTTGTAGATAGTGGGCCAACTGATTGGCTCGGGAATTTAACTCGCGATAGCTGAGCTGCTCTGATCCAAAGGTGACTGCGATCGCTTCTGGTGTTTTCTCTACTTGCGCTTCAAATACCTGATGGATGGATGGAACCTGAGAATAGTCAACATTGGTATCGTTCCAGGTTGCTAACCACTGTTGTTCTGGCAATGTCAGGAGCGGCATCTGGGCTATGGCACAATCAGGAGTGGCAATACTAGATGCCAAAATACTTTTTAGGTGTTCAACCATACGCTCGATGGTTGCCGCTGAAAAAATGTCGGTATTGTACTCCAACCATCCCTGTAAACCATCGGCGGATTCCATCAAGTCGAGAACTAAGTCAAATTGAATGGTGCCTGTAAAAATAGGCTCGGGTTGCAGCGTCAATTCACCACAGGTATAAGTCTCAAGCGGCAAATTTTGAACAGTCAGCATCACCTGCAGCAGGGGAGCATAGCTGCGGGACCGTTCTGGGTGCAATATCTCAACCAGTTGTTCAAAGGGGAAATCTTGATGGGCATTGGCTTCAATAACCACGTCCCGCACTTGCTTTAAAAGTTCTCGAAAAGACCAGCCTCCCTGTAATTGAGTCCTCAGCGCTAAGGTGTTGACCAGTACACCAATCAATCGCTCGGTTGCAACCTGATTGCGATTGGCAACCGGTGTGCCAACCAGCAAATCAGTCCGCTGAGTATAGCGATAAAGCAACACCTTAAATGCGGCCAGGAGCACCATAAACAGAGTTGCCCCTTCCGTCTGCCCCAAAGCTTTTAGAGCCTGGGTCAGGGAATTATCAAAATGAACAGAATGCCTGGCCCCGTTCATGCTTTGAATGGGGGGACGGGGATAGTCGGTTGGCAGCTCTAAGACCGTTGGCACCCCTTGTAACTGCTGCTGCCAATATTGAAGATGGCGTTCACCTTTATCTCCCTGTAACGCCTGCCGTTGCCAAACTCCATAGTCTACATACTGGATTTTTAAGGGAGGAAGCGGAGACGGGCTATTGTTATAAAAGGCATCGTACAAAGCCCTAAGTTCTTGAACAAAGACACCTAGCGCCCAGCCATCGGCAATGATGTGATGCAAACACAGACACAGAATATACGTATTTGGTGCCAGCTGCAGAAGTTGGGTGCGTAGGAGAGGTCCTTGGGTTAGCTCAAAGGGGGCCTTGGCGGTTGAGATCGCATATTGATCGATCTCTTTTTTTTGTTGGTCAGGCGCTAGGGTTTGCAGATCAATCAACTTGAGGGACCAAGGTTGAGCTAGCTGAATAACCTGCACCGGCTCCCCAGTCGCATCGAGGCGAAAGATTGTACGTAGGGGCTCGTGGCGCTCGCATAGTGTCGTCAAACTCTGTTCTAATACGGGCACATTCAGACAGCCCTTGATTCGAATCAAGGCCGGAAGATTATAGAAGGGACTATCGGGCTGAAGCTGATGCAGGAACCACAGTCTCTGCTGCGCCAGAGAGAGGGGAAAGCTGTCTGCATCACGAGGCTGCAGCGTAATGGCTGCAGCCTCGTGATGCTTTTTTTTGAGTCGCTGAGTAAGCTGAGCTAGCTGTTTTGGAGAGAGATTGGCAATCCGATCGGCTAGGTTATCCATGGTTTATATCTCCTCCTACGCTCAGAAAAGCAGTATTTTCAGGGTCAGCCTCTGTTTCTAAGGTGGCTATCAGATCTGGATCGGTCTGTTCCGCTAGCGCTTGAGCAACTGCTGTTGCTAGCTGAGCTACTGTAGGATCTTCGAACAGATGACGTAATGAGACCTCAACTTGGAACAATTCTTGCACTCGCGCCATCACCTGGGTAGCAATTAGAGAATCGCCTCCCAATTCAAAAAAGTTATCTTGAATACCGATGCGATCTCGATTCAGCAACTCCTGCCAAATATCCACAACCATAGTTTGAATCGCATTTTGGGGAGGAGAATATTCTGACTTAGCGGGCAGTTCAACTTGCCAAAGATCCTGTAAATGACGGCGATCAATTTTGCCATTACTGGTCAACGGGATCGCATCAAGGATCATATATCCTTGTGGCGCCATGTAAGCGGGTAATTTCTGTTCTAAATAGGCTCTGAGCTCCTCTGAGTGAACATCACGAGTGCTATTGGCTGCTGCCTCATCTACTATGTTTGTTTCTAAACAAACATAGGCCACCAGCTGCTGGCCCTGCTCGGGAGTACCAGCAATGAGTGCAACAGCTTGAGCGACCTTGGGATGCTGTTCTAAAACTGATTCAACCTCTCCCAACTCAATGCGATAGCCCCCAAGTTTAATCTGATTATCTTCCCGTCCCAGAAACTCAATTTGACCACTGGGGAGATAACGCCCCAAATCGCCCGTGCGATAAAGGAGCTCATCGGTGCGCGGATGAGTGATAAAACTGCTGCGAGTTTTATCCAGATCGCGCCAGTAGCCTTTGGCTAATCCTAACCCACCAATATAGAGATGCCCTGGCACCCAGACGGGGCAGGATTCTAATTGGGTATCTAAAACATAAAATTGCTGATTGGCTAGAGGCTGACCATAGGGGATGCTAGTCCAGCTATCTTCGACTTTATCAACGGGATAAAAGATTGACCAGATGGACGCTTCTGTTGCCCCACCTAAACTCACCACCTGGGCTGTAGGGACCAAAGAGCAAATTTGGCCAGGCAGCGTTAAGGGCAGCCAGTCTCCACTCAGTAGCACCAGCCGTAGCGAAGGCGGCAACCTATCTGACTGATTAGCCGCATAGGTCACTAGCATTTGCATTAAAGCAGGAACAGAATTCCAGATAGTCACCTGTTCTCGCAACAAAACCTCAGACCATAGGGCAGGCTCTTTAGCTGCCTGAGCTGGAGGTAAAACAATGGTGCCACCTGCGGCTAAGGTACCAAAAATATCATAAACGGAGAGGTCAAAGCTCAAAGAAGATAGGGCAAAGACGCGATCTCGTTCATCAACACTCCAACGCCGATTAATATCCAAAATGGTATTCACTGCAGCCTGGTGGTCAATCATCACCCCCTTAGGTAGGCCTGTGGAGCCCGACGTATAAATCACGTAGGCTAGATCCGTTGGCTGTTGAATAGGCCGCTTAAACCAGTCAGTCACCGTTGGCAGAGGCTCCGTATCAATGGATAGCACATGGGTCTGTTCTGGCCACGGATGGGTAGTTTCTAACCAACTTTGGGTGAGCACGATGGGAGTATTGTCAACCTCAGTGCTCTGCTCTAACAAGTGCCAGCGACGGGTTTGGGGTAAGGCCGGAGCAATGGGCACATAGGCAGCCCCCGATATCAGTACGCCCAGCACCGCCACTATCTGTTCCCAGCCTTTTTCCATTGAGATCGCAACCAGCTGATTCGGCTTGACATCCAGAGACTGTTGTAGATAGTGAGCCAGCTGTTCAGCCTTCTGTCGCAGCTCACCATAGGTCAACTTATGGGCCTCCGCAGTCACAGCCACATGATGAGGACGCAACGCAGCCTGGGCCAGAAAGAGCGTGTGCAAATATTCGTCTGAGCGTTGCACAGATGTAGCGTTAAACTCTTTTTGCAGTACAGATTGCGACTCGGGGAGCAATGCAAATCGGAGCTGCTGTCCAGCATCGGAATTGTCTGCCAATGTGTTTAAGAGTTTCACATAGGCATCAAACATAGTCTCTACCATACCCGCAGGAAATAGCTCTTGAACAGAGTCCCAGTTGAGCACCAGCGACCCAGCTTCCTCATAAACCTGATGGTCAAGCCACACCTGAGGTGTTTGGGCAATACTGTGCACCATTTCACCCAGCCAGCCGGTAGAAAAGGCTGATTCTTGTTTCAACTGAGGATTTGCCAACAGACTGGTAAAGACAACGGGCATGGTAACGCGACCTGCAGACTCTGGTGATCGAGCCAGCTCACGCAGAACACGAATACCGCTGACATAGCTATTCTCCAGGTCCTGCCAAAGCTGTCGCTGCACCTGTTTGGCCCGTTGCCAAAAGTTATCTGAAACACTATAGTCAATCGCCAACAGAGTTAGAGATGTGAAATCTCCCACAATACCCTGTACCTGGGGATGGATCGGCAGACGATTAAAGGTGGTCAGGTTTAGGCTGATTTTGCGGGTTTTACTCCAGGTAGCAAGGATCTCGCCATAGGCGGCCACCAGTACACCAGAAGGAGTAAGTCCAGCTTGTTGTGCCCGTTTTTGAAGACGTTGCCAGGTAGCTGGAGCAAGTTTAGTGGTAAGGCGAGTAAATCGGGGTTGTTTTAAGTTAGTTGGCAGTGTTGCCAGTGGTAGCTCTGGAGCAGCAGGTAAATTCGCCAGACGCTGTTGCCAATAGGTCAATGATCGTTGATAGACCTCCGACTGTTCAAAGGCTTTAAGCGCTAAAACATAGTCTCGGAAGGACACCTCTAACTCGGTCAAGGGAGCGTCTAAGTCTTGATATAGTTGTCCCCACTCCCAGCACAACAGCCCCAAACTAGCTCCATCCACTAGTAAATTGTCAAAGCTTAGGAAAATTCGCAGACGCTGCTCATCTAAGCGGGCAACCCGCACTGTAAATAACGGCCACTGATAAGCATCATGAATTTGGTGCGACAGCTGATGCCGTAACGTAATCAGCTGCTGTTCCGCCGTTGTCTCATGCCGTAAATCAAGCATGTCAATGGTGTAGGGCGGCACCGTCTCTAAAACCTGTTGCTGACCATTGTCGAGAATGACAGTACGCAACATGTCATGGCGATCAATCAGCCGCTGAAATGCTTGATTGAGACGATCGTAATCCAGCCCATGGCTCTCAAATTCAGCATAGACATGGGCCGCAATATTCCCCATATCAAACAGTCCACTGCGGCCAATCCAATAGGCCTCCTGGATATCATTGAGGGGAAATGGCTGGTGGCGGTCGGTGGGTGTGGGCACCAGGTTAGGAAAGACAACCGTAGCTTCATGGGACATACCCTGAAGAATATGAGCCGACAGCGTAGCAATATCCTGGCTTTCTAACAGAGTTGTAATGGAAAGAGTAGTGCCCAGGGCTTTTTCTAGATCAAACTTCAGCTCAAGGGCCATGATAGAGTCAAAGGCCAGGGTATTTAGAAACGTCTCGGGTGTAATGTCTTCTGACTTAACGCCAAGGGCAGCGGCGATGCGATCGCACAAATCAATCGTCAGTCGCTGTTGCTGCTGGGCTGGATCAATGGCCAGGAGTGCCTCGCGAGAAAGGGTAGGGCGTTGCTGAGGAGTAACATTGGCAACCGGCATCGGAGAGCGGTACGCCCCACGGGTAGCCAGCTCACTCCAGTAACGCTGCCGCTGAAATGGATAGGTGGGTAGCACTAGCCGCTGCCGCTGATAAGGGCGATCAAACCCTTGCCAATCAATGGTAATACCTTGGCTGTAGAGGTTACCAAGTTCAGTCAACAAAGCATCCCAATTAGTTTGGTGTGGCCCAATTCTAAGCAGATACTCCTCAGGAGAGATTTGATCGTCTGGTGCCGTCAATAATTGAGCAGAAGCATCTGTCTGGATTGAACTGGAGAGAACTGTCTGTAGGGCGGTCTTCAGGTCGAGTTTGCCAGACACACAATCGGCTAAAACCTGCCCAATACCATTGGGCAAAATGCGGCCAGGGGTAATCCCCCAAGATTGCCAAAGTTCGGCCAATGCATATTGGACAGAAAAAATTAAAATGGGCGAGAAGGGAGCACGGGTAGTGGAGGAAAGCAGCAAAGTGCCTGTATTGGATAGGTGTTCTGCACAACTATCAATGACCGCTTTGAAGATAGGTTGGGTATCGTAAAGCGGACTGATTAAATCAACAGCGGTGATTGCGTCAGTCTCTTCAGTAAAGGCAAAGACAAGTTTAGGAATCTTTTGAACGGGGGTAGCGACTGAACTATCAGCCAGATAGTCGGACAGTTGTTGCTGAAGTTGGACGGTGCGATCGCATACAAACGTCAGTCGATGGTTAAAGTGGGAACGGCCTACACCTGCAGTAAAACAGAAATCCCCTAAATTCACATCGGGATGTGTGACCAAGTAGCTTTGATACTCCTGCACCAGCTGTCGCAGTGCCGCCGGTGTTTTGGCTGATATTGGCAACAGATGCAGGGGACGATCTCTAGAGGGATCTACAGGCAGTTTGTTGGTTAAAGCAGGTGCAGCTTCAACAATCACATGGGCATTGGTTCCACTCATACCAAAGGCATTGACCCCTGCCAACTGGCGAGATTGGCCCTGGGGCCAGTCCATCAGTGTGGTGGGAATTTTTGCTGGGATATCGGCCAGGTAAATCTCTGGGTTCACCTGTTGCAGATGCAGGTGGGGCGGCAGTTGCTGATGCTGTAAGGACAACACAACCTTGATTAAACTCGCTAACCCAGACGCTGTTTCGGTATGGCCGATGTTGGTTTTTACAGAAGCAAGCCAGAGTGGCATCTGGGGCGAACGTTTCTGTTTAAGTACCGATCCTAAGGCCCGCACTTCAATGGCATCGCCGAGGGGGGTGCCAGTTCCCTGGGTTTCCACATATTGAATCTGTTGCGGTTTCACCTTAGCTTGGGCTAGGGCATCTCGAATGGCCATCTGTTGAGCTGAGCCATTAGGAATGGTAAGGCCACCGCTAGCTCCACCGTGATTCATGGCGGAACCCCGCACTACCGCCAGGATAGGATCGCTATCGGCAACAGCGTCGCTGTAACGCTTCAGTACCACTGCTGCACAGCCTTCAGAGCGCACATACCCATCTGCCGCAGCATCAAAAGTTTTACAACGACCGTCCGCCGCCATCACTCGGGTTCTAGAAAAGGCAACATTGGTCTCCGGCGATAGTAACAAGTTAACACCGCCCACTATAGCTAGTTCGCATTCTCGCGATCGCAAACTCTGACAAGCCAGGTGCACGGCCATTAGGGAAGAAGCACAGGCAGCATCCAACGCCATATTAGGCCCCTGGAGACCCAAGGCATAGGAAATTCGACCAGCCGCAAAACAAAAACCATTACCAGAACCGCTATAGGCATCAATACCGTTGAGGTCGCCCGCTCGGGTCTGGAGGTTGGCATAGTCATTGGTGCCAATCGCCACATACACACCCGTACGGCTTCCCACCAGGCTTTTAGGCGCATGACCCGAACGTTCTAGTGCTTCCCAACTCACCTCCAGCAACAGTCGCTGTTGGGGATCCATGTGCAGCGCTTCACGGGGACTAATACCAAAAAAGTCTGGGTCAAACCGATCTACATCCGTAAGAAATCCTCCCCAGCGCGTGTAGGTTTTGCCAGGAGTGCTGGGGTCTGGATCGTAGTAAGCATAGACATCCCAACGGTCTGAGGGGACTTCCGTAATCGGATTATGACCGCTGCTCAACAGCTGCCAATAGGCCTCTGGATCTGCCACTCCACCAGGGAACCGACAGCCGATGCCAACAATGGCAATGGCCTCTGTCCGTGCCTGCTCGGTCGCATCTAGCTGCGACTGTAGCTCATTGGCTAAGAGAGCTAATCGCTTAGGGGAAAGAGATTGAATCCGTTCGAGGAAGTCGCTCACGTTAAAGTTACCTCGCAATTTTCTCAGCAAATAAGCGCTCTACCTCGTCATCGGAGAGCTCGGTAATCTTGGCCAATGGATCGTCGTCATCAAGTTCTGACTCAACAGCAGACGGCTTTGAAATTTCCCATCCTAAAATCTCCTGGGCTAAATAAGTAGATAGGGCAGCAACGGATGGATGTTCAAACGCTACCACCGCTGGAATCGCAGCTCCAAGGCTAGTCTCTAAAGCATTTTTAAGTTCCAGGGCCATGAGAGAATCCATCCCCATTTCAAACATGCCCCGCTCCACATCCAGCGATTCCGGCGGAGAAATTCCCATGACTAACGCTACCTGGGTTTGCACATGGGTGATCAGCTGGGTCAGCCGCTGCTCGACCGGTAAGCCATCGAGCTGCTGCAAAAACTGACGTTGCGACTGTGTCTGTGTCTGCTGGCCAGAGGTTTGTACAATGGACTGTAAGAACGCTCGGTTAGCGGCCTGGGGAAAGAGCTTAAAGTACTCCGACCAAGGCACCGGTAGAACCGCCATCTGAGCCATGGGTTGGGCCAACAGTTGATTAAGCGACTGCAGACCCTGAGCGGGCTTTAACGTCCAACTCTCTGGCAATAGTTTATATCCTTGTTGCACATAGCGAGAGCGCATACCAATCTCAGCCCAGTCACCCCAGTTAATGCTCAGGGCAGGTAGGCCAAGGGACTGACGATGATGGGCCAGAGCATCTAAAAAGGTGTTGGCCATGCTGTAGCCGCCAATCTGTTGGCCCACTTCTCCTAATAATCCAGCCCAAGAGGAGAACAGTACAAAGAAATCCAACGGTCTGTCGGCAAACAGATTATGGAGACACCAGCTGCCCTGAACCTTAGGTCTGAGTACCTGTTCCAGGGTGGTGGCATCCAGCTGTCTAAAGGGCTGTAATGGATGGGGAACAACGGCCAGATGGAAGAGGCCTTGAATTGGGGGACAGCCCTGTTGTTCGGTGGTTGCGATCGCAGCTCCCAGCTGCGATTCATCCGCTACATCTGCATAGGCCAAATATACCGTCACACCCTGTTTTTCGATTGCCTGAACAGCCGCAATCCGCTTTGCTGTAGAGCTGTTTGGCTCAACCGATGACCAGTCAGCCCGAGGTGGCAGTGGAGAACGCCCTAGAAGAACAATATGTCGTGCTCCCTGCTGTGCAATCCAATCGGCAACTAACAGACCCAGATCACCAAGACCACCCGTAATCAAATAACTAGCATCAGCTTGCCAACGATAGGCAGCAATCTCTTCTAGCTGATCTCCTTGCGCCATCAGTCGAGCCGAATAGCATTGTCCCTGCCGAAAGGCAAGATGATCGTCAAACTGGTCACGCACCAAATTGTCATGGTGTTGCACCACACTGAGAACATCTGCAGCCTGGGTTACCATATCGGGCTGTTGGGGATCTAAATCGATCAGCCCCCCCCACTGTTGCGGTTGTTCGACCGCTAGCACCCGCCCCAGACCCCAGAGGAGAGACTGCTCCATAGTCAAAGGCTGCATACCCATGGACTGCGCTCCTTGAGTCACACACCAAAGCGGAGTATTTTGGAAACACTCCACCCCGTCTAGCGCCTGCAACAGATATAGGGGGCTTTGGGTAGACCAATGACAGGCTGATTCTAGCTCTGCAACCGTCATGGCTGTGGACGAGGCGTTTAATCCCCAGAGATAAATAATCCCCTGCCAAACATTTGTTTCTCGTGCTGCCAACAATTGGCATAGCCGCTTAAAGTCATCGGACTGATGAGGATTGAGCTGGATCCAGTTCGCCTCCCTCACCTGATAGGTCTCACCTGGCACGACTAAAACATAGTTATTACCCTGGGCCTGCAGCTGCTCAGCTAGCTGATTGCCAATCCCCGTGGCATCGGCAAAAATCAGCCACTGCTCTAGAGCTGCCGTCCGATCTCGAACAGAATCGTGCTCAATCTCAATGGGTCCCTTAGCAAGGATAACGGCCTGTTGCGCTAGCTCTTCGGTCTCAGCCGTAATCACCTCAACGGGGGCAAAGTCCAATTGTTGTAACAGTGTCTGCCATTGAGTGGTGCTCAACAAAGCACCGTCTGGGCGTAGGGCCGTATCGGTAAACTTCCACCAACCCTCAGTCAGACCAAAAATTAGATCAACCCAGGCTTGGGGTTGGGTTCCCTCTAACATCACTAACATGCCCTCCGGTGCCAACAACTGTTTAACATGGATAAGCGTTTGGTTAATGTCAGCGGTGGCGTGGAGTACGTTGGCAGCCAAAATCAGATCGTATTGGTGCCCCATAAAGCCCTGAGCCTGGGGGTCTTGCTCAATATCCAACACCTGATATTGCACAAAGGGATAATCCTGAAACTTGGCCTCCGCCCTAGTCATAAACAGATAGGACACATCTGTAAAATGGTAGTCAGTGCGATCTGCCGGTAGCACTGGCAGCACCGACGTTGTCGTACCGCCAGTACCTGCTCCAATTTCTAAAATGCGAACAGGTCTATCCTTAGGCAAATGGGTTAGCGCCATCGTTATCGATTGCTGCACCAAATGATTGGCCACCTGTGCCCCAGGAGAGTCTTGATACAGTCGCTCTACAGACGTGACAGAGCCATCTGGAAAGAGTAGCTGCAGCGGATCTGTTTGGCCCTGTAAGACAGCTGCCAGTTGCTGACCACAGCGACCCAACAGCTCAAGCTCTGCTGAACACTGGGGATATTGGACCTGCAGCTCTCGCCAGGTAGTCTCTGGATTGTTAATTTCTACAGTTTGACAGACCTCCCATTCATGATCTGCCTCATTGTCTGAAAGCGTGCGACAAATGCCAGCCTCCTGCAAAATCTGGATTGCACGACGGAGTAAACGTTGATGCACAGCTATCACCTGTGCCTGTTGAGTAATGCCTTGCACTGACAAACGTTGTCCTGGCTTTAGTTCAATCCCCATCTGATCAAAAGCCCAGAGAACATAGTTCGTACTTAAAGCTGCCAGTTTTGGGAAAAGAGATTGGTAAACCGCTAAGGGAGACCAACCATCCTGTTGCACCATCTGTTGCCTTACTTGTTGGCCAATATCATGGGGAGAAGCCAGATACTCTGGTGCTGAGGGGCGGATAGAACGGGGCTGCCATTCCATCCCATAGAACCAGTCTTTTTGGATAGGTATGTCCTGCGGCTCCAGCAAGGCCTGCTGCAGTCGCAGCCCGGTCACGCGCATCACCACTTGACCAGCCTCATTCAAAATACGCACATCACCGTCATAGACCGATGCTCCAACAGCTGCATCGGAACGCAAAATGGCATGGCTCCAAAGCTCCCTGCCACTAAGGCTCCCACTGAGATGAAACTGTCCCAGACGAGCGGGTAAGTAGTGAGACTTCAACCCACCATCTACCTCGGTCGGAATAGTGGCAAAAAAGACCTGTAAACACGCATCTAACAATGCTGGATGAACGCCGTAACCAGCGACTTCTGAAGCCAGCGAGGCGGGCAGGGAAATTTTACCCAGGGCCTCCCCAGGGCCTCGCCACAACTTTACAACCCCCTGGAAACTTGCTCCTAGATCAATCCCCTGAGCCTGGATTCGTTGATAAAATTCTGCCCCGACAACATCTTGCTGACATCGGACCTTAATTTCTTCAAGCGATACTTCAAAATCAACACCTTCAGGTGAGCTTTTTTTAGAAGATACGGCTGCCGGCTGTGTCAACGTCAAATTTAAAGATGTCTGTGGAATGGGACCAGAAACAGATGCACAGACACGTCGCAATTGATCAAGGTAAGGCAGATTGGCTAAAATCAGCTCAGCATCGGGACCAAAGTCCAATAAACAGGCAATCTCATTTACCCCTATTTGGCGTAGCTGCTCAACTAGATCACGACAGCTCTCAGGGGTGCCCAGCAGCGCCCGACGATCATGGAAGAACTTGTCAAAGACTAAGTTAGTAACACTGTCTAAATCTTTTGAAGATAGAGTATCAGCAGAAACATTGATGCCGCGACTATAGCCCAGCCCCTGCAGTAAATTGATGTTGGATTTGAGATACTCACAGTAGGGGGATCTTACCTGTTCTTGCACAACGGCAAGATTCTCACCCACAAAGGTATGAAGTGTGGCCGTCACTTGCCCGGCCTCGGGGTCATGGCCATGTTGCAAACGGGCCTGACGGTAAAGGGTAAGTTTTTCTGCCAATACCTCCACCTCTTGATCAAACAAGTGGGTTAGCAAATTGGCTCCCAACTCTCCTGCTTTGATAAAGGTTTGGGGATTGCTTGCCGCCGTTACCCAAATAGGCAATTCTGGCTGAATGGGCGTGGGATAAATCCGCACATCTTGCCGTTGACCATCTCCCCGCTCAATGGATACCGATTCTCCACGCCAAAGACTTTGCACCTGTTGTATGCCCTGGTACATTTCCTGATAACGATTGGCATACCGCTGTGGGAAAAAGGCAAAATCACTTGGATTCCAACCGGATGCAAAGGAGACTCCAACTCTACCCCCCGACAGGTTATCCACCATAGCCCACTCTTCAGCTACACGCAGAGGATGATGCAGCGGTAAGACGACACTGCCAGCCTGGAGACGGATTTGCTCAGTCTCACGAGCCAAAGCTGCTTGCAAAACTGCTGGATTGGGATAAAGACAACCCAGAGCAGTGAAGTGGCGCTCGGGCACCCAAATGCTGGAAAATCCATGCCGATCAGCAAATTTAGCACTTTCAATTACCAGGCGATACTTGTCCTGATCGTTGGAAGCTTCTCCACTAGCAAAAAACATCAGGCCAAACTGCATGGCTTGTACTGTTGTTTGAGACTGGTTTTTCTGATCAATCATGGACGCTGGCATTAGATGCAAATCCCAAAGTTATGCGTGATGAACAGTGGCGCTGGCATGGAGAATCCATGGTTGATGCGCCGGTTTCGACGTTGTTGATTGGCTATAAACCTGAAATTTACTGGCTCCTTGCGGTTGTTCTACCAACACCACCTGGACAGGGCAGGGATTATCTCCCGAGAGAAATAATGGGGTATGGAGCTGTAAATCACTCAGCTGATAGTCTTCAGATGGCCCTAGCGCAGCCTTAGCAGCCGCTAAGGCCATCTCCACATAGGCTCCTAAAAACAAGACCGCACTGCCCCACAGACAATGTTCTCCCAGGTAAGGTAAACGCTGGGGATCAAGCAGGCTCCACCACAGATGTTCTCCGGGTCGATGGGCAGCTGACATAAGAGAGCGACCTAGCAGAGGATGTTCTTCGCCATCAGCATAATCGTCCAGCTGGGCAATACCCATCTTTTCAACTGGGGAGATTTGTGCTGGGGATTGCTCTACTACCCAATAGTGCTGTCGCTGAAATGGATAGGTGGGTAACGATATCCGCTGACGATTATACTCCTGATCAAACCTCTGCCAATCAATTATTGCGCCAAGCCCATAAAGTTTACCTAAACTTTGTAGCATCACCGACCAGTCCGTTTGTCCATGACGTAGGCTGGGCAGCCACTGAATCTGATTTACTATGAGTTCAGGCAAACACGCCTGCCCCATACCCAACAGAATAGGCTTTGGACCCACTTCTAAAAAGCCACGACAGTTCTGTTTTTGGAGAGTGGCCATGGCAGCTGAAAACTGCACGGGCTGACAAACATGATCTACCCAATAGTCAGGAGTGGCCATCGCTGTGGTTACCATTTGCCCCGTCACCGTGCTGATGAACGAAATCTTGGGCGGACTATAGGTAATTGCTGAGGCAATCTGCCGAAACTCTGCCAGCATGGGAGCCAAGAGGGGGGAGTGAAAGGCGTGGGATACCTGCAACACCTTGGTCTTAATACCGTTGTCACTGAATGTTGTAGCAAGCTCATCGATACTCTCACGCCGACCGGAAATTACCACATTTCCAGGTCCATTCACAGCAGCGATCGCAACCCGATCACCATAAGGTTGAATCAGCTGACTGACTTGTCCCTGGTTGCTAGCCACGACCATCATTGAGCCATCCGACGGCAAGGCCTGCATCAAGCGTCCCCGAGCAGCAATTAACCTTAAACCATCTTCCAGGCTAAACACTCCGGCTTGATAGGCGGCCACATACTCTCCAATACTGTGCCCCATAACCACGCTGGGCCGAATCCCCCAGGATTGCCAAAGCTGAGCTAAGGCGTACTCTAGGGCAAAAAGAGCAGGCTGGGTATAGGCCGTCTGGTCTAAGAGTGCTTTATCTTCAGGATTTGTAGCATACAGCACACTGAGAAGAGATTTCTCCAAATAGGTTCGCAGAATCTGATCACAGCGATCCAGTGCCTGTCGAAAGACTGGCTGAGTTTCATAAAGCGATTGCCCCATGCCAACAAACTGAGACCCCTGCCCAGTGAACAAAAAGGCTAGTTTAGGTGATTCAGAATTAGAAACATGGGCCTGATAGATACCAACGGCAGCCCTATCCAGTTCATAGGTAGAGAGTTGTTCTTTCAGCTGTTGGGTAGATGCAGTCATCACACTCAAGCGATGCTCAAAGTGAGAGCGCCCTGCATTGGCCGAAAAACAGATGTCAGCAACATTTGTATCGGTAGCAGCAACACAATGCTGAGCATAGCGATTAACCAGAGATTCCAGAGCCTTTGGTGTTTTTGCAGACAGAGTCAACAGATGCAGAGGTCTTTTATAAACCCGCTGTGCATTGCTCTCAGTTGAATTTGATGCCGATTGGGTTGCCTCTGTCTTCACAGGAGCAGCTTCCAACACAACATGGGCATTGGTACCGCTAAACCCGAATGAACTTACCCCCGCAATCCGCCGTTGGTCAACAGCAACCCAAGGGATGATTTCGGTGGGTACTTTCAAAGGCGAACCTTTCCAAACAGCATGGGGAGTAGGCTCAGCAAAATGGAGATTGCCTGGAATTTCGCTATGCTGCAGTGCCAGAACAACTTTAATCAGCCCGGCAATACCGGCTGCGCCTTCTAAATGACCAATATTTGTCTTGAGTGCCCCTAGCATTAAGGGTGTTTCTGGTGAACGGCCAGGACCAAAGACAGCCGTCAACGCCCCCAACTCAATCGGATCACCTAATTGAGTCCCAGTGCCGTGGGCTTCAATATAGCTCACCTGATGAGGACTAACTCCAGCCTGTTCCAGAGCTTGACGGATCACCGATTGCTGAGCCGGTCCATTGGGTACCGTTAACCCGCTGCTGGCTCCATCCTGATTGATGGCCGACCCTCGAATCACGGCCAGGATGCGATCGCCCGCCGCTTCTGCATCCGACAACCGCTTCAGACAAACGACACCACAGCCCTCAGCCCGAACATAACCGTCCGCAGCCGCATCAAAGGTTTTACAGCGCCCATCCGTGGCCAGCATATGGGCCCTAGAAAAGTTAATGCTATATTCTGGCGACAGCAAACAGTTGACACCCCCCACGAGAGCCAGGTTACATTCGCCATTCCTAAGATGTTGAATAGCCAGGTGAGTAGCCACCAGGGATGAGGAGCAGGCGGTATCAACGGCCAAACTAGGACCTTGTAACCCCAGGGCATAGGACAAACGCCCAGCCGCAACACTGTGACAGTTACCCGTTGCCAGATAAGCATCAATGGTGCCGACATCTCGGTTAAGCAATTGTTGAGAATAGTCATTGCTGCAGATGCCAATAAAAACACCTGTGGGACTGCCAGCCAATTGTTCTGGAGCAATACCAGCATGTTCAAGGGCTTCCCAGCTGACCTCTAATAGCAAACGTTGCTGGGGATCGAGGCTGACTGCCTCGCGGGGAGTAATGCCAAAAAATTCAGCATCAAATGACTGCAGCTGATTGATAAATCCTCCATAGCGACTCGCCATCTTGCCTGGAGCATCCGGGTCAGGGTCATAAAACGTATCGATATTCCAGCGATCGCAAGGGACCTCGGTAATACCGTCTTTGCCCTCCCGCAACAGAGTCCAAAAATCATCAGGGTGATTGCTCCCCCCAGGAAACCGACAGCTTAGACCCACAACCGCAATCGGCTCTGTCTTAGCGGCTTCCGCCGCCGCCAGTTTGGTCCGCATATCCTTTAGCTCCAGCAGAGCCTTAGACATAAGGGTGCGATAGTCCTGTTTCTCAGCGCTCTGCATCATGCTTGCCTCCCCTGTTCAATCGCTACTAGTTCCTGCTGCAACAAATCGGCAATTTCTGTTTCTGAGAGAGAGTTCACCTGGTCGGCCAAGACATCTTCAGAAGATTCAATACCTTGCTCTGGAGCGGCATCAATCGACGCATCCAGACCGAGGACAGTTTGGGTCAGATAGTCAACAACAGCCTCACCGGTGGGATAGTCAAACACTAGAGTGGTGGGCAACGAACAACCTAAACTTGTTTGCAGTCGATTCTTCAACTCCACCGCCGTCAGCGAATCCATACCCAAATCAAAGAAGCCTTGACGTAAATCCACATCTTCCACAGAAGAGAATCCCAGAACCGTCGCCATTTGCTGCCGGAGATGGTGGGTCAGATGAGATCGCCACTCTGTCTTCGGCACAGATTCTAGCTGCTGTAGAAACTTGGCCTGCTGTCCTCCCTGCTGCAAAGTTTCTTGAGTCATAAAGTCTGCAAAGAAGGAATTTGTGGTCGGCCACTGGGCTAAAAATTGAGGCCAGTTCAAGGGCACTACACCAATTTGGGGAATCTTTTGCTGAGAAAGCAATGGCATAAACGTTTGTTCTCCAGCCTGGGGCGTAATCGCTCCCACACCCTTAAGGGCCATCTGAGCTGCCGCCTGTTTTTTCGCCGCTGCCCCAATTTCAGTCCAGGCCCCCCAATTTAGGCTTAAGCCCGTTAAACCTTGAGCCTGCCGATAGTGGGCTAAGGCATCGAGAAACGCATTGGCTGCCGCATGGTTAGCCTGTCCTGGAGACCCCAACAGGGACGCTGCCGATGAAAAGAGAATAAAAAAGTCTAAGGGCTGCTCACAGGTCAGCTGATGCAAGTTCCAGGCACCAGCAACCTTAGGCGCTAATACGGTGGAGAACCGCTGCCAGGGAATCTGTTGCAAAATTCCGTCCGCTAGCACTCCAGCGGCATGGATTACCCCCCGCAGGGGCGACGGTGCCTGGGCCAGGGCTTGGGCCAGCTGAGATGACTGGGTAACATCTGCCTGGGCCACAATTACCTGAGCGCCTTTAGCTTTTAATGTGGAGAGCTGAGCTTGAACTTCATCACTGGGGTCCCGCCGACTCAATAACATAATATGCTGAGCCCCCTGATCAACTAACCATTCAGTCAACAACAAACCTAATCCCCCGAGGCCACCGGTAATCACATAGGTACCTTCTGGATGGATAGTAATGGGCTGTACTTTGGCAGGCTGGGCCACCACCACTTTGCCCACATGTTTAGCCTGTTGCATATAACGGAAAGCATCGGTGACTGATTCAATAGGAAAAGCAGTCAAAGGTAAAGGCTTCAGGTCGCCCTTGCCAAACATCTCGAACAGCGTCCGTAACATAGCCTGAATAGCAGCCGGTTCTTGGTAAGAATATTGGAAAAGATCGACAATGGCGTAGTGAAGATTGGGTTTAAGTTGATGAACCTGTTCTAGGCTCCAAATATTATTTTTGCCAATTTCGATAAAACAGCCCGTTTCAGTGAGTACCGACAGACTCTTAGGAATAAACTCACCCGCCAAGGAATTAAAAACACAGTCCACCCCCTGTCCCTGGGTCAGGCTCATGACCTCTTCCGCAAATGCCAATGTGCGGGAATTCATGATGTGGGTTACCCCTAAGGCCCGTAATGTCTCCCATTTCTCAGGACTGGCCGTAGCAAAGACTTCTGCCCCTGCCAGCTGCGCCAGCTGCACTGCTGCCATACCAGTGCCCCCGGCCGCTGCATGGATCAGCACCCGCTCGCCTGGGGACAAATTAGCCACCTGCCGCAGAGCATAATAGGCAGTCAAGAAGTTAACGGGAATCGTGGCCGCTGCCTCAAAAGACAGTTCTGCAGGCTTAGGGGCAACCAGTTCCTTAGTGACGGTAACGTATTGACTAAAACTACCGGGTGCGATCGCAACCACCGCATCTCCAACACTAAAGTCTTCTACCTCCGGACCAACGGCCACAACTTCCCCAGCACACTCAGCTCCAAACCAACCCCGTTCAAAGGGAAGCAGCCCCAGCGCATCTAAGACATCTAAAAAATTGAGTCCCGTTGCACGAACCTGAATTTCCACTTCACTCGCCTGCGGAACCTGCCGCTCCAGGGGCTGTAATTGCAAGTCTTCTAAAGTACCCTGTTTGGGCATCGCTAGCCGCCAAGGCCTATCGTCCGTGCCCAACTCAGATCCATGGGGTCGTAGCCGGGCCACATACCGTCCCTGATTACGAAGAGCCACCTGGTCTTCAGCACGGTCGGAGAGAATTTCTCCAGAGAGCATGCGCACCTTGGCTGACAACTCAGCAGCAGGATCCAAATCGACTCGGAAACCTCGAAGTTCTGGATGTTCCAGGGCAAGGGTACGGCCCATTCCCCACAGTGGAGATTGGGCTAATCCAGAAAGTATTTCATCAGCTACCCTAACAGCCCCTTGGGTAACCAACCAGAGAGGAGCTGATTGCATCTGGGTACGGCCCAGCGCTTGAACAAGATGTAAAACACTGCCACAGCTTTGGATAGATGCAGCCTCTAAATCCGCCGTACTCAGGTGAGGTGAAACCTGAGCGTCTAAACTCCAGAGATGAACAATCCCCTGCAATGACAGACCATCACTTTGCATCTTCTGAAGCAGTTGCTGAAAATCTTCTGGATAAGTTGGATTAACCGTAAAGGTATTGGCAGCAATCTGGTCGTACCCCTCACCTGGTTTAACCTGCAAACAATCAGCCCCTGTCGCCTGAAGCTGAGCAGAAAGAGATGCAGCCACCCCCTGGTCATCAGCAAAAATCAACCAGCTGCCTGAAGACTGTGCCGGTTGCACAGACGTTTGAGCCACAATCACACTCTGTAAGGCCGCACCATCAGAGGCGGAGGGTAACACCGCACTAGCGCTAAATCCTATCTCCTTTAAAAGAGCTTGCCACTGTTCCGTCTTGAGTAGAGGATGGTCTGCCCGCAGCTCAGTATCAGTAAATCGCCACCATCCTTCAGTTAGACCAAACACTAAATCTAACCAACGCACGGGTGTAGTGCCTTCGAGAAAGACCAAGCTACCACCAGGCACCAGCAGCTGTTTCACATGTTCCAGGGTCTGCCGTAAATCAGACGTCGCATGGAGCACATTAGCCGCCAGGATCAGGTGATACTGGTGAGGCTCAAAGCCTTGCCCGGTGGGATCTTGTTCAATATCTAGGATGTCGTAATGAACAAAGGGATAATCAGCAAATCGATCTTGGGCACGGGTCGTAAACAAAGGCGAGACATCGGTAAACCAATAGTCAGTTTGGTCCTCAGGCAGCATTGGTAATAGTCCCGCTGTTGTGCCCCCAGTACCCGCACCAATTTCTAAAATGCGCACTCCCTGTTCAGGAGGAATCTCGTTAAGGGTAGCATCCACCACCTGCTGCACTAACATATTCATCACCCGCGCCCCTGGAGATTCTTGATAAAGCTGGGTGAGGAGAGTTAAATCGCCCTCCGGGAATAGAAGCTGTAGTGGATCGCAGTGCCCCTGCAAGACGGTAGCTAGCTGTGTACCGCAGCGCTCTAACAGCGTGAGTTCAGCAACTGCATTTGGATATTGAGCCAGTAGCCTTTGCTGTTGGTGTGATGGCTCAGAAATTACCGGAGTGCTGACAACGACCCAATCGCCACCATTGTTTTGCAACCAGCCCTCTTCCACAAGCATGGCCAGCAAACGCCGCAATAGTCGCTGGTGCTGAGGGACAATGTCAAACTGTTCTATAATCGCTGCTGTTGTCAATCGCTGACCAATGGAAAACTCCCAGCCTAGCTGTTGAAACGCCTGAACAACATAGGCAGCACTTAAATCCTCCAGCTTTGCCAATCCCTTTGTGTAAGCCACCACATCAGGTTGGGCAAACAAAGCATTGATAGGGGCTGCGAGTTGCTCCTCTACAGCGTTAGGAGACCGCAGTTGCGCCGCCAGTTGTTCCCCACCATGACGGACCTGTTGTCGCCAGGCTACCTGATAGAGCCAGTTATGCCAATCCGCTTGAGATGTGCCTAGCAGTCGCTCTCTGGTAACTGGTAACAGATGCAACTGATCAATATGTGCAATGGCTCGCCCTTCACCATCCCAAATGCTCAGGTCAACCCGGATGCCCCGCGTTTTGGACTGCTTACGCAGCTGCACATGACACCAAACACTCTCTCCAGGGGAACGAAAGACACTCAATTGTTTGATTAGCGTAGGCAAATAGGTAAGTACCTGGTCCTGGACTGTCAATGCGGCAGCCACAGTCTGGAAACACGCATCTAGCAGTACCGGATGAATATGAAACCGCTCTATCTCGGCCGTCAGTTCTTCAGGCAGACAAATATATCCCAAGGCCTGTCTGTCTGCTCGCCATAGCTGTTGGATAGCCTGGAAATTGTCACCATAGTCCAGCCCCTGTGCTCGCAGCGATTGATAGTATTGTTCAACATCAATAGTCTCCGCACACTGAGCTTGCAACTGGCTTAGATCAACTGTTGGTTCTGCTTTTACCCCTGGCTTAACATTGCCTTTAGCGTGGGACGTCCAAACCTGTTCAGCCTCTAGATCGAGATGATTATCACTTTGAGCAACGCTAAAAATTTCAAACTCTGCAGTTCCAGAAGAGACTGGGGTAACAATTGTCTGCACGGTTTGCGTCGAAGCAGACTCAGTGAAAATAAGGGCTGATTGAATAACAATATCTTCTAAAACCAACGTCGTTGACTTGAGGACAAGAGCACCGGCCGACAGCGCCATTTCCAGATAACCGGTTGCTGGCAAAACAACTGCATCAAACACCTGATGATGCTTCAGAAAGGCAGGCGCACCGGGACTGAGGTGGGATTCAAACTGGATTTCCTTGAGGGCTGATCCCAATCGCTGCCCCAGGAGTGGATGTCCCGTTGTAGAGACCGTACGCTGAACCGCCGTTGGTGTTGACGACAGCCAGTAGGACTGCCGCTGGAAGGGATAGGTAGGTAAAGTCACACGACAATGATCATAGTCCTGTTCAAACCCCGACCAGTCAATCCTCATTCCTCTTATATATAGGTGAGCCAAACTTTCTAGCAATAGTTGCCAATCTGGCTGCCCTTGCTTTAAAGACAGCAGCCAGAGACTCGCTTCATCCTCCGGCCAACAATACCGTCCCATCCCCAGTAGTGTGGGATTCGGACCAATTTCAACAATACAGTTACACCCCTGCTGTTTTAAGGTCTGCATCCCTACATAAAATTGCACGGGAGCACTCACATGACGCTGCCAATGTTGAGCATCTGGTATGGTATCTGCTGGCCAGAGTTGTCCAGTGGTGTTAGTAATCAGGGGAATTTGAGGAGCGGCAAAGGTCATTTCCTCAGTCACCTGTTCAAACTCAGCCAGCATCGGTGCCATCAGGGGAGAGTGAAATGCATGGGATACCTCCAATTCACGGGTACGTATCTCCTGTTTTTTAAACTGTTCCGCCAGAGAGTCAACATCGTGCCCTAGGCCAGAAACGACAACAGATTTAGGTCCATTGATAGCAGCTAGGGTTACAGTTTTGTCATAGGACGAGATCGCACTCTCCACCCGCGAAGCCTCAGCAAAGACAACGGCCATCTTGCCCCCGACAGGAAGAGCCTGCATTAACCGGGCCCGAGCCGCAATTAATTTCAAGCCCGTGGCTAGATCAAACACCCCGGCCACGCAAGCCGCCACATACTCGCCAACACTATGACCCATCACCACATCGGGTGTGATTCCCCAAGACTGCCAGAGCTCAGCCAAGGCATATTCCAAGGCAAACAGAGCAGGCTGGGTGTAGCAAGTTTGATCAATCCGATCGTCCTGCTCATTATTCGGCGGATAAAGTACGGCTAATAGCGATTCTCCTAACTCATCGCGTAGAATCGCATCGCACTGCCCCAGGATTTGTCGAAATCTGGGACAGGTATCGTAGAGCTGACGCCCCATTTGCACATATTGAGCTCCCTGCCCCGTAAACAGAAAGGCAATTTTGGGTGGAGAGTTGGTTGATGCTCCACCGGTCACTCTTCCCGCATCAGACCGTCCTTCTAAAAGTTGAGTCAGCTGACTTTGGAGCTCAGATTTAGAAGATGTTGCGATCGCTACACGATGAGAAAAGTGAGCCCGTCCTGTATTCGCTGTAAAACAAATATCAGCTAGAGCAGTTTTCTCTACTTCTGACAGGAAGTTCTGATATCGCTGTAATAGCTCCTGCAGCGCTGGTTCAGTTTTGGCAGATAGGGCCAACAGCTGCCAGGAACGTTCACAGTTTTGTGAAGAATCAGTTTGCTGTAGACGAACCTGCGGAGATAACTCTGTCCTATCCCTAATGCTGTCAACAGCTTCAAGAATGACATGGGCATTCGTCCCACCAAAGCCAAAGGAACTGACACCCACTAAACGTAACGGGTTATCTTTTTCCCACCGCTGGAGCTCGGTTGCAATATTAAAAGTGGGCTGCTTGAGGGTGATGTAAGGATTCAGTTGATTGAAATTCAAATGAGGAGGAATCTCTTGATGCTGCAGCGCCAGCACTACTTTTATTAATCCGGCAATACCTGCCGCTGCCTCTAAATGTCCCAAGTTGGTTTTCACTGAACCCAGATAACATTTCGCCTCTTGGGAGCGCCCTACCGCCAAAACAGATTGAAGCGCATCTACCTCAATCGGGTCGCCCAAGGGCGTACCCGTGCCATGGGTTTCAACATACTGAATGTCAGCCGGTGCAACATTGGCATTGGCTAGAGCTTGACGAATCACCGCTTGCTGGGCCGGGCCATTGGGAGCCGTCAACCCGTTACTACGCCCATCTTGGTTGATGGCAGAGCCCCGGATAACGGCCAAGATGCGATCACCATTAACGCGAGCCTCACTCAAACGCTTTAATACTACAACACCACATCCCTCCCCTCGCACATAGCCATCTGCATCAATATCAAAGGTTTTACAGCGACCATCAGCGGCCATCATCTGGGCCTCAGAAAAGGCCTGGGTCAGCTCAGGAGATAACAGTGCATTAATACCGCCAGCTAATGCCAGATTGCATTCCCCCTGCCTTAGACTTTGACAAGCAAGATGCAGCGCCACTAAAGAAGAGGAACAGGCCGTATCAACAGCCAAACTAGGCCCTTGTAAATTCAAAACATAGGAAAGACGATTCGCAGCAATACTCAGAGCATTACCAGTACTCATATAGGCATCTATATGGATAGGATTAGCCATTAGTTTGCGAACATAGTCATTGCTGCTAATCCCGACAAACACCCCGGTCTGACTACCCGAAAGTTGAGCTGGAGATTGACCAGCATGTTCTAGGGCTTCCCAAGCAACCTCTAGCAACCAACGCTGTTGAGGATCGATTTTTTCAGCTTCTCGCGGAGCAATACCAAAGAACGCTGCATCAAACTGATCAATCGCTTCTAAAAAGCCACCCCAGCGAACCTCAGATTCGCTGCCATTAGCGTAGTCTTCCAATTCCAATCGCTTTCTTGAGACTTGAGCAACCGCACTTTGACCACTACTCAGTAGATCCCAAAATGCATCTGAAGAATCAGCCCCCGGGAAACGACACCCTAACCCGATAATAGCGATATCTTCTTGTTTGTAACGAGAGGGGTCAGGTGGTATTTTGGTCTCATTTACAGCTGCCACCACTGGTTCTGACAAAGCATCTATGGCAAGATATTGAGATAATTGAATAATAGAGGGATAGTCATAAATTAGTGTCGGAGAAAGGCGTTGACCTAACCATTCCTCCAACTCTCCAGAAAGACTGACCGCTGCTGCAGAATCAAGACCGTAGCTGGAGAAAGGTTCATAAGAATTTATCTCGCTTGCATCAATATTGAGATAGCGAGCGAGCCGAATTGTCAACCAGTTTTCAATCGCTGTTACAGAGAGGGTGTCTTTATCAGCTCTAAGCAATTCCTGAGAAAATGATTGAGATGTCGACTGAGTATTTACAACTTGCTGTTCTAATTCTCCTAAATCTGTTTCCAACCGTTTTACACCGGACTTGTACCGAGGATTTTCCAGCCAGTCACCTACTACATTTAAGGTATTAGCCTGAAATCCTTCTTTACAAGCATGACGTTGGATTTTACCGCTAGAGGTTTTAGGAATACTGCCTGTTTTCAATAACAGAATTGCATATACCCTCAAATCATGGTGTTCCGTAATTGCTTGGCGAATTGCTTGGGCAATCTCTGGGACATTGAGATTTCGTAACCTTCGACGATGAACCTCTTGAACAACTACTAACTGTTCTTGAGCATTAACATCAATCGCAAATGCAGCACCGCTCCCTGGCCGCAACGCCGGGTGAGCCTGCTCAACGGTTAACTCAATATCCTGGGGATAGTAATTACGACCTCGAATAATAATTAGGTCCTTTAACCGCCCGGTTATAAACAGTTCACCGTCATGAAGAAAACCAAGATCTCCCGTCCTCAAAAAAGGCCCTGCTCCAGTATCAGATAAATACGCATGGAAGACAGCTTGAGTTTTTTTAGGTTGATTCCAGTAGCCCTGAGCAATACTTGCAGAACTACTAACCCAAATTTCACCCACCTGATTCTCATCACAGCTACAACAACTTTCTGGGTGAACAATCACAATTGACTGTGGGTAAGATGCCTTTCCGCAACCTACTAGACTTGAAATCCCCTTATCTTGCCTATCAGCATAAACAACCTCCTGTTGCTGAAGAGATTCGTCCTTAACGTTCTGACAAATTGGTAATGCCGATTTTTGTCCCCCGCTAATAAATAAAGTTGCTTCTGCCATCCCATAACAGGGATAAAAGGCTTCACGCCGAAATCCACAAGGCTCAAATGTTTTAACAAAACGATCAAGGGTCTCGATTCGTACGGGCTCTGCACCACTAAAAGCTACATCCCACGTACTCAAATCTAGGCCAGTCATTGCCTCTGGTGTAATTCGGTTGAGACATAATTCATAAGCAAAATTAGGCCCACCGCTAATATTGGCCTGATTTTGGCTAATTGCTTGCAACCAACGGATGGGTTGCTGAAGAAAATCCACTGGCCTCATCAGGGCCACATTAAAGCCAGCATACAGGGGCTGAAGAATACCTCCAATAAGGCCCATATCATGATACGGCGGCAGCCAAATTACCCCGCGACTTTGGGCTGACACGTCAAAGTGCTGACCAATCAGCCCCAAGTTATGCAAAAGGTTTCGATGTGACACCATCACCCCTTTAGGAGCAGCTGTTGACCCAGATGTATACTGTAAAAATGCTAGAGAATCACCGTTGATAGATGGTTCCTGCCACTGATTTGCTAAGTCACAACTAATTTCATCCACCGAAAGCCAAGTGAGATTATCTAGCCCCAGTTTGCTCTGCCCAAGCGATCCCAGATTTGTTAACAGATCACTTGTGGTGAGGACGATACTAGGCTGAGCATCACTAATAATGGCCTGCAGACGCGATAACCTTCGATTAGCACGAGGAGGATAGACAGGCACTGCCACTGCACCCGCGTATACACATCCCAAAAAAGCCGCAATGTAGTCCAGCCCCGGTGAAAGCAGCAATAAAATTCTCTTGCCAACGGGATTCAGAGCCTGTAATTGAGCCCCAACCCCTTTAGCTTGTTGTGCCAGTTTTTGATTAGAAAGGGAAACATTAACTGCTTCGCCATGATTCAAAAATGTGTACGTAGAGCAATCTGGATAAGATTGAGCACGCCAATTCAATAAATCAACAAGAGTATCTATTTCATTCAAAATGTTGCGATTAGATGCACTCATACCGCCTTCATTGACTGAGTTCTATGCATGGCCTGAAATCTCAATCGGAAACCTAGAAACTTTCATTAGCGTAGCTGTATGTCAGAAAGACAGCGCCTTCAAGGACTTAGCCATAGGACAAAAAGCTCAAATATTAGCCTACGACACACTTATTGACTAAAGCTTTGTTCCAAAAAATCAGCGATTCAAGGTCCCCTAGAATGGCCTTGAGCTTTATATATGCAGAATGAGCTTAAACAGGAGATATTTCACAAATCCCTGCAAAAAGCTACTCAACAATATCCTTCCTAAGCCAATTCTCTCTACAGACACACTGCTATCCTCAAGAGAGATGACCAGACAAACAACAGAGAATCTACCAGAATTGGGAATCAACGCGAAAATCACTTATAGCCTAGCTAGGCCAGCCATCAGACACCATAAACAGCATTAAAGAATTTATGCAGACAAGCTTCAGGAACGTATTGTGGAGAACACATTTTTACTATGCACGTTTATTATCCATAACTACTCTCGTTTTTGCAATAGATTAGTGAAAATAATTCCTGTTTACACCTCAGTAAAGGAGAGTCCTTTTATATTACAGTCATATTTCTAACCCTGGAGGTGCGTTTGTAAAAAATCAGGCAAAAGCTTTACAAAAAGCATAACTTAGCGAAAAAGAAGATGCACAATATGACTTAAAAATCTTCAGCCATTGAGATCAATAACCGGCTAACACCACAATAAAGATCATATTTAATACATCTGGACAAATGAAATTAATTTGCATTAGTGAATTTATTACATCTAGAGATTTAGGCTGCTACAGCCTATGTCAGGAAATCTCATATCTAGAGCACAAGAAAGGATAGGTTACCTCAATATCTTCTTCTCTACATGGCTCACACGATATTGCTTCACAGGCATTACTAATATTGTTTCATCTTTTTCAGTCACTGATTTTTGTGCGCTGGGCACTTCACCATTTTCCTCAATAATGATCCGATACACCCCTGCATCTTGAGGAGATGTATAAACGATTTTGACTCGTATCCAACTCGCATCACTAGTCCAACGGTCCAACCAAAGCTGTAAGATATTGATGGGGATCCACTGCAATAATGGGTAAAGTAAACGCTTTAAACCTGTTAACCCTTTACTGGTAGCACGGATTTTTTTTAAGTAAGTAAACCAATTCCATCCTTCTCGCATCCAGGCTTCTCGCTCAGCGATTTGTTCAAATTGACTACATCCAGCCCAACCTCTATAAAAGTTCTTCAACTGATAATGATCCCCATTACGCTCAACCAGCTGCGGTAAAATATCTAATTCTAAATGTCCCCAAAATTGACCTGTAGGGAGATCAACCAGAGTGGGAGCAAACTGATGCCCTCCAAAGTGAGTACTTTGCCACACTCGTAATGATTGACGAGGTTGACCATATTTTTGACGAAGTTGGCGATAGAATGGAGTACCAAAACGACCACAGGCGAGATCTATTTGAGTGTGGGTGCACACTAACATCTCTCGGAGATGCTGGGTATTTTGCTGATAAGCTGAAAACAGAGATAAGTTGGCAGTCTTACCTAGCAGTTGATTTAGTAATTCAATTGCTAATTGAGGGGCCTGATCATCTGGAACCAAGTATTCTTGCTTATCATATTTAGCGAATTTTTGAGCTGGACGACGATAATACATTACCCGCGTCATCCCCGGTGTAGAGTAATCAGGATCAGGCGAGATCGCAACTGGCATCAGAATCACCCCTCGCCTTAAGATCAGTTTCTTAACCGTAGATATCACCTGAGCAATAACTGGATGTTCCATAAACATTGAAACTGGCCAGGGTTGCTTAATCTCTACCAACAGCCAGTAATCTACCTGTTGTGCAGAACCAATCGGATCTTCTCCGCTAGCCTTAGAAACTTGAGAGCAATATCGACAATCAGCTACATTATCTGAGATTTCCATATATCTCTTCCCAAGAGTAGATCTCAATCAATTTGACATGAGAACATTCTATCTTTTTAATCAGAGTTAAATTTTAATAAAAATATTGGTGCTGATAGCAAGTTCGTTTCCTAAACATCTCTACCAAACACTCATATGGGTATTATCTGGTTATTGATTAAAGCTTCATGGAGCAATGTTTTTGTCGCTATTTTGGCAGGCACTATTAGCGGGGCCTGTAGCGCACAGCTAATTGCGTTGATCAACACTGCCCTTGAGCAAAATACACCACAATCTTTGCTCAAATATTTTATTGGGCTTACTTTACTAGTTTTAATCACCAGCAGTGGATCTCAGTTTTTATTAATCGATTTAGCGCAGGATTCTGTTTATCAGCTTCGCCTACGGCTCAGCCGGCGAATTTTGTCTACACCATTACAAAAACTAGAAAGGTTAGGCCCTAATCAGCTACTAGCTGTCTTAACTAAAGATGTACAAGCAATCGCTGACACTGTGTTCATTATTCCTTTCTTATGTATCGATATAGCAGTGATTGGTGGCTGTTTAATTTATCTAGGCTGGCTTTCAGGTAAGATTTTTTGGACAGTAATCGTGTTTATGATATTTGCAATTATCCTTGTCCAAAGTCTTGTCAAGTACTCTCATCACTTTCTTCAATTAACTCGCAGAGAAACTGATTACTTATTCAAGCATTTTCGTAGTATCACTGATGGTGTAAAAGAACTCAAACTACATTCCACTCGACGGCAAACCTTTTTTGATGAAGAGCTCCAACCCAGTGCTGCTCTGTCTCGACGCTATCAAAAGGCAGCTTTTAAACTGGGAGCTTTGGCTACCAGTGGTGGCCAGCTCCTATTTTTTGTCTTAATTACTTTATTACTATTTGGTATGCCCAGTTTCTTGCCAACTGCCCAATTAGTCTTACCTGCGTATATTCTAACTCTCACATATCTACTCGGTCCCTTCAGAAATGTAATTCAGCTTTTGCCTAATCTAATCAATGCCAATGTCTCGATCCAAAAAGTAAATGAAATGGGTCTAACCTTGTCTGAAAATTTAGAGATTGACACAGCCTCTCGACGCGCCCCCTTATCAACGTGGCAGCAGATTGAACTAAAACAAATTACTCACACTTATCATAACGAAGAAGTAAATCATCGTTTTACAGTAGGCCCTCTAGATTTAACTCTAAAAGCAGGAGAGCTCATCTTTATCATCGGCGGTAATGGCAGCGGTAAATCTACATTGGCAAAACTAATTACAGGGCTTTATAGGCCAGAGTCTGGGGAGCTACAGCTAGACAAACAACCTATTGCAGAAACAAATCGTGAGTGGTATAGACAACATTTCTCAGCTATATTCTCTGACTTTTATCTATTCGAGCGTTTAATTAGTACTGAAAATTCAACCCTCGATTATCAAGCTCAAAGCTACTTGCAAAAGCTTGAACTTGAACATAAAGTTTTTGTCCGGAATGGAAAACTCTCAACAACTGCCCTATCCCAAGGTCAGCGCAAGCGACTTGCCTTACTGGCCGCTTACCTGGAAGATCGGCCGATTTATTTGTTTGACGAATGGGCAGCTGATCAGGATCCCATCTTTCGAGACATCTTTTATTCACAACTACTGACAGATCTGAAACACCGCGGTAAAACGATACTGGTGATTAGCCATGACGACCATTTTTTTCATCTGGCAGACCGAATTATCAAACTCAACTATGGTCGCATTGAATCTGATAGCTACACCAATGAGCCAGCCAATCCTTTTAAGGGCTCTCACATGTCAAACCAGTAAGTTCATCCTCTCAGACTCTCAGCCTGGTGTCACCTGACAGCTGTAAGCAAAAGAATCGAAATACTATTACAATTGTGTAACTACTGAGAATCAATGTTGATAGTGGCGTAGTTTGCGACAGAGGTCTACCAGGACGGCACAGATGGCTAAGATTTTGACAGGGGATGAAATCGCTTCAATTATGGGGGAATGCCGTGCTGATGGCGAGGATCTAGGCTACACAGCAGGGCCTGAGGCATTTCACAAAATGCCTCAGCAATTAGGGCATGGATATGGTCGGGCCATACAACTCCGTCCTGGCCTGTGGCTACAAGTTATGGATGTGCAAAAATTTGCAACCCATGTTTACCATATTCAGCATTCAGACACCATGCCAATGGTTCTGTCCTTCTACCTGTCGGGAGGTACCCGAGTCAGTAATAATAGTTTTAAACAAACAGAAGAGGAAATAGCCGGTAAAAGCTACTTGTACTGCTTACCTAACACAGAGGAAATTGAAGAGTACCCAGCTAAACAGCGTATTCGCATAGTTAAAGTTCACATTCTTCCAGAACTAATTTCAACGTTCAGTGATCGCTTGCAAGAGTTGCCCACGAACATTAAAAACGCTATGGAGTGCCCTGAACAAGCCTCATTTTACTACAGAAATCAAATTACACCTCCGCAGCAACATATTCTCCAACAATTATTACAGTGGCCATACCAAGGTATCACGCGCCAATTCTATCTGGAAGGTAAAGTACTCGAACTCTTGGCACTGTATTTTGATCAGATTCTCACAAAGCCAATATTTCAGTCAAAAAAGCTAGCTTCAAAAGAGATTGATCGTATCTACCAAGCGCGGGATATTCTGATTCAAACAATGGCTAATCCCCCTTCTTTACCAGAACTTGCCAAACAAGTTCAGATCAACGAGCGCAAGCTAAAGCAAGGATTTCACGAGGTTTTTGATAATACTGTCTTTGGTTACTTACACGATCACCGTATGGAGCAAGCCCAAATGTTATTACAAACAGGCCAGCTCAATATTCAAGAAACTGCTCGTCTGGTTGGATATGCCAGTCGAAGCTCATTTGTCGTTGCTTTTAAGAAAAAATTTCAGCTAACGCCTAGTCAGTATCTCAAGAGCGTAAATTAGATATTTACCCACAAAAGTACCGTTCAAAAACAAAATAGTACCGTTCAAAAACATTATCTGCTTAAAGATAATGTGGTTATGTCCTATTATTGACATTAGTTTTTAATTAAGAATGTTCTTTAGGGCTTTTCTGGGCATTACACCTTGACACTCTTCAAGGCTGTGAATGTTAGGCGCAATATAGGTGTGAGGGATCATGAAAATTCAAATTAGGTGGGTTGGCTACATGGTGCTAGCCGGCCTCGTTTCAGTATCTTCAGCTCGTCCAAGCTTGGCTCAAGAGTTGCTGTGGGGATCGGCAGATACAAATCAGCTGCAACTTAGCCAGACTACTCCTGAAGTCGAAGATGATGATGACAATCAAGAGGGTATCGAGGAAACAGATGAGGTTGATAATGATGAAGGTGAGACGGCAGAGGATAATGACACACTGAGAATTGTCGTTACAGCCACCCGTACTGAAGAAGATATTTTTGACGTTCCCCGTTCAATTACGGTGATTGACCGAGAGGACATTGAACAGCAGCTCGTCTTTACCAACAACTTGCCAGATATTCTAGGTCGGTTGGTGCCTGGATATGTGGCCCCTTCCCAAGATGACCGTACCAGTCCACGGGGAGGTCTGCGAGGTCGCCCAATTGTGGTGTTGATTGATGGCATCCCTCAAACCCCCAACAATGATGGCTTCGGAACTAGCTTGAGCACAATTGAGCCGGGTCTGATTGAGCGTATTGAGATCTTGCGGGGCCCCAGTGCCATCTATGGTGACGGTGGCACTGGGGGGGTGGTTAATATTATTACTCGATTGCCCACCAAGGAGTCCATTGCTTACAACATCAGCGTTGGTGCCGATATGGGATTGACGTCAAACCAGGATGACCGCTATGGCATCAATGGTCAGTTTAGCGTGTCAGGAGCTGATGAGCGAGGAGATGGTCTGCTATCCATCTCTTATGATGAGGCTAACGGTCAGTTTGACGCTGACGGCAATCGTATTTTGCCCAATGGAATTGCCAACAACGAACGGCTGGGTGTTTTAGCTAAGCTCGGCTTTAACCTAACCGATGAGCAGCGCTTAGGCCTCACCTATAACTTCTTTCGACAGACACGGGATACAGAGTTTACCTTTGACAACGCCGTTGCAGCCGAGCCAGATGCCGAATTTGGCCGAGCGTTGCGGATCGATGCAGACTATGAGGAGAGCCCTGAACAAATAAACAACGTTATCAATCTCACCTATCGCCACGAAAATATTTTTGGCTCCCAGTTAGATACTCAGCTTTATTATCGTGATACCCAAGAGGTGGGCATTTTCACCGACTTGAGGGGGTTGGGGCTCCCTGATTTTTTTCCCACACTATGGCAAACCACGCTGGATGACACTGAAATAGGCGGACGTCTGCAAATCGATACCCCCCTGGGTGATTCAGCTAACTTACTATGGGGAGCTGATTATTCGCACAGCGATACCTCCTCACCGCTATTTATCTCGGATCCAGACGCCTTGGATGCCACCGGTGAAGTAGATGTCGTTGACACAAGTCTTGACCGCTTTCCTAGCTATGAGTTGAATAGCTTGGGGCTATTTGCCCAGGGCCGTTGGGATATCACTGATCAGTTTCAGATTAGCGGCGGGCTGAGATATGAAAACGTTGATCTCTCGGTTGATGACTTTGACCTCGCCTTTCGCTTTCCTCGCGAACGTCAGGGCGGCGACAGCAGTTTTGATGAGGTGTTGTTTAATGCAGGTCTGCTGTATCGTCCGATTCAAGAGATTGGCTTGTTTGCTAGCTTTGCCCAAGGATTTTCGATTCCTAATATCGGGAGTTCTTTACAGGGAGTTCCCAACACCTTCAATGCCAGTGACGATTTATTGCTGGATCCTCAAAAAGTAGACAACTATGAGATTGGGGTACGGGCTGATTTTAATCAAGTTCAAGCCACACTAGCAGGCTTTTACAATGAATCAGATTTGGGTAGCAGCTTGACGCTTGATCGAGAAACGGGCTTTGCTGAAGTAAACCGGGCCCCTCAGCGTAACTATGGTGTGGAAGCAACTCTCGATTGGCAACCCAGCAGCACGTGGAGATTAGGAGGCCTATTCAGTTGGAATGAGGGAGAGAGTGACCTTGATGATGATGGTGATTTTGAAGAGCTGAGTTTGCTCGATATTCAGCCCGTTAAAGTGGGGCTCTATGTGGAAAATGAGACTACACCAGGCTGGACAAATCGGTTTGACTTATTACTGATTGGCGTTCGTGACCCCAGTCCTAGCGACGAGCTTTTTGGCCTCGATGAGGCAGGCGGTTACACTGTTGTAGATTTCACCAGCAGTGTCAAATTGGGTGACGGCAAGCTCAGTTTAGGCATTGGTAATTTGTTCAATGAGCAGTACGTTACTGTTCGGCAAGAGACACGAGGCAATGTTACCCAGATTGCGCCTGCGTTAGGACGTACCCTGCAGCTACGCTACTCGGTTGACTTCTAGTCTTATGAGTAATGCTATTCGTAGCAGTCTTATTAGTTTAATAGCTGGGCTGCTGTTGGTAAGTTGCCAACGTAATCCAGCTAACTTGCCAAATCTGCCCCCTGATACCCCAACAAAAGTAGTTGAACATGCCATGGGTACATCCCGAGTACCCATGGCACCTGGGCGTATTGTTGTGCTCGATACCACTCCGCTAGATGCTGCTTTAGCTTTAGGCAATCAACCTGTGGGAACAATTCGCTATGGTTCACCCCCTGACTACTTAGGTGGTGTTGTTCATGAAATTGATGTGATAGGACAATACAATCAACCTAACCTGGAAACAATTCTTCGTCTATCTCCCGATCTAATCTTGGGCGCTAAAAGTATTTCGGAAGGTATATATCCAAAACTTTCACGCATCGCACCCACCGTTTTTATTGAAGGAGCTGACTACAGTTGGGACTGGAAAAACAATTTTCGGTTATTTGCTGAGGCAATGGGAAAATCTGAACGAGCTGAACAACTGTTAGCCGATTACCAACAGCAGCTAGAAAATCTCAGACATTCTGTAGAGTCGCCTCCAGAGACCACAGTTATCTCTGTGCTAATTGCGACAAAAGGAGAACTCGTTGCCCACACATTAACTAGTTTTTCAGGCTCGATACTAGAAGAGATTGGCTTTGCTCGCAACTCTACTCAAGATACAGATGAGAATTTTTTTGTAAGACTATCCCGCGAAGATTTAGAAGGTCCTGATGGAGACATTATTTTTTTGATTCATAATCCTGAGTGGAAATCTACTTCTAAAGCGGATTTTATAACTGATCGTCTATGGTCTCAGCTCAAAGCTGTTCAGCAAAATGCCGTATGTGAAGTTGCCGGAGATGTTTGGGCCTCAGGACGCAGTATCCTAGCCGCCCACCAAGTTTTGGAAAATATCAGAACATGCTTGGACAACCTTGAGTAAGCAGCAACTATAGGGGTAAAGATTCAAGTAATGCTATGTTCCTGGCTATCGAGTAATCAGATTCACAACCTTATTCGGGTCGTGAACCAAAGAAGTGTGGGAAACGTCATGTAAAGGGATGCTATTAACCTGGTGATCAAACAGAAGCGATAAGATGGATGTAACATCTATCCTCTT
>ERZ1740067.403-NODE-403-length-35059-cov-6.632099_pt1 | contig 35059 bp, 34 predicted proteins | sample MGYA00581736_ERZ1740067 | MGnify/ENA primary metagenome ERZ1740067 (study PRJEB43018, sample SAMN04849236) | marine metagenome | isolation source: floating plastic debris | place: Pacific Ocean | collected 2008-08-27 | study: EMG produced TPA metagenomics assembly... | reverse complement strand
GTAGATCGCGGTGGGCAGGGTCTGCGTTTCTCCGGGGATGTTGGAGACGAAGGTGATGGTCGCGCCGAACTCGCCCATGGCTTTGGCGAAGGCCAGCACCGCGCCTGCGATGATGCCCGGCACGGTCAGCGGTAGGGTGATCGTGGCAAAAACCATCAGGCGGGAGGCACCCAGCGTGGCGGCAGCGTCTTCGATGCGCGTATCGACAGCCTCGATCGCGAGGCGGATGGCGCGCACCATTAGCGGGAAGGCCATGATCGCGGCGGCAAGGGCGGCGCCCGTCCAGCGGAAGGCCAGGACGAGGCCGAAGGTTTCTTCCAGCCACGCCCCGACGGGCGCACGGCGCCCGAAGGTGAGAAGAAGCAGATAGCCGGTGACAACGGGGGGCAGGATCAGCGGCAGATGGACGAGCCCGTTCAACACTTGCTTGCCGGGAAAATTACCGCGCGCAAGCGCAAGCGCGGTGAGGATGCCGAACGGCAGGCTAAGCGCTGTCGCCCAAAATGAGACCTTGAGGGAGAGAGTCACGACCTCCCATTCAAGGGGCGTCATGGAAGCACCTCGAACCCGTGCGCCTCAAAAGTTGCGGCGGCGGTTGTCAGATGGGTCAGAAATGCTTGCGTGACGGGGCGATCTGTCAAAGCGGCGACAGGGTAACGGATGGGTGGATGGGACGCCGGGTCGAAAGAGGCAACGACGCACACACGCGGTTCGGCTTGCGCGTCGGTTGCATAGACAACGCCAAGGGGAGCTTCCCCCAAGGCGACCAAGGCAAGGGCCGCGCGGACGTTGTCGGTTTGGGCAACCAATGGTGCAACGTTGTCCCAAAGCCCCAGGTTTTCAAACGCGGCTTTGCCGTAAATGCCCGCTGGCACCGCGGCGACAAGCGCCATGGCCAAAGGGCCGTCCGCGAGCCGCGCGGTGATCGCGTCGGCGGTCAACGGAACCGGATCAGCAGGGGCAGGGGCGATCAGCACAAGTTGATTGCCCAACAGATCGCGGCGGGTGCCGGGGCGGATGTCGCTTTCTACAGCGTCCATCCAGCCGGGATTGGCGGACAGGAACACATCCGCTGGGGCACCGGACAGGATTTGCCGCGCGAGGGCTGCACTTCCAGCAAAGGACAAGGTGACCTCATGGCCGGTCTCAGCCTCGAAACTGGTTGCGACGTCTTCGAGAGCGGTTTTCAGGCTGGAGGCGGCAAAAACGGTGATGCGTTCAGCGGTGGCGAGGCCGGCAGACAGACATATCAGAAGGACAGAGAGAAGCAGGGCGCGCATCGGGTTCAGACCGTTAGGTTCGACGGGAAATATCGCCTGCCTCGATCAAGCGTGCAAGGGTTATTTCGGCGCAAGCAACGCGGTCAGCGCGGCGATGTCGGTTTCAGTTGCAGCCTCAACCCGCTCCATCATCGTGCGGTAATGGGACAGAACGGCATGACCCGTCTCGCTTAGATATGCGCCACCCCCATCGGGGCCGCCCCGCGCGCTGATCACAAGCGGTGCGGTATAAGCGCTGTTCATCTCGTCTACCAGGGTCCACGCGCGTTTGTAGCTCATTTTCATCGCGCGCCCGGCTGCCGAGATTGAACCGGTCTGATTAATCAGTTCAAGCAGATCGGCTTTGCCAGGGCCCAGCATTGTCGGGCCGAAGTGAACGCGCAGGCGTAAGCGGGGAAGAGGGGTATCGGTCATACATCCAGAGTCGAGTGCGCACGCGCGATTTGCAAGCCTCAGTTCTCGTCGCCGGTCACCGGGGCAAGGGTCGTGTCGTTCACGGTGCCGGTTTGTGGCGGGGTGATTGCTTCGGGTTCCGGTTCTGGTTCGCGCTGGATCGGCGGTGCCGGGCGGATCGCATCAAGCGCCTCGGTCAAGCCATTGAGCGAGAACGGCACCTGAAAATCACCGCGCCCCGGTACAACCACTGTCACAGTCGCCTGCGTTCCCGTGAGAAACTTATCGGTCAGCTCATCCGTCACAGTACCTTCGACAAGACAGCCCTGCTGGGTACAGCGCGAAATGGGGACGGTGATCGCGTAATCGGGTCCAACCGCAAAGCGTGCGCCTTGAGTGATATCCAAGCCAAGGGGTAGCGCCATTTGTATCTCAAGCTGCGTTGGCGTGGTGTAGGCAAAGGTCGCAACCATCGCGATGGCCGAATTGTTCATCGTAACCCTTTGAAAAACTTGGCAATCATTAGGGGATCGCGGGGTCTGATAACATTCGATCAACCAATCCTGCACCGGCGTCCGCGAGACAGGTTCGGGGAACGATAACGTCTGCGCAAAGGCAGATCCTACCGCGATCACACATGCCAGACTGAAAGCGGCGGCACGCATGAGACTAGCTTTGGTCAGCTGGCGCATCTTGCTTCCGTGGCGGGGTCGCGAACGAGACCCCATTGTTGCGATACGCATGAACGATCGCTTGCCCTTCGGCCATGTCGTCAAACTTCCAGACGCCGTGAGCGGCCCCTTCGACGATCAGCGAGTAGACGGCAAGCTCCATGGCCTGACGCACGGCGATGCCGACAGGTTCATTGGCTGAGGTGCCCGCGTCGATTTCAAGCAGCTCGTCGACACCGACAAACCGGAAGACGCCTGCGTCAACCAACGTGGAATAGACGGTCTTTTCGGTGGTGACAGAGTTTAGAACCTCGCCCGAGCTGACCGACACAGTGCGCAAAGCGACGGTGACGATGTCCTGACGGTACTTCGTCGAGCCGCCAACGCCCAGATACCGCGCACCGATGCCGCCGGTTTTGATATTGCTGTCATAAGCCACGATGCCACCCTCAAGGATGATCCCCGCAAAGCGCAACGGTGGCAGCACCGACCGTGTCGTACCGCGGTAGGTGGCGTTGGACTGATCAATCAGCTGGCGTTCAGTCAGCAGGTTTTGCAAGCCGGTGCGCTCGACCACATTGAACCAACGCCCGCCCGATGCATCCTTGAGAACGTCCACCAGGATCGCCTCGCCCCCTTGCGTTACCGCTTTGGAGAAGCGCGAGAAGTTATCCGCAGGCTTTTGCTGACCGGTCTGGTCGGCATAGGCGTAAACGGCGATGTCGATTTTTTGTCGGGGGGGCGGCAAAAGCGCAAGTGATCCGCCAATCCGTGTGGTTTCGGTCAGGGTGGGATCATCATATCCGTTGACGATGTTCACCGCATTGGGGTCACATGCGGACACCGTCATCGCCACAATACCGGCGAGAAGTACTGGTCTCAGTCTCATTCGTTTCGTCCCTTCTTGCCCCGGCTTCGTTCTTCTGAGAAGTCCGGGAAGCGGCCCCCACCGCTTTTAATGTTCAGTTGCTTGGTAACGGAGCAGCTAGGGTTGATGCAGCAGGCGCGGCAGGCGCAACAGCTCCACCAAGATCAATGGATATGTCTGGAAAATTGATGTTTGGCACACCACCGCCGCCTCCACCGCCACCGGGGTCCGCCGGGTGCTGGTTTTGGATTTGGGCTGTGCCGACAAGGTAGTCAAAATTGTTTGGATTGCCCCCGAAGGCTGGATTAACGGGGGAAAAAATAAGATCTCCGGCACTGGCGAAACTGGCCAGTGCGCTAAGGCTTAAGGAAATGATCGAAATACGAAACATAGCGAAATCCTTTGGTTAATCGACCCGGATGACTGTGCCGCGGGGCGCGTTCTTAATAACGATGCCCCCGTTTCTGTCGCGCCCGCCTTGCCCGAACACGACCGTTGTCCCGGTCGAGTTCTGAAGGCCGATGCGCGCGTGCAGGTTCGAGCCGACTTGTGCGGTCGCCGCCGTGTTGTCACGTCCGCCGACAATCCCGATGATCGAGCTGTTGTTGTCGCCAACCTGCACCTGTGCAATCTGCGAGCCGGGGCTGTTCACGATAGCCCCGATGGATGAGTTGTTATCGCCGGACTGTAACGCTCCTGCGAAGGCGTTGGGACTGTTGAACACGCTGGTTGTGGCGCTGTTGTTGTCGCCGTTTTGCAAGATCACTGTTGTGGATCCAGGCGAGCGGTTATCGGGCCGTGGCGCGAGCATCGAATTGCTGAGCGCCTGGGACGACGCGATGGTCTGTTCCAGTGTGACATTATCGACACGAAAATCAATGTTTTGGGCCATCATAGCCGCAGGCGCCGTCAAAATACCGGCGGCCAAAAGGGCAAAATTCAATCGGACTGGCATCCGCATCTCAAATATCCTTGCTTGGCGCGGTATCGGCCCGGCATTGGGCACGCTTTTGCGCGGCTTCAATCGTCAACTGCGCCGTCAATATGGTTTCTGCTGTGATCCGATGAACGGATCGGGCCAATAAAACAGGCGTATCAGCGTCACCAATGACGACAGGTCCACCTTGCATAGAGGTCGAAGAATTGGACCCCGATACTGTCGTCACTCCCATAACGTAGGAGCCTTCGGCTGGACCTTCAGCACTCACAACAGCTTCTAATGTAGCATAATCACCGTCCATCAAAAACCTGATCTCGCAGCTAAGCGCCGAGACCTGTGTCGCCGCACACCACATCAAAGCGCTGTAAATGATTGCTTTAAGCGTCATGGTTGTCCTTTGACGTGTCGACCAGAGGCGCAAAAAGGCGCCTCTGGTCTGCCCCTGGGGAGGGGACGGTTCACTCCTATCAGCCGCTGTAATTAGCGGTTGTTCTGATAGTTGATCGCCTCGTTGCTGTCGCCGGTCTGCAAAATGGCAGAGCGGTTGTTGTTGCCCAGCTGGAGGCTGGCAGCCGCGTTGTTGGACGAACCCAGCGTGCCGACAGAGCCGATGACGGCTGCGCCGGTGGGCAGCCCACCGCTGACAACACGGCCATTGATCGCGGTCAGCGATTCAAAGATGCCACCACCCTGCGAGATGAACGACTCGTTGCCGTTGCCTTCCTGAAGGGTTGCTGCGGTGTTGTTGTCGCCGTCCTGGAATGTGACGGTCGAGTTGTTGTTGCCGATCTGTGCGTGCGCCAGAAGGTTATCGGGACCGCCGACCTGAAGGCCGAATGACGTATTGCCGTCACCCAGAATGGCGCTCACACCACCATTATCAACGCCTTGCTGAACGTGCGCGGCGTCGTTGCCGTCACCAACTTGCGAGATCGCGGCTTCGTTCTGGTCGCCGTCCTGGCTGACCAGTGCCATGTTGTCGTCACCGATCTGAAGCGTGGCAGATTCGTTGAACGTGCCTTCCTGCATGTTCACGGCCATGTTGTCGTTGCCAAGCTGGAACTGAACGTTGCTGTTAAACGAACCGCCAGCTGTCACGCCAGCACCGCCGGCATTGTTGAAAAACAGCTCATTGCCGAAGGTGCGAACAATAACACCATCGCCGACTTCTGCTTCAGAGGTGCGGTTCAGGAAACCGGGCAAGCCGTTGGTCACCGTTGCGCTTGCGGACTCGCCCGTAATGGCGGCCTGAGCGCTGTCATCTGTATCAACAGCGGTCGATCCGCTGCCTGCTGTGGCGGTCTGTGCAAAGGCCGTACCGGACATTGCGAACAGGACCACAGTGCTGAGAAGAACTTTTTTCATAAGAAACTCCCTTCAATCCTTTAATGGATGTCCGGACGCGTGATTGCGCCTAGACACCCGCAGAAGGTGCGGGAAGTGGGGGGGCTGCGAAATCAGTCGGACTCACTAGATTCCGGAAGAATTCACCCTCAAAGGCATTAGTGTCTCACCACTAGTCAGCAAGAAAGCGCCACCTTTCCTTTGCAGCGTGGCATAAAATTGCCAATAATTACCGGTACATAGATGCTCATGCCAAATCAGAGGTTTCCAATATGCCAAGCGATGCGAAATTAGGCGCTTTCAGAACGGCCTGTTTAGGGATGGCTGTCGCGGTCGGGATGGCGCTGTTTGGGTCAGACGCACTGGCGGACGGCTTGTCTGCCGTGCCGCAACTGAACGGCGGGCACACCAGTGTTTTCGTGCCGCAATTGGGGTCTGCACCGAAACGGGTCGTTCGCTCGGCGCCACGCCGCGTCTCAAGTGCGCCTGCTCAGCGGGCGCAGCAAGTCAGCCCTGAACGCACCGCAAACAGTTCGATCGTAGATTTCGCGGAAAGCACCGAAGCGCTCGGATTCCGCCTTCCAAGCGTGCGCCAAGGTGTGCGAATCATTGCTCAGTAGCGCGATTCGGTGCGCTGATTTTTGCCGCTAAAAACGATAATTCACGAAATTGGGATCAGAAAAACCGTTAAAGAAGTGTTAAACCTATCCTTTTAGACAGGTTAGTTTTTCTCAATCTGATGTAATCTAAGGCCATTAGTGCTGTTGCCGTCAGCTTTGATTATTGGTGGCATTTTTATTGAAGTACGAGTTCCGCCATTTTCATATTTCCGGCGGTGGTTATTAGAATTTGTGTGTGGTGAGTGAATTGTTCTTTTCAATGATGTTCCGGGGGATCCGGGCCGCAATTTAAGTGGACCTTAATACTATGCAGAACCAAACAGATACGATTCAAGATTTAACAACTGTCGAAACCATTATCTCGACCCAAAACACTCTCGAAGAAGTCGCGCTGCGTGCGACGGTCAAAGACATGAACTGGACCGAAGTGTCGTTGTCAGGCACAGAGCTGACCGACAAGATGGTCGCGATTGTAAGCGTGACATCTCAGCAGATGACCAATGCGGCGCTGTCTGCTGCCTTGTCTCGGTTCGCGCCGGCACGGGTCGTGCTGGTGGTGCCGTCCATGGCAAACTTCTTTTTATTCCTGCAATGTCCGCCGTCGGTGGTGTCGATCATCCAACGCGATTGCGAGCTTGAACAGTTCCGCACCACGCTTGAGTTTATCGGCCACGGTCACACGCTTTTGCCGTGGGGTCAGTCGGAAAACCAGCCATGCGCGTCGCATACGCCTGCGCCTGAAACTGTGCAGCAGGAATGGAGCCTCACCAACCGCGAGCTCGAGATTTCGCGCGAGATTGCCTATGGCCGCTCCAACAAAGAGATTGCGCGCCAGCTTGGCATCGCGGCCAACACCGTTGATGTCCATGTAAGCGCCATTCGTCGCAAGCTGGGGGTGCATAACCGCACTCAGATCGCTGTGAAGATCGTTGAGAAACTGGGTCAGAATGCGTCCCAGCAACTGACGGCCTGAAGCATAAACCGCTGACAAGTTAATTCGTTCGCGCCACTTTGGCGCGGACGCCTGACGCGGTTTGCGTCTTTCAAGCTGCCCGATTTTCGGGCGGCTTTCTTTTGCAATGTTCTGATATTTGCCCGCTTCGGTGATTAATTTGAGGGCAAATAGCAGCATAGTCGCCCAATTATCGCGCAAATACCCCTAGATGGTCAGGATCGCTGGCGCGAATCCTACGCCGCCAATCCTGTGGTCGGTAAAAGACCCTTGTCTCAAAGATATAAGAGATGCCGCGCGAGGGATTTATCCTGGCAGATGTTCTCCCCCGCGCAGCTGCAACAAAAGCTGCCTGATGTACCTAATCACGCCCTTTGAGACCGCAAGTGTCAGGGTCCAGAGCAAGATACGGCAGCCCGAACCTGGGAACATAGTTAATGACCACATTCAAGAAATTCGCGGCACTTTCGACCGCCGCCTTGCTGGCAACCGGTACAGCCGCCTCCGCGCAGGACTGCCCTGTGAAAGTCGGCGTGCTGCATTCGCTCTCGGGCACGATGGCCATCTCCGAGACGACGCTGAAAGACACCATGGAACTGTTGATCGAACAGCAAAACGCCGCTGGCGGCGTGCTGGGCTGCGAGATCGAGGCGGTTGTGGTTGATCCGGCGTCAGACTGGCCGTTGTTTGCCGAGAAAGCGCGCGAACTGCTGACCGTGTCCGAAGTTGACGTGATTTTTGGCTCATGGACGTCCGTGTCGCGCAAATCCGCGTTGCCGGTTCTTGAGGAACTCAACGGTCTGATGTTCTACCCCGTGCAGTACGAGGGCGAAGAAAGTTCCAAAAACGTGTTCTACACGGGTGCCGCACCGAACCAGCAGGCAATCCCAGCCACGGATTACTTCCTGGAAGAGCTTGGGGTCGAGAAGTTTGCCTTGCTTGGCACTGATTATGTTTACCCGCGTACGACAAACAACATTCTGGAAAGCTACCTGAAGGACAAAGGCATCGCGGAGGAAGACATCTTTGTGAACTATACGCCCTTTGGTCACTCTGACTGGGCGACGATTGTGGCGGACGTTGTGGCCCTGGGTGCCGATGGCAAGCAGGTTGGCGTGATCTCAACCATCAACGGCGATGCCAACATCGGCTTTTATAAAGAACTGGCCGCCGCTGGTGTTTCCGCTGATGACATCCCCGTCGTCGCCTTCTCAGTTGGTGAAGAAGAGCTGTCTGGTCTAGATACATCGAACCTTGTTGGCCACCTTGCGGCTTGGAACTACTTTCAATCCGCTGAATCCGAGGCGAATGACACATGGGTCGCTGCCTGGAAAGAGCGCATGGGCGAAGATCGCGTGACCAATGATCCGATGGAGGCGCATTACATCGGCTTCAACATGTGGGTGAACGCCGTCACTGAGGCTGGCACCACAGACGTCGATGCCGTGCGCACCGCGATGTATGGTCAGGAATTCCCGAACCTGACCGGTGGCACGGCTGTCATGCTGCCCAACCACCACCTCGCAAAGCCGGTTCTGATCGGTGAGATTACAGCGGATGGTCAGTTCGATATCATTTCCCAGACCGAAGAAGTGCCGGGCGATGCGTGGACCGACTTCCTGCCGGAAAGCGCTGTTCTCAAGTCCGATTGGGAAACGCTGGGCTGCGGAATGTATAACGTCGAGACGGAAAGCTGCGTGCAGCTGACCTCGAACTACTAAGGGTTCTCCCTCGTGGGGGCGGGGTTCGCTCCGCCCTCGCACTTTCCCGCGATAAGGCACCCCATTCATGCGCTTTCTGGCTTTTCTCTTCGCGTGCGCGATCTCTCTCAGTGTGTCCAGCGTTCAGGCGCAACCCACTGATCTGGCTGAGGTTCTTGAAACCCATGCCGAACAGATCGCCCGCCCCAAACGGCTGGAAGTGGGTGCGGTGGTCGAAGACCTTATCGCCCTCGGCACACCCGAGGTTCCTGAATTTCTACAGCGCTGGCAGAACCGCGATTTGCACCAGCGCACCGCCGATGGTGCGTTTTTCTACGTGGGTGAGGGGGAGCCGATCCCGTTGATCGACGTCGTGAGTGGGCAGAGTGTTGGAACCGCCGAGAAATCAGAGCTGAAACAGCTCAGACCGAATGCAGGGGTGCGTCGGGTTCTGGGGTCGGCCTTGGTGCAGTTCCAACTCTCTGATCCCAATATCCTGCGCCGGATCGCGGCGGTGGATTCCATTGCGCGGCGCCCTCAGGCCGATCAGTTGGAGCCATTGATCGCCTCTATTCCCGATGAGCCGGACGCTGGCTTGAAGCAGCGCAAAGAGCGGTTGGCCGGTCTGCTCACCGCGCGTTTTGGAGAGACGACAGAGGCGCGCGTTACCGCGATTGAAGCGTTGTCAGGCGAGTTGTCCTTGGACGTGCAGGCGGTGATGAACCAGATCCTCGCGACTTCGGACGCGGTGGCGCCCACCTTGCCGGAGGACCGCAACATTGCGGAGGTCTACGCCGTTGGCTCTGACATGACAGAGGCCGAAGCCTATACCCGTCTCGTCGCTGCCGAGCTGGCCCGTGCGCGTGTCGCGCCCGATGCGATCCGCAATGCGCTTGCTGCCAATATCGACGGTGGGTTTGTCGGCGGCGTGCCGGTTGCGCAGCTGGGCACTGACGCCGCCCGCGCCACAGCCTACAGCGCATTGGCGGAGGCGGGCACAGTTCCGCCCTTGGTGACTGAAGACGACATCAGCATCGCCGTACAAGCCCATGTTTTCTATGCCGCTTATGCCGATCCGGACGCAGCTGTCACCGATGCCGCTGAGGCCGCCTTGGCCGAAATCACGACCCGCGTTGGCGTCAATCAGGCACTTGATCTGACGCTTGACGGGCTGTCGCTTGCGTCGATTTATTTCCTTGCGGCCATCGGTCTGGCGATCACGTTTGGCGTCATGGGCGTCATCAATATGGCCCATGGCGAATTCATCATGATGGGCGCCTATACCGGCTATGTCGTGCAGCTTTTTATCCCCGACTACACGCTTTCGATTATCGTCGCATTGCCGCTGGCCTTCGCCGTGACCTTTGGCGCCGGCGTCGCGATGGAGCGGCTGGTGATCCGCTGGCTTTACCATCGTCCACTGGAGACGTTGCTGGCCACGTTCGGTATCTCTATCGCGCTGCAACAGCTGGCCAAGAACATCTTTGGCACGCAGGCGCGACCTTTGACTTCGCCCGGTTGGTTGGATGGCGCGTGGGTGATGAACGATGTCGTTTCGATCAGCTACATCCGCATCGCGATCTTCATTCTGGCGCTGATTTTTCTGGGACTGCTGCTGTTTATCCTCAACAAGACCCGTTTGGGTCTTGAGGTCCGCGCCGTCACGCAAAATCCCGGAATGGCCGCCTCGATGGGCATTAACCCTGACCGGATCAACATGCTGACCTTCGGCCTTGGATCGGGCATTGCGGGCATCGCAGGGGTGGCGATTGGGCTTTATGCCAAGGTCACCTCCGAGATGGGCGCGGACTATATCGTTCAAAGTTTTATGACGGTTGTCGTGGGCGGCGTTGGCAATGTCTGGGGCACGCTTGCGGGCGCTTCGCTTATCGGTTTCCTTCAAAAAGGGATCGAGTGGTTCAACCCCGCCAATACGCTGGCCGCGCAGACCTATATGATCCTTTTCATCATTCTTTTCATACAGTTCCGGCCAAAGGGCATCGTCGCCCTCAAAGGCCGCGCGGCGGGGGATTAAGCGATGGAACGCTCTTTCATCATGCGCAACCCGTCGGTTCTGTGGTTCCTTCTAGCGCTCGCCGGCTTCACCTTGGGCGTCACGATCCTGTCGGAGGCATTCGGGATCGGTGGCCTTTCCACGTCCTTCATCAAGACGCTGGGCAAGACGCTGTGCCTGTGCCTGATTGCCGTCGCGATGGACGTTGTCTGGGGCTATTGCGGGATCCTGTCGCTGGGCCATTTCGCGTTCTTCGGACTGGGCGGCTATGCTATCGGCATGTGGCTGATGTACGCCCGAACCGAGGAAATCGTGGTTAACTCTCTGAACGAAGCCGCGATCCCCCCGACCGAGCAAGAGATCACCAACGCCATCGGCACGCAAATCTTTGGCGTTGTCGGATCGTCGGATTTTCCGCTGATCTGGGCCTTCTCGCACTCGCTGACATTGCAGTTGCTGATGGTCGTGCTGGTGCCGGGTCTTCTGGCGCTTGTCTTTGGCTGGCTGGCCTTCCGCAGCCGGGTCACAGGCGTCTATCTGTCGATCTTGACCCAGGCGATGACCCTTGCATTATCGCTGTATCTTTTCCAAAACGATAGCGGGTTACGCGGCAACAACGGTCTGTCTGGGCTGCAAAATATTCCCGGCCTTGATCACATCTCTCAAGCCACCTTGTCGATGTGGTTCTTTTGGGCCTCCGCTATCGCCTTGGCGCTTGGATACCTTCTGTTCGCCTACGTGGTGTCGGGCAAAATGGGCAGCGTGATCCGTGGTATCCGTGACGATGAAAGCCGGGTGAGGTTCCTAGGATACCACGTTGAAAGTTACAAACTTTTCGTCTTTACGCTCACCGCCATAATCTCTGCAATCGCCGGCGCGCTTTACTACCCTCAGGCGGGCATCATCAACCCGGCCGAAATTGCGCCCATCGCCTCGATTTATCTTGCCGTTTGGGTCGCCATCGGCGGGCGCGGGCGGCTTTACGGTGCGGTTATCGGTGCTGCGTTTGTCTCACTGCTCTCAAGCTGGTTCACGGGCGGCGGCGCGCCCTCGATCCCTCTGGGATTCTACACGATCCAATGGACCGATTGGTGGCTGGTCCTGCTTGGCGTGTCCTTCGTTGCTGTCACACTTTTCTTTCCCAAAGGCATCGGCGGGCTCTTTGATTATCTGGTCAGGAAACAGCCATGAGCACGCTTCTTGAAGTCTCGGGCGTCACTGTCAGCTTTGACGGCTTCCGCGCTATCAACAACCTGTCGTTCCAGATTGGTGAGCCGGAACTGCGCGCGGTGATCGGCCCGAATGGGGCGGGCAAGACGACATTCATGGATATCATCACCGGCAAGACGAAACCCGACGAAGGTCGCGTGATCTGGGGTGAGAAATCAGTGTCCTTGCTCGATATGTCCGAAAGCGCGATTGCGCGGGCCGGGGTCGGGCGCAAGTTTCAAAAGCCCACCGTGTTTGAGGATCAGACCGTGCGCGAAAACCTTGCGATGGCGCTGAAGAACCCGCGTGGACCGTTTGATGTGCTTTGGTACAAGAAGACCGCTCAAGGAGCTGAGAAGATTGAGGAAATCGCAGACGAAATTGGGTTGACGGATGCGCTCACCCGGTGTGCAGGCGACCTGTCTCACGGTCAAAAGCAATGGCTTGAGATCGGGATGCTGCTTGCTCAGGACCCTCGGCTTTTGCTGATTGATGAGCCTGCCGCGGGCATGACGCCTACTGAACGTGAACATACAACCGACTTGATCAAACGCGCCGCACGGACTTGTGCTGTGGTGGTGATTGAGCATGACATGGAGTTCGTCCGCAGGCTCGAGTGTAAGGTGACTGTCCTGCACGAAGGGGCCGTTCTGGCCGAAGGCTCCCTTGATCATGTCACGAAGAATAAGGACGTCATTGACGTCTATCTGGGGCGCTAGATCATGCTTAACGTCGAAAACCTCACCCTGCATTACGGGCAAAGTCAGATCCTGTATGACGTGAACCTGAGCGCGCAGGCGGGGCAGGTCACTGCCGTGATGGGCACCAATGGTGTCGGCAAAACGAGCCTGCTCAAGGCGATCTCGGGGCGGCATCCCTATCGTGGGGGTAGGATCTCGGTAGGGGGTGATGCGTTGGCCCATCCGACGGCGGTTCAAGCAGCGCGCGCCGGGATTGCCTATGTTCCGCAAGGGCGTGAGGTCTTTCCGCTGAAGACGGTGCAGGAAAATCTGCAATCGGGCTTTGCGTGCCTGCCGAAAGACGCCCACACTATTCCCGACAAGATTTTTGATCTGTTCCCCGTTCTGTCGGACATGAAGGATCGGCGGGGAGGCGACCTATCTGGTGGGCAACAACAGCAGCTTGCCATCGCCCGCGCACTCATCACCAAACCGCGCGTCTTGCTTCTGGATGAGCCGACCGAGGGTATTCAGCCCAACATCATCCAGCAGATCGGGCGGGTGATTGCGCAGCTGCGCGACGAAGGCGATATGGCCATCGTTCTGGTCGAACAGTTCTTCGATTTCGCCTATGATCTGGCCGATGAGTTCGTTGCGTTGAACCGCGGTGAAGTGGTTTTGAGTGATCCCAAATCAAAGGTCACGCGCGAGGCATTGATGGAGCGGGTCTCTATCTGATCCTTAAAAGCCGCTTATTTTGACGCCAGATACCGTCTATATCAGCGTAAAGATATATCAATGAGCCTTGTTGATTTCTCGGAAAACGGGCTGTTCGCTCTGAAAAAGATCGCCCCAGTCCTGCGGAAGGCAAACGAAGAAGTCGCGCGGTGGGTCGGCTTGGGTAAGGACGCCGTGCAGCGACGGGAGCGTGTGAGCTTTGATGAAACCCAGCGCCGCCTGCGGGAAATGGTTGAGATCATCAACAAGGTCGAGCCGCGGTTTGGCTCGTATCTGATGGCCTATGCGTGGTTCCGGTCCGAGCCGTTGCCGGGCTTTTCCGGGCGCACCACGATGCAGCTTGTCCAAGACGGACTGGCCGGTTATGTGCTGGAGTATATCGACGCCGTCGATGCAGGTATCTCTGCATAAATCTTGCGATATCAAGGGCTTCTTTACTGTGCGTTGAACCCGGTCTGGGCACCTAAACCCTTGTCTGGTGAGGGTGCGCGGCTTTACGGTAGGCGTTTCAATGCCAAAGGCCGCGCCGCTTTATATACCGCGCTTAGTCCGGAAACGGGGATTAAGGAAGCCAATCAGATGGGGCATCTGCAACCCACGACATTGGTCAGTTGCCATGCCGACATCGCGCGGGTGTTTGATGGCACGGACCCAGACGCGCTCAGCATGTTTGATCAAACCCCCGAACGCCTTGCGGCTGACGCGTGGCGCGATCAGATGCGGTTCGGTAAAGCGCCGACGCAGGCTTTCGTGGAAAGGCTTGTTTCTGAAGGAGATCGAGGGCTTTTGATGCCAAGCTATAGTCGAGGCGCAACAGTTAAGACCGCATCATGGTCCTTTGGGATTGGAAAGGCGCGTTAACCCTGATCGACGACGAAAAGCGCCTGGGTTAAAGCCGTTCTGTGATGAACGTATGCAGGCCCATCATCCGGTCCGCTTCTTCCAGAACCGCCTTGAGCAAGCCGACGTCACGGAAGCGATCCGCCATATCGCGCTTGAAGATCAATGACTTGCGTTTCAGCAACTCTCCATGCGGGTGGTCTTTGTCATATGGCGCAGGCACGCGTTTCAATGCAGCAGGGCCGAAGTGGGCATAGTCCGCGCCGGCGTCCTTGCGCTCTTGCTCCAGCCTGTTGCCCCATTTGTCGATAAACGCGCGATATCGCAGTAAAATCTCACCCTGAAAGCCGACCATGCCGGTATAGAAGGCCATCTCGCCGGGTTCGCTGGCAAAGAAAAAGACCGGTGCGAGCGCGTCTTTATCGGTTGGATCAGCGCTCACATGGAAATGCGCATTATAGGGGGTCTTGTCCTTTGAAAACCGTACATCGCGGTAGATCCGGTAGAGCTTGCCCTTATGCGGCATACCGGTCTTACGGCTTAGTTCCTCTGCAAGAAGGGAGGCGAAGAACTCCCCCGGTTTGCGGATACTCTCGACGAAATGCTCTTTGCGCGGCTCAAACCACGCCTTTTCGTTGTTTTGTTTCAGTTCGACGTAAAACGCATTGGCGTCGTCGATCATCTGGGTGAAGCCGTCGATTTGTGTCATGGAAGAAACCGTACCAGAACCCAGCCCGCCAAACCAATATGAACCAGCGTAATCATGACCGATGCGCCATGAAGTGCCTTGAAAAGCCCCTTGTTGCCACTGTCTGTCGCCTCGTTGATCTTGGGCATCAGCCACTGGCGCGCGGGCACCGTTGTCAGCGCGATGAGACCCAGGATCGCGGCTGAGAACGGGTCCCCAGAGAAGACTAAGAATGCTGTCAAAGACGCGATCACAATGACGAACAGATAGAAGTAGGGAAAGGCCTTGCGGATCGTCGGACCGGCTGTTTCCGCGGGCAGGGCTGTGAAAAGAAAGGCAGCAAATCCAAAGGAATAAAGCACCATTCCGCCAAAAAGCAGAGCAGTCATCAACAAAGCAACGGCAGTGAGCATCGGGGGACAATCCTCTTGTGTTTCTCGACCTCGTTAAGTGGGGCGAGGTCGCTAAAAGGAAAGCCCGCTGGCGGTTCCTGCGACGCTGTGGCAAGACAATGGCCGATGCCTGTGAAATTGACCTCTGTGACCGATCTTGAGACGCTTGGCTTCGATGATATCATCGACGTGCGCGCGCCATCCGAGTTCGCAGAAGATCATGTGCCCGGTGCGATCAATCTGCCTGTGCTGAGTGATGCAGAGCGGGCCGAGGTTGGCACCATTTACGTACAGCAAGACAGCTTTCTGGCCCGCAAGATCGGGGCCGCGATGGTGTCGCGCAACGCCGCCGCGCATCTGGAAGGGCCGCTGGCCGACCGTGATGGCGGTTGGCGTCCGCTTGTCTATTGCTGGCGCGGCGGACAGCGGTCAGGCTCTTTCGCGTCGATCCTAAGCCAGATTGGCTGGCGGGTAGAGCTGATTGACGGCGGCTACAAAAGCTACCGAAAGCTGGTGGTTAAAGCACTTTACGACACGCCGATTGACCTGCGCATCATCCTTTTGGACGGTGGGACCGGGACGGGCAAAACAGCACTTTTGCAGAGCTTGAAGGCGCAAGGCGCGCAGATGCTTGATCTGGAAGGTCTGGCAGAGCATCGCGGGTCGCTGTTAGGAGGCTTCGCATCCGGGCAGCCCTCTCAGAAGATGTTCGAAAGCCGCCTTGTTGCTGAAATCGAGCGGCTCGATCCGGAGAAACCCGTTTATGTTGAAGCGGAAAGCAACAAGATCGGCGATCTGTTGATCCCGCCAAGCCTTTGGGCGGTGATGCTGGGCGCACCGGCTTTTCGCATTTCCTGCTCCTTGGCCGAGCGCGCGCGGTTCACGGCGCAAAGCTATGCGGATTTGACGGTTGATCCGTCCGAATTGCGGGCGCGCCTGCACCCGCTCAAGACGTTTCACGGAGCCGAGCAGTTGGCCGCGTGGGATCAGATGATCGCAGACAAAGCCTATGAAGCCTTGGCCGCATCCCTGATCGAAGTGCATTACGACCCGCGCTACAATAAATCGGCGGCGCGGCGCGACCGGGTTGAGAGGGCGCTGGATGTGATACGTCTTGATGAAGCGGGCCTGTCAGAGACGGCGGCGCGCATCATTGCAATGGGCGACATCTTAGACCGGTAGCGGCATCAGTCACTTCCCCGATAATGGCTGCATTGAACCCTGCTTTAGTGAGCTTTTTCAGTAGAGCAGGGGCTTTTGATTGCGCGACGGCGGCTAGCATTCCACCAGCCGTTTGCGGATCGTGGAGCAACGCGGCTTTGAGGCCTGTGGCGCCTTCGATCGGGGCCAATGCCTGATTGGCTTGCAAAAGTGATGAGCCGACCCCGGATCGGCTCAACTCAGCGGCTCCTTCGAACACCGGGATCGCTTCAAGGTCGACGATGGCACCCAAGCTGGAGGCTGTGCAGATCTCTTGCAGGTGGCCTGCCAGGCCGAAACCGGTCACATCCGTCATAGCATGGGCGTCGTTGAGGATCGCGGCGGCTGGTCCCTGAGAACGGCGCATCTCTGCCAGAAGCTGTGCGACATCACGCCCGTTGGCTTTCATCTGCATCTCACCTGCCAAAAGGACGCCAGATCCGATGGCGCGCGTCAGGATCAGGGCATCACCGGGCTGCGCCCCGGCCTTGGTGATTGGGTCGGCATCGACAAGACCCGTGAGCGTGAAGCCAAGGCTCATTTCGGCGCCCATCGTGGAGTGGCCACCGACCAACGCCGCGCCCGTGTCCGTTATCACGCGGGTCGCAGCCTCCATGATCAGCGCCATGGTGCGCCGTTGCAGCGCATCGGACATATGCGGAAGAGTGACATTCATCACAGCGGCTTGTGGGGCTGCTCCCATTGCCCAGATATCGCCCATCGCATGAAGCGCCGTAATCTCGGTGAACGCTATGGGATCATTGGTGAACGCACGCAGATGATCGGTGCTGATGACCTGCGTGGCGCTGCCGGTTTGCAGGATCGCGGCGTCGTCACCAGCCCCGGTCAGGACGTCTGTACGGGTGGTTGCGGGCAGCGCCGCAAGCGTGTCTTTCAGCACATCGCCCGACACTTTCGCCCCGCAACCGCCGCAAAGAGGGGCTTGGTTGACAATTTCGGCCACACCTTGCGCGGCCCCCGTCAGGGTAGGGGCGGCCATGTCGGGAAAGCTGGTGAACTTGTCCATGAATGCACGGTCGATGCGGTCTTTCCAATGCCACAACGCCTTGCCTGAGATCGACCAGCCGCCGCGCTCTGCAATCGCCGATTTGCCGCCCAGCGAGATCAGCTTGAGATAGCGGGACTGTGGTTTGAATGGTTTGGTTGGTTTGCCTGCCAGCACGGCGCGGAAATTGTCGTGCAAGACGGGGGCCGAGCGGACGGCGAACACACCTGCCTTCGTGCGCGGCGAGGCTGTCATATGTGCGCAATCGCCAACCGCGAAAAGGTCATCATGGCCAGTAACACGCAAGTCGGCGGCGACGTTGATGAAGCCCTCCGTTTGCGGCAGATCAAGGCGGCGCACCCAGTCGTGTGGGAACGCGCCGGCTGCGCCCACGGTGAGCGTCGCGTCAAGAGTTTCTCCTGTTTCCAGAACGATGTGATCCGTGGTGACGCGACCCGCGCGGGCGTTCAAATGAACGGCGATACCAGCGGCATCAAGCGCGCGGCTTAATTGGCGCCTTGTGCGCTCACTGATCCCGCTGATCTGCGAACCGGCCTCGATAATCGAGACGGCGCAAGACGCGCCTTTTTGGCGCACTGCGTGGTTCATCGCCAGTGCCAGTTCGACACCTGCAACGCCACCGCCGATGACCGCTATCTGGGCCTTCCCGTCTGGCAAATTGGCCAGATAATCCCGCCAGCGTGCCGCAAAGATGTCAAGCGGTTTGGCCCCGACGGCATACTTTTCAAAGCCGTCAATCGCGGGCATTCGCGCGGTGATCCCAACGTCGAAAGACGCGATATCATAGGGGATCGGGGATTGGTCCTCCATCAGGATGTGCTTTGCGGCTTTGTCGATGCCGCAGGCTTTGCCAAGGACCAGCCGCGCGTTCGCATGACGGCCCAGCTTGACCAGATCAATCTCAAGATCATCGCGCCTGTAATGTCCGGCGACATGGCCCGGAAGCATGCCCGTGTAAGGCGCGGTGGGCCCCGGATTAATCACCGTGACGCGTACGCCCGGCATTGGGTCCATTCCCCACTTGCGCAACACAAGCGCATGGGCATGGCCACCACCGATCAGCACAAGATCACGGGTCAAAGGAAGGGTGTGCATCGCGCATCCAGTTCATGTTTTCCGAGGCTTAGCGTGGATTGGCACGGCCGTCCAATCGGGTTTGCGTGATTGCTCGCTCCGAGGAGGGCCCGGGGCAGGGAGGACATGTCGCCGCTACCCAGCGATCCATTGTAGACGACGGTATACAATTACGGTACGTCGCCTTCAAACACCGCACTGATTCAGACGTGAAGGGCCTCCAAAATGGCAGATATCATCTACACCAAAGTCGACGAAGCACCGCAGCTGGCCTCCGCCTCGCTGCTGCCGATCATCGAGAAATTCCTGTCAGAGGCCGGGCTGACCGTCGAGACGCGCGATATCTCTCTGGCCGGGCGCATCATTGCCGCCTTTCCCGAAACGCTGACGGATGCGCAACGCCAGTCGGATGCCTTGGCCGAGTTGGGCGAGTTGGTGAAAACGGCGGACGCCAACGTCATCAAACTGCCCAACATCTCGGCCTCCGTGCCGCAGCTTGTGGCGGCCATTCAAGAGCTTCAAGGCCAGGGCTATGCATTGCCGGATTACCTCGAAGACCCCGCGACGGACGCTGAAAAAGACGCGCGCGCGCGCTATGACGGGATCAAGGGGTCTGCCGTGAACCCGGTGCTGCGCGAAGGCAATTCCGACCGCCGCGCGCCAGCCGCCGTCAAGGCGTTCGCACAAGCCAACCCGCACCGGATGGGCAAATGGGTCAGTGACAGCAAAACCCGCGTCGCCACGATGGGAGCCAACGACTTCCGCTCGAACGAACAGTCCGTGACGCTGGGTGCAGATGCGACCCTTCGGATTGAGCATGAAGGTGCGGGCGGTGTGAAGGTCTTGAAAGACGGGCTGAAGATGCCTGCCGGGACGATTGTGGACGCGACATTCATGTCCGTGAAAGCGCTCAAGGCGTTCTATGACAAGACGATTGCTGATGTCGCGGGTGAGGGGACACTCTTTTCGCTGCATATGAAAGCGACGATGATGAAAGTCTCGGACCCGATCATCTTTGGTCATTGCGTGCGCCAATATCTGGCCCCTGTGTTCGAGAAACACGGCGATGCGTTTGAAGCCGCTGGTGTGACCCCCAATGGCGGTCTTGGCACAATGCTTGAGAAGATCGATGAGATGCCCAACGGAGCCGAGATCAAGGCCGAGATTGACGCCACACTGGCCAGTCAACCGCCGCTTTATATGGTGAATTCCGACAAGGGCATCACCAACCTGCATGTGCCGTCCGATGTGATCATCGACGCCTCCATGCCCGCGGTGATCCGCGCAGGCGGCAAAGGCTGGGGCCCGGACGGCGAAGAGGGTGACACGACCTGCGTAATCCCCGACAGCAGCTACGCGGGCGTCTATGCGGAAACGATTGACTATTTCAAAGAGACCGGTGCGCTGGATCCTGCAACCTCGGGCACGGTGCAAAATGTTGGTCTGATGGCGCAGAAGGCCGAAGAGTACGGCTCGCATCCGACCACGTTCGAGATGCCGGAAGGCGGCACCGTGCGCGTAATGGACGGCGATACGGTTCTGATGAGCCATGACGTTGAGGCGGGCGATATCTGGCGCATGGCTTCGGCCCGCAAGGCACCTATCGAGAACTGGATTGAGCTGGCGATTGAACGTCAGGCCGCCGAAAACTGCCGCGCGATCTTCTGGCTGGACGCAGACCGCGCCCATGATGCCGAGCTGATCAAGTACGTTACGCCGATGCTCGAGGCTGCAGGCGTCGCCGACAAGTTCGAGATTATGGCGCCGAAGGAAGCCACGCGCGCCTCGTGCGAAATCATCCGCACCGGAGCCACGACCATCGCGATCACCGGCAATGTGTTGCGCGACTACCTGACCGATCTGTTTCCAATCCTTGAGGTCGGCACGTCCGCCAAGATGCTGTCGGTTGTGAAACTGATGCAGGGTGGTGGTTTGTTTGAAACCGGTGCGGGCGGCTCAGCGCCCAAGCACGTTCAACAGCTGATGGAAGAAAACCATCTGCGCTGGGATTCATTGGGTGAGTTCTGCGCGCTTGGCGAAAGCCTGCGCTTTGCGGGCACGAACAAAGCGCGTGTGCTGGGCGATGCAGTCGATACCGCGACCGAAAAACTGCTCGCTGAGGGCAAGTCGCCCGGTCGCAAAGTCGGTCAAGACGACAACCGCGCCAGCCATTTTCACTTCGCGATGTACTGGGCCGAAGCCTTGGCCGCGCAAACTCAGGATGCCGAACTTGCAGCTGTATTTGAACCGATCGCTGCTGATCTGGCCGCAAAGGCTGACACGATCCTGTCCGAGCTGAAAGCAGGTGCAGGCAAGCCTGTCGATCTGGGTGGCTACTATCACGGTGATAGTGCGAAGACGGTGGCTGTGATGCGACCATCCGCGACGCTGAACGCGATTATCGGCTGATTTGAGAGTAGAACGGGCGCACTTTCTCTGGTGTGCTCGCTTGTCTATTTACTCACATAAGTCTAATTATGTTAATTAAGCAGACTTCCGGTAAGTGACGTTGACCAGTTTGGCACCGCGTTTGTGTCAGGTTGCAAGGTGATTGCGACGTTGCTGGTGCAGTCTATCACCGCTGGTGCGCCAGATTTTTAGTCCAAAGTGCAAAGGCATCCGCAATCAGGATCTTGTCCGATCCGATGACGAAGGTTGCAACACCTTTGTCGTGCCAGTAATCTATCAAGTCTTTCGCCTCGTCTTTGTCTGGTGTGAACACAGGCATCATCACAGGGACATTCGCCGCCACCGCGGTGCGCACCATGTGTTCGACCGCGTCAAAGACCTCCGGCACGCGCCAATTGCCACCAAACCCCATGGAAACCGATAAATCGAAGGGACCACACATCATGGCCGTCAACCCTCGCACAGCCACGATAGCTTCGATGTTCTCGACACCCTTTGCTGTTTCTACCAAGGCAATGGCACCGGTGCGCGCCTCTTCCGCGGTCACATAGTCTGACCAGTTACGAATAAAATGGCCGCCTGACCGGCAGCATGGACAGGCCCCGCGCAGGCCATGCGGGCCAAACCGGGTGGCAGCGACGGCGCGCGCGGCGTCCTCTGCGGTTTCAAGATTTGGGATCACAACGTGCCGGATACCCGCATCCAGCGCCTTCATAATCCGGGCTGGATCATTGTCGGCAAGGCGCACCGCACTTGCGATCCCATTGGCGTCAGCCGCACGGGCAAGCCTTTCTGCCGTTTCAATACCAAATGGGCCGTGCTGACAGTCGATGATGGTAAACCCGAAGCCATTCAGCCCGATCATATCGACCAATTCCGGTGCGGCAATTTGGGTCCATGTACCAAGGCTTGTTTCCGATGCCCCCAAGAGCGCCTTGAGATCCCGGGTCATGTGGATAGCCCCAGGATCGCCTTGCACTTGATTTCAACCAGGATGCCCGGCATCGAAAAGCCACGCACGGCAAAGCCGGTCCATGTGGGGTAGAGGTTGGTGAAAAAGCGGTCCTTGACCGCCATGAAGGTCTTCAGATCACCCATATCGGACGCGAACCAGCTTTCCAGTTCGACCACATCGTCCCATCCCGCACCTGCCGCGCTTAGAACCTTACCCATATTTTCAAAGGCTTGCGTATATTGCGCCTCTACCCCTTCGACAACATTCAGATCCGCGTCCCGACCGACCTGGCCCGAACAATAAAGCGTGTCACCAACCAGAATACCGGGGGCGTAGTGATAGGTGTCATGGATGTTCTCCATCCCGTCGGGGATGATCACACGGCGTGTGGGCATTGGTTAACTCCTGTAACAGACGGCCTCGATGGCGGTGGCGATATCCCGGGCGTCGGGCATGTACTCTCGTTCCAATCGGTCGTTGTAGGGCACTGGCATCTCAGGCGCGCCCACCCGGGCGACGGGCGCATCCAGCCAGTCAAAGGCGGCGTCCATGATGCTGGTGGCGATTTCCCCACCAAAGCCACCAAAGAGCGGGGCCTCGTGCACGACGACGGCACGGTTTGTTTTGCGCACCGAGGTCAAGATAGTCTCCATGTCGAGCGGCTTGATGGTGCGGGGGTCGATGACCTCGACGCTGATGCCTTTCTTGTCCAACCGCTCGGCGGCCTGCTGGGCGCGTTCCACCATGGCGAGCGTCGCGATCACGGTGCAGTCACGACCTGGCCGCACGATACGCGCCGCGCCGGGGGCAATCTCGTAGGGGTGTTTGGGGACCGGCGTCTCTGCCCCGAGATAGAGCAGTTTGTGTTCCAGAAAGACCACAGGATTGTCAGACCTGATCGCCGCAGCCATCAACCCTTTGGCATCATAGGCAGAGGCAGGTGCATAGACTTCCAGCCCCGGAACATTGGCAAAGAACATCTCGAGCGATTGCGTATGCTGTGCGGCCAGCCGGATGCCCGCGCCTTGGGGACCACGAAAGACGATGGGCACGCGGGCCTTACCGCCCAGCATAAACCGCGTCTTGGCGGCCTGATTGACAATCGCGTCCATCATCAAGGTGACAAAATCGAAGAGCTGGATTTCGATGATCGGCCGCAAGCCGCATAGTGCCGCACCGACACCGCAATTTGCCAGAACGCCTTCGGCAATGGGCATGTCGCGCACCCGCTCTGGCCCGAACGCCTCGAAAAGGCCGACGCTTGTGCCGAAGATGCCACCCACGGGGCCGACGTCCTCGCCCATCAGGATGACTGTTTCATCGCGCGCCATTTCCTGATGAAAGGCCTCGTTGATCGCCATCTTGTAGGTCAGCGCGCGGGTGCCTGCCGGGGGCTCTGCCGGACGGGTGATCAAAGGCGGCACCTTGACCATATTAAGGGCGTTCGCCAGATCGGGCTCTGCACGGCGTGACGCCCAATCAATCGCGTCCTCGATGGCGGTAGTCACGCGCGCTTGCAGCGCGTCCAGATCGCTTTCGTCGTGCTCTGCGGTCGCAAGCACAAGCGCGCGCTGCCGGGCAATCGGATCGCGCGCGCGCCAGCCGGCTTCTTCGTCTGTCGTGCGGTAATCTGCGAGGTTGGCGCGCATCGAATGGTCGTCCCAGCGATAGGTCATCGCTTCGATAAGGGTTGGTCCCTCCCCCGCGCGGGCGCGCAGAACTGCCTTCTCCATGGCATCAAAGACGGCCACGGGTGCGTTTCCGTCAATCACCGAACCAGGGATGCCATAAGCGTCGCCGCGCGCGGCAATCCCTCGGCCTGCGATGACACTTTCCGTGGCGGTGGTCAGGCCATACTGATTGTTTTCGCAAAAGAAAATCAGCGGCAACTTCCAGAGGGCCGACAGGTTCATCGCCTCGTGGAAAATCCCCTCGTTCGAGGCACCGTCACCAAAGAACGCCACACCCACAGACTCGTCGCCCCGCAGCTTGGCCGCCAACGCAGCCCCGGTGCCCAGACCCATGCCCGCGCCCACGATGCCGTTTGCGCCCAGTATGTTCAGATCAAAGTCCGCGATGTGCATCGAGCCACCGATGCCGCCACAATAACCGTCTGCCTTGCCCATCAACTCGGCAAACATGCGTCCGAGATCAGCGCCTTTGGCAATGGTGTGTCCATGACCCCGATGGTGGGTCAGAAGGAAATCGCGCGGCTCAAGCGCGTGACAGGCTCCGACGGCAATCGCTTCCTGTCCGACTGACGAATGTGCTGTGCCCTTGATAACCCCTTTCAGAAACAGCTCCTTGGCGCGTGTCTCGAACTGTCGGATCAGCATCATCCGCTCAAGCAGCGCCAGATGGTCCTTTACGCTTAGCCGGTTGGTCCGGGGTTGCGGGAGCGTATCAAGGATCGAAGCATCAGCCATGGCGGATTATCCGTAAACCAGTTCAGGCAGCCAGAGCGACAGACCCGGCCAGAGAATGACGATGATCAAAGCGATGATCTGTATGCCGATAAAGGGCCACTGTGCGGCAAAAATATCCTGCAAACGTATCTCTGGTGGCGCAGCCCCCTTGAGGTAGAAACAGGCAGGTCCAAAGGGTGGCGTCAGATAGGCAATCTGCATCGACAGATTGAAGACGATGCCGAACCAGATCGGATCATAGCCAAGCGACGTCAGGACGGGCAGAAACACCGGCATTGTCAGAAACAGGATGCCGATCCAGTCGATGAAAAAGCCCAGCAGAACAAACACGCCGATCATGACAGAAAGGATCACGGCAGGTTCATCCGAGATACCGCCCAGCGTGGTGCGCGCAAAGTCGATGCCGCCCATCAGGTTATAGACCCCGATCAGCGCGTTGGTGCCAAACACCAGCCAAAAGACCATGCCGCAGGTGCGCAGGGCCTGCACCAGCACATCGCGGAGCATCTCAAAGCTGAACCGGCCTCGGACCCAAGCCGCGACAGCCGCGCCAAAAGCCCCCAACGCGGCACTTTCGGTGATCGACGCAAAGCCTGCGTAAATTGAGACAAGCACGCCCCCCGCCACGAGCATCGGCAGGGCGACGCCTCCAAACAGCTTCAGTTTCTCGGGCAGCGGCATGTCACGCTCTTGTGCGCTGAGAGGCGGACCCATCGCCGGGTTCAGCCCACAGCGGATCAGGATGTAGGCGATATAGAAGGAGGCCAGCATCAGCCCCGGCATCAATGTCGCCAGGAACAGATGGGAAATGCTGACCTCGGCCGTCAACCCGTAGAAGATCAGGATGATCGACGGCGGGATCATGGTGCCCAGACTGCCGCCCGCGGTGATCGTGCCGATCGCGAGTTTTTTGTCGTAGCCCAGCTTGAGCATCTGCGGCAAAGCAATCAGACCCAGCAAGACGATCTCGCCGCCGATGACGCCGGTTGTGGCCCCAAGCAAAACCGCAACAAAGGTGGTTACGACGCCGATCCCCCCGCGCAAGCCACCGGCCCAGACATGGAACGCACGGTATAAATCACCCGCAACGCCGGATTTTTCCATGATCGAGGCCATGATGACGAACATCGGCACCGCGATCAGTGCGAAGCTATCCAGAAATTCGACCGTGCGGCTTCCGACGACGAACAGAGCGTTCCAGCCAAACTGCGTGATCGTCAGAACAACCGCGATTGATCCCGACACAAAGGCCAACGGCACGCCCAGCATCAGCATCAGGCCCATCGCGCCGATTATCAGCAAAGTCAGCGTGCCGATATCCATCACGGTTTCCGTTTCGAAACCATGCGCTGCAAAACAAGCAGCAGAAACAACGCACAACCCACGAACAGCAACGCGTTGAGGTAGGCGGGAAGCGGAGAGTTGAGCGTACTGCCCGACCGTTCAGGATCCCATTCGCCAGAGATCGAAAACCGCCACAGCGCCTTTTCCGCCATCCGCCACGACGCATAGCACAGCCCGACAAGATAGATCGCACCCGCAGTAAGGCTGAGCGCATTGGAAAACCGTGCCAGTCGCGGTCGTGTCTCTACAAGGAACGAGATGCGCATGTGGGTGCCTTCGGCCATGCAGAACGCACCGCCGAAGACAAAGCCGAACGCGGCCAGAAGAACCGACGTTTCATGCGCCCATGTCGTTGGGGCGTTGAACCCGTAGCGGGCCACCACCTCGTACACCATGATCAGAATAATCGCGGCAAAGCACCAGGCTGTGAGGCGGCCAAGGGTCAGCGCAAAGCGGTCAAGTATAGTCATTGCGGGCTCCGATAGGGACCAGCCCAAAGGCCGGCCCCCATGCCGGGGAGGTTCAATTCAAATCAATGCTGGCCATGAACGCCTTGTGGCTGTCGACAATGGCCTGAGCATCCGAAGACTTTGCTCCCCAATCCGCCCAAACCTCGTTTGTCATGGCGCGGAACGTTGAGGCGTCGTCGTCCTCGAAGGCGATAAAGGTGACACCCAGTTCATCCTTGGCCTTGGCCTGGGCGGCGGCATCTTCTTCGGTCAGCGTGGTCTGAAGCTCTGCGGACATTGCATTGCAGGCATCCACGAACTTCTGCTGGTTCTCAGCCGACAGCGCATTCCACTTGTCCATGGAAACCGACATCTCGGTCACGGCCATCGAATGTCGGGCCAGCACGGAATACTTTGCCTGATTGTGCATGCCCAATGCGACGTTCAGCGCCACATTCGCAAGATCGGTCGCATCCAACACACCCGTTTCCATCGCGGTGACGCTTTCGCCGACACCCATCGTGACCAGCGAGGCCCCTGCCCGGCTTAGCAGATCGGACGCCAGTCCGCCCGGCGCCCGCATCTTGATCCCGTCAAGATCCGCAACCGAACTGATTTCGACCTTTGACGGGATCTGCTCTGATGGCCAGTGGATTGGGCAGACCAGGTGCAGATCGTATTTTGCATAAAGAGCGCGCGCCAATTCAAGCCCGCCACCTTCAGTAAACCAGCGGTCCCGCGTGGCGCTGTCGGGATAAGCGGCGAGGGTGTCGCCCAGAACACCAAGCGCGGCATCCTTGCCGGCAAAGTAGCTGGGTGCTGTGTATTGACCGTCAAGCAACCCGTTCTGGATGGCATCAATCGTATCGCTTGCGCCCACGACGGACCCGCCGGGCAACACTGTGATCGCAACGTCGCCATCGGTGTCTTCCTTCAGCTGCGCCGCCATCGCCTCGAAAGCCTTGGTGGTCGACGCATTTGCGCCAAGAAACGTCTGCATCTTCAGCTCGGCAGCACTGGCCGCGTTTGACAAGACAATCGCGCTGACCGCTGCCATGAGTTCGAACTTCATTTTCATTGTCTTTCCTCCCATTGAATTGTACTGCGGCTTAGGCCGCTATTTTCAGTGTTGGCATCTGAAGTATCTCGCGGGTCTCGGCGACGCTTGCGGGCTCGCGGCCCAAATGACGGGCCTGCGCGACGACCTTGTCGATCACCTCGGCGTTGGTCATATGCCGCGCGCCGTCCCTGTAGGCGTAGTCGCCAAGCCCGATTGATATGTGACCGCCCTGCCGTATGATGTTCTCGGTCAGTTGAAAAAGATCACCCTTGTAATTCACCACCGTCCAGACAGCCTGGAAGTCTTTCGGCAGAAACGCCGTATGCGCATCCAGCCCGGCTTGCGTGCCGGGGTGGCCTGCAAAGATGATCTCGTCGGTCATGCAGAAACAGACGTAGGCGGGCCCTTGCAGCACGCCCATTTTCAGGAATTGTTCGACCTGCCGGGTGAAGCTGACGTTCCAGCTGACAAGATAGGGTTTCAGACCAAAATGCGTGATCCGCTCGGCGAAATACATCAGCGTCGCGGTCGAATTCTTGTAGATCAGATCGGTCGTGTCATAGCTGCCGGTCTTTGGGTTCCACCAGTCGACATTGACGCTGCCGCAATCCATCGGCGCAAAGTCCGGTGCGGTTTCTGCCGATTGCATCATCGCTTCGACTGCGGCGAACCGGTCCCGGGCGTCCGCGTCATGGGCGACATAGCCCAGCGTGGGATGGATCAGAATACCCGATTGCGCGCGGATACCGGCGTTGGTTTCGAGATAGAATTTCGGGGCGTGATTAGGCGCGCCGTCTTCCTTGCGGCCATGGTAATGAAAGACAGACGCCCCCGCATCGTAGCAGGTCCTCGCATCGGCGATAATCTCACTTGGAAGAAAGGGCACATGCGGATTGTCACGGCGTGTTGCAAGCTCGTTCACACGCGCTTCGATGATGATTTTCTCCACGTTCGTCTCCTCCCGAACGCGCCGATTTTCGGCTGCGATTGCACCATGCATAGAGCAGAATCACGTATCTGAACAAGAAAAGTTATATATCTATTGCTAATACTTCCGTAGATATATATCTTTAGGAATATGTCTGATATAATCCAATCGACCGCCCATGATGTGACCACTCTGCTAAGTGGTGTGTTCCCCGGGCATACGATGCAACGCTTGCGGACATCTGACGGCAGGTATCGTTACACCTATGTCAGCGATGACGTAAAAGCGGCTTTCGGGCTGGATGCAGCTGTGTTGATGGCCGAGGATTCAGTCGATCACGCATGGATTCACAGCGAGGATCGAGAGCGCTTTGTCGCCGCGCTGGAACGATCCGCCGCTCAGCTGTCTACGTTGGACGAAGAGGTGCGGGTGACCCTTCCGGGCGGTGGCTACAAATGGGTGCGCTCACTTGGACAACCCCGCCGCTTGCCGGACGGAACGGTTGTGTGGGACGGCGTCGCCCTTGACGTGACAGACCGACGGGAGGCGCTGCAGGCGCTTGAACGGGCTTTGCAAGATGCAAAGCGCAATGAGGTTCTCGAAAGCCGCTATGCCGCCATCGCAGCGCAAGACATGTCAGCACCGCTGAATGCCCTTGGCGCGGCCATCGAACAGTTGATCGCCACCGAGCAAAAGAAGCCCCCCGGGTTATCTGCCGAAGCCGCCGAAGTCAGGCGCTGCTTTGAGAGCTTCACCAACGCCCTTTCCGCCGCACGCGCGATGGTCGAGGCGAGCCCGGCACAGCAGGAACGTGAAAATAGCACGCGCGCCGCTGCCCGCAAAGCACTGACCACGCGCCAGCTTGAGATCATGCAGATGGTTCACGCCGGTGCGTCGAACTCTGACATAGCAAAGGCGCACGCGATCACTGTCGGGACGGTAAAGTTGCATATTTCGGCTATTCTCAAACGTATAAACGCGCGCAATCGAACAGAGGCCTCACGCCTCTGTTTTGGATAAGAAAAGACATCGCAAGGCCTCAACGGCGTGGATTTCAATCGCATGCGCGCTTTTTAAGATCCGGTCAAGCTGTCCAGCAGCATCTGAACCGGGCGCGAAAGCGCGTCCGGCGTGCGCACGGCGATCAGCAGGTCACGCTTGGCCCACGGCTCGCTCAGCGGCACCATGCTCAACTCACCATCGCGCACATAAGGCTCCACCGCGCCGTAAGGCAGAATCGCGATGCCCAGCCGGGCCTGCACCATCCGGCGCACCCCATCAAAGCTTTGCACCGACACGCGCGTCTTGATGCGCGCCCCCAACGCGCGGGCCGTCTCGCGCACATGGGTCTGGATCGAACTGATGTCTTGCAGACCCACAAAATCCTCCTCCAGCAGGTCTTTCAAGGCGACGTTGTCTTGCCCCACCAGCCAGTGACCGGGCGGCGTGGCAACGACCAGCGTGTCGCGCCTGTATGGCAGCTTCGTCACACCTTTGGGCCGTGTTAGACTCGAAAATATCCCCAGATCGCACTGCCCGCCCCGCAAGGCGGCAAGGATCTCTCCACTGGTTTGCTCGGCCAGTTCCAGTTGCAGATCAGGATGCAATCTGACGAATTCCGCCAGATCCTCGGGCAAAAACTGCGTGATGGCGGAACTGTTCGCGGCGATGCGGATCGTGCCGCTTTTGCCGTCCGCATAGCGAATCATGTCGGCGTCCATCTTTTCGATCATCGTGTCGAGCCCGCGCGCATGGCTCAGCAAATCCTGCCCCGCCGCAGTCAGCTCGACCCCGCGCCGCTTGCGGTAAAACAGCGGCGTTCCGATCTGCGCTTCAAGGTCAGAAATGCGCTTACTGACAGCCGAGGCGACCATGTTATGCCGCGTCGCCGCACCCGCGATGGACCCGGTCTGGGCAACTGTCTGAAACAGCTGCAACGTCACCAGATCATGGCGCATCGGCAGCCCGTTTGCGGTCGCGCAGCGCCAGCCAGACCGACAACGCAAGGAACGCAGCGGTCGCAATGTAAAGCACGACGGAAATCCAGCTGGCCACCAGCACACCGTAATCGCCGCCCGAAATCGACAATGCGCGGCGCAGATTATTCTCCATATCCGCGCCCAGCAGCAGACCCAGAACCAGCGGCACCAGCGTGATATCGAGCTTGCGCAACACGTATCCCAGCACCCCGAACCCGATCATAATATACAGATCAAAGGTCGAGTTGCTGATCGAATAAACCCCGATGAAACTGATCGCCACGACCAGCGGCATCAGCGCCCATGTGGGCACCGCCATCAACCGGGTAAACAGACCAATCAGCGGCAGGTTCAGCACCAGCAGCATAACGTTCGCCATATAAAGCGACGCGACCAGCCCCCAGACCAGATCGGGCTGACGCTCAAACAAAAGCGGCCCCGGCTGGACGTTCAGCGAGATGAGCATCGCCAGCATTACCGCCGTGGTGCCGGAACCGGGCACGCCCAGCGACAGCATCGGGATCAACGCCCCGGCAGAGGCCGAGTTATTCCCCGCTTCAGGGGCCGCGACGCCCTTCGGGTCGCCCTTGCCGAACGTGCCGTTCTTGTTGCTGACTTGTTTCTCAATCGAATAACTCATCACCGCGCCAAGCGACGCCCCTGCCCCCGGCAAAACCCCCGCGACAAACCCCACGACAGAGCCGCGCACCGTGGCCCAGGCCGTACCGAAGACGACCTTCAAATCGGGGATCCATGTGTCCAGTTTGATGGCGGAGTCCCGGTCCTTGATGGTTTTTTCCAACAGGAACATCAGCTCGGAAATCGCGAACAATCCGACCAGCGCGACGATGGGGTCGATCCCGTCATAAAGGTGAAACGACCCGCCGGTGTAACGCGGAATGCCCGTCGCCGGGTCCAGCCCGATGGTCGCAATCATCAACCCGATCAGTGCCGAGAGCAGCGTTTTGCGGGGGTCTACGCCCGCCAACCCGCCGATGGTCGCGAACGCCATGACGTAAAGTGCGAAGTAGTCGGCGGGGCCAAAATAGATCGCGGCGCGGGCCAAAAGCGGTGCGAATAGCGTCAGGCCCACGATTGCGACGGTTGCGCCGACAAAAGACGCCACACCCGAGATTGCCAACGCATTCGCCGCCTGCCCCTGTTGCGCCATCGGGTAGCCGTCCAGCGTGGTCATCACGGCAGGCTCGTCTCCGGGGATGTTGAGCAGGATCGAACTGATCCGCCCACCATACATGCAGCCGAAATAGACCGCGCTTAGCAGGATCAGCGACGCGGTGGCGTCAAACCCAAACGCGAAGGTCAGCGGGATCAGGATCGCCACGCCGTTTACCGGCCCCAACCCCGGCATCGCGCCGATCAACGTGCCTGCGAAACAGCCAAACAGCAGCAAGGTCAGGTGCAGCGGTTGCACGGCGACCGAAAAGCCAAGGCCGAGGGACGAGAGAATTTCCATAGCGTGTCAGCCGCCGAACAAAGTGCCAAGAAAGTCGATGGGCAAGCCCAGAAGCTGGTCAAAGAGAACCCAGAGCGAAAGTGAGCCTATGATGCCGATCAGGCTCGATTTCAGCGGGGGTCCGTCCAGCACCATCGCGACTGCGGCGATCACCGCAGCGGTCGCCAGCGGAAAGCCCAACGGCTCAAGCAGCAGCGCGTAAGCGATCAGCGCGGCCAAGGCCATCGCTTGCCGTAGCAAACGCGGCCCGGACGGCCAGCTGACCGATCCGCCCGGAAACACCACAAGCGACAGCGCAAGCGCCATCGCCGGGATGCCCACCATCACTGGGAACACGGACGGCCCCAGAACATCACCGAACGAGGCGGTGTAGTCCTGCGCCGTCCATGCATAAAGCGCCGCGACCAGAAAGATCGCGACGCCTGCAAGTCTTATGCTCATTCAATGATGCCGATATCGCGGGAAATGCCGGCCATCACCTGCTCTTGCTCGCGCACATAGGTTTCAAAGTCGGCACCCCCGATCCAGATCGGGACAAGGCCAAACTCCACCGCGGCGGTCTGCCATTCGTCCGAGTTATAGAGCGTCTCAAGCTTTTCGACCCACGCGTTATACGCCTCGTCCGAGACGTTGCCGCCGGTGTAAAGCCCGCGCCAGTTATAGCCCGTTACGTCGATGCCCTGGCTGATCGCCGTCGGGATCTCAGGAAAGGCCGGGATCGGGTCGGTCGAAAGGGCTGCCAAGATACGGATGTCACCGGATTCCACAAAACCCGCGATCTCGCCCAGATCGGTCGACACCACATCAAGCTGGCCGCCCATCATCTGTGTGACCGCATCGGTGCCGCCGTCAAACTGCACCCAACGCAGGGCGGTCAGGTCTTCCAGACCGGCCTCGCGTGCAACCATCAGCAGGCGGATATGGTCCCAGCCCCCTGCCCCGGACGATCCGGCCGTCACGACCGATGATGCGTCTGCTATCATCGCCTCGTTCAGCTGCGCCAGCGTCTCATATTCGCTATCAGCGGCCACGGCGATCACGCCCACATCCGCGCCCAGCATCCCAAGATAGCGCATCGTGTCGATGCCCGACGGATACCGCCCTTGCGCGATCTGCGTGACCCCCACAGTCGAGGTCGCCACGATCAGGCCCGGATCGTCCGAGCGTTCCGCGTCGACCATTGCGTAGGTCACAGCGCCCACGCCGCCGGGCATGTTGGTGATCTGCACATTGCCGTCCACAAGGTCCAGCTCGCTTAGAATGCGCCCGATGGTGCGGCAGGTGAAATCCCAGCCGCCACCGGGGTTGGACGGCGCGATGCACTCGTCCGCCATGGCCATCTGAGGCGCTGCCGACAGCGACAGCATGGTCACCGTGGTGACAGCGGCCAGCTTGGCCGTAATGAATGATTGAACTCCCATAGGTCCGAACTCCTCCCGTTACGTAAACCCACGCCAGTTAAGCGGCGCTTTTTTCGGAATTCAAGCGTGGGCTGCTTTGTCGCGAGACGTGACATCGCGAAATATGATGGCAAAGCCGTAGAATATGACGCCTTATTCGTTGGGTTGGAGAGCGTCTTTGATTTGGCCGAATACGTTCTTTATAAAACAATTCCAATACTTTACAGAAATCTCCCTAAAAAACCTCTCAAATGCTGTGCAAGTCAAGTCAGGCAGGCTTTGAAATCCAAAGCCCCCCTGCCCTCTTTTTTCCAATCTGCCGCAATCTGCTTTGCCGGGCTGGCATTCTGCGGACAAACAGGCGATTTTGCGCCCGAACGCGACCATCTGAATGAGGCTTTTCATGACCCAGACGCCCCGCCCCGTGCCCGAAGGCAGTGCCATCACCGTCTGTGAGGTTGGCCCCCGCGATGGCTTTCAGAACATCAAGACCTTCATCCCCACCGCCCGCAAGATCGACATCGTAAACGCGATGTTTGCCGCGGGCGTGCGCCATATTCAGATCACCTCTTTCGTCAGCCCCCGCGCGGTGCCGCAACTTGCTGACGCGGCCGAGGTGATCGCCGGTGTCGACCGCCCCAAAGATGCGGTGCTGGCCGCCCTCATCCCCAACCTCAAAGGGGCTGAGCGCGCCGCCGCGGCGCGTGTCGATGCGGTGCACACGGTCGTATCGGTGTCCGAGACGCATAACCTCAAGAACGTGAACCGCTCCGTCGATCAGTCGCTGTCCGAATTTGACGCTGTTGCCGCCCTGATGCACCGCGAGGGCATCGCCGTGGAGGGCGGTATGGCCACCGCCTTTGGCTGCCCGTTCGAGGGCATCGTGCCCCCCGAAAACGTCGCCCGCATCGCAAGGTATTATCACGAGCTGGGGGCGGCCGGCGTCAGCCTTGGCGACACCACCGGCATGGCCACGCCTGCCACCGTCAAAGCCGCGATCCAGGCGATCCGCGCCGAGGTGCCGGAGATGGAGATCACCCTCCATTTCCACAACACCCGCGGCGTCGGGCTGGCCTGCGTGATGACCGGCCTGACCCAAGGCGTCACCCACTATGACGCCTCCATCGGCGGTCTTGGCGGCTGCCCCTTCGCCGCTGGCGCCACCGGCAATATCTGCACCGAAGACCTGGTCTATCTGCTGCAGGAAAGCGGCTATGAGACCGGCATTGACCTTGAGGGCATCACCGCCGCCGCCCGCCTCACGCAAGAGACGTTGGGCCAGACCTTGCCCGGCCAGATCCTCAAGGCCGGCCCGCGCCTGCGCCGCTATGATCCGCAACTCACCGTGACGGCCCAAGGATGAGCGCACCGCTTCCGCTTGAGGGCGTGCGCGTCGTCGATCTGACGCGCATCCTGTCAGGTCCGTTCTGCGCGATGCTGCTGGGCGATCTGGGCGCTGACGTGGTTAAAATCGAGCCGCCCAAAACCGGTGATCCGGTGCGCGGGCAAGGTGAACATGTGAACGGGTTTTCGTGGTATTTTGCCGGATTCAACCGCAACAAACGCTCCCTGACGCTTGATCTGCGGTCCGAGGCGGGCAAAGCCGTGCTGGAACGGCTGTTGCAAAACGCCGATCTGATGACGGAAAACTACCGCCCCGGTGTGCTCGACAAGATGGGCCTGACGAAAGAACGTCTGGCCGAGATTAACCCTGATCTCATCGTGGTCAGCGTCAACGGCTACGGCTCCACCGGCCCTTATGCCGACCGCCCCGCCTTCGATTTCATCACGCAGGCCATGTCTGGTTTTATGTCCACCAACGGCTCGCCGGAGACCGGCCCGATGCGCGCGGGCGCCCCGATCACCGACCTTGTGGCGGGCCTTTTTGCCGCCCTCGCCGCCGTCTCCGCCCTGCGCGGGCGGGAGGCCGGTGGCCCCGCGCAACATGTCGAAGCCTCCATGATGATGTCGATGCTCGCGATGAGCGCGTATCTGTCGTCCGGCG
>ERZ1740067.402-NODE-402-length-35060-cov-7.351664_pt1 | contig 35060 bp, 24 predicted proteins | sample MGYA00581736_ERZ1740067 | MGnify/ENA primary metagenome ERZ1740067 (study PRJEB43018, sample SAMN04849236) | marine metagenome | isolation source: floating plastic debris | place: Pacific Ocean | collected 2008-08-27 | study: EMG produced TPA metagenomics assembly... | reverse complement strand
ATCTCGAACAAACCAGCCAAGTGGTGGTTTAGACGAGATTCAGCATTCTTGAACCAAGACAAGCTAGGACGGAACTTAGGCTGAAGGTGTAGCCAACCTGCAAACAACATCAATGCTGCGAAGATCAGCAGACCAACTGAGCCTGCATATAGGTCGCCGTTCGTGCGCATACCGATGGTGTACCACCAGTGATACACACCTGAGTAGGCAATATTCACAGGAGTGCTAGCACCTGCCTGAGAAAACGCATCTACTGCGGACTGACCGAAGTGAGGGTCCCAGATCGCATGAGCGATGGGTTTCACATTAAGTGGATCAGAGATCCATTGTGGAAAATTGCCTTGCCAAGCGACATGGAACAAATTGCCAGACGTCCACAAGAAAATGATTGCCAAGTGACCGAAGTGAGAAGCAAAGATCTTTTGGTAAAGATTCTCTTCCGTCATCCCGTCATGGGTCTCAAAATCATGGGCCGTGGCGATTCCGTACCAGATCCGACGTGTGGTTGGATCTTGCGCAAGGTCTTGGCTAAATTTTGGAAATTTAGTTGCCATAGTTTTTTATGTTTCCTCCGCGCTCCTCAACCTAGTGACAATATTCGAGCATGGAAGAACGCCCAAGTAGTGGCAATTCCTCCCAGGAGGTAGTGGGCAACACCCACTGCCCGACCTTGCGTAATGCTCAGTGCGCGAGGCTGAATAGCAGGAGCTACTTTCAGCTTGTTGTGAGCCCAAACAATAGACTCAATCAACTCTTGCCAGTAACCACGACCACTAAACAAGAACATCAGACTAAACGCCCAAATAAAGTGAGCACCAAGGAACATCAAACCGTAAGCCGACAGTGCCGAACCATAGGAGTTGATAACCTGTGTTGCTTGCGCCCACAAGAAGTCACGTAGCCAGCCGTTAATGGTGGTCGCACTCGCCGCAAAGTTACCGGCGGTGATATGAGAAACCGTACCGTTATCAGAAACGGTGCCCCAAACATCCGACTGCATCTTCCAACTAAAGTGGAAAATCACAATCGAGATCGAGTTGTACATCCAGAACAAGCCCAAGAAAACGTGATCCCAAGCCGATACTTGGCAAGTGCCGCCACGACCGGGGCCGTCGCAAGGGAAGCGGAAGCCCAACTCACTCTTATCAGGGATAAGACGAGAATTACGGGAATACAGCACACCCTTAAGCAAGATGAGCACGGTCACGTGAATCGTGAACGCATGAATGTGATGAACCATAAAGTCAGCAGTGCCGAGGGTAATCGGCATCATGGCTACTTTGCCGCCAACGGCTACGACGTCGCCGCCGAATGCATAGCTAGCAGGCGCTAGCGCGCCGGGTGCGGTACCAGCAGCTGAGGTTGCAGCGGTGTGCAAGCCCTGAATCCACTGAGCAAAGATAGGCTGAAGCTGAATCGCCGTATCCGAGAACATGTCCTGCGGACGGCCTAGCGCTTGCATGGTGTCGTTGTGAATGTAGAGACCGAAGCTATGGAAGCCAAGGAAAATACATACCCAATTGAGGTGAGAAATGATAGCGTCGCGAACTCTCAATACGCGGTCAAGCACGTTGTTAACATGCTTAGCGGGATCGTAGTCACGAATAAGTGCGATCGCACCGTGAGCACTAGCACCGACAATCAAGAATCCACCAATCCACATGTGGTGAGTAAACAGCCCTAGCTGCGTCATGTAGTCAGTAGCGATGTACGGATAGGGAGGCATCGCATACATATGCTGAGCCACAATAATTGTGACCGAGCCACCCAAAGCCAGGTTAATCGCCAACTGGGCATGCCAAGACTGAGTCAAGAACTCATACATACCGACATGGCCTTCGCCACCAAACAGGAGGGGATCGCCTTTCTGACCATCCAAAATTTCCTTAAGGCTGTGACCAATACCCCAGTTAGTGCGGTACATATGGCCAGCGACCAAGAACATCACAGCAATTGCCAAGTGATGATGCGCCTGGTCAGACAACCACAAGCCGCCCGTCACTGGATTCAGACCACCTTTAAAGGTAAGAAAATCCGAGTAAGCAGCCCAGTTCAGCGTGAAGAAGGGCTTCAGCCCCTGCGCAAAACTAGGATAGAGTTCTGCCATGAAAGCCTTGTCGAACAAGAATTCATGGGGAAGCGGAATGTCCTGGGGCGCAACGCCTGAGTCCAACAGCTTGTTAATAGGAGCGGCTACGTGAATCTGGTGACCCGCCCAAGACAGGGAGCCTAGACCAAACAGACCAGCCAGGTGATGGTTCAGCATAGATTCCACATTCTGGAACCACTCCAATTTAGGAGCAGCCTTGTGGTAATGGAACCACCCAGCAAACAGCATCAAACCAGCCATTACCAAACCACCAATGGCAGTGCAATAAAGCTGGTAAGAATTAGTTATACCGGCACCACGCCACATCTGGAACAGACCAGAAGTAATCTGAATGCCATGGAAGCCACCACCAACATCAGCATTCAGAATCTCTTGGCCAACGATAGGCCAAACAACCTGAGCACTGGGCTTAATGGCTGTCGGATTCGACATCCAAGCTTCGTAATTAGAAAAACGAGCGCCATGGAAATACATGCCACTCAACCAGATGAACACTACGGCCAAGTGGCCAAAGTGCGCGCTAAAAATTTTGCGAGATATATCTTCTAAGTCACTGGTATGACTGTCGAAGTCGTGAGCGTCAGCGTGAAGGTTCCAAATCCAAGTGGTAGTTTTGGGTCCCCTAGCCAAAGTCCGATCAAAATGACCTGGCTTCGCCCACTTCTCAAAAGAAGTAGGGGTAGGGTTCTTATCAACCACAACCTTGGCTTTGGTGGCCTCCCGCTCGCGCGGGGTAGTTGTCATGGAGACTCTCCTCTCTAGACAGAGAAAGAACTTGAACTCTTACATGTGAGTAATTTAACGAATGCCACACTAAAATGCCATGCAAGCAGCTCGCTCATATTTCACACAAACAGAGCAATGTTCAAACGTATTATAGTCGCTCTTTCGGCCCCATATAACGAGCAGTTAACAATAGTTCAACCAGCGAAAACCTGACCCCACAAGGTTTGGGAGCATCGGACATACAGCGCCACGGGAGCGCAAGCACCTGGGTTTAACAAATTGAAACATTTTGTCGCATCCACCCTTTTCAATACATTTTTCAGGCGTATTTCAATAGACAAATAGAATTTTTATTAGCTTTTTCATAGACCAAACCAACAATATTTTTAAGTTAAATGTCATTTTAATAACTTTTATTTCTTAAGATGGTATTTGCGGAACTTTTGAGAACCCACAGAAACTGGCGAGTCTTAATTCGTCTGGCTCTAAATTCGCACAGGATTTGCGCACATATCTTTAACATCAATCGCTCTGGTACAGACGTCCAATATGATCAAAAGATAACTTTTCATCTTGTTTCGGCATGGGGATCCCATCAGCGTTGAGAAAGGCACTCTCGAATAAGTTACTGACTCAGCAAAACTGGCGAAAGCGGCTAGCAACCTTGATTATCAGCGGACTACTCAGCATTAGCCTTTTGGGATGCGCCAGTAAAACACAGCGGGTCCGACTGATAGAACTCCCTGACCTGCCGACCGGCACAGAAGTCCGCCGACTCCGTGGTGCAATTAGCGAAGTAGCGCCTCCGGCCGTATTTCTGGATTTAGCAGCGCTCAGCACGCAGTATCAACCGCAGGTCGACATTATCTACCCAAAGGCCGACCAGGTAATTGATACAGACCAATTTAAAGTCAAATTGAAACTAAAAGGGCTCTCGGTATATAAGGATGAGGATTTGGATCTAGGGCCTCACATCCAAGTCATCCTCGATAGCCAACCGCCTCGGTCGGTGTATAGACTCAGCGAATCCGTCACATTCGATCAGCTCACCCCGGGCAGTCACACACTGCGGGTTGTAGCAGTCACGCCCTGGGGAGAAAGCTTTAAGAACGAAGCCGCCTATGCGCAAACTACTTTTCACGTCTTTGCAGCCACAGGCGAAAATACACCCAATCCTGAACAGCCTTTATTAACCTATCTGGAACCACAGGGAACATACGGCGCGCAGCCTATCCTACTTGATTTTCATCTCAACAACGCCCCCCTGCATCAAGTCGCACAAGCAAGTAGCAGCGACAACATCGTCGATTGGCAAATTCGCTGCAGCGTCAATGGCCAAAGCTTTGTCTTCGACCAGTGGCAACCACTCTATTTAAAGGGACTAAACCCAGGAAGAAATTGGATCCAGCTCACGCTGATTGATCGAGAAGGTAATCCGATAAAAAATGTCTTCAACAGCACAGTACACACATTCACTTACGAGCCAAACCAGCGGGATAGCCTGAGCCAACTGATCAGGGGAGAACTCCCCATTGAGAAAGTTGGACAAATCGTAGATCAAGGATACGAACCGCCACCAATCGTTCCCCTACCCAGTCAAACTGATCTTCTCGATGACACTGAGTCAGCTGAGGAGGAGGCACTCACTAAACCAGCAGACATCGAAACTAGGGAAACTGCTGACAACGAACAGACGAGCAAGTCAAAGGATAAGCCCGCTGCAAAACAAGCTACTGCTGCACAAGACAGTGGCTTAGACAAACAGGAAACCAGCCAGAGGCAAGCAGAAACAAGCAACGCAATAGCCCCCGATAAAGCAGACGCAAAGGCCGCAGAGGTTAGTAAATTCAGTCCTGCCCAACCCCCTGATTCAGAAGAAGCCTCCATACAGAAAACAGTTGAAGATCTATCAGTCGATAGTGATGACACAGAGCCAAAGCCATCACAAAGTCAGAGCGAAGACGCTCCCTTAGAAATAAACCAACCCCAAAAAAAGCCCCAAAAAGAAGATCCCACAGAGAAAAGTCCATCCATGTCCGAGAGTGAGCCTGAGAGTGCATCGGAAATCAAAGGCGAAAAATCGCGCACGGACAATTTATTCCAAAGGTTCAAGCGGCTCTTTGGGTCTTCACCTGTAAACCAACCTGAAGGAAGCAGTCCAGATGAGAAACCGCTAAGTATCATCGAACCCGCTGTTCAAACGGATCAAACCGAACCTGCCGAGCAGGTAGTGCAGCAATCAGAACAGACCGAAGCACAGGAGTTCAATGCAGCCGATGATGACAAGTCATCAAACGTGACACAACCATTACTCAACAAAGGCGCAGCAGATTCGAACGGGATCAACTTGACCCAACCTGACTCGACCGACCCCGACTCGAGCGAACCTGACGCACCTCAATCCTTATCAATACCGCCATCAACATCAGAAACATTAGTAGAGCCTCTATCAACTGATGGGAGCACGTCTGATACGAGCACTTCTTCAGACTCCGATGAGCCTGCATCACCGTCCGTTGAAGCCGCATCGGCTAAAACTGCAACACCTACTGAGAGCGTAGATGAGACGATAGAGCGAAGGCAAGAAAGCGTCAGTGGCCTTTTTTCTCAATTGAGCAACCAGGTAAAAGCCTTTTTCCAACCGCCTGCTTCATCTGGATCGACAGCAAAGTATTCTGATCAGCTATCGATTGAGGAACTCCCTGTCATCGTTGAGGAGCAGATAGTTGAGGAGCCAGTAAGGGATGATGCTGCCACATCGAACGATGAAACGTCGAATGATGCAAAGTCGAACGATAATGCACTCGATTCAGATGAGCTAATCGACACCGATGAGCAGATTGATTTGCAACCTGAGGATACCGAGCTAGGGCCTGAGGATACCGAACTAGGACCTGAGAATATCGAGCTAGAGAATGAGCCCTTTGAAAGTGTCGTCGTTCCAGAAACGTTGAGCTCGCCTGGGCTGCCTTCGGACGATGTACTGGCACCGTTGGAACCGTAAAGACAAAGCAACGTTTGATTGAGATCACAAAAAAGTGAAGAACACCCTCTTTGAGCAATATTTTTGGGAAAAATAGGGTCAAGAGCGTAGATTACTTTAGTCACAGTCCTCTGAACACACATCTAAAGGATCTAACCTACTCAAAATCACTAGGTCTAATAATGAAAGTCTCATCCAGTCTGTGCAAGATGCGTTTAGCAAAGCCAAATTCACCTACGCCGGACATGACCCCGCTGCCGCACTGATGGCCTCATGAGCTTCAAGAATTCATAACTTGGACACACAAATAGGCCAAGTTTTTACTAAGCAGTGCAGACAGCAAACTACTTAACTTAGACTTCTACGCCTGCACCGATACTCACCCAGGCAAAATTGATTGCCAGCCTGAACTTAGTCAAGCAGAAAAGTTCCAGATCGTGCTACCTGCTTGAAGTATCAAACATCCTCTAAAAGGGGAAATCTATAGATAGGATATACATTTTTGCATGTCTGATCGGGACTTTAGCCCAGCTCTCAAACCCCAGCTCTCGAAGGTAGAACTTGAGTGAATCAGAAGACGACTAATTTTATTCTCATCGTTGACGATAATCCGACTAACCTCGCCGTCTTGGCTGCCACGCTAAAAGGCGGTGGTCATCAGGTTCGTGTCGCTATCAGCGGAGAAAACGCCCTTAAGCAAATCGCACAGGCCAAGCCGGTCTTGATTCTGATGGACGTTATGATGCCTGGCATTGACGGGTTCGAAACCTGTCGACGTCTCAAGGCCGATCCGGATACGGCGAATATTCCCGTTATCTTTATGACGGCACTCATGGACACCAAGCAAAAAGTCACAGGGTTAAAACTAGGCGCTGTAGACTATGTGACCAAACCTTTTCAAGAAGAAGAGATTTTAGCCCGTGTCAGTGTCCACCAACAAAACAGTGAACTACTGCGATCGCTGCAAGCGAGAAACCATGATCTTGAACAAGAAATTAATAAACGTGAACAATCAGAGATTCTCAACCGAAAGCTAGAAAATTGTATCGAAGTTAGCACAGCTGTCTTAAGCGAGGCTTCCGACTACTTCCAACAGGCCCAAGAAAAGGTTGAAAAACACGAAAAGCTATCAGCCCTTGGCGAACTCATCGCTGGCGTTGCCCACGAGATCAACAATCCGATTGGCTGCATTACCAACAATGTAGAATTTGTCGCAGAGCATACACAGCAGCTCATAGAACATATTGAGTGTTATCAAACATTGCTAGAAGCCAATCGAGAGAGCATCTACCCATCCGACTTGGACAAAGTCAAACGGCACGCCCAAAGCATTGATCTCGACTACATTGTGGAAGATTTTCCAACACTGATTGAGTCGATGGCAACCAGCGGCGATCGAATCCAAGCCATCAGCCAATCGCTTCGCACCTTTGCCCGCAGCGACACTACAAACAAGCAGCCTTACAACCTGAATGAAGGCATAGACGGGACACTGCTTATTTTGCGTCATCGCCTAAAAGGAGAAGGAGATCGCGAAGACATCATCATTCATAAAAACTACGCCGAACTCCCCGAAATCAGCTGCTACCCTGGCCAAATCAATCAGGTCTTTATGAACATTTTGGCCAATGCAATTGATGCGATGGAATCAGGGGCACCTCCCTCTGGCCCAGAGAAAATTTCAATCTCCACCGCAGCCGATGAGACACAAGTCATCATCACCATTACTGACAATGCTGGCGGCATGCCAAAAGCCATCCTAGAAAGGATCTTTGAAAGTCAGTTCACGACCAAAACTGCAGGAAAAGGAACAGGGCTAGGACTCTCTATCGCTCACCAAATTGTTACAGAAGTCCATCAGGGAGGAATCGAATGCACATCCGTACTCGGTGAAGGCACCACTTTCACGATTACGCTGCCTATCGATTGAATCCATCGATTAGTTCTACTGACTCATCGTCTACAGGTCGCTCATCAATAGACTTAATTCGTCGAACATCATTCGTAGGACACAAGAGACACTACACATCACAGGATTCCGGTTTTAGCTCTCGCTCCATCAAAGCCTCTACGGCGGCCTGCGGCGTGATGCGACCGCGCAGCAACCGATCGACCTGACGAGAAATCGGAGCGAGAATACCGTCACGATTGGCAATATCTATCAAAACGTGGGCTGTGTTAACCCCTTCAGCAGTTCCGCCTAGATTAGCCAAGACCTCGTCTAGCGTACACCCTTGTGCCAATCCGTAGCCCACACGATAGTTGCGACTCAGTTGACTGCTACAGGTCGCTAACATATCGCCCAAACCGCTCAAGCCATAGAAGGTCTCAACTTCGGCTGCACCCAATCGCATACCGATACGGATTACTTCGGGGAGCGCACGGGTAATCAAAGCTGACTTGGCATTGGTGCCTAGGTTAAGACCATCGCAGACGCCAACGGCGATCGCAATGACATTCTTCAGCGTGCCACCGAGTTCGGCCCCCAGCGGATCTGAACTGGTATACACCCGGAACTGCTCTGAAGAAAATAGTCGCTGCACAACGGTGGCCGCCGCCGCGTTGGTACTGGCTAAAACGGTGGCCGCTGGGAGCCCATGCTCAATTTCTTGAGATAGATTAGGTCCGGAAAGTACGGCGATCGCATGACCTGGAAACACAGACGAAAAAATCTGAGAAGGCGTCTGCGTTGTTGCTGGATCAAGTCCCTTAGTAGCCGTCACAATAATGGCCTGCTGAGGAATAGCACACTGATTTAGCTGCTGAGCCAGCGCCGACACCCCCTTCATAGAAATCGCCGAAAGAATGACGTCAGCTTTAGCAGTCGCCTCAGCCAGCGATAGTTCGCCCGAACGCGACCACGTGGTGACCTGGTGACTGTTGTACTTTGCCAACCTTGCCAGCGCTGTTCCCCATGCGCCTTGGCCCAACACACTCAAAGCTAAAGGATTAGGCAGTTTGGTAGCGCCCTGTGAGGCAGCCACCACAGACTTTGAAACAGACGTCGTCGAGACCGACATGTTATCTCGGGTTCCTAAAAAAGCAGGCGTTTGCTGCCTTAGCCTACCGTAAGCATGAACGCGGATGCATGGCACCCACGGATAGATGACGTGGTCGCTACAAGATATTCCGAAGGACAGCGACAGAAGATCTACGTAACCTAAACCCATCAACTGAAATAAAACTAAGCAAAAACGAGGGTGACTACATCAAGTCTTCATGCAGATTTACCCGTAATAATTCGCCATCAGTTAATAAGTCAAAGCCATAGAGGCCAACATTTTGATCAAAACTAGTAGTTTTGATTTGTTAGATTCTTTTAACAATCAAGGGTGAGTGGCGTCACAAAACTTCTCAAAGTGCTAAAATTTTTTAATAATTGCATTAGAGAAAACAAAGGAAATCTCTACTGAGCAAGGCACTTGTTGCCTACCTAGCGTTTGGCAAGCGCACAGGCAGATCGAGGTTTTTTGGTTCGACATTTTGTGCTTAGTCGTTTTGGTTGGGATCTCATAGATTCATGGAAGGGAAACTCAGAGAACTGATTGGCAAGCCTGGCGTTTGGCTTTACATTCAAAGCAGCAGTGGTTGGTTTAAAAACGTTGAAATTTTGGAAGTAGGAGACAACGTGCTCACCTTCCGCTATGAGTCCGAATCTGATACTGAGCGCAAGGTTTGGGAAAAAACCACTCGCGTAGATAATGTCTCAGAAATTGAGGTGCGCTTGGTTGTGGTCCCTAAGGTCAATAACCCTCAGCTCGCAGACATACGCGGTCAGCTTTCCAAACTTCTCAAAAAAGAAAGCAGCCCTGAAGTCGACGACCGGATGCACTAAGTAAGGCTAATTTTTTAGCTGGTCGGCATACTTTTTGCAAGATCGCAGATTGGCTTCTACTGTGAGTTGGCTTCTTTCGTGGCTTTGCTTATACAGGTGCAGCAGTTTCAGGTGGATTTCAGATAGAGCACTTTCAGATACAGCAGTTTCTCTGAAAGTGCTCTGGTCACAAACATTTTTGTGTTAGTAAAAAGGCCCATTCCCTAGGAATCTTACTAAGGAATGGGCCTTTTTTAATGTCATTCTCCATTAAACTGACCATCATCAGTTCCAATCACTAGGAGAAGTAGTGCGTGAAGAAACGGGGCGGGATCTTTTTTGCGATCGCAGCTGTCATTATGACGGTTGTCTTGTGGGGCAATCCTATCACTCACGTTAAGACTGCCTTCTTTCCTGAGATTCCTGTCTTATCAACGGCTCCTATTAGCACCGATTTTGAATCGACCGTTGACAGTGACAGGCTAATGACTCACGTCAATGCAGTATCCCAACCTAGAGCAACCACTGCACAAAAAGAACCGATTCGTCGCTATATTCGCGAGCAGCTGACGGCCTATGGATTGTCTCCGATAGAACAACGTTATGCGCATCCCGAAACGGGAGCACCGGACACTGGGGGAATCAATGTCATTGGCACACTACCTGGAACAGATCCCAACGCAGGTATCTTGATTTTGGGCGCGCACTACGATAGCGCAGAGGGTTCACCGGGTGCAGATGACAATGGTAGTGGGGTCGCAACTCTATTAGAAGCAGCGCGACTTTTTAGCCCACTTACACAAGCAGGAGCAAACGCAAGTGATAACATCGCCGCTAGCCCTTTTCCCAAAACACTTAAGCTAGTCTTCTTCGATCAGGAAGAGCGCCAGCCGGATGGTACTGGGCTACTAGGAAGCCTGGCCTTTACACAGAATCCGGTCAATATGTCTGATGTTGAGGGCGCAATCATTTTAGACATGATCGGTTACGCCTGCCGGACTACGGGCTGCCAAAGTTATCCACAAGGGCTACCGCTACCATCTGTGCCGGACACTGGAGATTTTCTAGCGGTCCTGGGACTATCAGACCATACCGATTTGATTGGGGCTTTCATGGGTTCTGCCCAGAGCAATTGGCCGCAGGTCATTAGCTTACCGATTCCCAAAACAACGCTAAGGCTCTTTCCAGATCTCAAGCGCAGCGACCACGCTCCCTTTTGGGAAAAGGACATTCCCGCTGTATTTGTGACAGATACCGCCAACTTTCGCAACGCGAACTATCACACTGCAAGGGATCTGCCCACGACGCTAGATGTGTCATTTTTTAGAGGCAGTGCGCAGCATGTTGTAAATGCAACCATCACGATGCTGAGCAACGCCGCAAGTTAGGTTCACCATCAAGCGGCATCGGCGCGTTTCTGCCGCTCGGCTTCTAGATATGCAAACACACTCTTATCACCAATATCGGGTGGAATTGGCTGAATGACTTTGCGAATAGCGAAAATCGCAAATAGCACAGACCAGACAACCAACATATTTTGTTCTGTTGTCTGGGACAACGCACCCGCCATATGACCCACCAGCAGCCCAGGCACCACAACGACTAAAAACTTAGTCTCCAATCGATTGAAGCAAAAAGCCTCTTTGAAAAAGATGCCTGTTAGCGCCGCAAACGTAAATCCAATGCCCAGGATAGTCAAAGGCTGCTGGTAAGCTGTCAAGGCCAAAGGCGTGGAGTACCGCAGTGCAATTCCCAGGCTCGCTATGCCGCCAATTGCCCAAAATAACTGAAGCGCTCGGTGCAGGGGGCGCACATAAATATGGATTTTGAAAAGACTCAGTCCCAGTCCTAGCCACAAAAGCACGTAGCAAACGGTAGCCACCACTGGTGTGAGATTCGGTGCAAGAAAGAGCGTTGCAGCGGCGAGTGCAAAACTGCTCGCGGCAACGGCCAATCCTGCTCGGTAGAGAACCACCTCAGTGCGATCACTTTGCTCAATCGTAAACGAGCCAAACTGACCTTCGTAAACTTCACCCATCGCTTCCATACCGAAAATGCTCCTGTTATGTAGACGAATTTTTTATTGACTGTAAACCACGGCTGATGAACTTACCAGCGATAGCGATCGGGACCCTTAGAAAACAAGCCTAGCGCAGGGCCCAAGATCGCCCCAAAGACAAAGCCACCGGCATGGGCCCAGTAGGCTACTCCTCCAGCACCTGTATCAGCAGTTGCGCCTAAGCTCATCGCACTGTAAAAAGCCTGCTGAACAAACCACCATCCCAAAAAGAAAATCGCAGGAATGCGAAACGTCGTCAACAGTACAAACAGCGGAACCAGCGTCACAATCTTCGCCTTAGGAAAGCGAATGATATACGCCCCCATAATCCCGGCTACTGCGCCGCTTGCCCCTAGGGTAGGAATCTGAGAGGTCGGATCAAAAAACCACTGCGACAGACCTGCCAACACACCACAGAGCAAGTAAAAGAACAAAAACTTCACTGGGCCCAGCTGATCTTCAATATTGTTGCCAAAGACCCACAGATAAAGCATGTTGCCACCCACATGCAACCAGCCCCCATGCAAAAATTGTGATGAAATCAAGGTAAACCACTCACGCTGGGCGGCGACGCCACTCCCACCAAATGAAGCGGTTAGCTCAGCCGGAACAATCGCCCAAGTATTAAAGAACTGCTGTAGCTCCGCACTGCCTAATGACAGTTCATATAAAAAGATAACTACGTTGAGCAGCAGCAAACCGTAGACCACCCAAGGCGTTGTACTAATTGGGTTTTCATCTCTTATAGGAACCACGCTTTGCTCTAGAAAGTCATCATTCCCTATTTTAGGCTGGCTCGCGGATCTGCGTAAAAATACTGCCCTCAACTTAATGCCATAGAGTCAATGTCATAGAGCCAATGCTCTAGAGACTCTAGAGATAGGTAAACGCAGCAGAAATCGCCAGCAAAAAGAACAATTCAGCCAAATCGCAAAAACCTTTGCATTAAGTGCTGTCGCACTCCCAAGACAGCGTTCCAGCATCCGCATCTAGCCGAACCGGCAAGCCTACTGGCAGCGCTGCATTTTCACCATCATGGCCAAACGGAAGATCGGACACAATCGGGATACCTAAGTCAGCAAGGCGATCGCGCATTACCTCTTCCACACTCAGCGTCGGCTTCCCCTGTTCCGGTTCCCAGCCGCTAAATCGCCCCAAAGCAATCCCACGCACCTGCCGCAGCTTTCCCATCGATCGCCACTGCGTCAGCATCCGGTCCAACCGATAGGGCGCTTCCCCGACATCTTCAAACGCCAAAATCACATCACACAGTGGCGGCTCAGCATCAGTACCCAGCAAATGCGTCGCCACACACAAATTTCCCGGCAGTAACACACCCGTCGTAGCACCACCACAGCCTACCGTAGACCAGCCCTTGCCCCTCATCGGTGCAATTTTATGCTTCTCTACCCAGTCAAACAGCCGATTCTGCGACCAGCTCGGCTCCCCTGCCAGCGTTGTCAGCACTGGCCCATGCACACCAGACACCCCATGCTTAGCCTGACTCCATAGCAAGCTCGTAATGTCGGAAAATCCAATCAGCCACTTGGGCGGCGCCGTCTCACTCACAACCGGCCAAACCCAATCCTCTAGAAGCCGGGTACCACCATACCCGCCTCGAGAACACAGCACTGCCTTGCAATCTAGATGATTCAATGCCGCTCTCAACTGCTGACGACGATGAGCATCTCGCCCAGCCAGATACCCCCAACGGGCGTCGTATCCTTCGCATAGATGTAATTTGTAGCCGCGCGAGCGCCACACTGCCAAACCCTGATCAAACTGCTCTGATGGCTGGAGCCCACCGCTAGGTGAAATGACACACAGCAGAGCACCAGGGACTAGGCGCGGCGGTAGCAGGCAGTTGAGGCTCACTTAGGGCTCAGCTCACTTAATACGCAATGGGATTAGTACTCAATAGAAATCAGCTGGCCGAAATCGTTCACTTGGTAGGCTTCACCGACATAGCCAGTCCTATCAAACATGATTTGGTGAATGTACTTATCTAGCTCATACTCGCTGTCGAAGCGATCACGGTAGTAATCTTTGATATCTTCCTCTACACCAAGCGTTTGCAGCCGGGCATGCAGTGCCTGACGGTTACCTTCAAAATAAGCCGTTCGCGCTGGCTTATCGCTCCAAAACTTCTGAATAATACCGTAAGGAACGCCTGCAAAGGTCACCTGCTCCTTAATAAATAAGTTTGTCCAAATCAAGCCACCAGCTGTCAGCGCAAGGGCAACCCCAGCCATCGACCGTCTGCGAAGCAACGCTTGAGAATGTTCCGCAGTGAGCCGCTGAGTCAGCCGACTAGGCCTGTTATTGCGCCGCCGCAAGATATCAAAAAAGACGCGATCGCGCGCGCCATAAACTTTTAACCGTCGCTGCAATTTGCTCTTCTTTGGAGGCGTAGCAGACACAGCACTCAATCTCGACTTACGGGCAGGTAGCCACTGCCAAACCAAACTCAAAGGCCAACGAGACGTTTTCTTGTGATGAGGCAAACGAGCCATAAAAAGTGAGAAAGCTTAACCGATGGCTGCAATAGCCAAGAAACCAACCCTGATGGAAAGAAGTAATAGCAGACCAGCACCCGACCTGAACAAACCGTCTGATACACACAAAGCAAGCCTGTATCAGGTTGCCCCTATCGAGTGCCCAACTCTGAAGGTAGTATTTCGGAGTTGGCGACGTAAACCCACATACGTAAGCAATTACAGAGTGATTCTGGTAGTAAGAGACACCAACAACATAAAGTTTATGCCTCAACTACTATAAATCAATGATGATCGTTTTAGACGGCGTTCAAATCGTTGACAAAGACACGTTATGAACCGATGGCAATATCGTTCATATTCTCCAAGGTTGTTTGCATGATTTGATGTAGCTCGCTCGCCAAGCGATCGACCGTACTAGAGCGCTCTCGTCGATAGTCTGATAAATAGTCCTTAAGATTAATCGGCTCGCATACCTCAACGCAAGCCTGACGCGGTGCTTTCGGCTGTGCGTTCACCAGATGGAATACCTCGCGCTCAATTCGCATCAACGTATCCAAAAACCGTTCTGGCGTTGGCGCTTCAGCAACGTAGCCATCGTAAATCGCATCAAAATTTAGCAGCCGGATCGTATCCCAGTACACATCCTGTGGATTAAGCTGATTCGGACCTAAAACGGTCGTCACATCCGTACCGTCTGGACTATCAATCAGGTCTAAGTCTTCGAGTAGGGCTTGCACCTTATATACCCGCTCTCGAACAGGCAAATTTTCGCTGGCCTCGAGTTCAAAGGCAGATTCACATTTTTTGACGAAGACTTGTCGCAGGCGCTCAATCCGCTGATTCCAATCCAATGTGCCATCATCGTCTAAATTGGCTTCATCCTCAATCTTCAAAATGACTTGGTTCGCAATCCGACGCAGCCGCTGATAGTTGTCCAAATCATCAGGCACAATGCCCAGCGCAGCTTCAAGCCGATGCATCGTATCTTCGATCACCTGCTCCATTGACTGCCGATAGCGATATTTCAACACCAGCGGCACCACATAAACATTGGGAATAGTCTCGGGCGAATCGGCCTTTTTTGCTAGCTGAGCAAGAACAGACATCGGCAGCTGAATCGCTCCCGAGCGAAATGGCATAATCGTATCGTTCTGATACGAGCAACCGCCTTCTGGAAAAATCACTAAGCGACACCGAGGCTGCTTCAAAATGGTGAGCGATTGGCTGATGCTGGTGCGATCGCCCAATCCTCGCCGAATGGAATAGCAACCCAAGCGCTGAATAAACCATCCCAGCCAACCTTTAAATGCCTCATAAGCCACAACATAGTGGAATAGCTGTCCTAATCGAGCCGACAGCATAAAAAGCGTAATGCCATCTTCCATCGTCGGGTGATTGCACACGTACACCACCCGCGCATTTCCTACGCTGCGCACTTTAGATACCGCCTCATCCGATACTGACAGGCGCACCTTGTACAAAATTCGCCCGAGCGGATAACTAATGCTTTGCACCAGCCGAGTCATCAGCGGATTTTGCTTAGGCGGAAAGAACGTCGGTCCTTGATGAGCTTCTTTTCCAGTAGGCACACCAGTAGCAGGGGAAGATAGCGAAGAATCAGCGGCCATAAAAAGTATGCACAATATCTCTGGACCTACAATATAGCTGCACAAATACAGCTGGCTAAAAAATTCCTATTGTTTACAGCTAGAAACCCAGAATCGCATTGACCGCACTGCAGTGCCAACCGTAAGAGACTTACAAAAACAGCGACTCTTTTCGGTTCACAGCTCCCAGGCTCAGCAACGTGGAAACCTGTAGCTGGCTAAGACCTTTAACCCCTTCAATCTCAATATTTTCGTAGGGACGTTCAGGTTGGATCAAGGGGATAAATACCGGCAATTCATGTGGTGCGGATACATCCTTCTGCCCCAAGCGCCTTAGCCCACTTAAGTCGCAGATTCGAATGGTTTCATCCAATCCACCACTGATAATCGATTGGCCATCTGGGCTAAACTGAATTGCGCGAATACCGCCTGCTAGGCCAGCGTACGACTGAAATCGCAGCCTTGCACACGCTCTCTCTGGCGTTTGCAAATCCCAAAGATACACCAGCTGATCTTCCCCTCCAGCGGCTAAGTAGCGACCATCAGGGCTAAACGCCACGGCCTTAATCCCTAGCTCCGGCTGAGTAAACCGACAGATAATCTCATTAGCGACCATATCCCACAAAATCACCGTATGGTCATCGCTGCCGCTTGCCACCAGCTCCCCATTAGGACTGTAGGCGACTGAGCAAATGCGATGGTCATGGACTGCAAGTGAATGAGAAATCCCTTCTTTGCGATCCCAGCACCGCAGAATTTTATCGTCGCCGCCACTCACGAGGTATCGGCTATTAACCGGGTCAAAACAGACAGAATGAATCCAGTGTGCGCTGTAACTCAGCGACTTTAGGCAAAAGCCAGAGGCCGTATTCCAAATGCGAATGGTGCAGTCGTCACCACTGCTTGCCAAAAACCGCCCACGCTGGCTAAAAGCAACTGTCCTTACCCAGCTGGTGTGCTCAGCAAATGTCATCAGGCACTGCCCTGTATTGGCATCCCAAAGACCAATGGTGTGATCGTCACTGGCGCTGGCAATCCGAGCATTGTGAGGATCAACCGCGAGCGCCCAAATCCGACCCTGATGCATCGAAAACGTCGCCTTGCGCGCTCCATCTGCTCGGCTCCACACCGAAAGGTCACGATTGTCACCCGCACTCACAACATGACGAGGCCCGAGAAAACTAACCGCGCGGATGCCATTGGTATAGCCACGATAGGTCCTCACTGCTCGCGCCGTCACCTTCAAGTTTGGCAGGTTCTTATCTGACAGACTCTTATCTGTTCGGAGAGCCTCTGGCAAAGTCTCATTAGGGAAAGTCTCATCGAGCACGGTCTCATTAGGCAAAATCTCATTTGGCATACGCTCCAACGTGTGGACTTGCCATAGCATCACCCTTTGCTTATCACCGCCCGCTGCGAGCAGCTGCTTATTGCCCTGTTGCTGAAACGCCACAGACCAAATCCGACTGCCATGCGTAGAGACAGTTTCTATAAGTTGCTGTGTCGCCAAATCCCAAATCCAGAGCTGACAGTCGTCCCCACCGCTGGCAAGCAACCGTCCGTCTGGGCTGACAGCCAACGTACGAATGCGATCGCCCGGCTGACGCAACACCTTTTGCTGCTCAGCGCCACCCTGCGTAACGGACCACATGCGCACCGTCCCGTCATCACTGCCACTGAGGAGTTCAGACCCATCTACACTGATTTTCACTACGTGCACACAGTCTGTATGCCCTACTAGTTCAGCAATTGGCCGGACCGGAGCTGTGCGATCGTCACTTGTGCGATCGTCACGATGACTATCGACAGACCATAGTCGAATCACATTGTCGTCACCACAGCTCGCTAAACACTGCCCATCTGGACTAAACGTGAGAGAGCGCACGGCGCTCCGTTTGGTTAGCGGAGACGACGGATGGCGTTGGTTGTCGTCGCTGTTTGAGTGTGTGCATTCTTCATGGCACCACTGGCAAAGCTTTTGACCACTGGCCGTGTTGTACAGCGTGATTGTATTTTCCCCGCCAATTGCCGTTGTTTTTTCATCTGGGCTGAGGGCGATCGCATGCACCCAACCCGCTGTCTTCTCCTGCCAGAGAAGCCTAGGCTGGCTCATCGACTGCTGGCCAAACAACGGCAGCTGCCACAGCTTAAGTACATTGTCATCACCTCCAGTCAACACACAGGACTGCCGACGCAGAAAGGCAAGTGAGCGCACCCAGCCGTTATGCGCAGACCATTCAGCGCATTTCTGGCCAGCCGCAGCTCTTTTAGGTGCTCCTACAAATGGCGGCAAGCGACCAAATGGCGGCAAGCGACCATCAAGAGGATTGGCCGCTTGCTCTGGCCCCTGTTCTGGTCCCGTTAGCCACACATGCACCATGCCACGTGTATCTCCACAAGCCAAAACAGGGGCGGCAAAAACGGCAGAAAGTGTAGAGAGCTGCTCCACGTCATTGAACGCAATCGCCATCACATCGCTCACGGTTTCGGTAAACACAGACCGATTCAGCTCACAGCTCGTAAAGTTCACATCTCTCAGCTGCGCACCTTGCAAATAAGCCTGCCAAATTGTCAGCTTCGAGAAATCTTTGCGCGTGAGTTTCCCCTGAGAGAGTTCCACCATCAAATTGACAAAGTTGCCACCGGCATATCCCAATCGATAGGGATTGTTTTCACGGAAGTTATCTAGCTTGCTATTGAGATACTCATCTACCTCAAAAAGACTTTTAAAGTAGTTTCTCAAACGCTCTAATATAGGCCTGACAATTGCGTTTTTTTGAAAATCTCGACAAGAATCTTCAGCATCCGCTTTCATCAAAGCATGACGATTAAAAAGAGATAAATCTCCACTGAGCAAGTCTTGAAAGTTCTCTCGAATAAACCGATTTAAAACATACTCTGAAACAATGGGATGCAGCTCAAAAGAAGCCCCGCCTACCTGCCTTACGTCTACTAAAAATCGCCGTTCTAAAGACTGCAACACATACAGCAAATTCTCTTTAAGATCTTGAGAAACGACATCGAGCTGCAAACCTTCCAGCGTACAGGGCGCATGATTAATCGCTAGCCAATACATCACTTCAATTTCAGAAGGAGATAGTCTACGAAATTGCGTTTTTAGAACACTGCGCAAATCATCAAAAACAGAAATTTCCTGGTCTAGAAAGTCTCTAATTTGACCATAAAACATATCTTTAACAGCATTGGCTGCCAGCCGTAATGCCATAGGATGACCGTAGTAGCGATCGACCAGTTCTTTATAGTCCGCAGCTTTACCTCGCAGGCGAAACTGGCTCAGCATTCTGGCCGCTTCGTGATCTTTTAGCCCATCTAGCGTATACAGACGAGCGTGCGGGTCGCCCTCCGGGATAGAGAGTAATTCTTTCGGTTTCTCTCGACTGGTCAGGAGCAGACAACTCATTCCAATGGCTGCACCTTTTTCTGTAGGAGCTGTTGTTTTTCGGTCTGTTCTCTTTCGGCCGTTTTTTTTTCGGACAGACTCACCCTGCCAGTCACTCAATGGCTGTCGCAGCGCATCAAACAAATCCTCGTAGGCTGTCAGGTCATCTCGGTACAGGCTCGCTTGCCGCTTACGACTCGACTGAAATGTGGGTATTGAGCCACTCCCATGCTTTTTTGTCGAGTCAACGCTAGGTACGGCGCGGCCGGATTGGTAGCTCTTGAAAACAACCTCAAACCCATCAATCACAACCAAACAAGACTGCTGAGAAAAGCACGCAATTAGCTGATGAATCATCTTTTGCACCGTTTTCTGAGAGGCAGCATCAATCTGTGAGCGCACCTCAGCAGACGACAGTGCCCACTCGCCTTCTGAAGCATCACCTGTATCAGGCAGCAGAGTCTCTAAGAGTACATGCAACAGCTCAGAGGGGGTTTGTCTCTCACGCGCAGTTAGCCACACCACCTGTGCAAAGTAACCCTCTAACGATTCAGCGAGCTTCCGGGTTAGCGATGTTTTGCCAATACCGCCAATTCCACAGATGGCAAGCAGCTTATTAGTCTGGACAGGCGCTAGAACCCATCGCTTCAAGTCAGCGATCACATCACGACGTCCCTGAAACATATTGAGCGTAGGAGCATCATTCCACACATACTGCGTCGCTAAGTTCGGACATTCCGACAAGGGAACTTCTCTTGGAATGGATATTCCCTCACGAAGCGTTTCTTTAAGCGAGCCAAGGCTTGCCCCATCAATACCAGCTGCACTTAGCCCCAGCTGATAACGTCGGCCCGCGTCAGGAGATGAATGTGAGAGTCTCACTTTCTGCTCACCATTTTCAGCACGAGCGAGTGAGACAAGGCTATCGTTAGGCGAGGGGTTAGAGCCTAAGTCCACTGCCGCCAAGAGCTGACGTTCTAAAGATGCCAGCTTTCCAGGCCCCTTACCCTTGATGCCAAATTTTCGATATACCTCGCCCAGTCGCTTTCGAGTCGCTGCCTCAGAAATTCCTAACTGCTTAGCGATATCCTTGCTCTTTTGCTGCTTTAACGCCAGCTTCAAAGCAGCAAATTCACCATCAGAGACTTGCTGGGCACGGGCTAATCCAGCTAGCACATCATCTGGGATTGGGAAATTTGACATAGGCATAGGGCTGCTTATAGCAACAGGAGTATTTTAGGCGCACTGCTTCAGAAGAATTGCCATAAAGTTTATCTCACATAAATTCTTGTGAGATAAACATGGCCCTCAGGTTAAAAAAACTCTATATAGCAGAGCAAAATAATAAGCCTAGGTTGTTTGCAGGCTCAGCTAGATCAAGGAGAAAGTGTAGTCAAAGCTACAGTCTGATTTCGTTGCATACTTTTTCCGGCTTGACAGCACAAAGTGAGATAGCTAATGTTAATTTGTGAGGTCAAGTGAGATCTATGTCATTGTCATTCCCAGCATTATGTGCTCACAAAAAGTAGAGCTTATGTTTCTACGAGCATGGCTTTCTCACATAGTGAGAGTTGACCCTGCTGTGACACATATCTAGGGTGTCTACCGCAGCTTCCCCCGGCTGCATCAAGGAGTCATTGCTATGTCGTTTTCGTCAAAATTTGCGTCGTCAAAAGCTACGTCGTCACAACCTGTTTCGCCGAGTTCCACACAGCCACAACCTGATATGCCGACTGCTAAGCCTTCCTACTTCCACGAAGATTGCCTACCGTCAATAAATCAGTCACCTAAACAAGCATTTGGTACGCCCTTGTTTCCAGACTATGTCAAACCAATTTCCACATCACAGCCATCTACGCGAGCAGCACACACAATGAGCAATACCGCTGCATTGGTATCTACAGAGCAGAGCATCGACATTGAAGAACTACTGCAACAGTACGGAAAGCTATCCCATCTCGTACAGGAGCAAACTCGGATGTCTCACGAGCAAGCACAGACACTACGGCAGCAAATGGAGCAACAGGCAGAGCAGCATAAACGTGAACTGCGCCAGCTAGAGCAAGCGTGGAGTCACCGACTCGATACTGTCATCGCCAATACACAGAAACTTGCCAACAGCCAATTGCGCGACGAGCAAACGGTAGCGTTGCCATCTCGCTCAAATCAACCTCCTGCGAGGCATCAGCAGATGCGACAATCGGCGACATTCGAGCCATCGTACCAAGATCAACCTGTTGGTCATCAGGCACGTGCCAAGCACAGACGTCCTTCACCGCTCCAGAAAGTGGCAAGCACTTATCGGGTTCCCCACAGAACGCAGGTGCGCTGGGTTGAAAAATTCTTGGGGGCAGCGCCTGCACTAGTTGGGCTTGTCGTAGTGGGAACCGCTATTGCGGCGCTGAGTGCGATCGCGCTCTCACCCACTGTCCTCTGGCCCAGCCTCAGCATCGTCATCCAGACAGTCATCCCCTTCATCTTCATCAGCGGCCTTATCAGCATCGGCATCACCGCCGTTTGGGATTCTTCCAGATAAGCAGATAGGCGGCTGCTCACTAGGTCAGCTGTTCAATAAGCCAGTTGTTCAATAAGCCATAGAATCGTCACGACATCACCTCACTTCACTCACTAAGCCAAAAGCCATCACCTCTGGAACATCAGAAGTGATGGCTTTTATTCATACTGCTTCAGTGATTAAATTTAAGTCTCTGAATTTAAGTTCCTGACTGTGCATTTCTGAATGTGAAATTTCAAATATTAAGTCGAGGAGCCAGAGAGCCACACTACTCACCACCACCCATAATCTTCGGAACCTTAAAGAAATCCTCTTCGCGATCGGGCGCACTATCGAGAATCGACTCTCGCTCTGCAAACACTTCCAACTGATCGGGGCGGGTAATGTTACTCACCTCAATAGCTCTTGTCGTTGGCGGTACATCGTCAGTGTCTAGCTCATCGAGCTGCCGAACATACTCCAAAATATTGTTGAGCTGACCGGTAAACTGCTGTTCTTCAGAGTCACTCAGTTCTAGCCGCGCTAAATTTGCGACTTTACGCACCTGATCAACATCAATCATGAAAAGTATTCGAAAATATCGACAACGCCCTTAATAGTATCGGAAGGACAGCCTCTTTGCGAGGGCACTCGCTAACCAACTAGCACATCCAGCAAAATCATCTAGATCATGTCGAGTTTCATCCGACCAGTCACTTTTAGCCAGTTTTGCGCCTCAATGTAATTGTTGGGCGCAATGCGAATCGCTTCCATCCAGTAGCGAGCTGCCTCATCGTATAGCCCATCAGCTTCGCTCTTATTACCAGCCGCTTCTGCCTGCTCGCCCTGATAGTGATAAATGACTGCCGTGTTATTCAGCGCTTGAATCAAGCGAGGATTTAGCTCAATGGCTTCTTCGTACAGTGCCAGCGCCTTGCTGTGCTCACCGTTGCTCGCCTCAATCAAGCCCATGTTGTACAGGATGTAGCTCTTATCGTACGGATCTTCTTCTAGCTCTAGCGCTTCTTTGTAGTTATCGAGCGCTTCAGCATACTCACCATCCGCCTGAGCAGACATACCATCGCGATAGTAGGCAAAGGCCTCTTTTGCCTGCTGCTTAGCCGGGAGCATTTTCAAGATCATGTCAGCCATGACCGTAAATGACTTATCAATGAAGTTGTCGTTCTTCTGAGTTCTGGGCATGGATATTGCTAGGGCTGATGTCCTTAAAGCTAAGCGTACACACCGAAATAATACGGTTCGCTTGTACAACAGTAGCAAACTGTTGTGGGTGCGATCGACCAAACGTAAGAGACTTTTAAGTTATGCAACTGATTTTCAAGCCCACATATTTAAGCCCACATATCTGGCATCATCAGGAGCCTTATCCAGCAAATCAGCACACACGTCACTAGGCTGCTGACATCCTCGAAACGACCACCTTCAATCGAGGGGCTTGGGGTTTCTTACGGGAGCGCACCACTTCAGCATGCAAAAAAGCGACTAGCTCACCAATCGTCTCAAAGTCATCCTCATCAAAATAATCACTCAGATCGACATGGAACTGCTCACAAAAATCTTCGCAGAAGGTAATGACCCAGTCATGCCAGCACACCAGAGCAAGATTCAGATCAGCGTTCAGACGATCGTCAGGACGTACACGGCCAAATTCTAATCCCGAGTATTCACTGAAGCGCTGATAAACAAAAGCCAAAACTTCACGGTCACTAGACTGGTCTGAAAATAAGTGACACCACGCAGTAAGAGTCAACGCTAGACGTGTACGGGTTTGCAGCCAATGGTTCACTTGAGAGCGAATAGCGAGATCTGGGCTCATATCCGCGTAAACGCTGACACTGTTAATCCAATTACTTAATTGATTCATCATAGAAAATACGGTCTTCAGAAGAAACCGTTAGGGCGTTGTGTACTTAATATGCCCACTGAACCTAGGGAAATTACGGTGCTATTTACAACATACGCACGGAAGTTTTCAATTATTCTCAATAGAATGAATTGATAATAATCTATGAAAAGGATGCACCCTACACATACAAGTATCTGGGGCGCTTATTCACTCAGTACCTTTATTGAATTTAGTAATAGAGCTGTAACGCTCAGCTGCTTAGCGATAAAAGCCCATGACAGAATCTCAGATTAAGCAACCAGGGATGGCTCTTTTTGATGGGATGTGGCTAGGACTTTGGCCATTGCTTCCGCTGGCATCGGCCGCCCCACCCAATAGCCCTGAAGATAGTCACAGTCGTATTGATTTAGAAGGTTTTGCTCAGCCTGATTTTCTACTCCTTCAGCGACCACCTTCAAGTCGAGGCGGTGAGCTAGCTCAATCGTAGACTGTAAAATTGCCTGATTCTTCGAATCATGCGTAGCACCACGGACAAAGCAATTGTCGATTTTAAGCGTATCGATTGGTAACTGCTTAAGATAGCTGAGCGAAGAGTAACCCGTACCAAAATCATCGACAGCAATCCGGATGCCCAGCGATTTAAGTTCACTCAAAATCTCAATAGCAGCCTCAGCATCTTGCATAAGCGCAGTTTCAGTGACTTCTAGCTCTAGGTTTTGAGGAGATAGACCACTGCTCGCCAATATGCTTTTAATCGAGTCGATCAGGTTGGTTTGGTTGAACTGAACACTAGAAAGATTGATAGAGACGTACTTCATGCCTATATTTTGTTCTAGCCAGCGTTTGGCCTGGGCGCAGGCCGTTTCAAGCACCCACTGACCAATCGGCACAATTAGGCCTGTGTCTTCGGCCAGGGGAACAAACTTCGCGGGGGAAATGTAGCCATGCTCCGGATGACGCCAGCGAATGAGCGCTTCGCTACCCTCTACCCGACCGCTGTGCAAATTAAGCTGAGGCTGATAGTAAACCTCAAACTCTTCACGCTCAAGCGCGTAGCGCAACCAGGTTTCCATCGTGATTTGATCGCTAAACGCCAGCGGCATATCAGAGCGATAAAACTGGCAAGCATTGCTCTTTTGCTTTTTGGCAGACTCTAGCGCTGCATCTGCCTGACGCAACAGGGTGTAGATATCTTCGCTTTGATGCAGTAGGAAAGCAATTCCAATGCTAGTTGTGACAAAAACCTCCTGTCCCGGCAAGGAAAAAGGACGACTGAGGGCATCCATGAGGTTTTCAGCCGTTTCTCTGGCTTGCTGCGCCCTATCCAAATTCGGCAGAAAAATGGCAAATTGGTTAGCCGTTAGCCTCGCCAGCGTTGCCTCCTTAGGCAAACAAGCTTGAAGACGACGCGCAGCGGCCTTGAGTAGCTCATCTCCAGCCGGATAGCCCATAACCGTGTTGACTAGCCGCAGCCGGTCTAGGCTCACAGACATAAATGCCAGGGTCTGTTGACTTTTGTGGGCGGCAGAAATAGCCTGACTCAGACGCTGATGAAGCAGCTGATAGTTAGGGAGGTCAGTCAGACTGTCGTAGTGAGCTAGATGATTAAGCTGTTCAGCAGTGTTGCGCAGGGTAGTAACATATAGCTCGCTGGTGTCAGTGAGGCGCTTGATACGCGCGGCAATCGTGTTAGAAATTTCAGTAGGTGACACAGGACGCACGAGGCAGTCGTCTGCGCCCAGCTCCATGGCACGGCGAGTGTGCGATCGCGCTTTCTCGTCGGTAATCATGACAAAAGGCGTTAGCATCAGCTCATGGTCACAACGCATCGCTTCTAACACCTGATGCCCGTTAAGACCTTTGCCATCTGGAGTTTGCAGCTCCCAACTGCACACCACAACATCTGGACGATGAGAGCGCCCAGCTTGAATACCCGACGAACCATCATCCGCAGTCTCAACCAGCAAATCTTCAGACAACAAATGGTCAACCAGATCGCTACGACTTGGGCCAGGCGTTTCTATAACTAATATTTTTTGCATGGACGTTTCTCAGCCCTCATACTCTTGGCAAAAGCAAGAGACATCAATAAAGGAAGCAAACAAAGGACAAGCAACCATCGCTGTTTGAACAAAATACCCTCGCCATCTGCGCAAAATCTGCGAGAAGATGAAGCTCACAAAACAATAGACCAATGTCCTTAAGTTTTATCACTCCATGCCGACTCTACAAAAACCATTGGGAGTGATATCGAGCTGGGTCAAAGCAAGCATCAACTGCTATGCTTTGACTCTAGAATGCCCGGCAGCAAGACCAGGTAAGCAGTGACAGCCCGAAAACTGGGCAAAAACGTGCATCAGCTGCAACAAAATCTACCTTGAGCAGGTTTGCAGACCTAAAGTTGGCGTGAATGATAACTGACGTAAAATTACGTAATCATAGCGCTAGCTTTATGACGCGGGAACGGGGCGTGCGGCCGCTTCAAGTGTAGATACGAACGTAGGATAAGAAACCGCAGCAGCCTCAGCCCTACGAATCTGCGTTTTACCATGGGCACGTAAAGCGGCAACCGCTAGGGCCATGGCAATCCGGTGATCTGTGTAGCTATCGAGCGCAGCACCTGTCTTAAGCTGGGCCGCAGAGCCCATTCCCGTGATTTCCATTCCTTCGGGATGCTCAACAATATTGCCACCTAGCTGTGTGAGCGCAGCAGCCATCACGGCAAGGCGATCGCTCTCTTTCACCCGCAGCTCAGCCGCCTCTGTAATTTTTGTCGTACCCTGGGCAAACATGGCAGCCACTGCAAGTACAGGCACTTCATCAATCAATCGAGGAATTAAGTCACCGCCAATGTGTCTAGCCTTGAGCTGACTGTGGCGCACACGCAAATCAGCAACCGGTTCACCTGTCACATCCCTTTCATTTTCAAGTGTAATGTCGGCTTCCATCATCGCTAAGGCATCCAAAATGCCTGTGCGCGTAGGATTCACACCCACATTCTCAATGAGTAAGTCTGAGCCAGGCGTAATCGCCGCAGCCACCAGCCAAAAGGCCGCAGAGCTGATATCACCGGGGACAATCACCGTCTGACCGTTGAGCTGAGCCGGACCGTGGAGTGTAACGCTATGGGTAGCCGCATCAATAGACAGTTTGGCACCAAACGCTTTGAGCATTCTTTCACTATGGTCGCGAGAGAGGCTAGGTTCGGTAACGGTAGTATCACCCTCAACAGAGAGCCCTGCGAGTAACAGACAGGACTTTACTTGGGCAGATGCGATCGGGGAGTGGTAATGAAAGGGGTGGAGCTGTTGGCCTTGAACCCCCAAGGGAGCTAGCGTATTGCTAGCTTTTCCAGCGATGGTAGCGCCCATTGAGGTTAGCGGGGCGATGACGCGCTTCATCGGGCGCGATCGCAACGAATCATCTCCTGTAACTGCAAAAAACTTCCCTGGAGCAGAAGCTAACAGCCCCAGCATTAGCCTCAGCGTCGTTCCTGAATTGCCAGCATCTAAAACACCATCGGGCTCTTGCAGTTCACCACCCGTGCCTTCTACCGTAATCCATTCATCTTCTAGATTTGAGACTTTAGCGCCCATCGAACTAAAGCAGGCGGCAGTACTGCGAGGGTCTTCGCCGAGGAGAAGACCTTTTATGCGAGTGGTGCCCTGTGCGATCGCGCCCAGCATCAGCGCCCGATGAGAAATGGATTTGTCTCCTGGAACCGTAATCTTTCCAGTGAGCGGTCCACCCTTGCTGCCATCGATTTCTAACGTCTGATGGGGTGCTTGATCGATCAGCTGCAAAAAAGTCATGGTGCTTGAGGAGACAAATACATCGAGTTGTACTGCCCAATCTTACAGAAATACAGCGCTAAAAAGCGGCACAAGCAGGGGACATGCCCCTATCAAACAGTTGAAAATTTCCTATTGCTGCACACTTGATGAGCAGTAGGCATTAATCCCTTCAATCAAGGCTGCTTCCTGACCGTCGATGGTTTGAATAGCACTATAGGCACTATCGGTTTGCGCCTGAAAGCGGCCGAATAGACTACGAACTTCCTCTTCGGTGGTGACATCAGTGAGCTGCCGCATGGCATCTCTGGCAGTCACAAGCGCCGCAGTCCACTGAGAAATAACCGTTGTGTATTGGTTTCTATATTCGTTGAGCTGTTCATCTTCGATATCCACTGAACCAGTTGCTTGCGCTAGCGCATCTAGTTCTGTGCGAACGTTTTCTACCGCGCGAATGTAGTCACTAGCGGCAGCATTAATATCACTGAGATTCTGCGCACCCGAAAACTGGGCAAGGGCTTGATCCATATCTTGCTCATAGTCTTGGATAAAACTATTGGCCTCGTTGATAGGCTCTGCCAACCGCCTGCACTGAGACACTCTGGCACCGCAGCTGGCTAGTCCAATGAGCATTAAGCTACTTAGTAGGGTCAGTGCTTTTTGAGAAGGCATGAACATGGACTCAAACAAAAGATATCCGTAGCGACAAACACTATAGCGTTTACTGTGTTGCTTGGTACTGTACCTATCCACTTTTCAAGCAGGACAATAGCTTTGGACAACCCACAAAACAATCCGATGGCCGATGGCACGCTCCGCAACGAGGAACAACTGCGCCAGCATCGTCAGCAGTTTTCGTCGCTGACGGGCAAACGCTATTTCAACTACGGCGGACAAGGCCCGATGGCCGATAGTGTGATCGCAGCTCTCAGTCATGGCCAGAAAACAATTCAAACCAAAGGACCTTTTTCGGCTGAGGTATACGAGTGGATTACAGAAGAAGACAAACAGATTAGAACGGCAATTGCCACTGCTCTCGGTGCCCAGCCAGAAACCATCACCCTCACAGAAAACGTCACGATCGGCTGCAACATTCCGCTATGGGGATTGCCCTGGGAAGCTGGAGACCACATTTTGATGGGAGATTGTGAGCATCCAGGCGTTGTGGCAGCTGTCCGCGAGCTCTGCCGAAGATATGACGTTACGGTGAGCACCTGCCCACTGCTGTCAGCAATGCTATCGGGTTCAGATCCGGTGGAAGTGATTGAAAAGGGACTGACATCCAAAACACGTCTAGTGATTGTGAGCCACATTTTGTGGAATACAGGACAGGTGCTGCCCATGGGTGAGATTGCCAATCTCTGCCATACCAACGCACCTCACACTCGCCTCCTGGTTGATGCTGCACAATCTGTAGGCTCACTTCCTCTCGATCAGCCCGGATGGCGCTTACCCGAAACAGGCGTAGACTTCTACGCCTTTACCGGACACAAATGGTGGTGCGGTCCAGCCGGACTCGGTGCACTGTATGTGAGCCCCGAGGTCTTTGAAGAGATTGTGCCAACTTATATCGGTTGGCGAGGTGTAGAAGTCGATAGCGGCGGCAATCCTACCAACTGGGAAAAAACAGGGCGAAAATTTGAGGTGGCGACTTCTGACTATAGTTTGTGGGGGTCTCTACGGCAGGCGATGGCCGTTCAAGCTTCGTGGGGCAATAGCCAAGCTCGCTACGACCGAATCTGTCAACTGAGCGAACGGCTATGGAAAGGGCTCAGCAAAATAACCAGTGTTCAATGCTTGCTCAAGGATGCGCCGCCCCCGTCTGGTCTAGTATCTTTTCAAATTGAAGGGCCAGATGGTCAGCCTGACACGGTAAAACATAGCGCACTCGCAAAACAGCTAGAGCAGGAGAAAATTTATGTGCGAACGTTGCTCTCACCTAATTGTTTGAGAGCCTGCGTACATTATCTCACCCTTGAATCTGAGGTTGACGATCTGATCGATCGAATTGCCTCAGCAACCTGATTAGGGAAGGCATTATTACTCACCCTCAGTCATACTCTCGGTCCTCATAATCTCTACAGCCTTCGCAAGGACCAAATGGGTTAGCGGCACAGCGAATAAAAGGAGATCTGGCATTTAGCTGACAGGTGATATCACCAATCACAAGTCCCATGCCCTCTACGTAGTGCTCATCAGGATCGCGGGGGCGCCGGACAATACGGTTTAGTCGTTCAGTTGCAACGGTATCTGCCGCGATTCGTAGCTCGGATTCAAATGGGTTCCGGACCAGCCAAGTTACCAGCAGAGAGACCCCTGCCGGGAGTAATCCAACGAAAAGGATGAGCGCAATGAACATGAAAGGTGCTCGCTCTACGCTTGCTTTTTTGCATCTTTAGGCTTGTATGTGGAAGCGACACTAAGTTCTGCTAGCTGCTTTTTGTCGACAGTAGACGGTGCGTTGGTCATCAAGTCACGGGCCTGCTGCGTTTTGGGGAATGCGATCGCCTCCCGAATCGACTGCTCACCTGCCAGCAGCATCACCAGACGATCCAGCCCGTAGGCAATCCCACCATGGGGCGGCGTACCAAACTCAAATGCCTCAAGCAAGAAGCCAAACTTATCGTTCGCTTCCTCTTCAGATAAGCCAATCGTTTCAAATACTTTTGCCTGAACGTCGGGCTGATAAATTCGCAAACTGCCACCGCCAATTTCGTAGCCGTTGTACACAATGTCGTAAGCCACAGCGCGAGCCGTGGTGAGGTCGCCAACATCGTCTGGATGAGGCGCGGTGAAGGGATGGTGCAGCGCCTCATAGCGATTTTCATCTGCGTTCCACTCGAACATGGGAAATTCTGTGACCCACAGCAAGTTGGTCTTACTTTCGTCGATGAGGTTGAGTTCTTTTGCAATCGCCTGACGCAGCTTATCCAAAGTCGCATTCACCGTAGCCACATCACCAGCAGCAAACAGCAGCAAATGGCCTGGCTCCGCCCCCGTTCGCTCTAGCAATGTTTGCTTCTGCTCAGCCGTCAAATTGTCTTTAATAGCGCCAATGGTGTCAATTTCGCCGCCCTCGCGCACACGAATGTAAGCAACCCCACGTGCTCCTGCATCTGTTGCGACCTTAAAGAGATCGCCTTTGGGCTTAATGCGTACATTGGAAATCGCATCGTTGCCACCAGGAATTGGCAGCACCTTCACCTGACCACCATTCTTCACTGCACCAGAAAACACCTTGAAGCCAGAGTCTTTCACGATATCGGAAACTTCTACCAGCTCTAGCGCATAGCGAGTATCTGGCTTATCGCTACCGTAGCGAGCCATCGCTTCAGCATAGGTGAGGCGAGGAAACGGTGTTGGAATATCCACACCTTTTACTGCTTTGAAAACATGTGCAATCAATCGCTCATTGAGTTCGAGAATTTCTTCTTCACCCATAAAGCTCATTTCCATATCGAGCTGAGTAAACTCAGGCTGACGGTCTGCGCGGAGGTCTTCGTCACGGAAACAGCGTGCAATCTGGTAGTAGCGATCCATACCGGCCACCATCAAGATTTGCTTGAACAGCTGAGGCGACTGCGGCAGGGCAAACCAGTCACCTTCATTCACGCGGGAAGGCAAGATAAAGTCCCTGGCGCCCTCGGGTGTAGACCGGGTGAGAATAGGCGTTTCAACTTCGATGAAACTTTCGGTATCTTCGAGGAAGCGACGGATGGATTTGATGATGTCGTGGCGTAGGCGCATGTTTCGGGCCATGCGATTACGCCTCAAATCCAAATAGCGATACTTCAGGCGCAAATCTTCGCGAACATTTTCTTCCTCTGCGGTAGAGACCTGAAACGGCATCTGCTTTCGCACCGCATTCAGAATCACCAGCTCGTCAGCATAAATTTCAACCTGTCCAGTAGGCAGTTTTTCGTTGAGCGACTCTGCGGGACGCTGGGTCACGCGGCCTACCACTTTCACCACGTATTCATTACGGGCTTCTTCCGCCACAGGGTAGGACTCAGGAGTGCGTTCCGGGTCGCTGACGATTTGGACCGTACCAGCACGATCGCGCACATCCAAAAACACCACCCCACCATGGTCTCGACGCCGATCAACCCAACCATAGAGCGTGACAGTCTTTTCAATGTGTTCGGCTCGAAGTTGACCGCAATAGAGGCTACGCATGGCGACAGAAGGTAACAAAATACCAAAAACAAAACCTTTTCATTATGAGGGATGAAGGCCGATTTCGAAACACTGTGCTCAAGAGCAATCGCCAATCAGCTCGCTTTCCCTATTCGACAATGATTATCTGATTACTTCATGTCTACAGGCCGACGGAATACCAACCAGTAGCATTATCAACAATTTTACTTATGTACAGCGTTTCTTCTCATCACTCTCTAGCAGCTAGGTAACCCCATGTATACACAGAGGCCACCATGTATTGCGCGGTGAACTCTGCACCCATGGGGTAACTGTAGATGTCGAAATAGTTTTCAACGGTGGGGCATTGCCGGGGACCAGGGAAAGTGTGGTTTGCTATGGCATCTAGCGTCCAATAGTCGCTGTAGTAGCAAAAATCAGCAGGACCGAAGACGGTGATGCCCGGTGGTGGAGATTGGCCTGTGAGCTGATGAGGGGGTTTTGTGGGCTACGAGCACCTAATCCAGTACCTAATCCAGTGGTAAACACCATATTGTCAGGATTCGCACCTGCCGCAAACTGCGTTCCACTCAGCCAGGCATTCAAATAATCAGCCTGGTCTGTGAGTGCATGGGCTCTCAAAAAATCGGTGGCGGTGGGTGCACCTAACCCGTTTCGCCACCCCATAGGCGCAGTGGGCTGCTGACGGCTCCAGCCAAAAGCGGTGGTTCTTGTCAGCCTTGCCAAGTTATCGGCACGACGCAGAAACGCATTGCGAGCATTGCTTTGAACCGAGGAATCAACCGTAGGGACCGTCGTAAAAGTTGATGCCGCTGAATCTGCAGTCACTGAATCGACAGTCACAGTAGCCTCATTCAGCCGGGCGTATAAAAAAGCGACCTCTCGCTGGTCATGCTTGCTGTGCGTGTACGCATTGACTGTGTCAGATTGAAAAACCGTCGTCGACAGAAACAGTTCGTGCCAAGCTGGATCTTTGGTCAGCCGGTATAGCTCTAAAGCCGCTAAGTTGCGCTGATCTGCAACGTGGTGTAGCTTTTTGCCCTCGGTGTAGCGCTCGGGCTCATAGTTTCGCTCAGCGTATGCCATCGCCGCCAGAGCGCTCGACTGATACGTATCCGCAAGAACAGCATCGTAGGCACTCAGTGCCAAAGCAGCCCTCGCGGCCACCCCAGCATACATATAGCTCGACCACACATCGGGGGTGTATGCCATGACGAGCTGCGATTCCTGCCAACTGGTCTCTCCTTTTTTAGGGTGGGCTGCTGACTCTACGCCCCCGCGAATACCCCCGTCAGACGTTTGCAAACGACGGAAAAAATCTATTGACCACAGGGCTTCATCCAAAATATCGGGCAAAGTATTTGTCGACTCGGGCAAGTTGAGATTTACCGTTCTAAGATACTCAGGGAAAAGATTGTGGAGTTCTAACAGGCTACGAGGCACGGCCAAATGCTGAATTCGCCGGTCCCAGTCAGCTGCGTCAAAATAGCCTCCCCAAGCATCGGGCACCTCTGTATCAGTTTTACCGATCAGCAACGTTTCAAAAGTGTCTTGCTCACCAAGCCCCATATCTACATCTAGCAGTGTCGCAGTAGACTGGTAGACCTTGTTACCATCCACCGGATGGAAGGCTCTTAGCCGGTTAAATTCGGTATGAGGAGGCCCTATCGCAAGGCCGCTTCGCTGATAAAAAAAGCCCCTAATCGCAGTGAAAAATGCACGCGCCCAAACATCTGCACCGATTTGAAAGTCGAATGAACAAGCCCACGCTCTCCACACACAAGCGATACTCACCGGGCTCACTGAAATCGCTGAAGTCTAGCTGATGGACTTCGCTGAGGGTATAGTCCCGATTGCGAGGGCCTTCTCTTTGGGTAGAGCCGCGCCTACGCATAGCCACACTTCGATACACCGGCTGCCCGCTACCGCTCTCTACCAAGCTAAAATTCAAACCATCAGGATAATCAACACTGCCACCGCTGCCCATCCAAGTAGAGAGATACCCTACCTTAAACGGATCCGCTGGGCGAAACCCCAGCTGGGAAACATGCACTGCTTCACTGTGAGCAGACATCGGCGCATACATAAACTCGCCATCAGCCAACCCCAGCTCCGAAAACCTAAGCTGGTAGCGCTTTCCCAACTGCATTGGACGAGGCAAAGTCAGATAAAGCGTATGGCCCGACAGCCATTGGCGACCGCCCTCGGCACTGCGGCTAAGGCCCATTGGCTTAGTTTTATGAGCAACAGTGATAGGTGTTTTTTCCGTAGCATAATTTTTATTGCTCTGCGACCTAATGCTGTAGCGCTCAGCGCCCCCTGCGTAGGCAACTCGGAACGAACTCTCTGAGACCTCATCGTCAGTGTAGAGAATGCCTTGATTAGCACCGATCAGAATGCCAATAGGTTTGCCGTTGCGCCTTAATTCTGACTGTTTATTTCTGGTGATAATGCGATCACCCGGCTCAGCAACGTAGGGCATTTGCCGGCCCAAGGTTACAGTAGGCGGCGCTACTTCTACAGCCAAAATATCCGGGCGTACTGCGTAAATTTGAGCGGGGGCTGTCTGTGTAACGGGATGGCTACTAGACGCAAACACCCGAGTTGGGGCGTTCAAATGATGTCTGAAGAGAAATTTGAAAATCCGAATACTAAACTGCCTAAAAACTAGAAAAAATCAGACTTAGCCTGTTATTTCGGCGTTTTATCATATTTTCTGACGATTTTGGCAGTACTTCTCTACGAAAATGTTAACGCTACAGGGAATGCCTCTGAGTGAAGTGCAAGTGAAGTGATACTATTTCAATCATTCGCTAGGGGTGCCTTAACCGGCTGAGAATATACCCTCTGAACCTGAGACTGGATAATACCAGCGGAGGAAAGCATGTATAAAGTTTTGAGCCATCGTACAGCTGAGGTATCTCAGTGGGCCTAAGTACGATCGTGATGCTGGTGGCCGTTGTCACCTTTGCACTTATAGGACTCACCAAAGTCAGCAGGAAAGCAGTCGACCTTGAAGACTATGTGGTGAGCCGGAATCAGATTAGTAGTGCCGTAGCACTTGCGACCGTCACCGCGTCTGCTCTAGGTGCGTGGATTTTGTTTAGCCCAGCTGAGGCAGGCTCCGACCCCTACTTTGGGGGAATTTCAGCAATTTTGGGTTATTGCATCGGCTCTGCGACAGCTGTGTTCGTGTTTGTGTTTGTTGGACCTAGGCTGAGGCAGATTATGCCGTGGGGCCATTCGCTCAACGAATATGTACGCTACCGATTTGCTAACACTTCAGCGGGAAACAACAGCTGGGGAAGGGCAATGTATTTGCTCACGCTAGCGGTAATGCTGCTGTATATGTTTGTGTATTTGGCCGCGGAACTGACAGCGATCGCACAAGCACTAAAGATAATCGCAGATGTCCCCTTGGTGATTACAGCTTCCGTCGTCATCGCGGCCGATTTCCTCTACACCGCTGCGGGTGGTCTGAGAGCGACTATCTTGACCGACGCGCTGCAGTTTGTGCTAATCGTGCCAGAGCTGATGATCTGCTTTGGTGCGC
>ERZ1740067.400-NODE-400-length-35165-cov-20.101367_pt1 | contig 35165 bp, 31 predicted proteins | sample MGYA00581736_ERZ1740067 | MGnify/ENA primary metagenome ERZ1740067 (study PRJEB43018, sample SAMN04849236) | marine metagenome | isolation source: floating plastic debris | place: Pacific Ocean | collected 2008-08-27 | study: EMG produced TPA metagenomics... | reverse complement strand
TTGGTCACTTTACCTTAGCCGGGCTGCTCTGTTTGTATGGTTCTCGGCAGCTCAAGCCGGTTCATAAAATGACCCTGGCCTCGGCCATGGTGACAGGCTGTGGTCTGTTGACCCTTGGCTATGGATTTGTCGAGATCTACCCAATTGCCACCATCGCCAAGCTGCAGTTTGCTCGAACAACCCCGTTTATCTTGCTCATGGCCCTCACGGCTATTGCCGTTTATGCCAGTGAGCACTATCACCGGGGCCATCGGGCGTTGGGGCTACTGTTGATTGCGACCCCAGTTATTGATAACTGGGGCGGTCTGATTACATTGGTGATCGTTGTTTTGGCGCTCATCAAGCCGGGTACCGATGCCTTTTGGCAGCGCGTTAACCAAAAAAGCTGGGCCTTACCTTGGCTGGCCTACGGTCTTTTTTTAGCGGTGCTGACTATTACCTATTCCTTTCATCTGGCGCTGTTTTTAAGTTTTGCCTATCCGTTTTTAAGAGACGAATTTCCAGCCAGACGGCTACGCCTGGCTGCCTATGGGGTGACAGCGATTTGTGGATTGTTTGTAGCACTACATTTGGGAGGCGTGGTGTCCCATCGAAGCTTAGGGCCGGTTCACCGGGCCATCAAGTTTGCCCCCTTGGTGGATCACCCCCTCAAGCAGCTGGCGGTCAATGCCCGTGATGCCACTTCCGTTGATGCCCTGGTGCTGGTGCCCCCATCGGATCGGATGTTTCGGTTCTACAGCCAGCGTTCAACGGTGGTGAGCTTTAAGGCGTTTCCATTTACCGATGCCGGGATTGTTACCTGGCAAGAGCGTATGGAAGCAATGCTCGGTGAGCTGCCAGCGGAGATTGAGGAGAAGTTGGATGGGTTATTTTTGCCGCGAACGGGAGAAGAGCTAGGTGCGATCGCAGCGAAATATAACGCCACCCATATCGTCACCCGTCAAGATTGGCATCCTGAGATCCCTGGTAGCACCGTGGTAGACCAGCAGGAAGGCTGGGTACTGTGGGCTGTGAATCGTGACTCTAATTGAAGTTTTGTTCAGCTGTAGCCGCTTATTTCAAAGCCAGAATGCCCTGTTCCTTAAGCTTGGGATTGAACTTAATTGGCATTTGGGCTCCCCGAGCTTCGACCTTTGCTTTCACGTCTACCTCCACCCGGCGAGCCACCTGCTTGAGGAGCTTGTTAATTTCAGTGGGGTCGGCATTGTCGATTTCATGCCGCTCTGCCTCGGTCATGAATGTTTTGGCATCAATCGGCTTCTCCCAGGCTATCTGGGTGTCGCTGTTGCCAGAGGGAATGGCTCCATACTCTGCTAGCCAGGCATTACGAATTTCATCTAGTAGAGTGCGGCTGGGGCGTTCCACCGTGTAAACCTTAAACCAGTGGCACTGTTCTGGACAGCGCACCAAATGCTGGACTAATCCAACGTTCACATTGCGTGAAAAGCCGACATATTGCAGGGCTTGGGCCTGATCAAAAATGGCATAAATTCCGACCTTCCCGTCTAACTCTGACGGCAATGCTCCATCTACTAGATAGGGCTGCATTTCTAAGCTCGCTAGGGTGGGAATTGGGTTGGCCATAGTAGATCGGAGCGTGAATGACGCCCTTTATCGTAGTGCGATCGCTTCCAGGATGCAGGTTCTTTCAAATAAACTCAACGATTGCCGGTCTACCTGTTTCAAAAAGAAACACTATAGTGAAGGAAAATTTCTTTTCTTACTGTTCTGTCATGGCCACTCCAAAAGACCTGACCAATCGGATCATTTTTGTTTTGCTGATTGGTTTTATTGGCTGGCAACTCTTGCGGCTGGGGTTAATTGTCGGTGTGGCTAATGGTTGGATGTGAGGGTGGAGCTGTTCCTGGTTTTATTGGCCATTCCTTTACGAACTTGATTGACTATCGGCACAGCCGTTCTATGGGAGATTTGCATTCGTCGATTGCTATAGAATGCTGATCGCTGTTTTGAACGGTAATTTATGCCCGCTCCCCATATCTCCACTGTTGCTTGGAACTGGCCCATTGGTGCGAACTGGGAAACGCCCTATATTGTTCGCTACGCCAGTAACTTAGATGATGGTCCTGCGCATGGAATTCCCCTGGGGGGTTTTGGGGCAGGCTGTGTTGGTCGTGCGCCCAGTGGCACGTTTAACCTATGGCATTTAGATGGTGGTGAGCACACCTTTGAGCAGTTTCCGGCCTGTCAGTTTGCGGTGTATGAGCACCGTGAAGGTGGATCAAAAACCTATGCTATGGCGACGGCGGGCGATGGGTTAGATAGCTGGGCATGGTATCCGGCCAGTGAGGACACAGGGGGCACCTACAAAGCCCTCTACCCCCGCAGCTGGTATGCCTATGAGGGCGTCTTTGACGCGGAGCTAACCTGTGAACAGTTTTCGCCGATTTGGCCTGAAAACTATCAAGAAAGCAGCTACCCGGTGGCGGTGTTTGTTTGGACTGCCCATAACCCCACCGCCCAGCCCATAACCCTGAGTATTTTGCTGAGCTGGCAAAACATGGTGGGTTGGTTTACAAATTCTGAGGCGTCGCCAGACATTCGGCAGCGGGAGGATGGTAGTCCGTTCTATGACTATGTACCCCGTCTGCGTCAGAGTGCTGGCAATTTTAATCAGCTGGTCCACAGCGATCAGGCCATGGGTATTGTCATGGATGGGGCCTGGACCGGCAGCCCGACGGAGGGCGATGGTCAGTTTTGCATCGCGGTACCAGTGGGTGACGGGGTGACCTATCACACCCGTTGGGATGCTGCTGGCGATGGGGCAGATCTGTGGGAAAACTTTGCCGCTGACGGTACTTTAGGTAATGTTGCTGATACAACGTCTGTGATGGGTGACGAGCAGCTGGGGGGTGCGATCGCAATTAAAATCACCTTAGCTCCTGGCGATACCCAAGAACTGCCCTTTGTGGTTAGTTGGGATTTACCCGTTACAGAGTTTGCCACTGGCAAAATCGCCCATCGTCGATATACCGACTTTTTTGACCAGACCGGACGTAATGCTTGGCAGCTAGCCCAGACAGCCCTCGCTAACTATCAAACCTGGCAACAAAGCATTATCGACTGGCAACAGCCCATCCTCGACCGCAAAGATTTGCCCGACTGGTTCAAAATGGCCCTGTTCAACGAACTCTACGACATGGCCAGCGGCGGTACCCTATGGTCTGCGGCTAGCGCAGGCGACCCGGTGGGTCAGTTTGGCGTGTTGGAATGCATGGACTATCGCTGGTATGAAAGCCTGGATGTGAGGCTATACGGCGGTTTTGCAACGCTGATGCTGTGGCCAGAGCTAGAAAAAGCCATCATCCGCGCCTTTGCCCGCGCCATTCCTACCGAAGATTCCAAAAAGCGCATCATTGGCTATTACTACACCGTTGGTGAAGGTGAACACCTGGCCCCCAGAAAAATCAAGGGAGCCACCCCCCACGATTTGGGTGCGCCCAACGAGAACCCCTGGATTGCCACCAACTACACCAGCTATCAAGACTGTAATCAGTGGAAGGATTTACCCAGCGACTTTGTGTTGCAGGTTTACCGAGCCTTTTTGCTAACAGGTGGTGATGATATTGAATTTTTGGCCGAGTGCTGGCCCGCCGTTACAGAAACCATTCAATATCTCAAGCTGTTTGATCTCGATGGCGATGGGGTTCCTGAAAATGGTGGTGCGCCGGATCAAACCTTTGATGATTGGCAACTTAAAGGGCTAAGTGCCTACTGTGGTGGTCTATGGCTGGCGGCATTAGAAGCGGCCATCAAAATGGGCGATATCTTGCAACAGCACCGGAAAATTTCCGGCAGTTTCGCCATTGTTAAATCCCAATATCAGCGCTGGATCAAGCAGGGTAAAATCGTCTACCAAAACAAGCTTTGGACCGGCAGCTTCTACCGTTTAGATTCTGAGAGCAATTCTGATGTCGTCATGGCTGACCAGCTCTGTGGTCAGTTTTGTGCTCGTCTAATGGGGCTGCCAGATATTGTTGATGCCGAATATATCGATATTGCCCTCGATACCATTTACGATGCCTGCTTCCTCAAGTTCAATGAGTATGCTGCCAGTCACGCGGCGCCACAAAATCAAAAGTTTGAAGGCTCCCAGACCGGATTTTTTAGTGCCGCTCAGCTAGGAATGGCTATTGGTGCTGCCAATGGGGTTAAACCTGATGGCTCCCCGGAAAATCCAGATGACACCCACCAGCTAGAAGTATGGACGGGCATTAACTTTGGGGTGGCAGCCTTCTTAGCCCAAATGGGTAAACGAGATCAGGCCATGGCTATTACAGAAGCCGTTGTGACGCAGATCTATAACCATGGTTTACAGTTTCGGACACCAGAAGCGATCACGGCCATGGGTACATTTCGCGCCTGTCATTATTTGCGACCGATGGCGATTTGGGGGCTTTATGCTCAGCTTTAGCGGTGGTGGGGCGTGGTGAGGTAGCGTTGCTTTGACAGACGTAGCGTTGCCTTGACAATTATCAAACTAGTTTAAGCATGGTGTACTCCACCCACACAATTGGGAACATTCTTAGCCTCAGGAATCGTCACCTTTAAGTCTGTTGACCATAACAAACGGCTGACTGCCAGTCGTTTGGGCGGCACGTAGCTGTTGTGCTCTAATGCTTTCAACGATTTCACTGCTGTGAGCTAGAGCGCAAAGCGGTCTTTGCAATGGACTGACTAAACAACCCAAAGGAGAACTAATTTTATGGGCGCGTTTTCGGGAGCCAACAACCATATCACTAGCGGTAATGTAGGCGTTGCCATCATCGCCGGGGTGGGGGGAGATCTTGCTTTTCAAGACTTCTCAACCGATGTCGAAGGATCGCTACAGGGCTATTTGACCATCGGTGGTGACCTATCCAAGCAGACTGTTGACCTGGGTGTGTTACCTGCAGCCAGCGGCGCATTTAATATTGCATTTCCCGGTGACACCGACATCAGCCTATTTGACACGGTCGTCGTCGCGGCGGGTGAAACCAGTGTTGGTACCGCAAGAGTTCCCTAGCTTAGGCTATCGATGTTATCAGACCTTGGTTATGGGGTGCTGTTGAGGAGTGAAAGCTGTTGACCTTGGGATGATCGTTGGGGTTGTTTTAGCTGAGCTAGATTGACGCCTTCGTGCTCCAATAGCCAGCGCTTGCGGTCTAACCCGCCAGCGTAGCCAGTCAAACTTCCATTGGCCCCAATAACGCGGTGACAAGGTAACACAATGGAAATCGGGTTAAGGCTATTGGTGGTACCCACGGCTCTAACGGCGTTGGGGTTCCCTAACTGCCGCGCCAGCTCGCCATAGGACATGATCGTGCCTGGGGGAATTGAGCGTAGCGCCTGCCACACATTAGCCTGAAATTTGGTGCCGCCAGGATTCACAGCAATGGAATCGACCGCTGTTAAGTCGCCTCCGAGATAGGCACTAATGCGGGCGATCAGGTCAATTTCAAGGGCTGTAAAACCCTCGATATCAGACGGTTGTTCTAGCTCAACATTGCCATAGCGTTTGGCTAGCAGACACATCAGCCGGGCCTCATAGCCTTCATAATCTAGCGATACCAGGGCCTGTCCATCCGTGACTAGCAATATTTCTCCGATGGGCGATGCCATCTTGGCTAGACGTAGGGGTTTACACGACTGAGTCATGGCGCCTCCCAATCCGCTCGCTATGATGAAAAATCGTATAGCCCCACCATAGCACCCGGATATTGTTTTCTTTCTATGAGCTTACCAAGGCGATTAAGCTGTTCTACGATAGCTTCTTCTGACTTAGGTCGTTTTCGAGCCAACAGAATCCAAACCCTCGTTTTATCTTTTAACTGTGTTTGTTTGAGATTGTTGAGTTCTTGGTAGTGACTTTCTAAATCCTCATCAGAGACTTTCCAAATACCGATATTCTGGAGCTGACTCAGAATGATATCGGGCACGGGTAGTTTAAATCGACGATTGTAAAATTCAAACTGCAGCTGTGCCCCTGGCAAAACATAGAGCTTATCTCCTGCTTGCCAGTGAGTATCGATGTATCGGATAGTCGGTCTCACGTGATCAAAATGCAGACTAGTAGGCTCTATCATACCGTGTAGACCTCGTCTTAATGGCATGAATATCAGTGTTATGACCATGATGAGGCCGATAATGCCTAGAATACGAGGCTTTCGTCTCCAGCGACCCCACCAAAAAACAATACCTTCTGCTAAGAGAATAAGAGCGAAAGGAGTTAAAAATAAGACTAGTCGTTCTCGAAAGGGATATTTATGTAGAAAAGCAGCGAGTAGCGTCACTAAAAATGGGCTACTGAGGTAGATCAGTCGTAATTTAGCTGTGCGGTATAACAGAATACAGCCGGTGATAAACGCCACCATGGCAACACCGTCGGCAGGACCAAAAAAGCCTAGGGGCCGGTAGAAAAAGCGACCAAATGAATCAAATAGCCATACTACGTCTAGCAGATTGTCGGGGTATCGCCCGGCCCAGTTGTCTGCCAGATCGGTACCAGAAAGGGCTTGGTTAATGATGCCAAAATATAGACCGCAAAAGCTGAGAATCCAGCTCCCGTATAGGGGAAGGCGTCGGAGAAAAAAATCTTTGAGGTCTGTTTTTGGAGCTTGCCACAGTCGAAGTGAGAGAATATTGGCTGCTTCTACCCCTGCGATGACAAAAATACTGGGGAATGACAACCAAATACTGATACTGCCGAGTATGCCTGCTATTAACAGCTTAGTCAGCTTGGGTTTGAGGGTGGCTAAGGAGGTGACTGCCATGAAGAGTAATAACCCCATGGAGACATCCCAGCTGTAGGGTTTTGTCTCGCTAGCAAAATAGGCAATGTAGCCCTGGACCGAGAAGAGAAAAATCGCAATGGGTCTGGCCCACCCCTGGGCAAAATTTTGGGTGAATCGATAGAACAAGCCCAGGGATAACAAGCCACCGATGAGGGGAAATAGGCGCAGACTATATTCGTGACTGCCCCAAGTCTCAATGGCAAATTTCTCAATCCAGAGAAATAGGGGAGGTGCGGCCTGGTTATAGTCAAGAGCTTCGAGCAGTTCTAGGTAGCTGCGGTCTAGCAGGTTGAGCCCAAGGGCAACTTCGTCAAACCATAGGGAGCGGTTGCTCAGGTATTGAACGAATCTGATTAAGACTCCTAACCCAACGCCCAGGAGGGAACAGATCTCTATCCAATGGGGCTGGGTTAGGGATTTTAGTTTCTGGGTGAGCACGATGGGGGCAATCAATAGCAGACTGTTACTTGTCTACCATGTTTGCTTAGCTCGCAACCTGGTTGACCAAGACGGGACTGTGGGTTTGGCAAATGGCTTCGATATGTCGATGGTCCGTGCCACAGCAGCCCCCAAGAACGCTGAGGTGGGGGAGCTGCTGCTTGAGTTTGTAGAAACGCTCGCCTAAATCTTGAGGGTTGCCCTCGTCTAGAGTCTCAGATTCGTCTAGCTCGGCGTGGCTCATCATGGAGGCGTTGGCCCGGATACCTCGAATTCTTTCTACCCAAGGGTCCTGATTGAGGATAACCCGATCAAAGTGGATGGGATGGGCACAGTTGATCATGTAATAGGCCGGGTAGCTGTCGGTGGCTTGATCCACTATGTAGATGGCTTCCTCTAGGCTCATGTCGGTGGGTAGTTTGCCGTTGGTTTCGACGGTAAAGGCAATCACGACGGGCATTTGTGCCTTTTGGGCGGCGCGGGCGATACCGATGGCTTCTTGGGGATAGGTGATGGTGAAGGCTGAGACGAGGTCGGCAGCGGTATCGCGGAATGTGTTGATTTGGGCTTGGTGGTATTGCTCGGCTTCGGCGATGGTCATCAGGTTGTCGGGGCTATAGCCGTCGCCACGGGGGCCAATGCAGCCGCTGATGACGATGGGACTCTCGGGGGTGGCGTAGGTATTGCGAGTGATTTGGAGAAGTGCGATCGCACGTCGATTTATATCAGCTAGTGCCGCCGCACCATAGCCTTGGCGACGCCCCCAATCAGCATTTGCCCGCCAGGTAGGACTGTCTAAAACCAGACCCATTTTGTAAGTTTGGGCCAATTCACCATAGATATTGAAATAGTTGTGCAGAGCTTCAGTCCCCAGGGGGCGATCCAACAACGTAAAGGCGGCAAAGTCAGGTAAATCCCACCCCTGCTGAAACAGTAGTACGGTTTCTAGCCCGCCATCAGTCATAAAAACGTTGTCAGACAGCTGCGGCAGCTGATGTCGGTAGTAAGCCATAGTTTGATTTCCCTAAGTGTGTGAACGATTTTGTTTAATTTGATACAAACCGCGAATGATGATTCCTCAGGATGTCCTGTGATATTCATCACGCCTCCGGAACCGATTCAGCAGCCATCCCCAGACAACCGTGGCAAAATAGGCAGTGACCCATGCCCATTGCTCTCCATGCTGCGTCTTTCTGAAATCAAGCTGCCCCTCGACCATACAGACGAGGATTTACACGGTGCTGTCTTGAAAAAATTACGTATTAGGGAGTCCGAGCTGACTCGTCTGAGCGTCTTTAAACGTAGCTATGACGCTCGCAAGCGCGACGAGATCCGGCTGGTGTACATCGTTGATATTGAAACACCCAAGCAAAAACAGCTGCTGAGCCGCTTTAAAAAAGATGCCCACATCAAACCCACGCCGGATGTCAGCTACCACTATGTAGCCGAAGCTCCTAGGTCCCTAGACCATCGCCCTGTGGTGATTGGTAATGGCCCCTGCGGTATGTTTGCTGGGCTGCTTCTAGCCCAAATGGGCTTTAAACCCATCATTTTAGAGCGGGGCAAAGCGGTGCACGAGCGCTCGGTCGATACCTTTGGTTTTTGGAGTAAGCGAAAGTTCAAACCCGAGTCCAATGCCCAGTTTGGCGAAGGCGGTGCCGGTACCTTCTCCGATGGCAAGCTCTATAGCCGCATCAAAGACAATAACCACCACGGCAGAAAAGTATTACAGGAGTTGGTTAATGCGGGGGCTGTTCCAGAAATCCTCTATGTCAACAAACCCCACATTGGCACCTATCGACTGGTCAAGATTGTGGAGAACCTGCGTAATCAAATTCTTTCGTTAGGTGGAGATGTCAGGTTTGAAACGCGGGTAGACGATATTGATATCGACGATCGTCAGGTGCGGGGGGTCCTGCTCTCCAATGGTGACTATCTTCGTACCGATCACGTGGTGCTATCTGTGGGGCACAGTGCCCGCGACACCTTTGAGATGCTTCACCGACGGGGCGTATATATTGAGCCCAAACCATTTTCTATTGGCTTTCGTATAGAACATCCCCAACCGCTGATCGATCAGTGTCGGTTTGGTCAACAGGCCGGGCATCCCATCTTGGGTGCTGCCGACTATAAGTTAGTTCACCACTGCAGCAACGGTCGTTCGGTCTATAGCTTTTGCATGTGTCCAGGAGGGCAGGTGGTGGCCGCCACCTCCGAAACCGAGCGAGTGGTTACCAATGGCATGAGCCAGTACGAACGCAGTGGTAAAAATGCCAACAGCGGCATAGTCGTTGGCATTACACCCGATGACTATCCTGAGGGGCCGCTAGCTGGTATGGCCCTGCAGCGAGAGCTAGAGTCCCGTGCCTTTGCCCTGGGGGGCAGCACCTACGAAGCCCCCGGTCAGCTGGTTGGAGACTTTCTTAAAGGACAACCATCTATCCAGCTAGGGCGAGTGAAACCAACCTATCGACCCGGTGTGCATCTGTGCGATCTCAGCCCGAGTCTGCCCGACTACGCCATTGAGGCTATCCGTGAGGCGATTCCTGTCTTTGACAAAAAAATTACTGGTTTCGCCATGCATGACGCAGTGCTGACGGGGGTGGAAACGCGTACCTCATCCCCTATTCGTATCAAGCGCGACAATGATTTTCAAAGTCTCAATACTCAAGGCCTCTATCCTGCGGGGGAAGGGGCGGGCTATGCAGGAGGAATTCTGTCTGCGGGAGTTGATGGCATCAAAGTTGCTGAAGCGATTGCCCTGAGTATTGTTGAAAAGGCCTCTTGTTTAGTGGGTTAAATCATGAAATATACGGATCTTCAGCAACACCCCGAAGGTGGACGCTACTTGGAAATTTATCGCTCTGCCACAACAGTGATCACTGACAGTAAAACCAGAGCGGCCCTAACCCACATATACTTTTCCCTAGAGCCCCATGAGGTCAGCCGGTTCCATCGGGTCAGCAATGACGAGGTATGGAATCTCTATCAGGGAGAGGGGCTGTATCTTTACCAGTGGGATGGCTATTCTGCTGACATTGAGTCTACGGAACTCTCAGCAAAGTCCATGAACTTCTGCCATGTGGTGCCTGCAGGATGCTGGCAGGCAGCTGTTCCCATGGCACATCGAGTGTTGGTAGGGTGTTCTGTCGCGCCTGGGTTTGAGTTTGCTGATTTTGAACTCATTGATCCTGAATCAGCCACGGCTAGGCAGCTGCTGACACTGAATCCAGAACTATCTAGGTTGGTTTTGGTGTAGGGGCTCGTATCTCTTCTATTTCTGACGAGAGAATATACAGGGAAGACCTATGACATCTGTGAGTTTTCTCATGAGTCTTTTCTTAAGGACTGATATACTCGCCAGTAGTCTGTGCATTTACCTCTTTTTCCATGAATCCTTTACAGGATGCTTTTATTTCCTATGGTCGTATTGATAGTAAAGAATTTGCCAAACGTCTTAATAGCCGACTGATTAGGCTAGGCTACACAGCTTGGTTTGATGTTGATGACATTCCTTTAGGTGTCGATTATCAAAAACAGATTGATGACGGCATTGAGAAAGCCGATAACTTTATCTATATAATCTCTCCTCGCTCCGTTAACTCACCCTACTGCGATTTAGAACTTGAGCTAGCTCTAAAATATAAAAAGCGCATTATACCTTTACTGCATGTCGAGGAAATTAGTCGAGACACTTGGCAACAGCGTAACCCTGAGGGAACAGATGGTGAATGGGACGCTTATCAACAAAAAGGCCAACATATTAGTTCTCAAAATATGAGCCCAGAGATCCGTAAGATTAACTGGATCTATTTGCGGGAAGATGTTGATGATTTTGAACAGTCTTTTCAGGGATTGATTGATCTGCTAGAACGAGATAAAGCCTATGTTCATCAACACACAATACTGCTAACCGCCGCCCTAGAGTGGGAGCGTAATCAGAGGCAAACTCGATATCTGCGCATTGGGGAAGAGCTACAGCAGGCAGAAACATGGTTAGCTGTTCGCTTTGAAGACAGTCAACCCCCGGTTTTGCCCACCGATTTTCACTATGAGTACATTACCGAAAGCATCAAAAACGGTAATCACCTCATGACTGAGGTGTTTTTATCCCATGCAGAAGAAGATAGACCCATCTCAGATAAGATTAGCCGTACCCTGATGCGCGCAGGGATAACTACCTGGACGAACCATAGCGATATTGAAGCCGGTACAGAAGACTTTTTTGCCAGTCTTTCTCGTGGGGTGGAAGAAGCTGACAATCTTGTTTTTCTTATGTCGGTTTACTCACTACAATCTGATTATTGTCAGAAGGAACTAGAGCTTGCTCTTTCCTTAAATAAGCGTATTGTTATTGTGTTGGCTGGATTGGTGGATGCCTCCAAAATTCCAGAGAGTCTCAAAAATCAGCAGTATATTGATCTGACAGATAACCAAACAGATGCTGATTACTTAAACGATGAGAACGATCTGTTGCGAACTTTAAAGCAGGATGCGAGTTATTATCATGACCATAAGATCCTTTTGACCAAGGCCTTAAAATGGAAACGCCAGGACTATAACCCTTGCATTTTGCTACAGGGCTATGGATTACAATACGCCCTTGCTTGGAGAGACATTGCCCAAGTTAAAGATTCTCATGGTCTTACCTCTATTCAAGATCAGTTTATTGAAACCAGTAAAAATCAAACCTCGGCGATTTTACCTGATGTTTTTATCTCCTATTCGGCTGCAGATGCTGATTTTGCGCGCAGGTTGAATAATGCTCTGCAGCAGCAGAGAAGACGTACCTGGTTTGATCAAGAGAATATTGCTTCAGGTGCGGATTTTCAGCAGGAGATTCGCCAGGGTATTGAAAAATCTAATTACTTTTTGTTTATCCTGTCTCCCCGGTCAGTACGATCGCCCTACTGCGCTGACGAAGTAGAGTATGCGGTGAAACTAAATAAGCGGGTGGTGACAATCTTATATCGTCCGGTGGAGGTGGCTGAGCTGCATCCAGAACTGGCAAAGGTGCAGTGGATTGATTTTAATGCCCACGGAGGAGAATTTGCAGCAAACTTTAGAGAGTTATTACGAACGTTAGATACAGATGCTGAGTATCTGAAATATCATACTCGGTTGTTGATGCGAGCAAAGGAGTGGGTAAACAAGCGGCGTCAAGATGATTTTTTGCTGCGAGGAGAAGATCTGAAAGAGGCTGAACAATGGCGGCGAAAAGCTATTGAAAATGAGCCGAAGCCAACGCCACTGCAAGAGGAGTATATTGCAACCAGTGGCAAGTTATTTAAGAGTCGCCGGACAACGCTAATCGCAGCTGTAGGTGCCTTAACACTTTTATCGTTGGCGAGTGGTATCGCCATTCGCCAGTCTGTAGTTGCCCATAGAATCAGGATTCTGGCTGAGCACCAGGCCCGAAATACAGAGCTGCGCTCCGAAGCTATCACGGTGGAAAATCTGAAATCATCTGGTCTAAAGCATCAGGCTTTGTGGGTTGCCATGGGTCTGGGGCGAGATATTAAACGCTATGACAAGTCTGGCTATTTGGAACCGGGCACTAAGTTTCAAGCAATATCTGTTTTGCGCGAAGTCTATCATGACGAACAGGGTTTCTTGGTGGACAACACGATTACTGGTCATGATGCGGCGGTGACTAGCGTTACCTTTTCGCCAGATGGTACTACCTTGGCGTCTGCCAGTGCTGATGGCACGGTTAAGCTATGGAATGCTATCAGCGGTGAACTATTCCACATCCTGATTGGGCATGAGGCACCGATCTCGAGTATCAGCTTTTCGCCGGACGGTTCTCTGCTGGCGTCTGTGAGTGAGGATGGCATGGTTAAGCTATGGCAGACAAGCAGTGGTGCTATCGTTAATACTCTTTCGGCGCATCAGGCTGGCGTTTCTATCGTCAGCTTTTTAGCCGATGGTAATACCCTAGTGTCTGCCAGTGAAGATGGGGTTGTGAAATTCTCGATATCGACTGGCAGTAAAGCTTTGCAACCTTTACAGGGTAGGGCTGAGGAGATATATAACATCAGTTTTTCATCGGATGGTACCACCCTGGCGGCGGGTGGTAATGATGGCATGGTACGGCTATGGGACCCACGAAGTGGGAGGGAGATTCAAACCCTTGCAGGTCAGGATGCACCTATCCTGAAAATCAAGTTTTCGCCCGATGGTAATCTTTTAGCCACTGTTGATACCTTTGACACAGTTAGACTCTGGAATCGCAACAGTGGTGAAGTCTTCCAAACACTTAAAGGCTACGGCAATGTAATTAATAACATCAGTTTTTCGCCAGATGCTACGGTTCTGGCCTCCGCCAATGGTGACGGTATGGTAAAGCTGTGGGATTTGCGCAGTGGAAAAGAACTCCAAACTTTGAAGGGACATAGCGACAGTGTTTCTAACGTGAGTTTTTCCCCAGACGGCAATACGCTAGTCTCTGCGAGTGACGATGGCATCTTGAAGGTTTGGAAACGTAATCATGGTGGGGACCTCCAAATTCTGTCAGGCCATGGAAAGCCCGTATCTAGCCTCAGTTTTTCACCAAACAACAATCTGTTAGCCTCTGCTGATTTTGATGGCACAGTGAAGCTCTGGGATTCTGATAATAGTCAAGAACTTCAGACCCTAGTCGGTCATGTGGCTCCGGTATGGAGTATTCAATTTTCGTCGGACGGGAGTCTTTTGGCTTCTGCCAGTGCGGATCAAACGGTCAAGGTGTGGAACCCTGAGGATGGTAGCAAACTCCAAACTCTTACAGGTCATGAGGCTCCGGTGTGGAGCGTGAGTTTTTCCCCAGATGATACTCTGGTGGCCTCTGCCAGTGCAGACCGTACGATAAAGCTGTGGGATGTAAGCAGTGGCGACGAGCTCATAACCCTTATAGGTCATCAGGATTGGGTAAATAGCCTCAGCTTTTCGCCAGATGGGTCTCTTTTGGCGTCGGCCAGTGATGATGGCACGGTAAAACTTTGGGATCTACGTAGTGGAAAGGAGATAAAGACGCTGCTAGGTCACGGTGCTCCGGTGTGGAGTGTGAGCTTTTCACCCGTTCGCTCGGGACTGCTGCGAGATTTGGGATATGTGCTGGCGTCGGCCGGTGCCGATAGTACGGTAAAGCTATGGGATAGCGTGAGTGGTCAAGAATTGGAGACGCTGGCAGGGCATTCATCGTTGGTAACCAGTGTGGGCTTTTCTCCAGATGGTAAGATTCTTGCTTCTGCGGGTGCAGACCATACGGTGCAACTGTGGGATATTACTGGCCAACAACAGCGTAGACGGGTGCGTGAACGCCGTGACCGTCGGCTTTATGGTCGTAAGCCAGGTCTTCAAAAATCCAGTAGTGACAACCTTCATAGTCGGAAGCTGCAAACTCTTGACGATCATACGGATCGAGTAACCAGCGTGAGTTTTGCGCCGGACGGTTCTGTACTGGCCTCGGCTAGTGATGATGGTACCGTCATTATCTGGGACTTTAGTCTTGATGCTCTGCTGGCTAAAGCGTGTAGTTCACAGCAGCGTTATTTACTCCACGGTAATCCGACTGATGAACAACTTGAGGTGTGTGAGGGCTCCGTTGCCAGTCAGCCTCAAAAGAGTTCATAGGCCATGCTTTTCGCTTCAGTGTTGGTGGCTGCCTACAGTTACTCTAATGGGCCAACGCTATACTACTGAATGTATTGTTCGATGGGGCCATTATAGTCAAGGGTGACGGTGCGATCGCGACCTGTACCTTGGACGGTAACAACGCTTAAAAGCGTGTAGGTTTCTTCGAGGGCAACGGCGGTTGGTTCCCCGCCTCTAATGGTAAAGCGCCAGGTTGTGGCATCCAACATGTCGCAAGGAGATGCGATCGCAGCGCCATGCATGGCAGGTTCCGCTCGATAAACCCCTAGCCCGCCGTTGGTGACTTCCGCCATCTGTCGCGCTTCATTTTTAGCGGCATTTAAAGCGATTTGCTCTGCCGGAGTGGCAGCGGTACAGGCAGTTTCAGTGCCTGAGGCTGGTTGTGCGGTCGCCGGTAAAGCAACACCGGTAATTGTAGCTAAGACCAGGCTGGAGACTGTGAGACTGTGCTTCATCGGGTGCCTCTCGTTAGAATGTCGCTTTCAGTTATAGAATACAGCGACTACAAGATAGATCAGCACCTTCTCTTCGGCTAAGGTGACTACATCCGCTCTAGAACCTGAATCCCCAGTAGCGACAGACCCAGCTTGAGGGTGCGGGCAGTCAGATCACACAGCATTAATCGAGAGGTGCGCTGGGGTTCCTCTGCCTGTAGAACCGAGCAACGGTCGTAAAACTGGTTAAATTTTTGGCTGAGTTCAAACAAATATTGGCAGAGGCGGTTGGGGAACAGATCCTGCGCTACTTCTATGACGATGGTGTCGAGTGCGAGCAGATGTTTAGCCAGGGCTAACTCGGTGTTATCCTCCAGCACAATGGGGGCCTCACCCAGCTGGCTAAAATCGATGTCGCCCTTGCGGCTGATACCCTGCACCCGCACATAGGCATAGAGCATATATGGGGCGGTATTGCCCTGGAGGGCCAGCATTTTGTCGAAACTAAAGATGTAGTCGCTGGTGCGGTTTTGGCTGAGGTCAGCATATTTAACTGCACCCAGACCCACAGCGGTGGACACCTCATGGATAAAGTCCTCTGACTCGTTGCGGCTTTCGTCGGCAATGCGCTGCTTTAAATCTTTCTCTGATCGAGTGATCGCTTCGTCTAAGAGATCTTTTAGTTTGACGGTCTCACCGGAGCGAGTTTTGAGCTTTTTGCCATCTTCTCCTTTGACTAGACCAAAGGGGACATGCACGAGCTCAACATTGTCGGGTATCCAGTGGGCGCGGTTAGCTACTTGAAAGACCTGGGCAAAATGGTTGGCTTGCCCGGCATCGGTAATATAAATGACGCGCTCGGCTTTTTCATTGATGGTGCGCTGACGGATAGCGGCAAGATCGGTGGTGGCATAGTTAAAGCCGCCGTCAGACTTTCTCACAATCAGCGGTTGAGGGTTACCGTCTTTGTTGGTAAACCCTTCCAGGAAAACAACCTGGGCCCCCTGATTTTCTTCTAACAACCCAAGAGACGTTAAGTCTTTCGTGACATCGTCTAGGAGAGGATTATAGAAAGACTCCCCTCGCTCTTGAATAGTGATGTCTAGACGATCATAGATTTTTTGAAACTCTTTGCGAGACTGTTCGCACAGTAGCTGCCAAGCTTTATAAGCAGTCTCCTCACCGGACTGAAGGGCAACAACGGCGTCGCGGGATGTACTTTTAAAGTCTTCGTCTTCGTCAAAGCGTTTTTTGGCCTGTTTGTAGAACTCTACTAGATCACCAATATCCACTGAAGATGACTCGGTGATGGCCTCTGGGCACACGTCGCGCAGGTGGGTAATTAACATGCCAAACTGGGTTCCCCAGTCGCCCACGTGGTTAAGACGTAGGACGTCATGGCCAAGAAATTCTAAGGTGCGGGCAATGCATTCGCCGATAATGGTGGAGCGCAGATGACCCACGTGCATTTCTTTGGCGATGTTGGGACTCGAGAAATCGACGATGGTTCGCTTGGGCTGGGCGGTAGGGATGCCTAGACGCTCGTCTGAGTAAACGGCCTTGAGCTGCTCTTGGAGATAGTCAGTTTTGAATTTGAGGTTGATAAAGCCGGGACCTGCGATTTGTGGTGTGTCGCAGAGGTCATCAATGGTTAAGTTCTCGACAATTTTGGTTGCGATCGCACGCGGCTTATCTTTCAATCGCTTTGCTAACGACATGGCCACATTCGCCTGATAGTCACCAAACTGAGGATTATTCGTTGGTACCAGTACCGGGTCCGTACCCTCCAATTCGGGGCCAAACGCGTTTACAAGGGCGGTTTGTAGGCGCTGTTTTAGATCGTCGAGGGTGGATAACATGGACACCGAGCAAAGAAAGCAACCTATAGCCTATCAACTCGTTTCACACATTGTGCTACATCATTTACCGGGAGCCACAAAAAACTGTGTCCCATTCACCCATTCGGGGGGTGTCTCCATGGTTTTACCTAGGTAAGGATGGGGTGCGTCCAAAATGTATTGGCCACAGCCTGTGGTTGTGCTTCGACCGTTGGGCTCATCCTGCGTGTGGTTTGTTTAGTGTTCCTTATGACTGTGTTTTCTAGTTTTTCCCCTGGCGTGCGTTATGTAGCGCGTCTGAGTGTTAGTGCCCTAACCGCTGGCACCCTAACCCTAACGAGTTGGGTCTCCCTAGCTGCCATTGATGTGTGTGGTTCAGCAGCGTTAGCGAGTCGTCAATTTGGCCAGGATGGTCGCGATGGCCGCGATGGGCGGTCCGGTCGCGATGGCCGCGATGGTTCTAGCCGAACTGTACGAGCAACGGGGGAGCCCATGCTGCTCGATCTGTCTGGTACCGATGGCGAAGATGGTAGCTATGGTGAGGACGGTGAATGGGTTCGCTGTCGGCGGCAGCCCCGGAACGAGCGCCATGATTTACAAGCTGCGGATGGCGGTGATGGCGGTGATGGTGGCGGCGGCGGTCGCGGTGGCAACGGCGGTACCCTGACGGTTCATTACACTAACCCCAGCGAACTGCGGCAAATTTTGGTAACGGCGGCGGCGGGGCGCGGCGGTCGTGGCGGTCGCGGTGGCAACGGTACTGACGGTTGCAACTGTGACGATCGCCGCTGGACAGTGGATGTTTGTAAAGACGGTGTCTGTGAGCGCAAAGAATATGACTGTGACGACGGCCGTGATGGGACCGATGGCCGCAATGGTCGCGATGGTAATGACGGTAGTCTAGGACAGCTAGTGGTGATCAATCAGACGGAGCCGTTGCCCCCAGATGCCCCGAGTCAGTCTCCCTCAGTCACAAGTCTGGTAAATCAACCCATTACCCTGTCACGCAATCTGTGGGAGACCCGCAGCGGTGCTAAAAATCTGCTGGCTGCCGGTTCGACGATTGCTAGTAGCTATCAGTTCTATGCCGGTCGTATTGAGCGACAATTTGCCCTAGATTGGCAAGCACCCCAGCCATCTCAAACGTTTACTGACTCCGTTGACTTGGAGCTACAGTCTAACGGTCAGGTGAGCATCGACTTTCCTGAGGCCTATTGGCTATTGGGAGAGACGGTACAACAAGACACCCTAACCACCTATCGGGTGGATGGCATTGTACCGGTGGCGGACGTGACGCAGTTAGCGTTGGGTCGAGTGGATGGTCGTAGCCGCACCTTTGAAATGAATGTGGTGGATTTGGCCCAGCGGTCGGATGTGCTAGAGACTCGGTTTGAAGTGCGCTACAGCACCTCTGGTAATGACGGTCGCCGCCGCCGCTATGATGTGGAATTTGAAGGGGTACTGCCGGACGAACTGGTGCAGCAAGATCACAACCGGTTTACCCTATCCCTGGGACGGCTGCCGATTCGCTCCCAGTTACTCAGCGGTGGGACCCGAGCCCAGGTTGAGCTAACGATTATTCGCTCCTATGGAGAGAACTCAATAGAGCAGGTCCTCACGTGGCAAGGAGAGATTTAATGCCCTGTCCGGCTAGCCAGCCTGTTGTCCAGGCACTCTGAAAGTTAAAGCCGCCGGTAATGCCGTCGATATCAAGAATCTCTCCGGCCAAGAATAGGCCGGGACATACCTGGCTTTCCATCGCTTTAAAGTTGACTTCTTTGAGGCGGATGCCGCCACAGGTAACAAACTCGTCTTTGAAAACGCCCTTGCCCTGTACCGGGTACTCTCCCTGAGAGAGCTCTTGGGTGAGTTTGTTGATGGCTTTCTTGGAGAGTGTGGTCCACTGGGTTTGTGGATCGATTTGGGCGCGCTGCACAAAGTAAGTCCAAAGACGTTTTGGGGCAGACGTTGGATTGTAATTTGCGATCGCACGCTTGTTCCCCTCACTTCTGGCCGTTTGCAGCATCGCCCGCACCTTGTCCTGGCTGAGCTGCGGCAGCCAGTTGATCAGCACCGTTCCTTGATAACCCTGGTCATACAGCGCCCGAGCACCCCAGGCCGATAGTTTTAATACAGCCGGACCGCTTAGCCCCCAGTGGGTAATCAGTACCGGACCGATTTGGGTCAGGGGTTTCTTTTGCCCAGGGAGTTTGAGTTTGACCTCCGCTGGATTCATCGATAGCCCACTGAGCTGCCGTAGGGCCGTATCTTTGATGGTGAAGGTAAACAAAGAGGGGACTGGTGGCTCAATGGTGTGGCCCAGACTTTTGGCCATACGATGTCCCTGGGGGCTGCTGCCGGTCGCTAGCAAGATGCGATCGCACGTCACCTCCCCCTGTTTTGACCCAAGCAAAAATCCCGAATTTGTTTTGGTGACCTGTTTCACCGGCACCCGTGTTTTGATTGTCACGCCTGCCCGTAACGCCTCTTTCATCAAACAGTCCACGATGGTGGCCGAGTCATCGGTAATCGGAAACATCCGGCCATCAGCTTCGGTTTTGAGTTTGACACCCCGCTGCTGATACCAGGCGATGGTGTCCTTAGGCTGAAATCGAGAAAATGCTCCCCGTAGGGCTTTGCCACCGCGGGGATAGTTTTGTACTAGCTGGGCGGGCTCAAAACAGTGGTGGGTGACATTGCAGCGACCGCCGCCGGAGATGCGCACCTTGGCCAGACATTCAGGACCAGCTTCGTAGAGGGTGACTTGGGTGTGGGGATTGGCCGCTGCGATCGCACCAAAAAAACCAGCTGCCCCACCCCCAATGACACCGACCGTCTGTTGCTTCACCCTAAACCTGCCCCATACGCCAGAGACTAATGCTCATTGCCTACCCTAGACCAAAGCGCTCCATCCGATTGCATCTGTCAGGCTGATCGGACCCTGAAAATCCTGGGCGGTCTGTTGTTCTGCCTCGCCCATCCCCACCTGGCACCCCCAATGCATTAAGACATTGGCCGTAGCCCCCTGGCAGCCGTCAGCACCCAGGGATATTTTCTCGACATCCACAAAAAAGTGTATGTTTTGTACTTTTATTGGCTTATATTAATAAATGTGAAGGCATCTAAGATTTCTTAAGTAGAAGTCAAGGTGCTTAATAGTGATGATTGCCTTGGCTGCTCAACACCTGTAACGGTTTGGGCAGTCATTTTCTTTGCTAGGAATCGTTACAATACGTTTGAATTGTTTAGAACTGCAACAAACTCACCATGGCCAGTAAAGATCAAATCCGTAAGCATCTCTCCGTTAGTTCCTCCGTTAATCTGGGTGTTTCAAAGCCTAGCAACGGGCAAGAAGCCAAAAAAACGCGCGTTATGGAGCACGTTGATATCAGCAAAGGGTCCAACGCCTAAAGGCTGAGGGGAGCCGGGTATAGTTGGGCTAGCGTTGTCCCTTCGGTTGCGTATTGCCAGTTTAGCTATGGCCAATCCCCTGTCCCCAGATAACTATCGCCAATTTCTGCAATCCCTCAAAGATCGTATTCGCTCGGCCCAGGTAAAGGCGGCTTTAGCGGTCAATCAGGAATTGATCCTGCTCTATTGGCGAATAGGCCGTGACATTCTGGACCGACAGCAGCAGGAAGGCTGGGGTACCAAGGTGATTGACCGGCTAGCCAAAGATCTCAAACGCGATTTTCCTGAAATGACCGGCTTTTCAGCCCGTAACCTAAAGTACATGCGGGCCTTTGCCGATGCCTATCCTGATACTCAGCTAGTCCAGCAGGTGCTGTCCCAAATCCCTTGGGGGCATAATGTGCGCTTACTAGACGCCCTAAAAGATCCAGAGCGGCGTCTTTGGTATGCACGCCAAACGATAGAAAATGGCTGGAGTCGTAATGTGCTGCTCATGCAAATTGAGCAGGGGGCACATCAACAGCAGCAACCCAGCGCGGCAATCACTAACTTTGAGCGCACCCTGCCACCGGCCCAATCAGACCTGGCTCAAAACCTAATCAAAGATCCCTACAACTTTGATTTTCTGACCCTGGCCGCCGATGCCCAAGATCGGGACCTGGAAAAGTCGTTACTGATGCATATCCGCGATTTTCTGCTGGAGCTGGGGGTGGGCTTTGCCTTTGTGGGTAGCCAGTACCCGGTCAAAGTAGGCAGCAAGGAGTACGCCATTGATCTGCTGTTTTATCACCTCAAACTGCGCTGCTTTGTGGTGATTGACCTGAAGCTAGGGGAATTTGAACCCGAATTTTCTGGCAAGATGAACTTCTTTGTTTCAGCGGTGGATGACCTGCTGCGTCACCCAGACGATCAACCGACCATCGGCATGATTTTATGCAAATCTAACGACGCTACCGTGGCCGAGTACTCCCTACGGGATGTCAACAAACCCATTAGCGTAGCCACCCATCGTCTCGGGCGAGAGCTACCAGCGGATCTAAAAGGGACATTGCCCACAGTGGAAGAACTAGAGCAGCAGCTGGATAACGCCCAACTACCAGAGACTCCTGAAAATAAGGTTTAAGGCGGTTACCTTTGAAAACACCTCTAATACCAAACCCGAATTCATTAAACCCGATTAACAATAAACAATTCTGTAGGGGCACTCCCTTGTGAATGCTCCTCGATACTGGGCACCATCAGCCAGGATTTCGTATCAGTTCAGCAACGACCCAAAATTAACCCTTTACAGTGTTATCTAAGCTCACGGCCCCTGCACCGGTATAGATCATCATTAGCAGGCCACCAATCAACCCCACATTTTTCAAAAATGCATTGAGCTGTTCGCCATCGACAACAAAGTTGTGGAACATCAGCGTTGCCGGGATCAAAAAGATAATGAGCAATAGTGCACCAATTTTGATCTTGTAACCTAACAGTAGCGACAGGCTACCCAGTAGTTGAAAAATGACGGTGAATGCTGCTAGCAAGCCACCTAGCGGTAGCCGTTGACCTAGCATGGCAGCAAACCCGCCAAAACCCGTTAGGTGGGAAATACCAGCTTTGAAAAATATGAGAGATAAGCAGATGCGTGCAGCCAGGGGTAAATACTTCATGGTTCAGACTGAGTGATTTCGTATTGCTTGGGGACCAGATATAGAAATAGGTACCACCACATTAAAATCACCAGCGATGCCGGCATGGTAATCCACCAGCGATGCAACCATACCCAGCTAATAGCCGGAATAGTTAGACCGGTTAAAACGATGGACCATGGCTGACACCACCAGGGTTTTAACTGCCAGAGAGATGTGGATTTTTCGGATGATGGTTCCATGGGTATAACAATTGACGGATGTATGCCTCTTAGGGAGAGGCTACGCCAATGTCGGTTGTGGGGCAGATTAGCTGTTTTAATTTAAGGCTTGCAGGGACACTCACTGTCTTAGCTAACCTGACGGACGCAATCAAGGGCGGCTCATAAACCCAGGGTAGCGCGTAGAAAATAAGCGATCGTTATATTACGACTGGCGAAAAAAAAAGCGGTTGAAGCAGCACTGCTGCCTCGCCCGCTTCTTGTTAACCCACCCCAGGAGCTGCCCGTTAAAAACAGACAGCCCCGGTCCTGAAATTGCTAGCATCAACGGACGCTAACAAAACTTGAGGAGTTCTATGGCAAAGCCGCAGGCATCGTTACGAAGGCCAGTACAGCTGCTTTCACGTCCTAAGGCCTGAAACACTCAAATGACTAATGTTTCAAAGCTGGTAGAAACATGTCGAACTATCAACTTGATTTAAGAATCCCATGAGAAGCTAACAAATAGGTGTAATTACTTATTTTCTTTATAATTGGTCCTTAGCGGTTGCTGTTGATACGGTTTGTCTGTTGCCAAGCATGGGGATCAGGTCAGTCTGGGTGTCTGCTGGGTTGCTTGTGGTGATTTGTTCTTTAAAGTGCGCTAGTCATGATTGATTTGGGTGATGCCTACGATGTCAGTAACTTAGATTTTTATCGTCAGCACCACGGTCAGCAGCTGTATTACCGGTGGGAGGGGACGGTTTGGTGGCGACGATCCCCTGAGTCTGCGTTGGAAAGGATATTTGCGATCGCAGGTATGAACGCCACCAAGGTTTTCCTATGCTCTGGCGAAAACGGCAGCTATGGCCACCGCATTAACCGTGAGCTTGGTTTGTATTGCGATCCAGATACGGGTGATGTGCTAACTCAGTGGCAACCTTTTCCCCATCAGCCGCCCGTACCCGTCGTACCCATCGCCAACCGCGTAGTGCAGGGAGATGTCACGCCCAAGATAACCACCATCCCGGCTGGTGAACCTTACCTGAAAAAGGTTCAAGAGATTCCCCTCACCTATCCCCATCCTTTGGCCAGTGATCCTAAGTACCGCGATCATTGCCCTGGCGAAACCTTTCAAGGCACTGAATATTTCACCACCTATGCCGTCCGCCCTGGGGTCAACGCACCAACCCCCCTTTGGGCCCGAGACTGCCCCTGGCTCCCGTGGATGAAGCTGGGGTATGGGCACCCAGCCCGCCTCAGGTTTGAGACCACGATTCAGCGAGTGGATAGATTTGAGGATTTAAATCCGAAGCTGATAGAGGTGATCCGTCAACGTGTTCACCTCTATCAGCACACCCCCGACGCCACCGATGAACCCAATGTCACCAGCACGACCTATTTCAAACGCCACTTTGACGCCTATCAGGCAGGGGAAGAATTTCCGATTAGAGAAGTTGAGTAGGGGTATAGCAAATGTCCTGATGCATTAGGACATTTGCGTGTCAGGTTAGCCGTTGAAACTAAAGGCTTTTAAGGACAACCGTTGTATTGACTAACCTGACAGATGCTATACATAGGCTGCCAATCTGGCCATAGCCATGGACGGCACAAACTGCTGAATGCATTCAGTTGTGTCCTGTACTATGGCTCAAAAAGGTTGATTTCCTGGGATTGAAAATATTCAGCCATAACCTTTTGATTGATCGCTTGAAACTCTTTTGAGTAGTCTTCTAAATCAAAGTCTAACTCTTCACTAACTAGAAAATTAGGCAGCATAAGAGATAATTTCTGCCACCTTTTACTATAAAGAAATCGGTTGATATAAATTTGTCTGGACGTATGATACGAGAGCGATAATTTCCCAATGGACATTAAGTTTAGATAGCGCAAAAAGTTAATTGTTTTAGCCGGTGGGCTGACGTTATAGTTTGCGATGTCGAGGTTGAACTTGCTGGTATCGTCAATGTCAACGTTAAACAAGAAGTCTTCAAAGATAGTGCCCTTTAGCTTATCTTGCTCAAAAATTCGAATAATGAGATTGTCTTTTCCAAACAAGCTACTCCAAAGCGATAAGAGATCATAGTAATTAACAAGATCTAATTTCTTGTCAATATACTCTTGAAAGCTAAGGTACGATCCTTGTTTGATGCTTTCAATATAGGCAGAGAGTAAAAACTTTTCTTGTTTTCTCAGATAAACTAAGATTTTGACCTCATATCTAGAAAGTTCTTGTTGTAATTTCTCAAGCTCTTTTGGATTGCGGCTAAAGCTCTCACAACTAATAATTACCCGAGATAGATTTTTTTGCTCTATCTCTTGGTGTAACTCTAAAAATTGATTGCTAACATCTGTCCATTGTCCTGTGTGTCGGTTGTATAGCCTGCTGTCAGAGCCGATGGCATTTGCTAAATTGTAATGGGCGATTGGATTGTTGGCGGGTCTGCCAGACTTTGGATACAAATAGCCCAAATCTGACAAAATCTTCTCATTTTTGCAGAGAAATCTCTGTAGTGTCGTTGTTCCCGTTTTGGCAGTGCCAATATGCAGATAAACTCTGACCATCATCAAAGATAGTTCCTATATGCTCAGCATATTGCTAAGTGTAAGGTGAAACTATGCGGCTTGCCTGTAATGCTTCCAGCAGCGGTCAGCCCACAATGAATGCTTCTGACTGTGATGCTGTATGAAACTCCTGTACAGCTGCGATCTGGCGATTAAGCCCATACAAAGTGTCCCATATCGCAATGGAGCATGCTGTCGTCAACAATTGCCGCTGTCAGCGTACCTTTAGCGCGACAAGGGTGTAAAACCCAAAGACTTATCGTCTTTGGATCAAAGATTACAGAATTTTTCGTGTCTTAGATTTATAACAGCAATTAACAGTTTAAGGGAGGAAAAACTTACCTCCTGGCAAATACAGTTGGCATTGCACACTAGCATGGGGTATCCAGACAAATGAATTACACAATCACTGAAAGCCAAAAAAGGAAAATTATTGATGCGCTTCGGTTTGCTGCTGATACAGCCAATGTAAGGGCGGCTAGTGAGTGGACCAGATTGGCTGACTATTTAGAAGTGCTAGATCCTGGTAAGCAGGCTGCTCAATCTCCTGAAGAAGCGACTTCTCGATAACCTGAAACCCTAAGACAGTCTTTACTCATCCATAAAAAAGCCTCTGTTACGGCAGAGGCTTTTTTATGGATATTCATTTCAGTGAGGCTGCTTTAGCACTCAGGGCACTCATACACTTCCTCAACCATATCGTAGGTTTTTGGGATCAGCTTGCCCCGAACGACGACATAATTGGCGCCAACGTAGCGGGTTGTGTTGTAAAGAATCTGGTGAATATGTTGGTCTAGCTCTACTGGGTCTTTGATATGTTTGCTGTGATACCGTTTGATTTCCGCTTCAACACCCATATCGTCCATCAGATCATGCAGCTTTACCGAATTCCTTTGCAATAAGGCTTGGCGAGTTGCCGGCGTTTCCCAAACAAGTCTGATAATCGAGTATGGGACCCCCGCTAACGTCACCACACCCGTCATAAACAGAGCTAACCAGGTACCAGCGCCCAGCATTGTCAGCATTAGCAATTTGGGCATCACTTTCCCTTTCTTCTTCTGCACGGGAGATTGTGATGGAGCCGTTGGTGTAGAAGTCATGGCAGGCAGAGTATTAAGAACGATGAACATAGCCGTTTTTAACCTAGCAAGCCATAAGCAAAAACATGGCAGACTCCAAGCTGAGTTCACCATGTTTTTATCAACGAAAATTATTTTTATCGGAAATTCATTAGAAAACAGAAAAATGTCCTACGAGGGAGTAACGACTGCGCCGTTACTCGAACCTAGCCCATGCTAGCGGACGACGGATTTAGTACGAGCATCAAGCGCTTCTAGACGTGCTTCCTGGATATTCTCAACAGCTTTGGTGCGAGCATTCAGGGCTTCCAAACGAGCTTCTTGAATATCCTCAATGGCCTTAGTCTGGTTGTTGAGATGCTCCAGACGTAGCTTGTGAACGGTGTTCTTGGTGCGAGCATTCAGGGCCTCTAGCCGAGTCTCTTGGATGTTGTCAACGGCTTTGGTACGAGCGTCTAGGGCGTCTAGACGAGCGGCTTGGATATCTTCGATGGCCTTGGACTGATTGTTGAGGTGCTCAAGGCGTAGTTTATGGACGGTGTTCTTAGTGCGGGCATCGAGGGCTTCCAGGCGAGCGGACTGAATATTGAAGCTAGCGGGCTCGACGGCGGAAGCGATGGGGGCGATAGCGGCAGATGCAACGAGAATGGTTAAAGCGGAAAGAAGTGTGCGTTTCATGGTTAAAGCTCCTTAGGGAATCAGTGAAGTGTTTGAATTGCTTCATTGATTACAAGAATGCAGCCGCTACCTGAACGCTATCTGACGGATAACTGAAAGTTGATTAAGGGGTTTCTGAGAGTAGCTGAGTTATTTGGGTGATGGCGGTCACAAGTCTGGTTTCGGTGAGCCTGTTGGGGTGTTATTTATTTGAGGAAAAGCTGCGCTAAGACAAACCCTAACTAGTACTAACTTGGTCGGGTGAGACTGGGTCTTTTTCGTGGCTATTGCAGCCTGACAGCTAGGCGTAGCGTCACTTGATTCTGCAAGGAAAGCAATTATGAGAATTAGTATTAAGTAATATATGCAACGTAAATGCAACTGTTAACGTCATATCAGCGCTTCAGTTTTCAGGATACATCTGTGTAATATTTCGGCGTTGCTGATTTAGAGGATGATTTTATCTGTAAGGTTTTGCCCTATGGCATATCTAACTGATCGGTTTATCCTCTAAATCAGCAACGGCAATACTTCTCGTTCCCTTGCATATGACTATTACTTTTGGCACGCCGGTCAAACTCCCTGATGGACGTAGTGGAGTCGTCATTCCGTCCGCTTATCGTATATATGGACGTGTCCGAGTAAAAGTCAAAGGAGGACGGAAAGTTTGGATTCATGAGGATGACTGCGTCCCGACTTACGAGCCTGAGGAAAATTAGCCACTGACACATCAAGGATCTGCCTGATGTTAAAACTGCAATAAGCTGCGCTACAAAGAGTCGCCCGTGTGCTGTATGGCACACGGGCGATTTCGTTTGACCAATAAGAGCTACTTCAGCCGGTTATGAATGGCAGCTTGCTCGGAATCTTTGTAACAATCAGACTCTTTTGTGAATTTATGTAAATAAAACATTAATCAAATGTTAAGCTCATTCTAGAATCTAAAGCAATTATTAAACTTTGCCCCGTCTACGTTTTCACTGGTGTTGTCAGTTTTTCACCTAGCTAGCAGCGCCTTTTTGAATTAGTTCGTTACGTGGGTTTTCAACGTTGCTTCATTAATATCTGTTGTTTTAGTAGAGGGTCCTTTGCGATGTTGAATGACAACGCTTTTTTAAGCCCCGTTTCAATCCAGTTCGTTTGATAATGCTGGGCCGATGAGGGCCATTGCCTTTCAGGGGATGGCCCATGTGTTTTATGTTGTGCCTGCCATTGCTCTGACAAGTACTCAGCGAAATTAGGTGATTTTTATCCAACGTTTAATTCATCCCGAGGGTTTTCGAAAAGTCATTTTTTTATCAACTGAGGGTGCTGGGCCCTCAAGGTTTTTGACATATCTTTAGTTACTCGCTGTACAGTCATAAACGCGCTAACAAGGATTGTTCGGAGATCTCTCGCATCTGTTATTTCAGTAGAGGGTCCTTTGCGATGTTGAATGACACCGTAGCTTCTTTTCAAACACCGTTTCAGCCCAACGGCTCTGATGACGGTTATCAAGGTCGCGTGTCTATCTTTATTGATGCGGCCCATGTGTTTTATTCGGCATCAGCACTGGGTATCGAAATTGATTATGGTCAGCTGCTGTCGCAGTTATCTCAAGGAGGTCAGTTGCTGCGGGCTTATTTTTATTCGGGTGTAGACCCTAAGAATAATAAGCAGCATAGCTTTTTGCTCTGGATGAAACGCAATGGTTATCGAGTGATTACAAAGGAAATTGCTGATAATGACGGAGTATCTTCGCAGCGTTCGATTGATTTCTGTGTTGAGATTACGACGGACATGATTGAGCAGGCGGCGTTTTCTGACACGGTTGTCCTGGTGACCGGAGATGGACGGTTTGCTCGATTGCTCAACCACTTTTCTCATTTGAGTACGCGGACGATGTTAGTGAGTCTTCACTCGATGACCAGCGATCAGCTGTTGGATGAGGCTGACAGCATTATTGACCTAGCGATGCTGAAGGATGAGATCGCAAAGCGTCCTCGTAACTATCGCCGAACTAAGTTTGGCGTGGCCTAGAGCACCTTTTTGGCCGTTACTGATTTAGAGGATGAACTGATCAGTTAGACAGGCTACTTGACAGTATCTTGCAGATAAAATCATCCCGAGGATCAGCAACGCCCTTTTTGTGACACATAGCTAGAGATATTGGGCGTTTTCAGCCCAGTTCTCGCCTACTTGGTAATTAGAGTGTTCTGTGGTTCTAGGGAACGCTAATTGCCCTTCCTTGTAGTAAATTTAAGCTCTTATAACGATGACTTTAATTGATAGTGAAAATCTTAGATTTCTCTGGGGACTGGTAGAAAACTATGGTCATCTACTCCAAGACATGAGTGACGAAGCCGCGTGCTTTTGGTTGTTGAAAAAAATCCGAGGTAATATTCATCTTGATCCTACTGAGATGACAGAGATCAAGCGCTATCTGAGTAGTCGCATTCATCTAATTCGCGACATTGCAAACTCAGAGAGCATTCAGAACTATCCTGTGCCAAGTCAACGCTCAAAAGCTTATGAGAGGGCAAGTACACAGCTTCCATACAATGAAGCCGTATAGGCCCAGCGGTATTAGGACCAAACTGGCTAAAAAGATAATGGCAGCTCTAGTTGGCACCCGCTTTTGCAAGACAAACGTCTTGGGTTTCTGACTCATATCAGGATGAAATTCTTTGGTTTAATTAACCCGCATAGTTCTTGCGGTAAAAAAATGTATGTGAAAATTTAAGTTGCTAATTAACGATTGAATTCGAAGAGGCTCTAGTTCGAATCAGTAACTCAATTACTCTCTGAAAGAACCACTTAGGACCAAATGGTTTAGTCAGAAATTTCTACACATTTGTATATGTACTTATAACTGGCCTTCTGAAAAATGTTAAGTAAAATTGGCTTTGCTTAATATTCTGTAATAACCATGACGGCAATAAAATACATTGACCCGTAGTAATGATTTGAGCCGCGCGCTTTTTTTCCTTCCCCTTCAGTATGAGACAGTCTGCTCTCCGAGCTAATTCTGACCGCCTTCAGCAAGACCACGAGTTTTACCCGGTTCACCTAATTGGCCTAATACAGCCCCATGGCCTGTTGCTAGTGACAGAAGGGGCTGATTGGCTCGTTGTCTGGGTTAGTCAAAATACGGATATTTATCTGCATGCCGCCCCCCAGGACTTATTGGGGCAGTCACTGTCTAGATTCATAGCGCCATCATCGATGACGCAACTTCAGCAACGGTTAGCGGCGGGTGTGGATCGTCCCAGCTATGTTCCAGTCACGATGGGTGATCGGCACTTTGACGGACTGGTTCACCAGATAGGGGAGCAGGTTATTTTAGAGCTAGAGCCTGTAGACGCTTACCCAGTAGTTGATCTGGCGTTTCTGCAGGACGAGGTCCAGCAAGCTATGGCTCGTTTGCGGAATGAGCCGGATGCGATCGCATTTTTACAAGCGGCTGTTCAGGAGATTCAGGCCTTAACCGGCTATGACCAGGTGTTGGCCTATCAGTTTGATGGCAATCAGGCTGGGTCGGTGGTTGCTGAAGTGAAACCCGCTGAGGCGGTGTCTTACCTCGGGCTGCATTATCCAGCGACGGACATACCTGAGTTAGTACGGCAGCTTTATCAGCAGGGTATGGTGCGCTTTGTTCCAGACTTAACAGCTCCCCATGTGGAATTAGTCACCGCAGAGCACGTCTCATCGGAAGATTCTGTAGATTTACGACACAGTCTGCTGCGGGGGGTAGACCCATGCTGCGTCGAGTATCACCAGAACATGGAAGTGACTGGGTTGGGGGTGATCGCCCTAGTAAAAAATCATCAGCTCTGGGGGTTGATTTCCTGTCACCATCCCACCGCCCACTACATTCCCCATGCGGTGAGGTCTGCCTGTAAAATTCTGGGCCAGTTTATTGGGGCGGAATTAACTAGCAAAGTCAATCAACAGGCCCTGAATGAGCTGAATACGCTCAAGGCGATTCAAGCCGACTTTATTACCTCAATTGCTAATGCTGCAGACTTTAAGCAGGCCCTAGTTCATCCCGAGCCCCGATTGTTAGATGTGGTCAGAGCGCAGGGGGCAGCGGTTTGTCTGGATGGTGACATTACGCTCATTGGCAATACCCCAGCCCTAGAGGATGTTGAGCCTTTAATTGCGTGGGCAATGACGGACGTAGATAGCGATATTTTTCATACGGACTGTTTATCCCATGAGTATCCAGATGCCTTAGCCTTTAAAGCTGTGGCCAGTGGTGTGCTGATGCTCAAAATTTCTCAGCTGCGTCGCTATCTAATCCTCTGGTTTCGTCCTGAGGTACTGCAAACCGTTAATTGGGCAGGCAATCCTGAGGCCTCTAGGCATGAAACTGAGGATGGCCAAGTGGTTTTGTGTCCTCGCAACTCATTTGAAATGTGGCAGGAAATGGTTGAGGCCACCGCGCTACCCTGGCAGCCATCGGAAATTGCCAATGCGTCGGCCCTAAAGAATGCAATTGTGGGTATTGTGCTGAATAAAGCAGATGAACTGGCTCAAATCAATCTCGATCTGGAGCGCAGCAATCGAGAGCTAGATTCATTTGCCTATGCCGCGTCCCATGATCTAAAGGAACCCCTGCGAGGCATTACCAACTTCTCTAACCTTTTGATGAGACGTAATGCTCAGGCGTTGGATGAGAAAGGTCTGAAACGTTTGCAAACCCTGGTAAAACTGGCCCATCGGATGGATGACCTGATTGATGCATTGCTGAGATTTTCTCGGCTGGGTCAAACTGCGCTGCACTTGGAACCGACGGATCTAAACGCAGTGCTGGAGCGGGCCATAGATGTGCTTAAAGCAGGACGTGAAGAACATAAAACCTTACCCCAGATTCAGATTCCACGACCGTTACCTATGGTCCATGGGGACTCGGTTTTACTGACAGAGGTCTTTAGTAACTTATTGAGCAACGCGCTCAAATACACCGACAAAGCCGAACCTGTGATTGAGGTGGGCCATCGGATGACTGATGACCTGACACCAGACCTGTGTGTGCTCTATGTGAAAGACAATGGTATTGGCATTCCCACCCATCATTTACAGACTATTTTCCGACTCTTTAAGCGGCTACATGAGCGAGATAGCTATGGGGGTGGTACGGGGGCCGGCTTAACCATCACCCAAAAAATCATTGAGCGCCATGGGGGGCGAATCTGGGCCGAGTCCACCCCAGGTGCAGGGACAACGATTTGCTTTATGTTAAACTTTTACAAAAATTAATATTAACAGTAGAAAAATAAAAATTAGCTTTTCATGGATAAGCGTAAGGTGATGCCGCTTCTCATCGTTGAGGACAGCGATGAGGATTTTGAAGTTCTGCAAATCTTTATGGAAGATATGGCGGTAGAGAATCCTATTTATCGCTGTACCACTGGGGATAAGGCGCTAGATTTCTTGTATCAACCGTCTGGCGAAGCGGCTGCCGCTAACGTGCGGCCCTCTATGATTTTGTTGGACCTCAACTTACCAGGTACCGATGGTAAAGAGGTGCTAGTACGACTTAAGCAAGATCAACGGTTTTGTGAGATTCCCATTGTTATTTTCACCACTAATGCCGATCCCAGTGTGGTGAAGTTCTGCTACCGCAAAGGGGCCAATGGCTATTTGTTAAAGCCCGTTGAAACGGATCGCTTTGAGAAAGCGATCCAAGCCTTTGTTCGCTATTGGCTCGATACGAATATTCCACCCGATTGGATTGAGATTGCAGGCTAGTTTTATGAGCCTTTCAGAAAATCCGTTGTTATTCCACTGTTAACGTCTGTTTATATCCGATTAGATAATAAATATGAAATGTTAAATTTATGTAATAAATAATGTTCTTTCTCGTCCCATGTCTGCAATTCATTCGCTCCTCATCGTTGATGATTGCGCAGAAGATCGGGAAGTCTATCGCGATTATCTGTCTGACGATCCACATAATTCCTATGAGTTCTACGAAGCAGGCTTGGCAGAGGCTGGGTTAGAGCTGTTTTTTGATCGGCAATTTGATGCTGTCTTGCTCGATTTCTATATGCCCGACATGACTGGGCTAGAGTTTTTGAGGCAATTGCAACAACGACAGCCTAAGGTACGGCCTCCCATCATTATGTTGACTGGCCAGGGCAATGAAGATCTGGCGGTTCAGGCGATGAAGCGGGGGGTGCAGGATTATCTGGGTAAGCAGCAGCTGCAGCCAGAGGTGTTACAGCGCACAGTAAGAAGCGTTATCCAGCAATCGCATTTACATTTCACTCTGAATAAAACCCGTGAGCAGCAGCGGGTGATGGCCACAACGGCGTTACGGATTCGGCAGTCGCTTGATCTTAATCAGATTCTGGGTACAGCCGTGGCCGAAGTGCAGCAGCTGTTGGAATGTGACCATGTGGCGGTTTACCAGTGTGGTTTGCAGCAGATACCGACGATTCAAGCTGAGTTAGGGATGCGCCGTGGGATGCCGCTGTTAAACCCGGAGGGGCTGCTGACGAGTCCATCCCATGCGCCCGTCGCGTCATCCAGTGAGGACTATCGCGACCTGGTGGTGCCGATTATTTTAAGTGAACGGACATCGCGGCAGGGGCGTACGTGGGGATACTTTGTGGCGCATCAATGCTCTAAGCAAACGCCCTGGCAGTCAGAGGAGCAAGGGTTATTACAGGAGCTGGCGGTACAACTTGCGATCGCAATTCAGCAAGCCGAACTGCTGTCCCAAACCCAGACAGCCCTAGAAAAAGCCCAGGAGCTGAACACCCTCAAGTCCCAGATTCTGGCAACGGTATCCCATGAATATCGCTCGCCCTTAGCCGCTATTCTCGGTGCCGCCTCTACGCTGGATCGTCACAGCGACAATTTAGACGCATCCAAGCAGACTCGCTTTCTCCGCATGATTCAAAACAAAGCCAGAAAAATGGCTCAGCTTGTGGACAACATGCTGGTTATGCATGAATGCGAAATCGACCAGGCCAAGTTTGTCCCATCGCCGATGAATCTATTGCAGTTCCTGGCCAACCTGGTGGAAGAACATCGAGAAACGGCGAGTGAAGACCACGAGCTAATCTTTCAAATGAGCGGCAAAACCGAAGGCTTTTGGGGTGACCAAGGTATCCTACGCTTGATTTTCGATAATCTGCTCTCCAATGCCATCAAGTTCTCACCTGAGGGAGGACGAATTGATATTCACCTGCAGGGGACAACGACAGACGTAACTATCTCCATTAAAGATACTGGTATCGGTATTCCAGCCGTCGATCAGCCCCATCTCTTTGAATCCTTTAGCCGCGCCAGTAACGTAGAGAATATCCAAGGCATCGGTCTGGGATTGTCAATTGCTAAAGCCTGCATAGAATTACATGAAGGGGAGCTGCAGTTAGACAGTCAGGAAGGTAACGGGACTACTATAATTGTGCAGCTACCTAAGCAACCCCAAGCTGCGCAAAACATCTATAAGTCAGACCTTTAGAGCACAAAAGACTGAGCGAGCTTGCTGGAATTGTTACGGGCGTGAACTTCCTTCAATGGCAACGTCACGCACTGGCTGATATTCATTGAGAACAAAACGATCTCAAGCAGTCTGATGGCAGCTATTTCATCAGAGATATCTCCATGGGAGTGTTGATGCTGCATAAAAAAGCCTCCACCGTATTGGCAGAGGCTTGGAGTGTGTGTGGAGAGTCAGAAGAGAGAAGGGTGCCTCATGAAAGATAATGAAGCTTCACAGATGTACGGAGACGCACTCGGCACCCAAACTTGGTTAGCCTGAATACGCCTGATTCCGTTATTGGGCGACGGACTTCGTACGAGCGTCCAGGGCGTCTAGGCGTGCTTCCTGGATGTTATCGACAGCTTTGGTGCGGGCGTCCAGTGCTTCCAGACGAGCGGCTTGGATATTCTCAACGGCTTTAGTTTGGTTGTTCAGGTGCTCCAAACGCAGCTTATGGACGGTGTTCTTAGTGCGAGCATCCAGTGCCTCTAATCGAGTTTCTTGGATGTTGTCAACGGCTTTGGTCCGCGCGTCTAGGGCGTCTAGGCGAGCAGCTTGAATATCTTCGATGGCCTTGGACTGATTGTTGAGGTGCTCAAGGCGTAGTTTATGGACGGTGTTCTTAGTGCGGGCATCGAGGGCTTCCAGGCGAGCGGACTGAATATTGAAGCTAGCGGGCTCGACGGCGGAAGCGACAGGTGCGATCGCAGCGGAAGCAACGAGAACGGTTAAAGCGGAAAGAAGTGTGCGTTTCATGGTTAAAGCTCCTTGGTTAGTCAGTGAAGTATGTTTGCTTCATTGATTACTAGAATGCGGGAGCTACCTGAACGTCATCTGACCGCTAACTGAGGGTTGCTTAAGGGGTTTCTGAGATTGGCTGAGGAAAGGTGGTGATAGTGGTCACAGGGTGATTGCGGGAGTGCGATGGCGAAGCCACTCCGGCGGAGTATTACAATCCTGTGGGGCCATTGGATAGTTGTGTCGCTTTGGCAGCAAGCCAATGGTG
>ERZ1740067.398-NODE-398-length-35239-cov-4.878809_pt1 | contig 35239 bp, 27 predicted proteins | sample MGYA00581736_ERZ1740067 | MGnify/ENA primary metagenome ERZ1740067 (study PRJEB43018, sample SAMN04849236) | marine metagenome | isolation source: floating plastic debris | place: Pacific Ocean | collected 2008-08-27 | study: EMG produced TPA metagenomics assembly... | reverse complement strand
GTCGGTGAAATCAACGGTCTATTCAGACAGCCGTATCCGCTATCCCATGAAGCGGGTCGATTTTGACCCCGATGGCGAGCGTAATCCGCAAAACCGCGGTCGATCCGGCTATGAGCGTATTAGCTGGGACGAAGCCTTTGATATCGTCGGCAAGGAAATCATTCGGCAAAAGCAAGTCCATGGCCCTGGGGCGATCTTCGTTCCCCATAACTCGCACCATCTATGGGGCAATGTGGGCTACTATTTGAGCGCCTTAACCCGCTTCATTAACACGGTCGGCGCCACCCGGATGGCCATGAACCCGGACAGTTGGGAAGGTTGGTTCTGGGGCGCGCAGCATCATTATGGCAACTCCATGCGCGTCGGCCTGCCGTCAAGCTATGGCACCATGGAAGACTGCTTGCAAGAGGCAGAGCAAATCGTCTTCTGGTCCTCCGATCCTGAAAGTACTAATGGCGCCTATGCCGGCCTTGAAAGCACCGAGCGTCGAGACTGGGCGAAGAAGCTGGGGCTTGAGTTCATCCATATTGATCCGCATTTCAATCCCACGGCGCAGCTCCATGGCGGCAAATGGATTCCCATCAAACCGACGACTGACGCGGCGCTGGCAATCGCCATCATGCAGGTTTGGATAAGCGAGGGTCTCTACGACAAAGACTATGTGGAGAGCAAAACCGAAGGCTTCGATGAGTGGCGCGCCTATGTCATGGGCGATGAGGACGGCACCCCCAAAACACCCGAGTGGCAGGAGCCAGAGACTGGTGTACCCGCCAGGGATGTGCGTGCCTTAGCGCGCTCATGGGCTAAGAAGAAAACCTACCTGGCGTGCGGCGCCGGCGGCATCGGCTTTGGCGGTGCCAATCGCGGTTCCAACGGCGCGCAATGGGCGCGCTGCATGGTGATGATGATGGCCATGCAAGGCTGGGGCAAGCCAGGCATTAATTTTGGCAACCTCACCTGCGGCGCGCCACTCGACTTCCATTTCTATTTCCCGGGCTATGCAGAAGGCGGCATTTCGGGCGATCTCACCAACACGGGCGCTGCAGTCAACAACTACCAGCGGATGCCGCATGTGATCAGCATGGGCGCAGTTAAGCAGGTCATCCCGAAACAGCGCATTCCAGAAGCCATCTTGGAAGGCAAAGCAGACGGCTATCTCTGGGACAGCACATCCCAAGAGGCGCAGTTCCTGCCCATCAGCTATCCTGCGCCGGGGCATTCGCCCGTCCATATGATCTACCGTTATGGCGGCTCGACGTTCAGCACCACCTCCATATCCGGGCGCTGGATTGAGGCTTATCGCCATGACAGCATCGAGTGCATCGTCAATCAGTCCATCTACATGGAAGGTGATGCCAAATTCGCAGACATCATTCTGCCTGCCTGTACGAACTTTGAACGGTGGGATATTGGCGAATGGTGCAACGCTGGCGGCTATGGCCACCATGCCTATGAGATGCTCAATCACCGCGTCTTCGCGCTGCAACACAAATGTATTGAACCGCTGGGCGAATCTAAATCCGATTATCAGATTTTTGAAGGTGTGCTTGAGCGTTTAGGGCTTGCTTCTGTATTCACCGAAGGCTGCAGCGAGCTCGATTGGTGCAAACGCATGTTCGACAGCTCTGACCTGCCCACAAAGATATCGTGGAATGCGTTTTTAAAGCGCGGCTATTACGTCTTACCGCCGGAAGAAGAGGACTTACGCGCCCCTGTCGCTATGCGCTGGTATGCGGAAGATCGCCGCAAAGACCTGCCGGAGCCATTCCCTCTGCCGTCGCAATTCTCAGATCAATATGGCTATGGCCTGCAAACGCCGAGCGGTAAGTTCGAGTTTGTGCCGACCACATTGCGGCGGGCTGAACATCTCTCGCCGGATCGGCCGGCGGTCAATCGCTATATTCCGTCCTGGGAGGGGCCGCAGACGACGGATCTCTATGGCAAGTTCCCGCTGCAAATGGTCTGCACGCACAGTCGTTACAGCTTCCATACCCACGCGGATAATACGTCCTTTACAGACCAAATCACCGATCACCGGGCTTTGATTGACGGATATTATTATTGGCTCCTGCGCCTGAGCGCTCACGATGCCAGGGCACGGGGGATCAAGGACAGAGACCTTATCAAAGTGTTCAATGATCGCGGCACAGTGATTTGTGCTGCCGACGTTTCACCTATGGTCGGATCTGGGACGGTCAAAGGCTATCAATCCAGCGCCAAATTCGACCTCGTCGATTTGGGCAATGAGATGATTGAAGTGGGCGGCTGCCTCAACATGCTCACATCAGACCGGTCGCAAACCAGCGGCACCCATTCCATGGCGCCCAATTCAACCCTAGTCCAGGTGGAAAAATTCGAACAGCAGGAGGTGCTGCGCAATGCCCGAGCAGCCTGAAGATAGCACCACGCCAAAGTGGAATCTCATTATTGATGTTGCCAAAAGCGCGCACGGCAATAACGCCATTCTTGCAGCGAAAGACGAGTATGTCGGCAACGACTATCCTGGGTACAGCGCCCCAATTCCAGAAAAGGGCGGCGATATCTTCACGCTAACCCGCAAGGTTCGCGGCGAAACCCCGATGGTGGACGCGGCCTACCTCCTAAAGACTTGCAACCACTGCGATGCAGGGCCTTGCCAAAAAGTTGGCGGCGATGCGGTCAAGAAACGCCCAGATGGCATCACCATCATCGATCCGGTCAAAGCGAAAGGCCGCAAAGATATTGTCAAAGCCTGCCCGCATGGCGCCATCATTTGGAATGAGGAGCTGGAGATCCCGCAAATCTGGACCTTTGATGCCCATCTGCTTGATCAAGGTTGGCCTCATCCGCGCTGCGTTGATGCGTGTCCGCCGGGCGCCATTGAAGCCGTGAAAATTACCGATGCGGAGATGAAAAAGCGGGCCGAGGCTGAGGGGCTTGAAATCCTCAAACCTGAAATTGGGACCAAACCGCGCGTTTATTATAAGAACCTCTACCGCTTCACGACCTGCTTCATTGGCGGCACCGTCATCGCAGCGACAGATGGTGTTGAGGACTGTGTAGAGGGTGCAGAGGTCCTGCTTATGAAGGCTGGCGACGTTGTTGGTTCCGCAACGTCTAACGAATTTGGCGAGTTTAAAATCGATAATGTGGACCCTGGCAGCGGCCCTTACACCATAGAAGCGCGTCATAAAGGGTTGGGGACCGCGACGGCCGAGGCCGATGTTGGCGACAGCGTCTATTTGGGCACATTGGCGCTCACACAGTGAGTCGGCCTGTGCCATGACCATACGGCAAAGCCATATTGACCTCTTTAGCGATGAAACGCTGGCTGATACGCAAACCGTTTATAGGGAGCTGCGTGAGGCTGGTGCGATTGTCTATCTGCCGGCCAATGACCTCTATGCCATCACGCATTTTGCCGCGGTCAAGGCGGCGCTTAGAGCGGACGATGCATTGATCAGCAGCAAGGGTGTGGCAGCCAATGACGCCATCAACACTGCTGGCAGCGACGCTACCATCACCAGTGATGGCGCGACCCATACCCGGCGCCGCCTCATTTTGATGCGACCGCTGATGCCAAAGTCCTTGCATGCCGTGCGTGAGCGGGTAGAGCAATCAGCCCAGCAGCTGGTACAAGATTTGGTCAGCCAAGATAGGTTTTGCGGGGGTAAGGACTTCGCCTCCCATCTGCCGCTGTCGATCGTGGCCGAGCTAGTTGGCCTTGAACCCAAGGGGCGGGAAAACATGCTAGACTGGGCGTCAGCGACTTTCGATGCGCTTGGCCCGATAAACGACCGGACCTATCATGCGCTGCCACGCGCCCTTGGTCTGCTCCAGTATGTAAAAGAGTTAGGTCCGGATCGCCTACGCAAAGGCGGCTGGGCGGAGGCAATCATCAAGTGCTGTGATGCCGGCGAGATTTCCGAAGGCGAAGCGGCCATGATGATCATCGATTATACCGCGCCCAGCTTAGATACGACGATCCTTGCCTCGGCCCATATGCTGTGGCGGCTCGGCGTCACGCCGGGCGCGTATGATGCGCTGAAGGAAGACCCCAGTCTAATTCCAGGCGTTGTTAACGAAAGTGTGCGCCTGGCCTCGCCCATCCGTGGTTTTACGCGATACGCGCAAGCCGCGTATGAGAGCGAGCATGGCACAATCCCAGCGGGTGCGCGCGTCGCTGTGCTCTATGCCAGCGCCAATTGGGATGACATGCATTATAACGATGCAGACGCATTCGATGTGTATAGAAATCCGCGCGATCATGTCGGCTGGGGCCATGGCCCGCATATTTGTGCGGGCATGCATCTTGCCCGGCTTGAAATGGAGGCTCTTTTAAGGGCACTACTTAACCATGTTGAGTCGATCAATGTGGAACATCCCACGCCGATCACCAACAATGTCTTGCAGGGCTTCGCTGCGCTGCCGACAACCTTTCATTGATCGCAGCCGCGACATCAGAAGCACAAGAGGGAGGGGCAATTTACAATGGACAAGCTTTACTCAGATGCGGTTAGTGCGTTGGAGGGAGTTACCTTCGACGGCATGACCGTTATGGCAGGCGGCTTCGGTTTGTGCGGTATTCCAGAAAATTTAATCATCGCGCTCCGGGATTCTGGCGTCCAGGGCATCACAGCCATTTCCAACAATGCTGGCATCGATGATTTTGGACTTGGGCTACTTTTGCAAACCCGGCAGATTAAAAAGATGATCTCGTCCTATGTCGGCGAAAACAAAGAGTTTGAGCGGCAATATCTGGCAGACGAGCTGGAGCTGGAATTTAATCCGCAGGGTACACTTGCAGAGCGCTGCCGCGCCGGGGGCGCTGGTATTCCAGGCTTTTACACCAAGACAGGCGTTGGCACGCTGATCGCGGAAGGTAAAGACCATAAGGATTTCAACGGGGAAACGTATATTCTGGAGACTGGCCTGGTTGCAGATGTGGCGCTTGTGAAGGCCTGGAAGGGCGATGCACAAGGCAATCTCATTTACCGCAAAACGGCCCGAAACTTTAATCCAATGATGGCAACGGCTGGTAAAATCACCATAGCAGAGGTGGAGGAAATTGTCCCGGTGGGCTCTCTTGACCCGGACAATATTCACACCCCCGGCATTTTCGTGCAGCGCCTCATCAAAGGCAGCCACGAAAAGCGGATTGAACAGCGCACCATTCGGGAAAGGGAGACGGCCTGATGCCTTGGGATCGCAATCAAATGGCTGAACGGGCCGCGCAAGAACTCAAAGACGGGTTTTATGTGAACCTAGGGATCGGCATCCCGACCCTGGTGGCCAATTACATCCCCGATGGTGTGGACGTGACCTTGCAATCGGAGAACGGGATGCTGGGCATGGGGCCATTTCCCTATGATGATGAGGTAGACGCTGACCTTATCAATGCCGGTAAGCAAACCATTACCGAACTGGACCGCACTTCTTATTTCTCTAGCGCGGATTCCTTTGGCATGATCCGCGGCGGGCATATTGACCTGTCCATTCTTGGCGCCATGGAGGTGGCTGAGAACGGGGATTTGGCCAATTGGATGATCCCCGGCAAGCTGGTCAAAGGCATGGGCGGCGTCATGGATTTGGGCGCTGGCGGCATGCGTGTGGGCGTGACCATGGATCACACGTCCAAAAAGGGCGATTCAAAGCTCCTCAAAGCCTGCACGCTGCCGCTCACCGGCCGGGGCGTGGTGGACATGATTATCACCAATCTCGGGGTTTTTACCATCGATGACGACGCTGGCATGACTTTGATTGAGCTGGCCGATGGCGTGAGCCTGGATGAAGTGAAAGAGAAGACGGAAGCGGCCTTTACCGCTGCTGTGTAAGTGCATCGCCTGCTTAAGGGCTTAGCGCTTTGCGCTGCGCTAGCTGGCTGCAGCGGTGACGAGCAGACCAGCGCTGCACTTGGAGACTGCCAGCCACCTGCCGACCTGGGTGGGCCCGTTGCTATCAAGGCTGGGCAATATAGGCTTGGCGATAGCCGTTTTTATCCCGAAGAAGGGCCGGTTGTCTCTGTGGAGGTCGGCGCTTTTGATATCGATGCGCATGAAGTGACCAACGCTCAGTTTGCGGCCTTTGTTGAGGCGACGGGCTATATCACACGAGCAGAGCGCGGCTTGCCGGAAGCGGATTTTGACCATCTCCCCGATGACTTTCGCCGTGCGGGCTCCGCCGTGTTTACGCCGCCTAAAAAGACAAATCCGACCGCCCTGGTGGACTGGTGGCGCTTTGTCGAAGGGGCGCATTGGCGTGCGCCCGACGGTCCGGGCTCGTCGATTACAGACAAAGAGGCCTATCCGGTGGTGCATATCGCCTATGAAGATGCGCGGGCCTATGCTGCTTGGCGTGGCCGCCGCCTGCCAACCGAAGCGGAATGGGAGGTGGCTGCCCGTAGCGGCTTGCGCGGGGCGCCCTATGCCTGGGGGGACACGCCGCCGGATGATTTAGACATCCCTGCCGCCAACACCTGGCAGGGCTTCTTCCCCATTTCCAATGAGAAGACGGACGGTTTTGTCGGGCTTGCGCCAGTGGGTTGCTACGCTGCCAACGCTTATGGTCTTCACGACATGATTGGCAATGTTTGGGAGTGGACAAGCGATGCCAAAACGCAGCGTAGAGACGACCCGCCCGCGCAAGACACTGCGGACAGCGGCACCATCAAAGGGGGCTCTTTCCTGTGCGCGGAAAACTACTGCCAGCGCTATCGCCCGGCTGCGCGGCAGTTTCAGGAGCGCACCTTCAGCGCATCCCATATCGGTTTTAGGACGGTAGGGGACTTGCCAGCCAGCGCCGGGTCGCCAGCAGCGCGATGAGCAGCATGGCGATTTCCAATGAGAAGACCGTGACATAACCAGCGGTGATGCCATCGCCCGTGCCAAGCGGCAGGGAAATCATGAGGTCCCTCAAGATGCCGCCAACGGCGACGGACAAACCGGCTGCTGTCGCTTGCACAGCGCCCCAGGCGCCCAGAGCCAGGCCGATTTGTTCCCTGCTGGCGCTTTGAATGGTGGCGGTCAGCGTGCCATGGGCAAACAGGCCGGTGCCAAAGCCAACCAGCAAGGTGCCGGCTAGGAAGAATAAGGTCGAATGAGCCAACCCGGCAATAATGATCGCCGCGAAAGCGGGCACGCCGACGATGAGCCCGGAAACAGCAAGACGCATCGGGTCAGCATGGGCGCGGCTGAGCACCCGTGAGGCAAGGGCGAAGCCAATCAAGCCGCCGACCGCGAATGTCGCCGTCAGCCGCGTGGTTGCGGCGACCGAGAGGCCCAACACTTGGCCGCCATAAGGCTCTAAAAGAACGTCCGCCATGCCAAAGCCCATGGTGCCCAGGCCAATCACCATCAGACGCGGGGCGACAGCACCGCCGCTGATGAAAGAGCGCCAGGCTTGCCGGAAATCATCTTCGGGCGCGGCTTGACGTGCCCGGCTACGGTCGCGCGGTTCCTGCTTCCACAGCGCGATGACGTTGATAACAAGCGTGAGAACTGCGGCGCCTTGGATAACGCGGATGAGCTTGCCAGGGGAATAGTCAGCCAAAAGCGCGCCAAACAAAAGCGCGCTGACCATCATCCCGATGAGCAGCATGACATACATGAGGCCCACCACATTGGCCTGGTTCTCCGGCGGCGCTAGGTCGGTGGCGAGCGCCAGGCCAACTGTTTGCACCATATGCGCGCCAATCCCGACCAAGAGAAACGCAATAGCGGCGCTGCAAATGCCCACCCAAGCGGGCAAGGTCGCAGCATCCATATAGCCAGACAGCACGAGGAGAGCGAAAGGCATGACGGCAAAACCGCCGAACTGATACATTGAGCCGCGCCAGATAAAGGGTACGCGGCGCCACCCAAGGGCAGAGATGTGAATGTCAGATTTAAAGCCAATCAGTGCCCGGAAAGGGGCGAAGACCAGGGGGAGAGAAATCATGATGCCGACGATGGAGGCCGGAACCTCAAGCTCGACAATCATAACCCGGTTGAGCGTGCCGACCAGCAGCACCAGCGCCATGCCATGAGTGACTTGGAACATGGAGAGGCGTAACAGTCTGCCCAGGGGTAAGTCCGCTGTCGCCGCATCGGCAAAGGGCAGCAGATTAGGGCCAAGGTTTGACAGGCGCGTTAGGGCAAATTTGCGATACTGATCGAGCATCATGTCCTCAACTTGGCTCTACACAAGCCCAGCTGATGACAAGCAGGACTGCCATAAAGCGGATATTTGCCATGATGCCACCATCGCTCAAATTAGATCGGCTATTGACCCCTACCTGGCTTTGACAGGTTTCTTATTTGAGACGGCGTGAGGGCGCGGCGCTGGCTTTTACAAAGTCATATGCAGAGAAGTGGAGACGGCGCCTTTTTGCGCAGAGCATCGATTAAGAAGGTCATGATGTATCATGACCCTTTATCTCAATCTCGACTGCAGCGTTTAAAAAAGCGACCGCCTCAGTCTTTACTGCAAAGACGCAGTTTTCACCTCGCTGAAATAGGCTTTCGCGGTGCGCCCATCTTCCAGCGTGATGACGGCTGACTCCGCTTCGCCTGCTGCTGTCCGGTCAATGACAACTTCAGCTGCTTGCGCTGTGTCCAGGGTAGACGCCGCTGCCATTTTAGCATCGGTGGAGCCCATTTCACGGCCAGACAAGAAGTCATTCACCCATGTGGTATTGGTGGTAATAGCCACATGCACAGAGAAAGAGCCTACGGCAACCGCGCCGAGAAAGAGCGGAAGTCCAACGGTTGGGTTAACAACCAGCCACATTCTTGAATTAATCATGGAAGTGTCTCCTCTTTACCCGAGCCATGGGGTGGTAACGGCGACTAGCACATGAGCTAGCGCTGAGATCACACCGAAAATCCGGGTGCCATCGACAAGTTGGCTATGCAGTTCTTCTGCTTCCGATAGGGTTAGGCCAGTCGGAAACACCTTCTCTGGGTCACTCATGGTTTGTCTCTCCTTTTTCTGACGTTTGGCCTCTGTTGTTTGGCCTGGATCAGCAAAGCGAGTACCCCTCCGCCCGACTGGTCCTTTTCTTCCAAAGACATGGTGGTTGAAGCCTACTTAACCGCACCCCTCAACACACCGCTCACCGCACGCTGACGCGCCGCAACACAGACAGCTGCCGCTCATCATATGACTGCCGCGAAACGACTCAGATAATGACCGCTTCTAGCAAGATGTCATATTTAAATGACAAGTACAAGTGTCAAATTAAATGGACAAGCCATGCCAAAGCAATATATGCCACGGTTAGGATTCGATGGTTTTTAATCCTATGTGATTGGCAGGTAAAATTGGCTAACGCGGCGTAGGTTTTTCAATCTTGCCAGCTTTGGCGCCATTGCCTGCGGCGATATAAGCTCTATGTCATAGGTGTCGCTGCATTGAGCTCACAGCGTTTCCAAGCGACACGAACGCCGAGCCAAGCTCGGATACATGGGCCAAACGTCATTTGGAGTGCACTATGCCAACGATTTTCACCCGTCTCTACGATAGCGAAGAGAAAGCCAACTCCGTCATTCAAAAGATCAAGTCTCACGACTTCGCGGAGCGCCGTATTGATACGGTGTCGAAGCCAGGTCCAGCGCTTGGCGTGGAACCTGATGCAGCAATAGACACGGGCGTCGATACGCTGATGGCGCAATTGCGGGATTTGGGCGTTTATCCAAAAGCAGCGGCGCAATACGCAAATAAGATGGCGCCAGGTCATGTTCTGGTTGTGGTCAACGCACCATTTGGAAGCGCTGGGCCTGTTGATGCATTGCTCAATATGGAAGAGTCCATTGATGTAGGCGTCGCCTATGAGTCCAATTTGGTGTCGCAATCGGCTGCGCCGATAAACATTATTCGCGTCTCCGGCGCGCGCTCGATCATTCGTGTCTCAGGCAGCAAATCGATTACCAAGCGCCGCGCTAAGCCAAGAACGAAGCCGTATAAATCACCGACGCCGTTTTTGGGCCTTAAGACCATTATCAAATCAAAGGGCCTCAAGCGCCGGCCCTCAAACCGTCCGCTGACCGGCGGGAACATTATTTCCCGCTAATCGGCTCATTCTTTTGAACCAGCAACGCTGAGCGCTGCAAATCGCGGCGCTTAGCGTTTTTTTTGCGCTGTCCTACACATACCAACCTGGGTAGAGTGATGGTCGCTTCCTAACGGTGCGCCAGAGTGCTCTTTGATATCGTAGGTGTGACTTTTGTGACTTTTGGATCAGTGCGACCCGTCCTAAACGAGGCAGCCGCTGGCCTCTACTCTAGGCGTTTTGGCGCGCTGCGTCCTGCACCGCCGCGTTTGCAGGGCCTGCATAGTCTCGTCTTATCCGCCAAAGCGCGAATAAGCCCAGTGGAATGAAGAGCGCGGTCGAAGTGAGCGGCAGCAACGCTTCGCCGCGGCTCCAGTCAACGCGCCCTTCAATGAGATGGCCTGCACCGCGCTGATAGGGAATGACATAGAGCCAATGCATCACAAATGGCATGATGCAGCCATAGGCAACCAGGCTGCCAGCCACCAGCTTGGTGACCCAAACCGCGCGGGGGTCACAATCGCTCGCCTGCGCCACATGCAGTGTCTCAAAATAGTGTTTTTCAGGGGCAGTGACCGCGCTGCGCCGCGACAGCACAAGGATCACGCAGAGGCTGACCAGTGTTCCGATAATCGTGGGGTTGAAGAAATGCGGGAAGGTGACGAGACCGGCATATTCCAACGCCGCTGGCCCGACACTCAAGATGACGCCGGAGAGCAGGCCCCAATAGGCAGCCTGTTCGGTAATTCGCTTGGACCAAACGCTCATCAAGGCGACGGGTCCCCAAGAGGACGCAAAGACAGTCCCAATGAAGAGCATGAGCCAGAAGATATTCGGCGGGAAGAAAAAGGCAGCTAGCAAGGCGGCAATGCTGACCGCTGAAATGATGACCCGTGTGGTTCTGAGGCCGATGGGGTCTTTGGATGGGCTTATGTCGTTGCTGGCGCTAAAGCCGACCAGCGACAGGAATGTGGAGGCTGAGGACAGTGCGGCGGCCATAATCCCAGCGAGGAGAAGGGCGCCCAGGAATTCGGGAACCACATTTTTGGCCGCCCAAATCATCACCGTTTCGACGGGCATGATGTCGGGCTTATAGAGATTGATGAGCCCGCTGACCCCGTAAATAAAGAACTGCAGCACAATGACGGCGAGGCAGGTAAGGATGGCAGCGCGGATGACGACATGCTCATTTTTGGCCATCAGGTGCCGACTGGATTGCCAGGGGCTGACGGCATACACCAAGCTCCAGGCGCTATCGATAACGATGGCCCAGATGAGGTAGTCAAAGGGGGTGGCCCATTCGGTATCATCCCCGACCACACCATGCCATGCGGCAATGCCCGGCTTTGCTTCTAACGTTGCCATCTTTTCAACGGCGGCTGGGACGCCGCCCAAATCCGCGACCACATAGACCCCAAAGGCGATTGTGGCGATGGCGAACAAAAGGAACATGAGCGTGTCGGTTAAGATGACGCCCTGCGATCCGGAATACATGGTGAAGACGGTATAGCTCAGCCAGGCAATGATAAGGCCTTGGACATAGCTGACACCCAGTAGGTCTTGCAGCAGCAACGCGGCCCCTTGCGTAACCACCAAGAGGTAGGCGCCTAAGGCGAGGATGATGATGGCGCCGGCGGCTTGTTGAAGCCGCGGACTGTTGAAGCGCTGACCAAAATAATCGGCGACCGTTGGGGCCCGGCTACGCCGAAGATAGCGGCCAAACAGAAGCGCGCCATAGACATATCCGGTCACGGTTATGCCTGGGAAAAGCAGATAAGGCCCCATTTGCCCGGCATAGGTGAAGCCCGCTTCGCCGAGGAAAATTGTCGAGCTAAACACGCTGGCGACCAAGGTGCCGAGGATAAACAGTGTCGGCGCCCGGCGACCCGCGACGAAATAGTCGTCCAGCTGTTTAACGCTGCGGCCGGCATAATTGCCGATGGCAACAAAGAGGAGGATGCTTCCAACCAGCGTAACGGAAAAGATATCCATATCGTTTCCGCGCCGCCCGCTAGGCTGGGCTTAGGTCCAATGCGCCGTCTGCCTCGCCTTGCGCCGCAGCTTTCTCGGCCAGCTCCGAGCGCCAAGCACTCATATTCATCTCCAAAAGGAAGAAGCTGGCAATCCATAAAAACTCATCCCAGACATACATATACTGCGTCTTGGCGAGCCAAAAACAGGAGACCCCAATCAAAATGAGGTAGCAGATATATTTGCCATATTTTTCGAACATCGTGAGGCGGCCGGCATAGATGCCGCGATCAAGCAGCCTGACGCTGAGCTCCGTCAGTCCCAGAATGGCAAACCAAGCCGCTGCTTCAACGACGTCAAGAATGCGGTACCAACTGTCTTCTCGCAGGCCAGCCGTATCTGTCAAAACAGGGTCTTTGGGGTATTTGAAGATCTCACCAGCATGGGCAATGGCGCCGCACGTATCAGACGTGACCGAGGTGTAAGAAAGGTTGCGGATAAAGGAGAGCCCTTGGTCGGCCATAGAGCATAGGCTGCTGGCAGAGCCGATGGCTGTCATGTCTTTAAGTTCAATAACAAGCGAGGTATAGGCGACAATTGTATTGAGGATCATGGCTGCAAATAGCAGCTTAAAGACGGTCATGATGCCTTCGATAATCTTGTTATCGAAATCGTCGTCCATCCAATAGGTTTCGAACTCATAGATGAAAATCAGGGCGACCCAGGCGAACTGGTCCATCGAGGCTGCAAAGGATGTGAGCCAACCCATGGCCGTGGTCTGCGCGTTAATTGTGTGCTGCGCGGCGACGATATCTTTCGAAAGATAAAGGCCAAAATTGATAAAGAGAAGGCCGTAGATCAACCACTTTCCAACCTGAAAAAGCTTTTCGTGATCACTGAATCTAGCCGTAGACGTATGGAGGTTTTGGCCGGCGCGGTGGGAGCTAGAGAGAGGCATGCGAACCTTTGAAGGGAAATGATTCGTTAATGTGGAGCCTAGGCGGAGAAGACCAGATGACGCAACCCAGCAGCACAGAAATAATCAAAATGTGATCTCAAAATTTTTATAATCCTATTTAGTCTTTAGAGCCGTGGACACGCGGAGCCTGCAGGCTATAGTTCCTATCATGGCATCACAGTCACCATCCCAGGGTCCGCGTGAAGAGGCGCGTAGTGCGTTCAAGCGCATCGCAGCGCTACTGGATGCGCAGCAACCTGTCGAAGCCGAAGCGGCGGCCCTTACTTGGCTAGCCAATGCGCCAAATGACCCAAACATCCTGCGGCTCTTGGGCGTCGCCTTAACCCGGCAAAACAAAGTGCAAGAGGCGATTGACCGTTTGGTCCACGTCACACGGCTCGCCCCAACTTTTGCGCCGGCTTATGAAAATTTGGCGGAAGCACATTTGGTCGCTGGCAATATCGATAAATCCGTTGAGGCGTTGCAGACCGCGCTGAAGCATAATCCCGGTTTACATAGCGCGCAAATCCGGCTGGCTGAAATCCTTTCTTTGACCGGTAAAGGTGAAGAAGCCGACGCAGTTTTCCAAAAGTCTTTTGATAGAGATCCTGAGCGGGCCGTCTTGGTCGAAGCCATGGACTTGGGCCGGAAAAATAAATTCAAAGAGGCAGGGGCGATTTATCGGGATATCTTGCGCCGCAACCCTGACCATGTTGATGCCTTGCGGATGATGGGCGTGCTGCAATCCAAGCAGGAACGCTTCCACGACGCAGAGGCCTATTTCCGGCGGGCGACGGAATTGGCGCCCGATTTCTGGACGGCGTGGGTCAATTTGGGAGCCTCGCTCAATGAACAGCAGAAATTTGAGAAAGCCGAGATAGCCTTCACGCGTGCTTTGAAACTGCGTCCTCGTAATGTACACACACTCGAAAAACTTGGCTCAAATTGTTTGAATGAAGGCCGTATGGAAGATGCGGTGGGTTGGCTTAAGCAAGCGCTAGAGGTCGACCCGAAGCATTTCCCTTCCCTGCTCGTGATGGGCCATGCCCTAAAGACTATTGGTCAGCAAGAGGAGGCGATTGATGCCTATCGGCGCTGCGCTGAAGCTAAGCCTGACTTTGGTGAAGTCTACTGGAGCCTTGCAAACCTGAAGACGTATCGATTTGACGATGCCGATGTGGCCGAGATGCAAGCGCAAATCGATGGATTGGGCGACACGCCTGAGGATGAGGACGCTGCTATTTCGTTCAACTTCGCCCTGGGGAAAGCGTTTGAAGATCGCAAAGACTATTCAAAGGCCTTTGAGTATTACGCGTCCGGCAACTCCAAGAAACGGCTTAAGGTTGCCTACGACCCTATTGACCTCGAGGCCCAGGTCGAGCGGCTCATGGATGTCTTCACGACTGATTTCTTTGCCGAGCGTGCAGGACAGGGCTGCCCAGATGATGCGCCTATTTTTATCGTCGGTTTGCCGCGGTCTGGATCGACACTTCTAGAGCAGATTCTAGCCAGCCATTCCGACGTCGAAGGCACGGCTGAACTCCATTATCTCTTGCGGATAGCGACGGATACTGGCGTTAAACGCATGGATGGGATTAAATATCCGCAGTCGGTTTTGGAGCAGAAGGCGCATCACCTGCGCAGTCTTGGTGAGGAGTATCTGCAGCTCACCAAGCCGCATCGCACCGGCGCGCGCCACTTCACTGATAAGCTACCCAACAACTTCATTGGCATTGGCTTTCTCCATGCTATCTTGCCAAATGCGAAGGTCATCGACGCAAGACGGCATCCGCTAGACAGCTGCTTGGGCGGCTTTAAGCAGCTCTTCGCGCGCGGCCAGACTTTCACCTACGACATGTACGATCTGGCTCATTATTATAGCCAATATGTGCGCATCATGAAACACTGGGACGCGGTTTTGCCAGGCAAAGTCTTGCGGGTGAACTATGAAGAGGTGGTTGCAGATATCGGGGGGCAGGCCCGCCGCATTGCAAGGCATTGCGGACTAGAATGGCAAGACGCGATGCTTCGGTTTTATGAGACAAAGCGCGCCGTCAAGACAGCAAGTTCAGAGCAGGTGCGCCAGCCCATTTACTCCGGCTCGGTCAACCTTTGGCGGCATTATGAAGAGCATCTGAGTGAGCTGATCGAGTATCTAGAGCCGGTCTTGATGGACTTGCCGGAACAAGACCGGCCAGACCTCCTATTGGATACTTAAACGCGGTGCGCTGGCCACGCATAGGGCCACACTTCCAGCCCGTGAATGGCGTTGCGTATATCCATGGATATGTTCACGATTTTGATCGGCTTGTCCTGCCGCAGGTCGTAGAGCGTGATGGTTGATGGCGATGAGCCACCAGCGATGAGGTACTCATCTATGACGCATAATCCGCGGCCAAAGCCCTGCCGCGCTATTCGGCTATCATCCAGCTTGCGATTTTCTAGCTTGTGGTCGGGGTATCGAACAACGCGGTAGGCTGCGCGCTCTTCCGGCGCTTCATAGCGCAGCACATCAGAGCGGGTGTCATTGAACAGGATGCCGTCTTTAAACGGGCGCGCATTGTGGATGCCCTCTGGCAGCGTCGTATAGGCGCCGATGGCCTTGCCGTTGAAGGTAAGCAAGTTGCCGGTGCGAAGGCCGGAGATAAACATACCATGCTTGTCGCAAAAAACTGAATTGAGATGCAGCTTGTTGACTTGTATTGGGCCATCATCCCCCATCGGATCATAGCGCCGACCGCTAAAGCGCATCCCATCGGTGGTGACCTCGAGCGCCCAATCAAACGCCCTCTTTTCTATGTTGAAGCCAATGACACTATCAAAGCCGGTGGACGTGATGAACAGGTGGTTTCCGAACAAGCTCATCTCGTGACAATGTTTGAGATAGGGGCTTTTGAAGGAGTCGATGACTTGAAAGTCTTGGTTAAAGAGAAACAGCTCGTCGCTGGCTGCCACAAAGATATGATCATCGTGAAAAGCAATGCCGCGCAGGCCGCGATCCCATCCACGGCCCTGCCAATCGATACCAATCGTGTTCCAATCGACTGGCTGCAGAATCTCATCCGTCTCTAAGTTGACGAGATAAATTCCACCATGGCTGTCGCCTTGATTGCTGCCGCGTACGACAGAAGTGGCAATGAGGCACGTCACTGAAGCGTCTTGCTCGGTACATAATCAAAGATAAAGTGGATGCGGTCTTCTTTGCCGCGATTCATCACGCCATGACGCTTTTGGTTGTTAATTTCATAGGCTTTGCCAACGTCAAACTTATAGGGGCGCCCTTCAATCATAAAGCGGACCTGTTTGTTGGTGGCTATAGGAATATGGATTCGGTGTCCGTGATGGAAGGATTCATGTCGGTCCGTGTGGGAATCGATATGGGCACCTGCTTTTAGTTTTGCTGCCATCGCGCGAATGATCGTGCCGCCCTTTGGATAATGCTTGGCAATGATGTCGTGCATGATAGGGAGCGCAACATCGGCGAGTCGGTCCCATCCTTTGCCTTTGATCAAATCAATGTTTGGCCAATTATCGTGATCGCAGAAAATTAAGATAATTGATTCTGTATCATAGTGCACGTCTCGGAAGAGTTTTTGTCTGATTTCATCTTCGTGCCAGACATCCTGTTCCAGCCCAAGAACGCGTTCACATAGAGCGGCGGTGTCAATTTCGCCTAGATCTCTTACTGGGACATCGATGTCCATTGCTTGATTCCTAATGTGATTCCAACTTGTTGGCTAGTTGCTAGCACCAATGTTAGCGCCGACCCTGGTAGCTGGTAAAGCCCCATATATTGGGGCGCGCTGTTGTAAAAAGGCAGCAGATAAGCGTCCAAAATTCAACCTGAGAGAAAAATTTCGCCTCCGTAGCAGATAAAGACTGGATTTTTGTGATCACAAAAACATAATGAGATAGTGGTAGGAGTGGAGGGCTCCTCGATCCGTGTGCGGCAAGCTCGGTTCAGGGAAAAAAATATGAATGATTCAATGAAGTCTGCTCTGTATTTCAGTGCATCATGGCTTGGCATTAGCGCTGTCGCTGCTGTCCCCTTTAAGGCGCAGGCACAGGATCAGGCGGAAGAAACCGTTGTTGAAGAGATGGTCGTCACCGCGCGGAAACGGGCCCAGTCCATCCAAGATGTTCCGCTGGCTATTCAGGCGTTCGACACGCAGCCACTGCGAGAAAAAGGTCTGCGCGACTTTGAAGACTATGCGCGTGAACTGACCAGCGTATCTTTTGGAACGTCGTCACCAGGCGCAACCACCATTGCTTTCCGGGGTGCGCTGGCCCAACCTACCGGCTTTGACACGATCAGTTCTTCCATTCTCTATCTTGATGAGATTCCGATCACGCGGGACGGGCAAAATCCTGATGTCCGTCTGATCGATATTGAACGCTTGGAGGCGTTGTCTGGTCCTCAGCCGACTGTTTATGGAGCAGGCTCTCAGTCAGGAACGTTGAAGATTGTCACCGCTAAACCCAACACTGAGGCGTTAGAAGGCTGGATTGAGGCCGGTATCGGTGACACCAAGGATGGCGAAGCCAGCTACAGCATCAGCGGCGCAATCAACGTTCCGATTGTGGAAGACAAACTGGCCGTCCGCTTGGTCGGTTTCTACGATGCTGAAGGCGGCTTTATTGACAATGTATTAGGCACGACCTCCTTTTACTCTGAGTTCAGCGGTGACCGCGACAATGCGGAATTCGTTGAGGACGACATCAATGACTATGACGTTTATGGCGCCCGTGCGATCGTCCGCTATGAGCCGAATGAAAATTGGTCAATTGAAGCTGGCCTCATTTATCAGAGCGCTACTCTGGACGGTTTGTTTGACTTCAATCCCGCTGCTGGTGACTTGGACACTATCAAGTTTAAAGACGAGAAGCGCGAGGACGATTGGTATAATGCCGCGCTTACGATTGAGGGTGACCTTGGATTTGCTACCCTCACGATGGCTGGCGGATATCACAGCCGGAACATTGATTATGACGTAGATTCAACGGCTTATATGACAGCCTATAGGGATGCTGGCTTGGCTCGAAATGAGTATTATCTTGGTTCAGCCAGCTTTAGTAGCGACTGCTTTGTCTCGTATTATGACTATGACTTCTGTTTTGTAAACTACAATGACTTTGGTCCAAACCCCACGGGCCAACTGCAGCTCGACCAGCGCGTAAGGTCTTATGTTCAAGAAATCCGCCTTACGTCGAACGACGATGGTGGCCGCTTTAGCTGGCTCGTTGGTGCCTTCTATGAACGCACCAATAACGACTGGGATTACATCTCCCGCGTCGATGACTTCGCACAATTCGGCGGCGGCGGCACTGTCTTCGCCTATTATGGCACCGAACCTTCAAATATCTGGTTCGACCAAGGCTTCACGCCGGATGCTTTGTTCGGCGTCGATCAACAGCTCGGAAGCGATGTGAATGGCTATGAGGGAGATTTAGAGTCTATTGCTGTGTTTGGTGAAGTCAGCTTTGAGATCACGGATCAGTTGACGATTTCAGCGGGTGGTCGTTGGTTCTCAACGGATTTCCAAATTGCGACCTTGACCAACTTCGTTGGGTCAGCCCAGCAAGAAGACTTTGATAATACTACCAACACCAAAGACTTTAACCCGCGGGTCAACCTGACCTACGAGCCGAATGATGACCTGCTGATGTATTTTACCTTCTCGCAGGGCGCGCGGATCGGTGGTGTCAACGTACTTCGTACTCCAATTGCACGGGCCGAATTGCCGGAGACATTCCAGAGCGATGTTCTCACCAATTATGAAATCGGTGTGAAGTCATCATGGCTGGACGGACGATTGATCGCGAACTTGACTGGTTTCATGATGAACTGGAAGGACTTTCAGCTTCAGTCTGGGGTGTTCCTGTCCAACGGCTTTCCAACTACGGCCGACGTAAACGTTGCCAATGCATCAAATGACGGCATTGAAGGGCAGTTTGCCTTTCAGGCAACCGAAAAGCTTGAATTTACAACAGCGTTTACCTACCTCTCCGCGACAATTGATGGGCCAGTCGTCTTTCCAACAGGAGATACATCTGGTGAAGCCGGGGATGATTTGCCAGCGACGCCAAATTGGCAATTGAGTGCAAGTATGCAGTACACGACGCCGCTGCCATGGAAGGACGAACTGGAGGCCTATTTCCGTTTCGATGCAAGCCATACGGGGAACTCGGTAAACGGGATCCCGGCATCGGTAGTTTTGTTCGCAGCAAACCAAACACCGGTCCAAGAGCAACCGGCTTATCAGATTGGCGATGTTTCCTTCGGGGTTCGATCACCTGGAGATTGGGAAGTCTGGCTCTCTGTCAATAATGTTTGGGATGAGCGGGCTATTACCTACATTTGGCCGCGCTTCTCCGATGGGCGTTCCTTCACAGTCAGACCGAGAGAAATCCGCTTGGGGCTCTATAAACAGTTCTAGCGGGCGCTTTTGAAGCAGTCTGCGAATGTCTGCTACGTAAAGACAACTGTCTTGCTGCCGTTTAAGAAAACACGGTGCTCAAGATGCCACCGCACAGCCCGTGACAGCACGCGGCACTCCACATCGCGGCCTATCCTCACATGCTCTTCAGCGCTGTCGGAGTGTTTTACGCGGTCGACTTCCTGCTCAATGATTGGCCCTTCATCGAGATCCGCCGTCACATAATGCGCTGTTGCGCCAATGAGTTTCACACCGCGCGCATGGGCTTGGTGATAGGCCTTTGCGCCCTTGAAGCTGGGTAGGAAACTGTGGTGGATGTTAATGACCTTCCCAAAAAGGCGCTTTGAGGTGTCGTCGGTCAGGATCTGCATGTAGCGGGCCAGCACGACTAGGTCGGCCTTCTGTTCACTGATAAAATCGAGCAGCTTCGCTTCCGCTTCTGGCTTGGTGTCTTTGGTAACGGGAATATAGGTAAAGGGCAGGCCAGCTTGTTCGACTTGCGCGCGATAGGTCTCATGGTTTGAAAAAATGCCGGCCAGGTCCATATTCAGATCGCCCTTGCGCCAGCGATAAAGCAGGTCGTTCATGCAGTGGTCCATCTTGGAAACCATGATGAGGACGCGCCCTTTCTGCGCTTCCGGCACGATTTCCGCCTTCATGGTGAAGCGTTCAATTGTCGGTTTGAGCTCGAACTCAATTCGCTCTTTGGCATCTGTAGAAAACAGAAGGCGCATTAAAAAGGCGCCGGTTTCCGCATCGTCAAACTGCTGACACTCTAGGATGTTGCCGCCATTTTCGGCAATTGTGCGTGCAACCGCAGACACAATCCCCGGCTGGTCTTCACAGGTGACTTTTAAGATAAAGCGAACTTCAGTCGTCATGATACACGCCCCCAATTTTCCGCCAAAATTTTCTGTGGTGTTGCCGCGCGTTTAGGCTAGCGCGTCTTTTAATTTGTAGAATGACATGCCCGCCGCAAACATGGACTGCCTCAAGATACCAAAACCTGGGAAGGGCATATGCGTCACGCTGGCCATGATGTCAAAGCGGCTATGGTCGCCGGAGATTGCCTCGGCAATCAGGCGTCCTGACATATGGGTCGGTGCAACCCCGTGCCCGCCATAGGCCTGCGCATAATAGACGTTCTTATGCAGTTGCCCAAGCTGGGGGATGCGGTTGATGCCGATGCCCATCCGGCCGCCCCAATAGTGGTCAATCTCAACGTCCTTCAGCTGCGGAAAGACCTTTAACATTTTGCTGCGCAACGTGCGTGTAATGGAGAGCGGCGCTGTGGCGCTATAGTTGGAGACGCCGCCGAAAAGCATGCGATTGTCGGCGCTCAGGCGGTAATAGTCCAAAGCCGTGCGTTGATCGCACACGGCATAATTCCTCGGCATCACATCCTTCGCGAGGTTGTCGCTGAGCGGCTCAGTTGCGATAATATAGCTGGTGGCAGGCAACACATATTTGCTCAGTTTGCCGGCAACTTTCGGCGCCATTTGCGCCAAATAGGCATTGCCACAAAGGACAACCGTGTTGGCCTTAACCTTCGCTTTGTCGGTTTTGACGACAACCTCTTCGCCTGGCTCAATCTCTGTGACCAGGCTTTGTTCGAAAATCTTTGCGCCCAGGCTTTCCGCCGCGCGCGCTTCGCCTTTGGCGAGGTCCAGGACTTGGCAATGGCCCCAGCCCATATCCACTTGACCGCCGAGATAGCGATCCGTGCCAAGATAGTCGCGCAGCTCCTCTTTAGAGACCATTTTGGTTTCATGGGGATAGCCTTGCGCTTCCAGCTCCTCCATCCAGTCTTCCAGGTCATTCATCTCGCGCGGCTTTAAAGCTACATTGAGGAAACCCCATTTGAGGTCGCATTCAATATTATATTTTTCGGTGCGCTCGCGGATGATGTCGACGCATTCGGTGGCCATGTCGATGAGCTTTTCGGCAGAGCCAGTGCCCAGCTGCTTGTTGGTCGCTTCGGGATTGTCGGTCAGCCGTGTCCCATAGCCGCCGATGACTTGGCCGCCATTACGGCCGGACGCGCCCCACCCAATGCGGTTGGCTTCTAATAGCACCACGTCATGACCGCGCTCGGCCAGCTCAACAGCGGTTGAAACGCCGGACAGGCCGCCGCCGACGATACACACGTCGGCAGACATATCGTCAGTCAGGGTCGCAAACGGTTCCTTATCGCGCTGGGAAGCAGCGTAATAGGAATTGGTATGTTCGCGTGCATTTGCGTCTAGCATGTGCATCCCTTTCTAGTCTTGGCGCGCCTGGGCCTCCCCAAACCGTGGGCGTCATAAATACCAATCAAGCTCTCGTGGGCTGATCCAGTGGTCGAATGCTTCGAGTTCGCCGACCCGGTGGCTGACATATAATTTGGTGAAATCGTCGCCCAAAATAGGCTTGATGACATTGCCGCTACGCGTTGCCTCAATGGCGTCATGGATGGTTAGTGGCAGGCTGTCATAATCCATATCTGGCGCGCCTTTGGTTTCTTCGCTGGGCGCTATCTTTTCCTCAATGCCGACAAGCATTGAGGCCAGGGTTGCAGCCATGGTGAGGTAGCAATTGGCATCGGCGCCTGCGATGCGGTTTTCTATGCGCCAGGCATTGCCAGTCGCTGGCGGAATGCGGAAAGCCACATGGCGGTGATCAAAGGCCCATGTGGGGCCGGTGGGCACGCAGCTGGCATGGGCAAAGCGGCGATAGGAATTCACGCTTGGCGCCCAATACAGCATGGCCTCCTTCGCCCCGATTTGCAGGCCGCCAATGGCATGCATGAGCGTCTCGGTCGGTTGATTACCGCCGTCAAAGATGTTTTTGCCGGTTTCGTCCACCAAGCTGACATGCATGTGCTGGCCATTGCCAGCTTGGCCAAGCGTGGGCTTTGCCATAAAAGTCGCAATTAGCCCGTGTTTGCGACCAACCGCTTGGACTGTCCGCTTATAGAGCTGGGCCAGGTCGGCTGCTTTGAGTGGGTCGTCATAATGGGTGAAGTTGATTTCAAACTGGCCGGGGGCAAACTCTGAACAGATGGCAGACGTATCAATGCCTTGGCTGGCGCAGTTTTCTAAAATCTCGTGAACAAAGTCTTCAAAGCCATCAATCCTATCGACGCTCAACATGCCTTGTCTATCGCTTGCCTTGGTCAACGGGTTGACGACGTCTTTTAAGCCGCCATCGGCTGTTCTTTCCGCGTCAAACACCGTGAATTCTAGCTCAAAAGCAACGACTGGCTTTAAATTCAAAGACTCAAATTTGTTGAGCACTCGCTTTAAGATGCGCCTTGGGTCGGGAATATCTTCTTCAGCGGTGCTAGTGATCAGCGCCTGAATGCGCGGGCGGTCCCCCCAGCCAATCACGCCCATGCCGCCAGGCACGAGGCCCATGGCAATATCGGGGTCACCATCTTCATAGCCCATGCCTGTATGTTCAGAGATATCGCCGGCAACCTTGGTGAGCACGAAATTTGCCCGGGGGAGGGAGAGGCCGTATTTGGCGAACTCAACCAGATGATGGGCTGGGTAGCGCTTTCCAAAAAGGTTGCCGGAAAAGTCCGTTGCAACCACTTCGACATAGTCGTGGCCAAGGCTGAGCATCTGCTCAACTTCCTCCATCAGCTTTGCTTGATCCGTCATATGTCCTCGGCGGCTAAGCCTTACACTCTAGTCACTCAAAATCGTGATCACAAATTTGCGCACGGTATCGACTGAAATAGGTCAAAAATCAACGCTTCAAATCTTTTAGAATGCGTTTTGCAGCATTTCGTCCTGGCGCGCCAGTGACGCCGCCGCCGGGATGCGCGCCTGATCCGCACAGGTAAAGCCCTGGCATGGGGCATCCATACTGGGCTGCATCGGGGTGAGGCCGCATGCTGAACAGCTGATCTGGCTCCAGACGCCCGTGACAGATATCGCCGCGCGTGAGGCCAAAGGTACGTTCTAAATCCAGCGGGCTGAGGCACTGATAGCCCACCAAGATGTCGCGCAGGTTGGGGATCATGCCGCTCAAATAGTCCAAAATTTTCTCGGAGACGCTGGGTTTGATGCTGTGCCAATCCTGCCCATCGGCCAGGTCATAGGGCATGTATTTGCATAAGAGGCTCATCACATGATGACCGGGCTCATCGGTCAGGGTGTCGTCCAAGACGCTGGGTATAATAGCGTCAATGAAGGGTGGGTCGGCTGGCATGCCAGCCCGGGCGGAAAGGTAGGCATCCTCAATATGCTGCGCGCTTTCAATGAACATGATGCTGGCGCGGTGATGGTCGCCAACACCATCTGACGGGTAACAGGCAAAGTCCGGCAGGCCGGATAGAGCCAGGTTCATGCGCAGCGAGGCGGATTCCATCCGGATGGCCTTAATATCCGCAGCAAAGCCTGGGTCGAGATAGTCCTCTCCCAGCATCTTGATAAAAGTGCGGTGAGGGTCAGCATTGGATGCAATGGTGGTCGCGCGCAGCTCTTCTCCGCCTTCCAGGCTCACGCCGCACGCTTTGCCATTCTCAACGAGAATGCGCTCAACAGCAGCGTTTGTGCGAATTTCAGTGCCTTTGGCCTGCGCTGATTTTGCCATGGCTTGTGTGATCGTGCCCATCCCGCCTTTCACCAGGCCCCAGGCGCCTTTCTTGCCATCAAGCCCGCCCACGGCATGGTGCAGCATGGCCATGGCCGCGCCTGGCTGGTTGAGAGAGGCATAGTTAGCAGGCGTGATGGAGGCTGCCACCATTGCTTTGATTTTCTCTGACTCAAACCAACGGTTTATCATCGTGGAGGGTGCGCCGATGAGGAGTTGCACCATGCGGTGGCGCGTATCTTCATCCATCTTATAGAGGTCCAGCCCAAGCCGGCCTAAATTGGCTAAATCCCCAAAGCTCTGCTTGCCCAATTTTGGTGGCTCTTTCAGCCATTGTTTGGCAACGATATCACCCACTTGGTCGACGAACTCATAAAAGCGTTTGAGCGCCTCATGATCGGTGTCAGAGAATTTGCCATATTGCTGGCGATTATGAGCTTCATCATCCGTCAGCAGCAGATAGTCACCTTTGGAATCGGGATAGAAGGCGTTGCTGAGGCGGATGGCGTCATAGCCATATTTGCGCAGCTCAAGCTCGTCGACCACTTCTGGCCTGAGGAGCGAGACCACATAGGAGGCGATTGAGTTTCGATAGCCAGGCGAGAACTCCTCGCTGACCGCTGCGCCGCCGACGACATGGCGTCGCTCAAGTACGCAGACCTTCAGTCCGCCCATAGCCAGATAGTTGGCCGCTGTCAGACCGTTGTGGCCGCCTCCGATGACGATTGCATCATAGTGCGCCATCTATGCTGCGCCTCCCATTTTCGAATACACGCTCATTACCACCACGCCGGCAATGATGAGCGACATACCAGCCACCCCCGGCCAATCGACGCGCTCGCCCATGAATAAAACCCCTATCAGCGCAACAAGGATGATGCCGACGCCGCACCAGACCGGGTAGGTGAAGCCCACTTGCAGCGATTTTAGGCTTTGGGACAGCGCGTAAAAGGAACACCCATAGCCAAGCACAACGAAAGTCGAGGGCAGAATTTTCGTAAAGCCGATCGATAGCTTTAGAGAGCATGTCGCAATCACTTCAGCCACAATGGCGATTGCTAAAAACATATATGGCGACATGCGCTATTTTCCCTGCAATATTCTCTGGCGGACGAGATGTTTTCAGCTATATGGACCGGAAGCGCTGCTGCGGCCACAACAAGACTTGATCAAGCACAGTGTCGCAACATATAGCTCAAAAAATGTGATCACAAATATTTTCAGGTTGATTCAGCTATGACGGTCCAGGATAAAATCGACGGGCAGAATGATTGGATCGACCCGTATTGGCTTCCCTTCACGCCGAATAAAGCCTTCCGCGCTGATCCACGTGTCATCGAAAGCGCTGATGGACACTATTATACGACCAGCGATGGGCGGCAGATTCTTGATGCGTTTTCTGGGCTATGGTGTTCGAACCTCGGCCATAAGCACCCCAAAATCGTGGAGGCAATGAAGCAGCAAGTTGATGTCATGGACTACGCTCCGTCCTTCAATTTCGCGCACCCATCGATCATTGAACTTTCCCACGTGGTCGCAGACCAGTTTCCGGGCGACCTCAATCACGTGTTTTTTGTCAATTCCGGGTCCGAAGCGGGGGATACGGCGCTTAAACTGGCCATCGCCTATCACCGCATGCGCGGGGAAGGCACGCGCACCAGACTAATCGGACGGGTGCGTGGTTACCATGGCGTCGGCTTTGGCGGTATTAGCGTCGGCGGGATGGTCAATAACCGCAAATTCTTCGGCAGCCTGCTGCCTGGCACAGACCATTTGAGCTTTCCCTACGACCCGCATACCCAAGCCTTCACACGCGGCATGCCCACCATCGATCCAGAGCCTTATATGCAGGAGCTGGAAACCATGATTACCCTGCATGACCCATCCACCATTGCAGCGGTCATGGTCGAGCCCTTCGCTGGTTCGGGCGGCGTTTACATCCCGCCGGTAGGCTATATGGAGCGGCTGCGCGAGGTGACCCAAAAGCACGGCATACTGCTCATCGTCGATGAAGTCATCGCCGCCTTTGGCCGTGTTGGGCATCCCAATTTCTGCGGCTCTATCGGCGTTGTGCCCGATATTGTCACCGTTGCCAAAGGTATCAACAATGCAACCGTTCCCATGGGCGCTGCCATCATCCGCGACGAAATTTTCGACGCCTTCATGCATGGCTCAAAGGCAGGCGTGGAGTTTTTCCATGGCTATACCTATTCCGGCCACCCCCTCGCCGCGGCTGCTGCCCTTGCAGCGCAGGAGGTTTACCAGACCGAAGGCGTCTATGAGCATGTGCAAAGCACCATGGGCCATTTTGAAGAAGCGGTGCATAGCCTGAAAGGCGAACCGCACGTCAAAGATATCCGCAATATTGGTCTCGCGGCGGGCATCACTATTGAAAACCGCGGCATGCCCGCTGACCGCACGACGGATGTGTTTAAGCATGCCTACAAGAACGGGGTTTACATTCGTAATAACGGCGATGACCTGGCCATCGCGCCCATCTTGACCTTCAGCAAAGATGAGATTGACCAGGCGGTTGAGGCGGTGCGGGCAGCGTTGAAAGCTGTCGCCTGACGCGCAACTGTCTAAGATTGCGCTAACTCCTGAACGGCTCGATAGCCTTCATCCACGGCTCTATCGAGCAGCGCGATGGCCGCGCTGTCGGAGTTGGCAATCGTTATGTTCCCAAAGGGCTTCTTCGCCCGCATGTGGGGCATGCGCGGGTCATCCCAATCTTCGTAGGTCTCGTCGAAAAGGTCGGAATAGGAATAGGCATAGCCGTGCGCCCAGCGGTTGGCGGTGATGCCAGCGATATCGCGCGCGGGGTCAAAGCCGCCCGGGCCAAGCATCCCCGCCAGCTGTTGCCGGGTTTCGCGCTCAATGTCTTCAAAGGTGGTGCTGAGCATCTCATAGCGTCCGGCTTGTGATTGTTCGCGCTTGGTGAGCCCCTCATTATTCACATGCGGGAAGCGTTCCATATGGACGAGGACGGGCTTTGATGGGTCATCAGGGTAGTCATAGCCGCCCATGCTGACCTGAAAGTCCAGCTTGGCATGCACATAAAAGCTGCCTGGTGCATAGACCGCGCCAATGCCGAGGGTCTTCCAAGCCTGCCAATAGCGGATGGCGACTGTGGTGTAAAGGATTGGCGTCTTTTCCGGAAACGCTAAGGCCTCGCGCTGGTCTTCCGGCATCTCTGGGCACAGATAGGGAATGATGCTGTGGTTGCAGGCGAGGATGCAGTTCGAGCCTGTCACGCGCATGGCCTGACCATCTTTCACATAGGTCACGGCAACCCCGCTGCTGGTGTTGGTCACATTCACAGCCGTGCTGCTCAGCCGAACCTTGATCGGCGCATCGGGCGCATCCAGCTGCGAATACTCAAAGCTTGATGTGACAAGGTCTTCAGCTTTGCCCTTCGGCGCTACTGCGGGGATGAGGTCCCGAATGATAAGCCGCGCGATGCTCGAATTCCCATCGGGAAAATGGTGGATGTACGGTTCGCCAGGCTCCTGCTCAGGCAGCCCTGCCGCTGCCCACCCTGGCAATCCGCCATAAGACAGCGCGCTAAAGGCTGTGACGGCTTCAATGCCGACGCCAGAGTCCGCGGCCAGGTCTTGCAGCACGTCAAACACGTCTGGTTCGGTAATGCCCACATGCTCTTCCAGGAAGGCGCGGTAGCTGATGCTGTAAAGGCGATCCAGCTTCTCATAGCCCTTATAATCCGGCATTTGGTCTTCCGTGAGCGTCAAGAGGCGGGCCATTTGCGCTTTGGCTGGCTCAGAAATCGGCATTTGATAGGCTGCGGCGTGTGGCCCGACATCGGACGGTGCAAGCGGCAAATAGTCATCAAAATTGCCAAGATTATAGGCCACCATCTGGCGCTCGCCCCATAGCGCTTTGTCAAAATAAAGCCCAGGGCGCAGGCCATGACGGGCGTAAAAGCCTTGGTCATAGGCGCTCTCAAAGCGCCTCAGCTTAACGCCGATGCCTTTCAACCGCCGCTTGGCCGGTTTGCTGTAGAGGGAGGGTTCTTGCAGGGTTTGGCTGCCGCCATAGCCGATAAGTTTTGTACCATCGACCATGAATTCGTTGCGCCGCGCATGCCCGCCAAAATCGTCGTGATTGTCCAAAATCAGGATGCGCGCGCCTGGATTGTCCTTGGCATAAAACCAGGCTGCCGCGAGCCCGCTGATGCCAGCCCCGACGATGATGAGGTCATAAGGCGCGTCTTGTGCAGGCGTCACGTCGCCCCAGGCTGTGACGCCTTCTCGGCCCAGCTTGTGCGCAATGACAAAGGAGCCGGGGTGATTGCCGCGCAGGCCCATGAGCGCTGGTGGGTAAGACGCCTTGGTTTTTGCAAACGCAGGCAGCGTTGCCAGGCCCACCAAGGCCGCTGCGCCGCCATGCAGCATATCGCGGCGGCTGATATTACGGTCCATCCCCAGGCGTTTGTCGCTGAGTGTCATGCTGCGCTCGCTTTATGTGGAGTGGGGGGGTGTGGCGCTGCGGCGCGGGTGGCTCCAAAAGGGTTTGTCAGTGACAGTCCCCTTGGCCCAATGCAGCTTCCATTTGAGTTCTTTTTGGTAATAGATTTCCGCCCATAGCTCGCTCGGCACTTGGCCTTTTCTTAAGGTTATATCGCCCAGTGCCAAGGCCCGCTTTAAGATGGGAGACCAGGTTTGCGCCATGACCGCGCCGACATTCTCCCCGCCCTCCCGGTCGAATAGGAAGGAGCCGCTGGGCACTTTATTGCCGTCTAATATGAGCTTAATAAGGCGGCTTTTGGCGGGGCGGGCATGCTCTGCCACCAAGGCGCGCTTGCCAGTATAGTGCGGCTTTTTGAGGTCAACGAGCCAGCCGAGGCCCAGCTCATAAGGCGAGCGGTCAAAGTCGGCGCGCACAGCAGTGTCCGCCGTATTGAAATCAAAGCCGGGCATGATAAAGCCCGCTTCAATGCGCACCATTTCAAGCGCGTCGAGCCCGATAACGCGGATGTCATAGAGCCCGCGTTCGAATTTCACATTGAAAATGATATCCCAAATGTCGAGCGCATGCTCTGGGTCCATCCAGAGTTCATAGCCCAAATCACCCGTGAAGCCGGTGCGCGAGACGGTGACCGGGATGCCTGCCACATCCACGCTGGTGATGCCGAAGGGCTTGAGAGTGTCCAGGCCTTGAATGCCAGCTGCAGACAGAACGGAAAAGGAGGTTGGCCCCTGGACTGCAAGGGCGGCGACATCATGGGTCTCCTTGGTGATGGTGACATCAAAGCCAATGGAAGAGAGCAGCAGCCAGTCGAGCTGATGATGCTGGGCGCACAGGCGATAGACGCCTTCGGATAGGTGGAAGATGGTGCCATCGTCGATGACACGGCCCATGTCATTGCACCAGACAGCATAGGCGACCCGGCCTGGCTTTAGTTTTGTAACGTCCCGCGTCACCAGCCGGTTGAGATAGTCGCCAGCATCCGGCCCGGTGATGCGATATTTCTCCATGGGCGTTAAGTCCATGACCGAGCAAGCACTGCGGATGGCAAAATATTCTGAGGCCACGGTGTCCGCGACACGCGGGGTTTGATAGCCATTCCAGGTGGCCCAATTTTGCGTGATTGTATGGTCCAGGAGGCGCGCGTGGAACGGCGAGGGCGCATGGGTGCGGGTAAAATCGATGGGCGATGCTGCGGGTGTCATCAGGCCGTCCTCAAAATCCGTTTCGCTGCATTGCGCCCCGGCAGCCCCGTGATGTCGCCGCCAGGATGGGCTGCTGCGCCGCACAGATAAAGGCCTGCGACCGGGGTTTCATATTGGGCCGTGCCATGCACAGGGCGCATCATGAAAGCTTGGTCGATGGCCATTTCGCCATGATGCCAGTGGCCGCCTGCATTGCCGAAAGCCTCCGCCATGTCTGCTGGCGTCATCAGCTCCGCGGTTTCAACAGATGCTGACAGGCCAGGCGCATAGCGCTCCAGCACAGTCAAGACGGCGGCTTTGAACCCCTCGGCGCCAGCCTCCCAGCCCTCTTTCAGTTTGAGCGGCGCATAAGCTGCATTGATAGACAGCGTCCTGCCGTCCAGCATCATGTCCATTACCGGCTCTTTGGAATACTCGCCATATTTGCTGGCGTTAAAGGCGCGCTCAACGGTGCGCATATCCGGCGCAATCACCAGGCGCTGGCTGAGGTCGCTATCCGGCAAGCCTGGGACTGTGGGGCGGGCTTTGAGGCTAAGCCTGAGCCGTGCCACGTCCCCATCAGTGCGGGGTTTGCTGATGCGGTGGGCGAACAGTGCGTCCAAATGCCGGGTGCCAAGCAGGTCCAAGAAAGTGGTCTTGGCATCAGCGTTGGAGACAATGATATCCGCGCGCAGGGCTTCCCCTGTATCCAAGGTGACGCCGACAGCCTTGTCACTCTGAACCAGGATGGAGGCCACCTTGGCGCCGCATTTCATTGTAACGCCCGCCTTGCCAGCGGCCTCTTCCAGGGCGCTTGTCGTGGCTGCCGCAGAGACGCGCTGCTGGCCACTGTCATGGAACAAGCGCATCAGAAAGTTCAAAACCGTGTTGGGCGTGCGCGGCCCCACATGACAGCCGATGATCGCGTCATAGGCCAGAGCGCCTTTAAGAAGAGGGGCGGAAAACCGCTCTTCAAGCACGTCATAGACGTTCATGCCTGCGACCCGCAGGAATTCCCGCATAGCCTCTTCGCCAAGGCCAAAGCGCAGCGCCCAGCCAAGCTTGCCAAAGGTCATGGCATCAGCGCGGTCAAAGTCTTTGAGGCGCGGCGGTGTGTTGAGCATCAACGGGCCAAGCGCCTTGGCATAGGCCAGATACTCTTCGCGAAAGGCGGCATAACGCGCCGCTTCCGGCCCATCAACGGTGTTGCCGCTAAAGCATAAATGCTCACCGTCCGGGCCAAGAGCGATGGTTTTCACCGGCGCTTGAGAGGTCAGCTTGATTTTTAAGTCTTTCAAAATGCTGGCATGGAGTGACATGTGACTGCTGGTCAGTGCAAGGCCGCCGCCAAGGGTGTTACGGGCCTCCAGTACCTCCACTTTCAGGCCCTTGCGGGCCAAATAGGCGGCGCAAATCAAGCCATTATGGCCGCCGCCTATGATGATGGCTGAGCGGGCCTTAGTCATCGCCGAAATCCTGCGGGGTAACATCCGGCTTTTTCAAATCACGCAGGATTTCCCGCGCTGCATTGGCGCCGGGCGCCCCCATCACGCCGCCGCCTGGGTGATTGGAAGAGCCGCACATATACATGCCCTGCGCTGGCCCGCGATATTGCGCATAGCCAGGGAAGGGGCGGTTAAACAGCAGCTGGTCGAGCGTTAATTCGCCTTGAAAGATGTTGCCGCCGGTCAGGCCCACTTCGTTTTCAATCTCATTGGGCGTGCGCACTTCCGTATGCACCAACAGGTCTTTGAAATTGGGGCTGTAGTCGGCAATTTGGTCGATGACTGTTTTGCCAAACGCATCGCGCTTCTCGCTGGTCCAGCCGCCGTCCGGCTCGACCGGGCAATATTGCACGAAGACGCTCATCATATGCTTGCCAGGCGGCGCAACGGTCGGGTCGTATTGTGATGGGACGAGGAGGTCCACATAAGGGTCCTCAGACCAGCGGTCGTCCTTCCAGTCATCATAGGCCCGTTCAAGGCGTTCTAAGGTGTCGCTGAAATGCATATGCCCCAGCGTCAGCGGCGAGCCCTTTGGCAGGGCCGGAAACTCCGGCATGCCATCAAGGGCGATGTTGAGCTTGCCGGAGGAGCCGCGAATTTTGAAAGTCTTGGCTCGCTCCACCAGTTTGGGTGGCAGGTCCTTCTCTTCCATCAAATTGAGGAAGGTGCGCTTGGCGTCTAGGTTTGACACCACGCATTTGGCGTCAATTACATCCCCATTGGTCAAGGTGACGCCAGTGGTGATGCCATCGTTGACATTGATTTTTGCAACAGTCGCGCTGTCTTGAAGGGTGCCGCCAAGCGATTGGAAAGCCGAGGCGAGGGCCGCAGCGACAGAGCCCATGCCGCCGCGCGCAAAGCCCCACGAGCCCACATTGCCATCCACATCGCCCATGGCATGGTGGAGGAGAACATAGGCCGTACCGGGCGAATATACGCCAAGCCCGGTGCCAATGATGCTGCCGCCCGAGAAGTGGGCTAAGATGAGGTCGTTTTCGAAATATTCAGCCAAATAGTCCGCAATAGACATAGTGAAAAAGCGAATGAATTCATAGAGTTGGGCTTCGGAAAGCTCGTAGAATTTCTTTAACAGAAAGGCGAATTCAAAGGCATCGCGCGCCTTGAAAGAACCAGGGTCTGGCGGGGTACGTAGCAGCATGCCACGGATGAGGCGGCACCATTTCATCAGGTCCGCATCAAAGCGGATGGCGGCATCAGCATCGCGCTGGCTGTGGCGGGCAATTTCGCGGCGCTTGATATCGCTTTGGTGATAGCTGCCGAAATAATCGCCGTTTTGGCTGAAGGTCACACTGCCTTGCAGTGGGACGATTTCAAGGCCATGGCGCCCCAAGTCCAGGGCTTGATAAATCTCCGGCCGGAAGAGGCTGCACACATAAGAGCAGTTGGAATAAAACCAGCCAGGTTCCAGCTCCCGTGAAACCGTGGCGCCGCCGATATGGTCGTTTTTTTCAAGGACCAGAACATCCAGCCCAGCCTTCGCCAAGAAGGCAGCGTTGGTTAGGCCATTGTGACCCGCACCGATGATGATGGCGTCATAGTTTGGCTGCGCCATGGTTTAGGCCACTAAAGCGGCATGGGTTTTATCGAGTGCGGTCCCAATAAGGTCGAACATTTCCGCAATTTCATCAGGCGTAATGACAAGCGCTGGAGATAAAAACATCGTATCGCCAACAGCGCGCATGATGACGCCGGTTTCAAAGCAGTTATCGCGGCAAGTGCCGCCTGCATGGCCTTCGGGATGAAAGCGCTCTTTTGTCTCTTTATCCGAAACGAGCTCAATCGCGCCAAGCATGCCAATGCCGCGCGTTTGCCCGATGAGGGGATGCTCGCCCAGGCTAGCCAGATGCTCTTGGAAGCACGCAGCGGTTTCTTCGCCGCGCTTTCCGACCAGGCCCATTTCCTCAATCAGCTGAATATTGCGCAGCGCCACGGCCGAGGCGACGGGGTGGCCGGAATAGGTAAAGCCGTGCGCCATTTCATCGTCCGAATTGACAATGGTGGTGGCAATCTCTTCATTCAGCGCTAATGCCGACATCGGGATATAGCCACTGGAAATGCCCTTGGCCATCGTCAGGATATCAGGCGTGAAGCCATAGGTTTGGCAGCCAAACCAGTTGCCTGTGCGGCCAAAGCCGCAAATCACTTCGTCAGACCACAGCAGCACACCATATTTGCGGCAAATGGCCTCGATTTTCTGCCAATAGCCCTTTGGCGGTATCATTAGGCCGCCCGCGCCCATCACTGGCTCGCCCACAAAGGCGGCCACATTTTCAGGGCCAAGCTCCAGGATTTTGTCTTCCAGCGCTTGGGCGCAGCGGCTGGCAAAATCCTCTTCGCTTTCGCCGTCTTGGGCATATTCGAAATAGTGGGGTGTAGGGCCAATATGCGCAACTTGGTCGATCGGAAGATCAAAAATGTGATGCATGAAGGGAAGCCCCGTCAGGCTTGCCGCGCCGATTGTGGTACCATGATAGGCCCGCTCGCGCGCGATGATCTTTTTGCGCTGCGGCTGGCCTTTCAAATTCCAATAGTACCAGATGAGCTTGATCGCGGTGTCATTGGCTTCCGAGCCTGAGCTTGCATAAAAAATCTGATCGAGTCCTGCTGGCGTCTTTTCAGCGATCAGCGCACTCAGTTCAGCCGCTGCAGGTGTGGTGGTTTGAAAGAACGTGTTGTAATAGCTCAGATTTTTGATGGCGTCGGAGGCAACATCCGCTAGTTCTTCAACGCCGTACCCCAGTTGAGAGCACCATAGTCCAGCCATACCGTCCAAAATGCGATTGCCATCGGTGTCCCACAAATAAACGCCTTTGCCGCGTTCAATCACGCGGGGTTTTTTCTCGCGTAGTTGGTGGTGGGTTGTGAACGGATGCAGGTGATGCGCGTTGTCCAGCGCTTGATAATAGGCGGTGGTCTTGCCTGTCTCGACATTATGCTGTGGCGAGGTGGCCGATCCGGCTATTGTCATCCTATTATCCTCTGCTGAACTTAAAATGCATGCTGCAATTTACCACGCTGCACTCGATCTGAGTTGAGTGCACACAAAAATAGCAAAATCTTGTGATCACGAAATAGTGCAAGCCAAGCACTTGGACAACTGAAATTAGAACTCAGCTTGCGGAGTCTGCATGTCGCACTTGGCTTTCGCCAAAAATGAAACACTTTCCATGTCGGGCTTTAGAATCGTCCAAAACTTGATATAGTTAGGAAAATAAGGACACTCCAGACTATGGTTTCACCAGCCCCCAGCGAGATATACCAACAGTCCGCCGGCAATATGGTGTCCGGTCAGGTTATCCATGAGCACGTCTATGATCGCTTGCGCGACGCTCTGATCTCCGGCCAACTTGCCCCTGGTCGGCCTATTTCTGTCCGGCGGCTCGCCGCGCAATTTGACGTCAGTGCGATGCCGGCAAGAGAAGCGATCCGTCGTCTTGTCGCCGTTGGCGCCCTTGAAATGACGGAAACGCGCCGCGTCATGATCGCCAACATGACAGAAGAAAAGCTGAAACAAATTCAGCGGGCGCGCCTGGCTCTGGAGCCGCAATTGGGGGAAGCGGTGCTGGAGGCGATTGGAACCCAGCCACGGCAATTGGCCAAGCTCATTAAAGTTCTTGTGAAAGTTGATGCTGAGCTTGATGACGCTATCCGCCAGGGGGATTTGCCGGGGTATGCGCGCACAAACAGTGAATTTCACTTCACGCTGTATCGTGCCTCAGGCGCACATGTGATCATCTCGCTGGTAGAAAGCCTATGGCTGCAATATGGCCCGCATATGCGGCAAATCGTCGGTCGTCTCGGCACAGACTGTTTGGTTGATGATCAACACAAGGAAATCATAGCCGCTCTAGAAGCGAAAGATGCTGAGGCGTTAGTGAACGCCATCGCAGCCGATATCCATATCGGAATGGACACACTCAATGTTGGCGATGATCCAGTCATTGAAGCAAAGGCCAGTTAGTTTACTCTCAGAATTGTGATCACAAAAGTCTGAATCTCGTTGCCTTTCAGGCGCTGCAAGCTTAATTTGATGCGGGAGTTATTGAGAGGCCCCCATGTCTGCCATCGCTGCACCTCAAGCTGCACGTGTT
>ERZ1740067.397-NODE-397-length-35295-cov-7.520602_pt1 | contig 35295 bp, 26 predicted proteins | sample MGYA00581736_ERZ1740067 | MGnify/ENA primary metagenome ERZ1740067 (study PRJEB43018, sample SAMN04849236) | marine metagenome | isolation source: floating plastic debris | place: Pacific Ocean | collected 2008-08-27 | study: EMG produced TPA metagenomics assembly... | reverse complement strand
AGCTCCGTGACTTTCAGCTACCGCTACTGATCCGCTTTTCTGAGATTTTGGAAGATCGTCTGGGGCGAATTAATGCCTGCTTTGCGAAGGCGATCGCCCGCTACAGCTACGAAGGTATTTACCAGGGCGTTTTCCCCGTTAAGTGCAATCAGCAGCGCCACATCGTGGAAGATTTAGTGCGCTTTGGCAAAACCTATCAGTTTGGCCTCGAAGCTGGGACAAAGCCGGAGCTGATGATTGCCCTCGCGAGCTTAAACACGCCAGATGCGCTGATTATTTGCAATGGCTACAAGGACGAGTCGTATATCGAAACGGCTATGCTGGGGCAGCGGCTGGGGCAAAAGCCCATTATTGTACTTGAGCAGGTGGAAGAGGTTGAGGTTGCGATCGCTACTGCAAAACGCCTCGGCATTCAGCCCAACTTAGGAGTAAGAGCAAAACTTGCCGCCCAAGGCTCAGGCCGATGGGGCAGCAGCGCAGGCGATAGAGCGAAGTTTGGGCTGACCATTCCAGAAATTATTACCGTTGTCGAAAAGCTGCAAGCGGCAGACATGCTAGAAAGCTTGCAGCTGCTGCACTTCCATATCGGCTCGCAAATCAACGCCATCAGCGTGATTAAAGAAGCGATGCGCGAGGCGTGTCAGATCTATGTGGAGCTAGCGGCCCTAGGTGCACCCATGGGATATCTCGATGTGGGCGGCGGGCTTGGCATTGACTACGACGGGTCGAAAACCAGCTCTCAGGATTCTAAAAACTACAGCATTCAAAACTACGCGAATGACGTGGTGGCCCATGTGAAAGACGCCTGTGTAGCCAGCGGGGTGCCGATGCCAACACTGGTAAGTGAGAGTGGGCGGGCGATCGCGACCCACCAGTCCGTCCTTATCTTCGATGTCCTGGGCACCAGCGAAGCCATTCCCCAAGCACCCACCCCCTACAAAGACGGCGACCATAAGCTGATTCGTGAGCTATGGGACGTGTACACCACCGTCAATATCGAAAATTATCAAGAGGCATTTACCGACGCCGTTCAATTCAAGAAAGAAGCGGCCAGCCTCTTCAATCTAGGCTACCTAAAGCTGGGCGAACGGGCCCGCGTCGAGAGACTCTACTGGGGCTGCTGCAAAAAAATTGTTGACCTCATCCATCAGCAAGACTACATTCCCGAGGAACTAGAACATCTCGAAAAGAGCATGGCCTCTATCTACTACCTCAACCTCTCCATTTTCAAAGCCGCGCTAGATAGCTGGGCCATCGATCAGCTCTTCCCCATCATGCCAATTCACCGGCTAAACGAAGAACCTAGCAAACGCGCTACTTTGGCAGACCTCACTTGCGACAGCGACGGCAAAATCAACCGCTTCATCGGCCCCAAAGGTTCAAAAGATGTATTGGAACTTCATCCCTTAAGAGAAGATGAACCCTACTATCTAGGGATGTTCTTGGTCGGGTCCTATCAAGAAACCCTTGGCAACTTGCACAATCTTTTCGGTAGCATCAACACCGTCCATATTCACCTCGCCTCAAAGGCCAAAACTCAGCAGGGCTACACCATTGAACACGTCGTACGTGGTAACACCACCGATGAAGTGCTTCAGCAGGTGCAATACAATCCCAAAGATATGATTGAACAGATGCGTCGCCGCTCTGAGCAGGCCCTACAGGAGAATCAAATCACCATCGCAGAAGCCCGCAAGCTTATGGACAACTACAAAGCAGGCATGGATCGCTACACCTATCTCACTGAGGCGTAGAGCGCTGTAGCATTTTGTAGAGCGCTATAGCATTTTTACATCTCTGAAGTTTTCAAAATGCTCGATTAGCCTCTTAGAAAAAACAATTCTCACGTTTGGCCTTTGACTGAATGTAAGCTCTCTGGTGAAATCAATTTTGTTGAAGAAAAAGCCTCTATCCATTTTTGGATGGACTGTGACATCTTCCCAAGGAATGTAGAGCAGAGGATGGCCGATGCGAAAGAGAATCATGGTTTGCATGTACAAACCATACTCGTCATAGTCAATGGTCACTGAACCCTTGTACCTTGACTTGTTGAGGTAGATGGTTTGAAGACCACCTCTGCGTCTGCTGCGGCCAGTGGGATATTGCTCAATTCTGTAAGCTTCGGCCAGTTGCTGCCACCCGCCAAGCTTAGCAATCAAAAAAACAACCAGACACCAGAACGCAGGAAAAACTGCAATCGTTAGTAAAACTAAGAGAGCCTCTGATATGCCTGATAACATAGCGCTGACCGTAAATATAAAAGATTTGGAGAATCACTCAACTGCGAGCACCAACTATCTCTCTTATTCTCTTCAGCACGCTCAAAACAACATATAGATCGTTGCCTCGATTCAGCATCGAAAACAAATTAGAAGTTGCATACTGAGGTGAGTCTTCCCGAGTTAGCTTGAGAAATAAAATTTCACTCCCATTCAAAATGGCCCCAACTTTTGCCTTCAGATCGTGAAGCTTTACCTTCCCCGCCGCAACCGCAGTGGTGTGATTGCACTACATGAACCAGCCAGCGAAAACTTTCCGAAGGGCCGACGAATTGACCGCGTGCACTGCTCTACCGAGCAACTATTGCGCATGGCGGGTAAGCCGACAGAAGCGCCAGACGAAGATGATACTAGCAACGGTAACACCAGTGTATTGCCCTATCCATAGGCCAACCGCACCCCAGCCGATGACAAAACATAGCGTGTAGCCAGTTGTGATGCCAATGCCCCAATAGGCGATCGCACTCAAAATCATCGGCACTGTCGAATCTTGCAACCCATATAGTGCGCTCATCGCTACCCGCTGTACGCCATCAACAATTTGAGCAACAACAGAAACCAGTAACAGATTCATCGCCAGTGTTACTACCGCTGCATTTTGAGGATTTTGTGTGTCGATAAAGAGTGCGATCGCAGCGGGCCGAACGAAATAAAGGCTCATGGCACTCAGTGAGAGGAAGCCAATAGTAGCTGTGATCGCCACTATACCTGCACGCCGCGCACCCACCATATCCTCCTTCCCAAACCAAAAACCGACTCTCGCTGTCACCGCCTGCGACATCCCCAACGGCACCATAAAAATCAGCGCCATCGTCTGAAACGCTATCTGATGCGACGCCAGCACATCTGCTCCTAAACTCCCCGCCCCATAAGACACCGCCGTAAACAGTCCCAGCTCCAGCATAAAAGTCACCGAAATCGGTGTTCCGACCCGTGCGAGCTGCAACAAAATCCCTAGATTTGGATGCTTCCATCCACGCCAAAAGCGGTAGCGCCGCAGCTCTGGATGCCGCAAAATATAGGCGACAAACATCCCAAACATCAGCCAAAGAGACAACGCACTGCCCAGACCCAGCCCGATCAGCTCCAACCGGGGAAACCCAAACTTGCCAAAGCCCAGCACATAGTTACAGGCCACATTGAACGCCGTACCTACCAGCACAATGCCAATCACCACATTGGCCAAAGAAACCGCCGAAACATAGCTGCGCAGCATAGCAAACCCTAGTGCCGGCAGCACTCCCATAGCCACCGCATTAAAATACTGCTGAGCCAAAGCCGCCACCTCCAACGGCTGCCGTAAGAAAAGCAGAATCGGCATCATATGCCATAGCAAAATCGTAAAAGGCAACGCGATCAGCAAACATAGCCATAGGCCCTGCCGCGCTAGCCCCGTAATCCGAGACTTATCACCTGCACCATAGGCTTCTGCGGCAAGCACACCTACCGACACAACAAAACCGGTCACGATCGCCAGCGCCATCTGAAAAGTAGACGCCGCCAAACCACCAGACGCCAAACTATCTGTTCCGAGTCGGCCCATCATGATCGTGTCGACAAAGCTCACTGCAAACTGAGCCAGCTGAGCTGCCGCCAACGGTATGGCTAGCTTAAGAAACGCCTGTCCCTCCGGAATCCAGCTAGATCTCACCGCTCTTTTAACTACCTGTAAAGGCAGTGTTCTCAAACTCATTTAATTTGGCCTATTTATTAATCCAAAACTGATGATTCACAACTGACTGAATCTAGAAAAAATAGCTACGATTAGCCCTTACCGATCGCACCACTTCGCCGAGGATCACCGGCCCCCTCTATCAGCGCAGACTGCTTTGAACTCAATGGTGTTTCAGAGGTGCTCAGCCCTACCGTGTGAACACCTCCAAAGAACATATTCGGTTGCTGCCACTGCACGACCTGCTGCGTTCCTAGCGTTTCAGAAACCGGGGGCAGCCCACTCAGGCCCGGCTCTGCGTGCAGTACACCATTCTCCCAGTGAATCCGAGGCGATTTGACGGCTTCCGCCAGCGGCATCCCAAAATCCAAGATATTTGAAATCACCTGCAAAATCGCTGAACGAATGCGATTTGAGCCTCCCGATCCTAGCACCAGCTGAGGCTTGCCCTTATTCAAAATCATCGTGGGTGCCATCATCGAACTCATGCGCCGATTGAGCGGCCACTGATTGAATCCATGCGGGTTGAGGTCTTCTTCCCCAAGCATGTTGTTCATCATGATTTGTGTGCCTGGGATAACGTAGGATGACCCTTCTCCATTGGAGCTTGTCACACTGGCTGCGTTTCCTTCATCGTCCATTACGCTGATGTGAGTGGTGCTTCCCCATCTGTTGACACCCGTGCTGATGATTTCTTCAATCGGCGCGGCATACTTATCGACCAAGTCTGCTGCGACAAACTTTTCGGCAATGTCAGGATCAAATAGGGCACCGTCGAGGTGCGATCGCCTCGCCACATTCGTCCATCGCATCGCCTGAGACAGCAGCGTTAAATGCTCAGCTGAGCCAAAGGTCATCTCGCCTAATTCAAAACGATCCATTAGCTCTAGGCAAAATGCGATCAGCGACCCGCCTGCGCTCGGCGGCGGATTGGTCAGCAGCTGTACGCCACGATAGTTGATTGAGAGGGGCACTCGCTCAATCACCCGGTAATTCCGAAAGTCTTCTAGCCTCAAGTAGCCGCCGTCCGCACAATCGCGTACCACCTGCTGCGCAATATCCCCTTCGTAAAACGCCCGCAGTGCTTCCTCGTCACCTAGCCCGGCCAAGTACTCCAGCGTATCGGCAAACTGTGGCAGGTGAAAATGCCCACCTGTTTGTAGTCGGCTCCCTGAAGGGGCAAACATTTGGCGGGATGCGGCTGTCGCCATCAAAATAGAGTCCAGCAGCTCGTAGCAGTAACCCTGAAAGTTGGTAACCGTCAGGCCAGATCGGGCACAGGCGATCGCAGGCTCAGCCACCACCTTCAGTGGCAGTCGCCCCAGCTTTTTGTGAACACTCAGCGCCCCAGCCAAGAGCCCTGGCACAGCGACAGAAGCTTTTCCTATGTGAAACTCTTGCACCGTATCGCCAAAATTTGCCTCAATCGGATAAAAGTCTGGGTTGGCGCAATGCTCACGGCTACTGGGCGTCTGGGTAAAAAAGTCGAACAGTGTATTTTCCCCATTGGCCGTGTGGGCTAGCAAAAAGCCGCCACCGCCCAGAGAGGTTAACGTGGCTTCGGCAACACAGGCCATGAGCAATGCGCCCACGGCACTATCAAACGCATTGCCACCCGAGTGCAAAATTTCACGTCCTGCCTCAGCTGTCTTCTCATGCCCTGCGGCAACCACTCCAGCCATAGAAAATCCTTCATCAATTAGATCATACGTATTACTTTTACTGTTCAGAGCCCCTATCACGCTGGGAATAAATTAGAGTAAAAGACTAGGAAAGCAAGGAAACTTCCCGCAATGGCTATTATCGCGCTCAAGGCATGGTATCTCAGCAGCTATGAACCGATTCGTGAGCTAGAGAAGCGATCGCACGATCTGCGCCTCGCCAAAAACAGCCTGCTGAAATCCGCGCTACGAGCCGATTTCCTTGAAGATATTGAAGATGTTAAGCAGGCCGATTGGTTTCAGCAGTATTTAGAAGGAGACCAAGTTGAGTTTTATATCGAAGGGAGCGGGGTGTATGCGATCGCAAACATCGACCTCATTAGCCATGAAATCTACTTTGCCAAGCAAGACTCCCTTTCGAACCTAGACCCCACCATTTTCCTCAGCTACCAAACCGAGTACAGCGAATCGAGCGATCTTTTGCGCGAAACGATAGAAGCCTTTATCAAAAAATTCAATAATAAATCCCGCCTACCGCTGAAACTACTGGAGTCCAATCGTCTGAGCCAAGGCGCAGTGAAAATCAACAGTACGCTGATGCGACAGCTTAGGCGATCGCTCCTCTACATCGCAGACGGTACCCCCATCCACAGCATCGACGGGACCCCGCCTCAACTCGTTCCCAGCCCCAAAGTGTGTGTCGAAATGGGCTACGCACTCCAAAGCAAACGCGCCGAGCAAATTATCCTGGCGCAAATGGAACGAGCAGACATGCCGGGTCAATTTCCCTTCGATACGCCTACCCACAACCGATTGATCTTTGAGAAAAAGTCTGAGCTCACCAAAGAACTGCCTAAGCTCATAAAAGAACGGCTACAGCGCTTCAATCTCACAAACTAATTTCACAGATTGTGCTAGCTCCAGTAGGTATGAATCAGAACAGTTAGCGTCTCCCAATCGACTGTCACTTGCGCAAACAGCGCGTCCGACTCGGAGATTGTGTAGCCTACTGTGCCTTCAGAAATAGAATCACGTGGAGAAAAAGAAACGCCTGGAGAGGCCACAAGCCAGTCTTTTATATCTGCTTCACTTGCTTGAAACTCAACTTCAAACTCGCGAGTGAATAGAGAGCCTCCGACCTCAACATCTATTCGCTTGGCACTTTCTGGTAACGGAGACATTCGTGTCCAAGCCAAGCTCGTGTCAATCGCGCTTTGGCGATTTATTTGGCGAATCCATAAAACACCACCGCTCAAGAGCATAGTTAAAATCAGCAATATTCCCATTGCTGTCACTGCTTTTTTCTTCAGATTGCGCTGTTTCCTTCGCAGTCGACTTGTCAGAGTAGCTTTCGTCATGAGTCAGACGTAACTTGCCAGGGTTTCCTGATAGAAGCATCAAGCTTGCAATGCATTTTTCCCAGAACTATTTGTTGGACGGGCAACAAGTTTGGTTCAATCTGAGAGTTTTGCCACTCATCAACCCATACTAATCTCGGTCATCTGTAGAACCCTTTGAAACCATGCCGAGAACTCCCAGCGAATACATCGTCCACATGACCTTCGATGGTGGGCACACCGAGCAGGTCCGTTTCACCACCATTCAAGACTTCCAAAAGTGGTACAGCGCTGAACTCATGCCCAAGGCCACTGCCGAAGAATTTATCAACGTTCCCATTCCCAAGATCAACCCTGGCGAATACATGGTGATTCGCCCCTCTCGCGTAGCGGCTATTCGCGTAGAACCTATCTTTAACTCCAGCGTAGAGAGGTACTAGTGCAGTTAAGAGATCACTCACAACCTTCAAAAAAGCCCTGAGCACTAGTAATAGATGTTCAGGGCTTTTGCTGTGTCCTTCCTGCTATATTCTTCACGGACTTTCGCTAGGTTCTAGAAATAGAACGACATTGAGAGCCTATGGGTCAATTTTACAACACTTATAAATCTCGCTTATTCACCCACATGCAAGCCTTCTGCCAGTCTTGCGCAATTAGCGCTCGCAGGATGGCGCCATAAACTATGTGGCGACCGTCTAGAATTTCTAGGATAAGTTTTGGATAAATGCCTTGCGAACCTCTTTGAAAGCGCCTGTAAAAGTTTTTAGCCAAGCCTTTACGCTGGCGATCGCACTCTCCCTCACTAGTGCCTTCAGCTATGCAGAAGAGGTACTAGCCCCGCTCACACAGCTACACTGCCGAGACAGACGTCAAGCTACCGAGCTCATCAGTCAAGACACTCGCCTCTTTGATTCAGAACTTACCGCTGGCGACCGACAGGCTCTGCTCACCGCCATTGACCACAGCCTCGACTACATAAGCACACCTAGCTCAATCGAAGCCTACAGCGAATACCCTGTAGAAGGCGTCACCCATGATCGCGTTCGCCGCAGCCTTCAGCGATTTCGCACCCTCGTGCTAGACGCGAACTCGGCTGAAGCACTCCAGCAAGCAGTTGCTGCCGAGTTCGACTTTTACCAGGCTATTGGTCAGGACGACGAAGGCACCGTAGCTTTCACTGGCTACTTTGAACCTACTTACAAAGCCAGTCTGACCCCTAGCGAGCAATACCGCTATCCTATTTACCGGGCACCCGCTGGTCTAGATCAATGGGCTGAGCCCCATCCCACCCGCGCAGACTTAGAAGGGACAGATGGCCTTCAAGCTGATCAAGGACCGCTAAAAGGTCTTGAGATTGCCTGGTTGCCGACGCGCTTAGAAGCGTTCCTAATCCAGGTTCAAGGCTCTGCCCGATTAGAGCTAGATAATGGCACGACTTTATCTGTAGGATACGACGGTCGCACAAACTATCCCTATGTCAGCATGGGTCGTGAGCTGATTAATGATGGCATCATTCCAGAAGATGAGCTGACGCTGCCGGTCCTACTTGAATACTTCGAGCAAAATCCAGAGGCACTCGATAGCTACTTGCCGCGGAACAATCGGTTCGTCTTTTTTAGAGAAACCGGTGGTGCACCAGCGACAGGCAGTTTAGGTTATCCGGTTACGGCAGGGCGCTCGATTGCAACGGATAAGTCTGTGATGCCACCGGGTGCGATCGCCCTCATCAATCTTCCGCTCCCCCAACGCAATGCCAACAGCGAATTAGAGCGAATTCCCACCAGTCGATTTGTTCTCGATCAAGATACTGGGGGAGCCATCAAAGGGGCTGGCCGAGTAGATCTGTTTGTGGTAACAGGGACCGAAGCTGGGGAGGCAGCAGGCTTAATTAACAATACTGGTACGCTGTACTACTTACTGCTAAAGGATTAACAGCACAGGTTTCGAGGTCGACCAATAGGCCAGACAAGTGAGCTAGGCCAGACAAGTGAGATCTTCCTCGCGGAAAATACGTATAGGCAGGGTACGATTGCAATCTGCTCATACGTGTCCTTACCAACGTATTTACGTAATGCGAATATCATAAATACAGAACTTTGTTCAGTATTTGATATAAAGTTCATGTAATATCTATATCAATTCGAGTGTGAGGCCCCTTTTTCGTACCTTTAGTAATCCTTAGAGGAAAAAACCAACCGTGCCACAGCCTTGTAGTCAGCCCCTTGCTGCTAACCCTTTTGAGTCGTACAGAGATCCAGAAACTGGGCAATGGAAAGTGAAATATCCCTCCAGTGCTCTGCCCCCCATGCCCCAGCCCTTGTCGCAGACCGTTTCTCAGCGCGTTTCTTCTCAATCGGTACAGGAATCGGTACAGGAGAAAGTGAAGCTTGCGCCTAAGCTGCGGCGCTGGGAAAAATCGTCTCAAACCAAGGTCGCCTAGGTTTATAGCAAGCGTACGGATGCATCAAGCGTACGCTCGCATATCGCCAAGCGAGACTACATCTTGGCCTTGGCCACGCATTCGGAGTCACGAGTTCACTAGCGCGCCACTAAGCTCTCAGAAATCAGCGGTTGGGCGTGCACTAATTCAGCGTCACTCATACAGGTAGCTAAGTGACAAAAGCCGTAGTGGTCGCTTGGCTTTACTTAGCGAATAACAGCAGCCAGACGCCTCCGAGCGATACAGCAACTCCTAAAACGGCTCGCCAGCTTAGCTTTTCGCCCAATATTGCCACCATAGGAATGACAAATAACGGGCTAGTGGCAAGCAGTGCCTGTGCGATGCCCGTTGCTGTATGCTTTAGCGCGATCTGCTGGAGCCAAATCCCTAAATAAGTTGCAAAAAAAGCAGCGGCAGCCACTGATGCTAGCAAGCGAGGTGATCGCAAGCTTGTCATAGTTCGTTGCCATCTGATTCGCACAATTGTCTTGGCTGAGACGCTACGCGCAGGTGATAAGACACTGCTCGCTGTGGAGCTAGCCTCAAAATCACTGCCAGAAATATTTCGCTCGCTAGCATATTTACTAGGCTTAGTGACGCTCGCAGAAGAGGGATCTAGATACTCAGAGCGTGAAAGCGCTAAGGCACTCATGAACACTAGGCCTGCAAACAGGCGAATGACGCTACTCCAAAGCGGAGAAACGGTTGTTTCGGCTAAGGCGGCCCTAGAGAGAACTGCGCCAGCTGCCTGGCAAAACGTTGCTAGCAGTGAAATTCTGACGCCTGCGCTGGTGGCTTGTCTTATCTCACCCGACACACGTTCACTAATGACCCACGCAATACCCAGTAGTGTGATGACAATGCCAGTGATCGCTTCTAATGACAGCTTTTCTGCCAAGAAAACCCAAGCCAAAATAGCTGCCATTGGTGGCGCTAGCGTTTCTAACAGCAGCGCACGACGAGCACCCAAGGCATTAATCGCCGAGAAATAGGCCGTATCGCCTAGTCCTATACCGAGCGCACCGCTGATGGCCAGATACATCACAGAACGAAAGGGCAGACTCGGCCAGCCAACTGTCGCGAACTGTATGCCTAGGGTAAGCAACATCATCGCGATCGCACACACGCCCTTCGCAATATTCAGCACCAGAGGTGATAGCCGCTGCCCCAACCGGCCAAACATCAGCGTTGCCGCTGCCCACAGAAAAGCAGCCAGCAGTGCCGCGCCTTCTCCCACACCTAAAAAAGAAAAAGGGTAAAAGGCACTACCTGCCAAAAACGACTCACCCATGCCACTCCCCAAACCCGCACCCTAAAACTTATAGAATAGAACGTTCAGACGACACATCATCCAATAGATGAGCATTCCGTTTACCCGCACATCGTCACAGAACACCACCGGCGTCACACCAGAGGCCTCAAGGCTTGCCTCGCCGGAAGAGTTGAAAACGCTTCGCTCAGCGCTATCGCATCTAAACTCACCGCTACACATTGGAAATGTAGCCGTCGCGAGCCGTGTTCTACAGTCTCCATTGTCTGGTGTGACTGATAAAGTCTTTCGTCGATTGGTTCGTCGCTATGCGCCAGCATCGATGATGTACACCGAAATGGTCAGCGCCGCTGAGTTGCATCATCTAAAACAGCTCCCTCAACTCATGGATATCGATCCGGGCGAGCGTCCAATTAGCATTCAGCTATTTGATTGCCGCCCAGATTTTTTAGCAGAAGCTGCTAAAAAGGCGGTTGATCAAGGGGCTGATACCGTCGATATCAACATGGGCTGCCCTGTCAATAAAATCACTAAAAACGGAGGAGGCTCTTCTTTACTAAGAGATCCAGACACTGCTGCCAAAATCGTTGAAGCGGTGTGTGCAGCTGTACATGTTCCGGTGACTGTGAAGACTCGCATCGGTTGGTCGGACAACGATATTAACGCCGTTGATTTCGCTCGGCGCATGGAAGCTGCCGGGGCGCAGATGCTGACACTCCACGGCCGCACCCGCGCCCAAGGCTACAACGGTACTGCTCGCTGGGAGTGGATTGCAAGAGTGAAGGCAGCGCTAACCATTCCTGTGATTGCCAACGGTGATATCTTCTCTGTGGAATCGGCCCTAAGGTGCCTGCTTCAAACTAAAGCCGATGGCATCATGTGTTCCCGTGGGACGCTGGGCTATCCGTATCTAGTGGGTGAAATTGACTACTTTCTTAGAACCGGCGCGCTTAAGTCGCCGCCCAGCGCTGTGGACCGTTTGCAATGCGCGAAAGAGCATCTGATTATGCTGTGGGATTACAAAGGCATGCGTGGTATTCGCCAAGCGCGTAAGCATATGGCTTGGTATGCCAAAGATTTTCCGGGGGCTGCTGAGTTAAGGGACCAGCTGTGTCGAGTAGAGTCTGTGGAAGCGGGATGTGAGCTGCTAGAAAATGCGATCGCTCAGCTACAGTCCCAGGCTTAGGATTGAGTTGGGGATTGAGTTTGCGCATCATGCCGCGAAGTCCACTATTGATGCTGAATAGCCATGTCCTACGAGTCGCTCAAATTCACCGTAATTTGAGTAAACTGTAAGGGACGGTTTTACACCAAGGGTGCACGTTACGCAAGCGTGCTATAACCATTACACGATAATTTTTGAGACCTATGACCTCCTATACCAGCTATAGTTCGCCCCGAGCCGATATTGGTGAGTTGCGCCGTTTGAGGAGTTTACTTCCGCCTGAACTACAAAGCTGGGTCACTGTGGAACCGGCAACAGATGTCGCACCACCCCTGATTACTTGTGAGGAACTGGGCCGCGACCAAGTAGAAGTTCAAATCGACTTGACGAAGTGGGAACAGCTGGCGATTGACCAGCGCAATTTGCTGTTTTGGCACGAAGTGGCACGGGTACAGAGCGATACAATTCCCCGTGATGGCTGGGAAATGGCTGCACTGGCGATTGGCTTAGGGGGTGCGGTTGGCGAACTGTGGGTGCAAGACGGACTGCTACTGCTGTTGGCTTTGGGTCTGTGTGGGGTTTCTGGCTGGCGACTGTATAAGCGCAACAATGGTCAAAAGACACTGCAAGAGGCGATTAATGCTGATGAAAAGGCCATCTCAATTGCGACTCGATTTGGCTACACGCTACCCAATGCATACAAGAGCTTAGGAAGTGCGCTGAAGACGCTGATTGAGCAGACACCCAAGAAAAAGCAGCGCGATCGCTACATTCGCAGGCTAGAGGCACTGAAGAAGAGCGCTAATCGTGCGAAGCAGCAGGTGGCAGGGGAGAGATCGCCGAGACCTTCCTATTAAGACTATCAGCACCAAGGCTCTCAGAGTCTGACATATACTCACTCAAAAAAGCGTCGCTCTTTGGATCGACGCTTTTTTGGTTTGGAGCGTTATTGTGTTTTATGCCGTAGGGGTTTCCCTAGGGTTTAGACAGGCAAGACACCTATCCTACGAGAGAGCAGTCGCGATCGCCTCTGCCAAATCTTGATCTGCCAAATCCTGACCCTCTGGCTCGATGAGTTGATAACGAAGGCCCGATTCGATCAGGGCTGATTGCTGGAGACCACGTTCTGCTGGCTCTGATGAACCAACAACGATTAACGCAGCACCTTGTCTTTTCCGATAGGCCTCTATTTTGGCAACGGCTAATTCAAAAGGTCCCGCTGAAAAGCGAGGATTTAGCCGCCCATCATACTCAAACTTGCTCAACATGAGCTGAAAAGAGACCGTTTGAGCAGGATTAAACGGCGACGCATTAGGGACAGATTTGGCGCGAAAGGTGGGTACCAGCTCAGCAAACGGTACGCGAACAGTTATCCATTCATCTGCAACCGTATCAAAAATGTAGACATATGCGGGACTATCCCAAGCCTCGCTATTTCGAACAATAAACTTATAGCGCTGCCCATCGCCTTTTACCCGCAGCCATAGCCCACTCCACCCAGAAAAATTGAATGGCGGCTCAAAGTTTCGTGTTCGTACCGAAGAAAAACCACCCGAATTTTGAGTGGAAACACGCCCTGCAAAAACAGCACTACGCTGTTCAGACATCTCAAATTGGCGTTCACCTTTAAGAAAAAAAGCCCCCTCACTGACCCCACCCATCACCACATCGTCTAGTGCACCCCAGGCAGAGACGTCACTGCTACTTTGCGTGAAATCAAAAGCGCTACGCCGCACAATATCCGAATCTTCTCCCAAGTAAGTGGAGAGATCAGCCACTAAACTCGTAAAACGATTGCTATTGCCAACCACAACGGTATCTGCAACCACGGCTGTTTCGCATAAGCTTGCCACTTCGCACCTATATGACTGAATAGCTGCTGTGCCACCTTGGAGCGCGGCGTTATCTTCGGCATTATCTTTCACGTCCTTCAGAGCGAACACCTCAATTTCTGGGGCAACGCGTTCACGGAGGGACTCGAGCATTGTTCTTGAAAATTGTTTTGTGATGAACACCTTTCTATTCATAGAATTAAGCGCCTTACCCGCCACCGTTGGACTTTGACCTAGCCACTTTTGTAGCCACCGGAAGCTACCCAAAAAAGGAACTTCACCAAAGTAACCCAATGTTGTAAAAAATCTTACAAAGTCCCACTGACTAGTTCCTTTCTGAGTCATTTTTTGTACTTAGTATATGTCGTGTTCTATGAACATTTTTAGGGGTGTAATATTACCTGAAAAAATGACGAATCTGAGTTTTTTTAGTCACCATTGGGAATAAGTATATAGACACTGAAGTAACAATCATCACCTATAAAGTAAAGCTGAGATAAAACAAATTACATCATTTCTTTAAATGACCGTATCCCTTGTAACAAGGCTCATTTTGTCGCCAGACACTTATCTTTCAGATGTTGTATTACCCCATTGGCAACGGAGCATAATCAACTCTCTCCGTAGGCTTACGGGAAACTTCATGGTCAACTTCACACAATATTGACTAAATGTCTAAAGATTAGCTGAAGTGAGAAGACTATTTAGTCCCTGTTTCTGACTGTACAGTTAATCTTGATTTAACTAGGACATTAAAGCTGGTTATCGCTAAGAACAGAAAAGCATACGTGTTACCACGCAACTTCTATATAAATAACGACATTTTTCATTACATTGCTGTTTAAAGAATCATAAGTTGCTGCAAAAAACAGCGCCCTTACTCCTGAGCTACTTATATGCGTGTCCTCCTGTATTCATACAACTATTATCCTGAACCGATCGGGATCGCTCCCCTGATGACAGAGCTAGCAGAGGGCTTAGTTCGTCGTGGCCATAAGGTTAGGGTTGTAACGGCTATGCCTAACTATCCCGAACGGAAAATATATCCGGGGTATCGAGGACAGTTGTATAAAAGCGAAATTCGTAACGGTGTTGAAATTGAGCGTTGTTTTGTTGCTATTCGTCCCAAGCCTGGTCTGATAGGACGCGCATTACTGGATGGTAGTTTCTCATTCCTAAGCTTTTTCAAAGCCATTAGCGGCTGGCGGCCCGACATTATTTTGTCTACCAGTCCTTCCTTGCCTGCCTGCCTGCCGGTGGCGGCCACTAGGCTCTTCTATCGCTGTCCTACAGTTTTGAGCCTGCAAGACATTTTGCCAGAAGCTGCGGTTCAAACAGGGCTGCTGAGTAACAAGCTTGCCATCAAGGTATTTGAGCAGCTAGAAAAGTTTGCCTATGCCAGCGCAACCAAAATCAGTGTCATCACGCCGTCTTTTGCTAAAAACTTGATGGGGAAAGGGGTCCCTAAGCCTAAGATGGAATGCATTTCTAATTGGGTAGACGTGGGGTTTATTAAGCCCCTGCCTAAAAAAGACAATGCTTTCCGCAAGGCGCATGGATTAGAAGAGAAGTTTGTTGTCCTTTACTCAGGGAATATTGCACGAACTCAAGGGGTGCGCACCATCATTCGTAGCGCCGATCAAATGAAAGACAACCCTGACATTCAGTTTGTGATTGTAGGCGAAAAACGGCAGCTAACTGAGCTCGAAGCGCTTCGGGTTGAACTAGACGCCCACAATATTCATCTACTGCCCTTTGTGAAAAGGCAAGAGCTACCGGTTATGCTGGCAGCAGCTGATGTCTCACTCATTATGCAAAAGCACAATGTTGTTGGGTTCAACATGCCTTCTAAGACGCAGGTGATTATGGCTAGCGGCAGGCCGATTGTCGCATCGGTCCCTCTACATGGTGCAGCAGCTGAGGCAGTAATACAGAGTGGTAGCGGTATTGTCGTAGAGCCCGAAAGCCCCACTGATCTGACAAAGGCTGTACAGTCGCTATACGAAGATCCTGAGCGGGCTGAGCTGCTAGGGAAAAAGGGTCGTCAGTATGCTATTGACAACTATTCATTTCATCAAGCACTCAATGCCTACGAGTCCCTCCTTAGAAGCCTAGTTAAAGAGAAAAGAAGCAGTTTCAATCGCATCCCCCAGTCTGGCGTGATAGCACTAGCTCAGGACATGAGCACGCCAGATATGAAAAAGTTCTAAGTAGTCGCGTTGTTATGTTCGGCTGTGATAGTCAGCTGTGATAGCCAGAGGCCCTGGCACGGATAGTATCTGTAGCAGGGCTTTTTATGTGAGCGAGTCTTGAGAGAATCTATTGCTCATCGGATGTGACTGTAGGCTCGTTTTCTGACGTGGGCTTATTGCCCTCTGTGGGTTTATCTTCTACTACCGGCTTTGATATACTTGCTGGCTCAGCTTGTAACCGCTCCAGCAGCTGGCCCAGTCGCCTTTGTGCCTGACCATAGGCAGCCCAATCGCCAGACTGTAGCGCTTTTTCACCCTCTTCGTAGGCGGCTACAGCGGATTGAACCAACGCTCTTGTGTCTTCTGTTAAGGCAGGTGTTTGATTTTCGGTGGGTAATGTAGGCAGCGGTGTGGGAGCAGCGGATGGCACTGTACCAAAGATGGCTTCTAGCGCCTCAGGTAGTGTGTTACGCATCACCACGGTATCTTTGAAGGCAACGATGATTCGCTTCAGTTCAGGCACGGGAAAAGAACCGTTATCTGCCTCTAAATACACCGGTTCGAAGTACAGGAGTGACTGGTCTATGGGGATAACAAGTAAATTTCCGCGAATAACGCTTGATCCCTGCTGATTCCAGAGAGTGAGCTGTCCAGAAATATCGGTGTCCTGGTCGATTCGGGCTTCTATTTGCTGTGGACCGTAGACGAGTACCTGCTTGGGAAACTCATAAAGCACAAGTTGACCGTATTGATCCCCATCACAGCGGGCGGCCATCCAGGCCACCATATTGTCTTTGCGGGCAGGAGTGAACGGAAGAATTTGCAAAAACTCTTCGCGCTCTGCATTAGGTAGGCGCATGATGACGTAGTAGGGCTGCATTTGCTCGGGCTGATCGTTTTCTCCAATCTGCTGTGGCAGCTGCCAGAGGTCTTCTTGGTTGTAGAAAACGTCGATATCTTCCATGTGATAAGTGCGGTACATCTGCGCTTGGATTTGGAAGAGGTTGAGCGGATAACGAAAATGTTCTTTTAATTCGTCGGAGGCTTCACTGAGCGGCGTAAACAGGTCGGGAAATATTTTTTGGTAGGTATCCAAAACAGGATCGGTTTGGCTGAGGGCATATACGGTGAGGGTGCCGTCGTAGGCATCGATGACGACTTTGGCAGCATCGCGAATGTAATTGGTACCTGTCGCGACAATGTTTGTCAGCTGTGGCTGGTTAGCAAGTAGCGTGTTGACATTACGCGATCGCGCCAGCGGTTCCGAATAAGGATAGCGATCACTAGTTGTATAGCCATCGATAATCCACTTAAATCTCCCACCAATCAGAGCCAGGTAAGGATCGCTATCGAGCTGCAAAAATGGAACAATTTGCCTTGCCCGCTGAGTAATATTGCGATGATAGTGAACCTTTGAAGCGCTGGTGAAGTAGTTGGAAATGAGCGGCTTAAGGGTGCCAAATTCAAAAGCATAGGCTGAGCGACGCAGGGCATTGCCAATGGAAACGCCACCTGCTCCGTCGTAACGATTGTTCGCATTGCCATCGTTAGAAGGATAGTCGAACTCATCGGTGCTCATGCCAGTGTAGACATGGTAGTTGGTCTCTTCGCCGTAGTAGAGTCGAGCCTGATCGATACTGAGATCGACAGAGGACTCAGGTGGGATATTCTTGATAAAAAAGTCGGGCAGACCTTCTGGCGAGACTTGATTAACTGGGCTAAGTGCCACACCGTAGCCGTGGGTGTACTGTAGGCGTTGATTTACCCAGTTTCTGGTCTGCACGTCAAAGCTGTCATAGTCAAACTCGCGGGCGGCTAACATGACCTGTCGATAGTCACCTTCCAGGGTGTAGCGATCAATATCGACGTCATGAAATTTGTAGTAAGTGCGTAGGCTTTGCAGCGCCTGATAGGTTTTGAGCAGGGTTTGATAGTCCCAGAGACGGACGTTTTCGAGGGTAGCGCCATTGTCTTGCAAAGCAGAGTTGTCCAGCGAGTTTTCGACGGTAAATTCTTCTCTTTGGACATTCGCTAGACCATAGGATTGTCTCGTAAAGGCTAAATTGTTGGAGATAAAAGGAGTTTCTTTTTGCAGTTCGTTAGGTTCAACGATGATAGTTTGCTGTAGCCACGGGTAAGCGCCGCCAACCAAAAGTAAAATTGCAACATAAAGGCTAAGGCTAGTGAGCGGCAGCGAAAAGCCCGTTCGCCAGAGAGAAATAATAAACAGTGCGGCCATGACCAAGGTAACGATGGCCATAAGTGTGTAAGCAGCCAGCCGAGCGTTGACATCGGTATAGCCAGCCCCAAAGACAACGCCGCTGGCGGAATAAAGCAGATCGTAACGGGCGAGCCAGTAGCCATACGCAGAGATCAGGGCGATCGCACTCAGCAACCCGCACAGGTGAGTCTTCACCAGGCCCGTCAGCAAATACTTCCATCCTCGTCCCAGGCGAATTTCACCCCGCAGGGCATATACCGCTAGCACCATCAGCAGTGCCCAAATCGAAAGCTCCAGCGCCTGCTGCTGAAGCCCTTGATAAACAGGCATCCGAAACACGTAGAAGCCAACGTCCTGTTGATAAATTGGGTCGCTCACCCCAAATGCAGTTGGGTTCAAAAATTTCAGCAGCATTTCCCAAGCCTGTGCACCCCGCTGCGCTGCACCTACAGCCAATAGCACAATAAGCGCAAGCCCACCGTAAATGGTGAGCCCCGGAATAAGCGGTGTCCAATCGCTGTTTTTGGGTGCGTAAAAGGGGCGATCGCGCGTCAGCCAAAGCGCAAGCCAGTAGTTCCCCCACAGCACAGCCACATAAACACCAAACGACAGCACGCCGCAGAGCACGCGCCACCCCAGCTGAATTCTGAAAACTGAAGGAAACCCAACGGCGCTAAACCACCAATATTCTGTCAGCCAGTGCACCAATGTGCTGGTTGTGGCGATTATCAGCAAACCTATGCCGACGAGCCACCATATCCACCGACGAGGCGACTGGGCAAGTGAAGGGACAGGACGATTTGGGCGGGAAGAAGTCACAGGACAAATAAATGCGAATAGAGCAAACAATAGGGCATTATGGCGGCATGGACGATTGCCATAAGCATGCCGCCTACTGCGATCATGAAGCGTGAAATTGCGCGAAGACAGAAATCGCCCCAAATATTAACCAAATTTTCTGCAACGTTTTGACTGATTACCTGCCCACGCCTATTCGTACGCTGACTGTAGAGAGCCTCACAGTGCAGATTTACGCCTCTGCTGAAGTGGTGGGGTTAGCGGCTAGCTGCCGAGCAGCTGAGATTTTGAGAGCGGCGATCGCACAACAAGGCGAGGCAAGAGCTGTATTTGCAACGGGGCGATCGCAAAAACAATGTCTTCAGTACCTCACAGCTCCCGAAAAAACGGAATTACCCTGGCAAAAGGTCGTTGGTTTTCACTTAGATGAATATCTCGGCATCGCTGCTGAGCATCCAGCCAGCTTTCGGCACTATTTGAGGCATCATCTGACCGACCGAGTTGCCCTTAAGGAGTTTCAAGCCATTGAAGGTGATGACCTGCTGCCCGTAGACATCTGCGAACATTACGAGCACCAGCTGCGGACGCGATTGCTGGATCTTGCGTTCTTAGGCATCGGCAACAACGGCCACCTTGCCTTCAACGATCCTGACGTGGCAAATTTCGACGATCCACGCTGGGTCAAACTTGTCCGCCTAGATGAGACAAACCGTCGACAACAGGCAAACTCTACCGCCTTTGCCAATATTGAAGCGGTGCCGCAGTATGCGTTTACGCTGACACTCAGCGCTATTCGCAATGTGCAGAATAATCTTTGTTTGGCGTTTGGTAATGGAAAGGCAGAGGTGGTGCGATCGCTCATAACCGGTCCAATCTCGACGAGCTGTCCAGCCTCTATCTTGAGACAAATTCCACAGACCGTTCTGATGATAGATACGGAAGCGGCCAGTCAGCTGGGCGCAATCTTATGAATGAAGGCAATTCTACGAAGGCCAATCCATAAGAATAGGAAGAGTAGGGCTTTTCTAACTTTCTTCGGGTCGAATGACTTTCCACTGAGGATGAGAAGGGCCTTGGGCATGGATTTGCCTTAAGTTGCCAAGTAGGCGTGCGTGCTCGCCATCAGAGATGCCCCACAAAATTTGGCGACTTTCACTGAGTAATAGGGCCAATGTGAGCCCAAAGCACAGTCCTAATCCCATTCCAGCTAAGCGATTGTAAAACAGCATGTAGCGTACGGCTGTCCAAGTGAAATACTGATGCAATTCCTGTAAATCGGAACGCACCCACCACAGGCTCAACAGGCCCACAGTCAGCCATAGGCCTAAGCACACCCACCACCAAGTACGCATCATTGCCTGCCTTAGCGCCTCTATTTCCTTGGCTTCTTCAGCCGTGATAGTCCTTTTGGTTTGTGAATCTCTTACCAACAGATGCAGCGTCCTTTCCGAGCGGCTGGGTGAAAAGAGCAGCTAGGAAGCGCTAGGAAGCGAATCCATAGGCTCTTCTGGTTCCCCGTCAATCTCAACACCATCATCCCCAAAGTCGTCCCCCTCAGAGCGAGAGCGCCACCAAGCTAGTAGTGTGCTAGCGATAAAGATGCTGGAATAAGCACCCGCCAAGAATCCAGTAATCAACGCCAGGGCAAAAAACTTCAGGGTGCCCCCACCAAAGATCACAATACTAAGTAGCGTTAGCACCGTCGTGAGCGTAGTGTTAATCGAACGGCCCAGCGTGTCATTGACAGATTCGTCCACAATATCGTTAATCGATCGATTGGGCGTGCGCTGAAGGGTTTCGCGAATACGGTCATAAATCACCACCGTATCGTTGACTGAAAAGCCCACGATGGTTAGTAGCGCCACGATAAATAAACTATCAGCTTCGTATCCGCTCACCAGACCCAAGATAGAAAACAGGCCCAAAGTTACTAGCAAATCGTGAAGCAGCGCCACAATTGCCAGAATCGCGTAGTCGAACTTAAATCGCAGACTCAGATAAGCTGCAATCAACGCGAAGGCAACCAGCAGCGACATCAGCCCCGAGGCGAGCAGTTGCTTTCCGAGCACAGGTCCAACGGTGTCATTTTTCGTAGCGTTGGGGTCAATGGTGCCAATGGTTTCGCCCAATGCCGATTGCAAGGCATCGCGCTGATCGACATCCAGATTACGCGTACGAACGACAACCGTTTGTTTCTCTTCCCCCAGTAGCTGAATGCTGCTTCCCGGCAGCTCTTGTGCGTTCAACACTTGGCGGACATCGGTAATGTCGATGGGCTCTACGCAGTTAGTCGCGTCGCTACAGTCGCGGGTCAGCTGCAGACGGGTACCGCCAATAAAGTCGAGGCTAGGCTTTACCGGTGCACCGTACTGCTGCCATGAAAAGGCCATAGCCCCAATACCGACTAAGATAATAAGGCCTGAGATGCACCACCAGAGGGCTCTTTGCTTAATGACGTTTATTTTCATAGGTTACAGAAGCGTAAGCGGTGTGCACGCAGAGAAATCAGCAAAAGGGATCTCATTATTCAGAAAAGTGGGCAGAGAAATGGGCAATACGAGCTGTCTACTGACCCGGCTGAGGCGTAGACGTTGCTCCTCTTGTGGGAACCATTTCGATGCCGGGGCAAAACAGGTTTGGCTTGCGGAACTGTGGAAAACCAATGGTAAAAAATAAGAGCGTACGGGTGCAACTCACAGCTGTAAACATGCTGACTAAGACGCCAATTGCCAGGGTAAGTGCGAAGCCGCGTACCAGTCCGCTGCCTAGGAAAAACAGGGCTCCGCAAGCGATGAGCGTGGTGACATTACTGTCTAGAATGCTGGAGAATGCTCGGTAAAAGCCGGATTCTACAGAGCGATAGAGCGTTTTGCCTGAGCGCATTTCTTCGCGGGTGCGCTCGAAGATCAGCACGTTGGCATCCACAGCCATGCCAATGCTGAGGATAAATCCGGCGATGCCGGGCAATGTGAGCGTAACGCCAAGCAAGTTGTAAGCAGCCCAGGTGAGAAGCGCATACACCACCAGCGCAATGTCTGCGAGGACGCCAGGTAGCCGGTAGTACACGGCCATGAACACCAGCACCAGTGCTAAACCAAAGAGCGCAGCGTACAAGCTGCGTTCTACGCTGTCTCGTCCGAGGGTGGCCCCGACCGTTCGGTTTTCTACGATTTCAACCGGCAGAGGCAATGAGCCGCCTTTTAGTTGAATCTCAAGGTCGCGGGCGGTTTCAACATCAAAGCTAGAAATACTGGCTTGCCCACCTTCGATGCCGTTCTCGGCGTACTGTGGGCCAACGCTCGGAGAGCTGATGAGCTGGTCATCTAGAAAAATGCCAATGGAGCGGCCTGTGCCAGCAATGTTGCGAGTGAGATCGGCAAATAGCTGTGCGCCCTCTGAGTCGAAGATGATATTGACTTGCCAGGTGCCGGGTGGGGTGTTGGGGATGGGGCCTGCGATCGCATCTCGTAATTTATCGCCGGTGAGCCCGCTGTCTTCAAACAGCGCCAAAATATCTTCTTGGGTGGTTGTTAGCGCCTCCTGGTTGGACTCTATGGCAGCGGCATCTCCCGATTCAGCGAGCGTAAGCTGTTCGATTAGCTGCTGCTGAGCGATTCTTCTAAGGGCTACTAGCTCATTCTCAGTTTCTGGCTTTTGAGCCCGAAATTCTAGCTGGGCAGTGCCGCCTAGCACGCGCTCAGCCTTTTCAGGGTCGCTAATACCTGGTAGCTGAATGGACAGCTGGTCTTGCCCGACGCTTTGCACCACGGCTTCCGAGACGCCGAGGCCATTGACTCGGTTTTCGATTACGCGCTGTACAGCGGCCAGCTCTCGCTCACCGATGTTGGCAATCTCTTCGGTTGTGCTCACTTGCATCGTCAGCTGCGTGCCACCGCGCAGATCCAATCCCAACTGGGTGGGAATCTGCAAGATCAAAACGATGGCGGCAATGACCAGGGCCAGCAGAGAGGCCAATATTAAGCGTTGCTTACCCATAGAATCCATTTATAAGAACAGCAGATTAAAACAGCAAATCGACAGCCCGGTGCAGGTATGTATCCTAATACCAAAATGCCTCAATCGAAACGATCGAGGCAGAAAGGTTGGAAAATTTGACGGGTACTGGCGAAGGGTGGAACAGGCAAGATGCCTGTGCTACCTACAGGCGACCTTCCATAATTTTCTCAACCGCTTCTACAATTTGCGCAGGCTGCACAATCGTCAAATCTTCCAACCCTTTGTTATACGGTGTAGGAATATCTTGAGAAGACAGCCGAACCACGGGTCCATCGAGTTCGTCGAAGAAGCGATCGTTAATGGACGCGATAATTTCAGCGCCAATACCACCAGTTCGCATACACTCTTCAACAATCACAACGCGATGCGTTTTGCGAATGGATGCGCCAATCGTTTCATAGTCGATGGGCTTGAGTGAAATCAGGTCGATGACTTCTGGATCGTATCCCTTTTGCACCAGTGGCTCCACCGCCTGCATCGCGTGGTAGCGCATTCTAGAGTAGGTCAAGATCGTAACGTCTTTGCCAGGGCGAACGAGTTCGGCCTTATCCAGTGGCTGAACGTACTCGTCATCGGGCAAATCTTCTTTGTTGAAGTAAAGCAGTACATGCTCGAAGAACAAAACCGGATTGTCGTCGCGAATAGCTGCCTTCAGCAATCCCTTCGCATTGCGAGGCGTCGAACAGGCAACGATTTTCAGCCCTGTGACAGCCTGGAAATAGGCTTCTAGCCGCTGAGAGTGCTCTGCGCCGAGCTGAGAGCCCACGCCGCCGGGGCCACGAATGACGACGGGAATTTTGAAGTTGCCGCCGGAGGTGTAGCGCAGCATCCCGGCATTGTTTGAAATTTGATTGAAGGCAAGCAGCTAAAAGCCCATGTTCATGCCTTCAATGATGGGCCGTAGACCGGTCATCGCAGCGCCAATGCCCATACCTGTAAAGCTGTTTTCAGCGATGGGTGTGTCGAGGACTCGAAGTTCGCCGTATTTTTCGTAGAGATCTTTAGTGACTTTGTAAGAGCCGCCGTATTGGCCGACGTCTTCACCCATGACCATGACGGTTTGGTCGCGGGACATTTCTTCGTCGATAGCTTCGCGAAGGGCGTCGAATAGGAAAGTTTCTGCCATTGAAGAGAAGGATGAACGGTGAATGGTGAAGAGCGGTGGGTTTTGGCTTCGACTCCGCTCAGCCATCAAGAGAGCTCGACACCCGAGGGCTGAGCGGAGTCGAAATCCGGCTGAGAACTTAATCCTCAGCGAAGATGTATTTGTAGAGATCGGCGGGGTCGGGGTTGGGGCTTTCTTCGGCGAAGGTGAGAGCGTCTTCGACGACGTCGGTAATTTTGCTTTGGATGGATTTAAGGTCGGCTTCGCTGGCGAGGTTTTGCTCCAAGAGGTATGCTTCGAAGCGCTTGAGGGGGTCGCGATCGCGCCAAGCTTTCTTTTCTGCGGGGGCACGCAGCTCATCAGGGTCAGCCACAGAATGGCCACGATAGCGATAGGTAAGGCACTCTAGCAGGGTCGGGCCTTCTCCTGCCCTGGCTCTTTCTATGGCCTTCTTCGCCGCAGAGCGAACGGCGAGTACGTCCATACCGTCAACTTCATAACCAGGCATACCAAAGACGCTGGCTTTCTTATAGATTTCGGTTTGGGAAGAAGCCCGCTCATGGGCCATACCGATTGCCCACATATTGTTTTCAACAACAAAAACAATCGGCAGCTTCCACAGCGCTGCCATATTCAAGCACTCAAAAAACTGACCGTTGTTTGTGGTGCCATCGCCAAAAAATGCGGCAGTCACCTGGTCTGCACTGGCATCACCCATAGCATCCTTGCGATAGCGCGTTTGAAACGCTGCGCCCAAGGCCACCGGAATTCCTTCGCCGATGAAGGCAAACCCACCGAGCAGATTGTGCTCTTTCGAGAACATATGCATAGAGCCGCCTCGCCCCTTGCTGCAGCCGGTTTCCTTACCAAATAGCTCGGCCATAACTTCCCTAGCCGAGACGCCTGCGCTCAAAGCGTGCACGTGGTCACGGTAGGTGCTGCACACGAAGTCGTCTGAGCGCATGGCCTTTATCATGCCTGAGGCCACAGCTTCTTGACCGTTATACAGGTGAACGAAGCCCTTGACCTTGCCTCGCTGATATAGCTCAGCGCATTTGTCCTCAAAGTAGCGACCTAGCACCATGTCTTCATAAATGGTGAGCCCCTCGTCTTTTGTCACTTGTGACTTAGACGCCTGGAATGTCGGCAGTGGTCTTTCCTGAACCATAGGTTGTGTCCGTGTTCTTATCTGCAGCTGGGCTTAACAATTTCTTAAGTAAGATGCGTTTTATCATAACTCGCTTCTTACGCATACTCGGCATTAAATCTATAAAAAGAACCGATAAACATGTAGACCTCGATTGGACGATCTACAGCCCTTAATCTTAATTATTTATAGTCCTTATCTCAATTATTTCTGCATTCGTTGTTTAATCTATGAGCCAATGGTTGAGCGTCATTGTGGAAATGCGCTAGCTTTGATAGCGATTGATAGGTGTCTTCAAGCATGCTGAGTGCGTCTATGTGGGGGATTGTGCCTGAGTTGAATCTGCACATTTGCTCAGGGGGTATACCTGGAGGTACTCACTAGAAAATGAGGGCAAGAAGATCTAGTATTTAGCTCTTTAATGGCTTTTTTTTTCAAAAACAGTGGTATGGTAGCCCTCAAAATCGCGCCAGCAGCTATAAGAAACGTAGACCGTAATGCAAGAGTTTCATCCAGCAGAAGGTCGCCGTCTTTCTAAATTAGAGGTTCTGAGTTAGAGAAGGTGGGTTTTGCTGCGGCTTCGAGATAAGAATTGAATTAATGGCTGGGGATACAAAGAGTGCGAATTCCGCTAGATTACTATCGAATTTTGGGACTGCCCATTCAGGCAACGGCTGAACAGCTAAAGCAGTCGCATCGCGATCGCACCCTTCAAGTTCCAAGGCGTGAATACTCAGAACTGGCCATTGACGCCCGCCGTCAGCTGCTTGACCAAGCCTATGACGTGCTGGGCAACAGTGCTCGCCGCGCCGAATACGATCAGGATTTTTTGAGCAAGACGAAGCGCGCCAACCTCAGTGAAGGAGTAGAGGATAGCGATAACCCCGACGCCAACGTCCCGACGATTGAAATCGAAAATCATCTGCTCGTAGGTGCGCTGCTGATTCTGCTAGAGCTGGGCGAGTACGAGCTGGTGCTGCGGCTCGGGCGTCCCTACATCAAACGCGATACCCGCACGTCCGAAGGTCAACAGCTCAAGGAGCAACCCGCTCTACCAGACATTATTTTGACACTGTCGGTTGCCTGCTTAGAACTGGGCCGAGAAGAGTGGCAGCAAAACCACTACGAGCACGCCGCCGAGTCCCTGGAGATTGGTCGCGAACTGCTGCTCAAGGAAGAACTATTTCCAGTACTGCGTGCCGAAATTCAGGCAGATCTCTACAAACTGCGCCCCTATCGCTGCCTAGAGCTAATTGCTAGGCCGCTAGAGCAAAAGCAGTCCAGACAGGAAGGCATCAATCTCTTGCGCGGAATGCTGCAAGACAGAAGCGGCATTGACGGAGCAGACGATGATCTATCGGGACTGGGTGGTGATGACTTTCTAAGATTTGTCCAGCAGCTGCGTGGCTATCTTACGGCCGCAGAGCAGCAAGAAATTTTTGAAGCAGAAGCCCAAAGGCCGTCTGCCGTAGGCACTTATCTGGCAGTGTATGCCCTGCTTGCCCGTGGGTTCGCGCAGCATCAGCCTGCGCTTATCCGCCGTGCTAAGCAAATGCTACTGCGCCTAAGCGGCCGCCAAGATGTGCACCTAGAGCAGGCCGTGTGTGCCGTCCTTCTAGGCCAAACAGAAGAGGCTAGCCGCGCATTAGAACTCTCACAAGAAGCCGATCCGCTTGCCTTTATTCGTGAGCACTCCCAAGGCGCCCCAGACCTGCTACCAGGGCTGTGCCTATATGCAGAAAACTGGTTACAGCAAGAAGTCTTTCCTTTCTTTCGTGACCTTGACCAAGAGCCGGCCACGCTCAAGGACTACTTCGCCGATAGTACCGTCCAGATTTATCTAGAAAACCTACCACTGGAAAAAGAGCGTAGCAGTCGTTCGACGGCTTTGAGCGAGCATCCGACCGCTGGTACCGCCACAGTAACTGGATCAACTGTAGATACAGTGGGCAGTGCGACTGGCAGTGTTGTTAGTGCTGGGGCTGGGATGGCAACTGTCGGCGCTGCTTCACAAACGGCGCTTGGATCTGAGCCAACTTTTGGGACACCAACGGGTAGCTTTACGCCGCCTAGCCTGGGCAATCGAGTCGGCACTGCCGGAGCCGTAGGTGCGGCCGGGGCAGCTGGCTTTGCGGGCGGTGCCAGCATTGTTGACAAAATTTCGAAGATGTCTCCAACAGGTCAGCTGGGAAGCACAGCAGCCACTGATGGGAGTGGAGGCACGGCACGCAGCGGACTGTCGGCACTGAGAGAGCGTCGCGGTAGACGAGGCGGCACTCCTAAGTGGGACCGAGTAGCGCTCCTGATTGTGGCTGGGCTTTTGAGCTTGGGGATTGGCCTCTTTTTGGCTGGGCAAGTTTGGCGTTTGCTGCGCGGTGCTGGCGATGGCGGTACAAACACAGCGGTCATTGAAGGTGACCCGCTCGATATTTCCATTAACGAGCCTGTGATTGAGCTCGAAAGCGCATCGTCGACTGCAGGTGTTGCAGCTGACGATGCACAGGGCATTGCAGAAGCAACGATTTCTCAGTGGTTAGCAGCCAAAAGAGCCGCCTATTCAAGCGAGCATGATGGTAGCGGGTTAGAAGATGCCGTGACTGGGCAAGTGCTGCGAGACTCCCAGAACGACGTTCGCTCTTCAAAAGAAAACGGTTGGTACATTGACTACACCCACGGGGATGTCAACATTGTGTCGGTAAGTCCCGAAAATGCGGAAGAAGCGGATACCCTTACGGTGCGGGCAGAAGTGACGGAATCAGCCGATATTTATGACCAATTTGGACGAGATCCTGCTTCATATTCAGAAGAAGTGGTGAGCGCAACCTATGAGCTGGTCCGAGAGGGCGATCAGTGGCTAGTCAATAGCATTGGTGACGTAAGGTAGCTTAGCCTCAATCAAGCGACTCTGAATCAGGATCCAGCAACTCTGAATCAAGCGAATTCCTTTCAGGTGATGCGTTCGATTTAGCCTGCTCAGACATCTGCGTAGCCGTAATTCGGAGAAATACATACAGAAGTATGGTGGGTTCTTTAAAGCTAAGACATGGACTCTATGTATTTTTACTGAGGCAATCAATTTTCTGATAATGTTTGATTTACTGCTCAAGGTGCTTTTAGATGCGCGCTTGAATGGGTACTGACTTTTGCTTGCGTTCTTTTGTGTATCGAGATGCAGATCGCTGTTCGTTTCTGCATGTTTTTTATTTGCCGTTAAAATCAATCAATTTTGTTATATCTGTGTCCAGTTTGGGGCAACTTCTAAGCAGTGGTATAGCCAATTGTCTCTGAGGTAGACCTATGACAAGCCTCCAAGCCCTCTAAGACTAGCCCTTTGACGCTTAGTTGAGGACATTCGGGTAAGCTATTTTGATGTCCTAGATTGCCTTCATACCCGCCGCCACTTTCTAATGTTGCAGCGCAGGTGCAAACATTTTGTTTTGTGTGCGGTACCCCGATCTTTCGTAAATGTGTTTTGATAAGACCTCTGAGTGAATAGTCGCCAACGTATGCAAGTACAGAGTCCCCCGAATACCGAGCCGCCAAATCTGAACTTAATTGACCAGCTGAGCATTCCCGACGGGCTCCCTAGCGAATGCTCTCGGCGGGCAAAAACACAAATTGACCTATTGTTGCTAGCCATTGAAGCGTTAGACCTAGGTGGTGCTGAGGCGATGCTGGCATCTGCTAAAGAACTGGGTTTAGACGAGGTGGTACGCGGCCGAGTGAATTTATGGCTGTTGCGCAGCAGTAATCCACTCAGACGCTTTAGTCAGCGCCAGCCGATGTCTTTGGAAGAAGGAAAGGCACTGGTGCTCATCACTTGTTTTCTGGCACGTCGCCTCACTGTGCTCATTCGACAGCTGTTGCTTGGCTATCAGCAACTGAGCGATCAGGGGCTATCTTTTGATCATCACTTCCGACTCTCAGACTATTTGGCTCGGTTTCGCTCTCATTTTCGCGCTCGGATGAATGCCAAGCGCTCAGGTGTCATTGCGTACAGCACTGATGAAAAGCTCAACGAGTTAGCCATTGAGCTACTAACGAAGCTGCTATTTTGCACGGGTACAGAAGGGGCTGAGCGCCTCTGGATTAGTCTTTTTGATGGAGAAGTCGCATGACGATGCAACGTCAGTATCAGCTGCCAAACTGCAGCATTATTCTGGACGGGCTAAGCATTGATCCCTCACCTGGCAATGAGAACGTTATGTCGTTGCTGGTCAATGCGGAATGTCGCATCAGTGGGTTGGAGCGATCGCTTAACGGTGGCTACAACTTTTTTGCAGCTTTGGTCAGAGCCGTCAGCCAGTATGGGCAAGAGGTCCTCAGTGGCTACGCGCATCCTCAAGTTATCGAAGGTGAACCACTGCTTGTCCATATCAACCCGGGCGAGGGCCCCTACCATCATTTGGTTGTGCAGCCTGAAGTTGCAGACTTGGGTGAGTCGGGCGATGGCCGAGCCATTGATATTAAGCTATCGGCGGTGCAACTGTTTGATCTAACTGAAGCGGGCGATCAGTTTTTTGACGATAAGCAAACTTTGCCGGAGCTAGAGCCTGCCCTTGCCCCGCTACCGAAGCGGTTTGTGCGCAGCGATGAGCCTTTGAGCGATCGCGCAGTCCCTGCCGTACTGGGTGTAGGTTCACTGGTTGCTGCGACGATGGCCTTTGGCCTGCTGCCTGTTCCAGAGCTTAGAGACCCCAATGTGGAAGTCAGCCAAGGTGCTGAGTCAGGTGAAGTCGTCCCTGTCAATGACAACACTAGCGGCAGCGAGCCACCCACTGGTGCGAGCGAGCCCGAAGATAACGAAATCGCAGCAGTCCCCCTAGATGAAGAGACTCTAGATGAAGCCAATGGGGATGCTGATGCCGCTACTGGGGAAGATAGTGATGTTGAAGTGGTGACCACATCGCTGGATGCAACAGAAGACGCAGCAGCAACAGAAGAAAACAATGCAGAACAGGCTTCGGATGTAGAGGATGCCGATGCTGAGACTGACTTAACTACAGCTGAGACTACCGACGGCGAAACAACAGCCGAGTCTACTAGCACTGAGAACAGCGACTCTGAATTCTCTAGCTTTGATGACTTTAAAGAAGAGGAAGAGGATTCAACCACAGTAGCCAATTCAACAACTGCAAACTCATCCACCTTTGAGAACGAGCCACCGGCTAGGGTCACCAGCTTTGCACAGGTAAGAACGCTCAATAGCCAACTCAAGCAAACCATTGTTGAAAATCGTGATCAGCCAAGGTTTGGAGAGGCTGTGAGCTATCGAGTGAGAGTTAGTGAAAGTGGCACCATCACTGGCTATCAGTCAATTGACAGCTCAGCAGAAAGTGCCATTGGTGAGACGCCCCTGCCCGGATTGGTGAAGGGTGATAGCGGAGAAGACTCATCGATTGATTATCGAGTCGTCTTTACAGAGCGTGGCGTTGTTGAGGTTAGTCCTTGGTGGGGCTGGAGTTACTATGAGTAGCATTTTACGAATATTAGTAAATTTGCACTAAAATAAAGCCTGGGCTTTGCGTGCAGTAGCTGACATACTAACTGGCAAGCCAGAGGAAAACTATCGGGAGACTGGTTTGTGACTAATGAACCGGATTCAACGGGTACTGATAGCGACACCAGCCGTCAATATCAGGCACCGGAGCAAACACCGAATAATCAAACGCTGAGGAACCAATCACCCAGCAATCAAGCGCCTAGTAGCAAAACACCCAGCAATCAAACGCCAGATAAATCAAGAACTTTTGCGCCCCGGCCTAGTCTAGGTCGGGGATTTGGCGCTTACATGCATCCGCAAACATCCTACGGCCAATCACCGTCTGCCTATTCAGCGTCGTCTAGCTTGGGGCAACCGACTGCGCCAGTGAGCCGAAAGGATTATGCGTCCACGCCTCCACCTACAGATGCGGCATCTGCGTCACCTGATGCTCAATCGTTACGCTCACACCCGTTCGCCTGGTTAATGCCTTGGCGCACCAAGCAGCCGTCTGAGCCTGTATCCTCACCGCGCCATCCGCTGCCCCTTCACAATCCACCACAGCCATCCCCTTCACAATCCACCGTAGGCCTCGCAGAAGGTCGGTATCACCCACCTGAAAGCGTTTTCCCCGAAGATGCCTACAGAGATGTCTACAGAGAAGGGCAAAACGAAGAAGGGCAAAACCTAACATCACCTGACGTCCAACCGGCACCTCAATTATGGGAAAGGCAGCCCTATGCGCTGATTGCCCATCTGCTGATCGTCAGTAGCGCATTTACCATCGCCTGGCTGCTTGGCATTTTAGTAGCGCAGATCTTGCCAGGACGGTTGAGCGAGCCACCCTTGCAGGAAAGTCTGCTGCGCAAATCTAGTCGTGTAACGCGGCGGCTCTGGCACTTTTCCCAGCTCTGGCATACGCCGACCACGCAAGTGCGCATTGATGCCATTCCACTGCCCGAAACGGGCCCCATCCTGAAACCTGTGGAGCTTTCTCCCTTTGAACGACAGCCGCTGATTGATGAACTCAATGCGATAGACACTGAAATTGTGACCTTAGACCGGCGACTGCGATCGCTTGAAAAACAGCTAGGGAGCGCCCCCTATAGAGGAACCGGCATTGAGAACCGAATTGAGACGATGCGCACTGCGATTGATCCACCTGTGAGAAGCGAATCAGCACCTAATGCCTACGAGCCAACAGCCCGTGAGCCTAACGAAATGCTGCTAGAGGTCGCCCAGCTACAGATAACCCTCCCCAGTGATGCACTTTTTGAGCCAGGAGAACCTGATCTGAAAGCAGCGGCACTGCTGGAGGGCCTGCTTGATCAGCTGGTCAATTACCCAGAAGCGACCATTTCGGTGCGTGTGCACAGTGACAATCAGGCCACTGCGATCGCTAGCCGTGAATATACCCTGGCCCAAGCCAACACCCTCGCTCGCTATCTGCAAAGAAACTTGCCAACGACCCATCGCTGGATTCCTGTTGGCATGGGAGCAGCTCAGCCAGTTGACGACAATATGGATGCTATCAAGCGGCAACAAAACCGGCGAATAGAGATTTTGGTAGATACCCGCTAAGAACAGTAGAGTATCAAGCGCAGTAGAGTATCCAGTATTGAAGTGCCCAGAGCTAAAACATAGGAGCCGAAAGATAGTTGTGAAAAAAATGAGAGTGGTCTTTTTTGGCACGCCTCAGTTTGCGGTGCCTAGCTTAAACCGCCTGCTGAATCATTCAGACTTTGAGGTGATTGCCGTTGTCACTCAGCCAGACAAACGCCGGGGCCGAGGCAGTAAAGTCACCCCTTCACCCGTAAAGGCAGCAGCAGCAAATGCGCACTGCCCGATCTGGCAGCCCGCCCGGATCAAAAAAGATCCTGAAACGTTGGCTCAGCTCGATGCGCTTAGGGCCGATGCGTTTGTGGTCATTGCCTATGGTCAAATCCTATCGCAAGCCATTTTAGATATGCCGCGCTTTGGGTGTGTGAATGCCCACGGCTCGATTTTGCCCGAGTACCGGGGAGCCGCGCCGATTCAGTGGTGTATCCACGACGGGGCCACAACTACAGGCGTGACGACAATGCTGATGGATGCTGGCATGGACACCGGCCCAATGCTAGTAGAAGAAACGATTTCTATCGGGTTAGAAGATAACGCTTGGGACATCGCCAAGAAACTCTCTGAGCTTAGCGCTGACCTACTGGTGACCACGCTGCAAAAGCTCCAGCAGCAACAGATTCGCCCGCGCCCTCAAGACGATGCTAAGGCCACCTACGCCTCTCTGATAAAAAAGGAAGACTACACACTCGATTGGTCTAAAAGCGCTAAGGCACTTCACGATAAGGTGAGAGGCTTTTATCCGAACTGCGTGTCCTTATTTCGCGAAACGCCTGTCAAAATCATCAAAACGCTGCCTTTGGGAGCCCCGTACTGGGAAATGCTGGACGATCAAAATGCGGAGCTGCGATCGCTTTTTGCAGCGGCATCCCTCGACGCCCAAGCCGCACCGGGAACCATCGTTGCCATTCTCAAAAACTATGGCCCTGTCGTCAGTACGGGCAGCGGAGAACTGCTACTACAAGAGGTGAAACCTGCTGGGAAGAAGGCGCGCTCTGGCTGGGACTTTGCGAATGGGCGCCGACTCAACGTTGGCGAAGTTCTGGGCAACCTAGCATAGAAGACGATTTCACAAACCTCGCATCGCCGATGACAGGCAATATTGAGACAGCATATCCAAATGGGGCATCTGACGCTAGCGCCAAGGACAACGAGTACGACAGCCATAAAATAGCCTACGAAACATTGCTCGCTAGCTGCTGCCACTATGATGGCGTTCTCTCTGTATTAACCCAGCATCGACCTTACTTTGAATCACTTCCGAGTATTCGGCGACTACAAGAGAGCATGGTGATCATTCCCCTGCCGAATGTGCGTAGCCGCGAAATTTCTGAGATCAATGGTCAGGTAGACACACGCTACCGCATTCGGCCCCTACCGTGCGATCTTGCGCTGATGGTGTGCGACCCTGAGTGGAAAATAAAGACAGGCATTGAAATTGTTCTGTTTATTCAGCGACCTTACGAAGACCTCTCTGATTTAATTAATCGATGGCGGCAAACCCAGGTTGAGCTGGGTCAAGGTGTAGAGTGGTTGATGCCGCGAAAGTATCGCCACTTACTGGCTGAAGGGACTGTGGAACCACACCCTTTATTTGTTGTTTTTACAACAGATGACGATACAGCAACTTGTAGATCAGAGAGAATTATTCATGGCCTTGTCGGAAGTAAGCTTCCAGTTGCGACACAGGCCATAAACCAATGAGCTGAACCAATGAGAAGACAACGTAGCAGGCCACCGGATGCCCGTCCAGAGCCTATGTTTCCAGCATTATGTCGTCTTTGAGATTACGCCATTAACGCTGTGAGTTCTGCGAATCACCACCTTGCCATAGCATCCTCAGCAAGACATCACGTATGAAGACGTAGCAAGCTTTTCCTCAGTACTACAGGCTGTAAATCTTTGCACATAGTTAGAGAGAACGTGTCTGGAAGCTGTTGCTATAGTCATAGTCATGTTGTTTCTTATTTTCGCATAGTGTACAAATGATTTCGGCATTGCAATAGATTCCATACAAAAAGAGATTGTTCCTCTGCCCAATCAACGGAGCCTTGCCAAATCAGCTATTTGCACCGTACAAAAATCAGGAAGCAATAATCCCTTTCAAAGGAAAGAACAGGACTCTCTCTTTACGTATAACTGAAAGAGAGAGTCCTGTTCTTTCTAAAGCCGCGTAGCATTCCATGAGAAGGCATAGAAGCTAGATTGCACCCTCCATAGATTCAGCTCTATAAGTTAACTTTTCTGACAATCAAGTAGCTAATGGAAAGGGAAAGAATTGCGATCGCAAGCCCTACTAAGCTGACACCGGTTACCTTATCCAAATCTAAAATGATTATCTTACGAGCAACCGCTGTCAACGACGTGACAATCACTAGCTCGACTTGCACCACGTGCTTTTTGAGGTAGGCGGTAATGTTTTCTAATATTTCTAGCGCGATCAGCACACTGAGGAATAAGCCAAAAATGTCTAAAAGGGTTTTCCCCAAAAAATTGTAAGGGTCAGGGTCCAGCAGTGCTTGGGTTAAGTAAATGCCCAGATCTACAATGACCACCATAACGACCAGAACCATTGCGATAGAGAGCAGCTTAGAAACCAAGCCCTCAAATCGCTCTAAGTTTCTGAGGAAGCCCTCGTCACTGAAATGACGGCGAATAAACTTTTTCAAACCGAACCTAGTGCTAGTGCTAAAGCGTACATGCCTATATTACTAGGGTGGGCTGACACTAAGATAGGCTAGCGTACGCCTTGACTCACCATTCTCAGTTAGAACCTTGTCCTGCAGCTGATTTACTTGGGCTCGGTGTTTGGGCATGCGACGGCTGCACCATCGCACTACTCAAAGCACTACCCGAACAAGGTACGAACCTCTCGAGGCAAAATCGCCCATTAGTTCCAAGCTATTACTCCGGCGGACAAATAGGAAAAGGCTTTTCTAACTAGCCTCTGTAGTAAGGATTACACAGCCATTCTCTCGGGTCTATCAAGCCGCCGAGGTAATAGTATGCGGAAAAGCGGCTGTTCTACTGAATCCATACAGTAAGCTTGATTAGAATCGC